>ENA-OQCX01000976-OQCX01000976.1-human-gut-metagenome-genome-assembly--contig:-NODE-976-length-14053-cov-1.884963_pt1 | contig 14053 bp, 26 predicted proteins | sample MGYA00242762_ERZ504587 | MGnify/ENA primary metagenome ERZ504587 (study PRJEB26092, sample SAMD00036337) | human gut metagenome | host: Homo sapiens | study: EMG produced TPA metagenomics assembly of...
CCATGAGGCTCTCCTTGCCCGTCAGGTCGGCGGCCAGCGCGTGCAGGTCGTCGTTGGTCATCCCGAGCCCGCGCGCCGCGCCAAATATCCGGCGTCGCTGCCGGTCGTCAATCATCGCTGTAGCTGCCTGCATGATCCGCTCCTCCTTATATTAGATGGTCTCGACCGATACCTTGATGCCCTCCTCGACGCGGGCGGCAGACTTAATGATATCCACCGCCTGCTGCACGCTGCCCGTCCATCCTGCCGACCGGAGCACCTGCGTCATCCACTCATAGTTGATGATCTCCGCCGTGAGGTATGCCTCCTCGCTGGCCCGCTGGGTGTCAAGCCCAGCCACATTGATCAGCGTCGCCATGTCCCGCTTATATTGCCCCTTGAGGCGCTTATGCAGGACGGAGGCAACCTGCTCATCATCCGTGATTGCCCGGATCGTCTGGTCGAGGCTGCCCTCGATGTAGCTGCCCTGACAGGCCATTACGATCAGTCGCTTAAGATCATCCGTCGGCTTGCTGACCGTCTCGGTCTTAATGTAATCATCGGCGACGTCGCCGAGCAGGCCGCGCAGCATGTGGCTGGAGCCAAGCTTGGGGGCCTCGGTCATGCTGACCGTAACCCGCCCGCCGTCGCTGCCCAGGTACTCAACCGTCTTGAGCTTGGTGTCCTTGAGGTCGGCAACAGCGAGACGCTCAAAATATGCCTTGAGCTCTTCGGCTCGGCTCTTAAGCCGGGCCATCTGCTGGGTGAGGACGGCGTACTCGTTGACGCGCTGCGTAACGTTATCCATTGTCGCCCTCCATCTCATCCAGCGCCTCCAGCATCTCCCGCAGGCACTTGCGGCAGGCGGTGATGCCTCTTGCGAACGAGGACGTCCTCCGTGCTGCCGCAGCGGGGGCAGGTGTCCATATGCCTGATTGATGGTAATGCCGCGACTGATGCTATGCGGCCCACTGAGCGTCAGTGTCAGGTCGACCACCATACCGGGCATGAGCCCGGCCTCGTGCCGCAGACGCTGCGGGATCGTGATCCCGCCCTTGCTGCTGATCCGTCGTGTGTAGGTCATTGTCTTAATCCTCCTGTATGTCGCGCGGTGGGCATGGCAGCAGGATAATCAAATCGGCAACGATCCAACCGATGATGATATGGTCATGGATCGCTAAGATTAGCCACACCATTGTCGCAAGTATACCTAGCCCACATCCCCGCACATAGTACCGATATTGCGTACTGTGCCTCCTCATCGCTTATCACCCCGGTGCTTATAGGTGATCCAGAGCGCCAGCGTCAGGAGGGATATCCAACCGAGGATCACCCCGCAAACAGACCGAGCCAAAAATTAACCATCCGTCCCATCCTCCTCCACCTTACGCAGCTTGTCCACGTTGCAGTGATCGCTTAACTCCTTGAGCCATACGTGCCACTGATCCAGCCAGCGCATGTAATATGGCTTGCCAGCGACGGTGTACTGCGTGCCGTCTCCGCCGATCAGGACGACCTTGTCGCCCCGCTTGAGATCGCTCTCGCACCTGTTGATCTGCATGGTATTGCCTCCTCTATATATTGTCCCCGCTCTGCATCTCTCCGGGCTTGCGACCGGTGCCTTGCGGCAGCTGCATTAGGGTGGGGCATATGGCCCAAGGTTGCAATTGGCAGCGATTTGACACTCGTTTCAATCCACGCGCCCGCACGGGGCGCGACTGCGTTATGTTACTGATACCGCGCCGGGTAATCGTCATCTCTGACCCGCGCGATATTGTCGATCCCAATGATCCCATCGTAACCCTTAAGCGTCACGGCCAGCTTGCCGCAGCAGGGGCAGGGCTCCGGCCCCGTCGCTACCACCCACACCTTGCCCCGATGCTGCTTGGCGTCCGGGCCGTGGGTGATCACCACCCGGTCTCCTGCGTGGATCGGCGTCTCCTGTGCCATAGCCATCCTCCTCTCAATTGCCTCACTCTGCATTACTTGCGGGCTTGTGACCGCCATCGGCTGCATTAAGGCGGGGCTTTATTGCCCCGTACTATCATGATTAACAGGTTGTATCTGATGGCGGCAGTTGACGTGATGCAGGGCTTTGCCTGCGACGTCCACGCCGTCCTGATACCCCTTGCGATAGCCACGTTGATAGGTCTTGGGCTGTCTGCGCTCCTGCCCGATGATGCTCCCCGCGTACAGCTGCAGGGGGATCATCAGCAGCATCACAACCTCGCCGCCCGGCAGCCCGTGGCGGCAGTATCCTATGATATTGACGATGTTAATGATTGTCATGCCGGTAAGCAGGCCAGCGATATAGATTATCCCGGATCGTGTCTTAGTCATGATGTCCCTCCTCAGATGATGACGATGCCCATGTTGCGGGCTCTGGCGTACAGGCTGTTGTAGCGATATCGTCGTTGTCTACCGCGTTGCGGTAGACGTTGACCGCGCCCCGGATACCCCATTTGCTGCGGCAGACGCCGCCAAGAAATTGGAGCTCCTTCTCCTTGCGCTGCTCGGCCAGCAGCGGGAAGAGCAGCTTGACATCATCGTCCTTGATGTCCCGCGTCGTGTACCGGCGCGGGAATCGAATGCGGGAAAACTGCTGCGCAAACAATGCCTCCTGACGGCCCTTGAGCCGGTCATATATCTCAGAGTTGCCGATCAGCACGATGCCAATGCCGTCCCGGTCAAGATCGCAAAATCCCTGATCTCCTCGATTGCCGCATACTTGAGGTGCTGGGCTCATCGATGATGATGACCTTGTTGCTGCCGTCGAGCTTGGCGTGCAGGTCGGCGTTGAGCTGCACCTTGTTGGAGTTGTAGGGGATTTTGAGCTCCCGCGCCATGAGGCGCAGGATATTGGTGCCCGTCCCCATGCTCGGCGTGAGCGTTATATAATAGCTCTGTGTGGGGTTATCCTTAAGGTATTGCCGGGCGGCCTTGGTTTTGCCGATCCCCGCGTCGCCGTGGGCAATCGCAATACCCTTGGCGAGCTGGCAGTACCGGATCAGGTTGTAGATGTCCTCTGAGATCGACGTTGGGATGTAGTCCTGCGTGGAGCCGTAGGTGATCGCCTTATCCTGCGCCTGCTCATGCTCCATCGCCGTGCGCAGGTACTCCTCGATGGCCTGCTCCGTGGCCGCGATATCCCCGTTGTACTGACCGCGCAGCCATTGGCTGATGATCGCCTTATTGATCCCGCTAACCTGCGCAAGCCGCGCCTGGCTCATGCCGTGCTCCCGCATGTACTGTTGTACGCGGGCCTGCAGCTCCGCGTTATGGGCCTTACTCATCCTGATCGTCCTCCTTAATGATGTCGTCATCGTCTACTGATATATTGATCGTGGCGTCCATCCGACGCCGGATTGCCTTGGCATATTGCTCCCGCAAGCGGTGCAGCTCCATTGTGTCGTGCGCCGGATCGTCCGCATAGGTGTTGAGCCTGTCCCGCAGGCGTGTAAGATCAGAGGTCATAGCCATCCTCCTCCTTGCCCTTGGCCTGCGCGCGCTGCTCCGCGTTGCGCACCATGCGGCTCAGATCGTCCGCACCGACCGCCTTAAGCAGCGGCTCCGTGTTGTCCGCCGCCCGCTGCACGTCCAGTATCTTGGGCTCGGCGTCCGGGATGATCTGTGCCTCCCGGTTGATGTGGCCTGCTGCAGCACCAGATTGAGGCCGTCTGCTTGCCGATTGCCGGGAGGGTGCTGTACTCCAGCGCCTCCTTGGTGATCCGCTCCATGCGCCTGACCTTGCCGATAGCCTCTTTGACCTCATCTTTGCTGGTACCGTAGGTAAGCACCGCCGTATTGTCGGCGGGGACGGTCATCAGGTAACGATCCTGCAGGTCGTAGAGCCTGACCTCGCTGAGGTCGTCAGGATCGTATCGGTAATAGACCTCCTGTCCGCGCAGCGCGTTGACCATATCAGCCGTCCAGTAGTCGATCCGCTGCCCGGCGATATCCAGATGCACGCCGCGCCTGCCGACCTGCTGCGGTCGGCTCGACCGCATGAGCATCAGCGCCAGCTCGTCCGCCGAGGCGACCCGCTTGCGCTGCAAATGCTCGTTGTAGACCTGCATCCGGGGTTTTCCACGGTCGGCGGCCACTGTGCCGCCGTAGGGCTGCCGGTTAAAGTAGTACTCCAGCAGCTCCGTCACGGCTGCGTCATCGTCTCGTCCGTTGGGATACTGCCGTCATCCTTGAGGATGTGCTTGAGGCACTCTGGTTTCTCGACGGGGTTGCACCTGTATAGGTGGCAAAAAGGCGGCTTAAATGATCCTTGATGTCCCTAAACCGGCGCTCAATGATCTTGGCCTTGGCGTTTCGGACAATGGCATTGGTCATCTTAATCCCCAGCCGCTCAAATACGGGCGGGGGAGCGTACTTGTCCTGCCCATCCTTTGTCTTTTTCGCCCGGTGGCCGAGGCCGCCGATATCATGCGTCAAAAACTCGCGGCCATTGTCAACGTAGATATTATCCGGGATGCCGTATTGCAGGATGCCCTTGCGCAGGGCGATCAGCGTCGCCTGCGAGCACGGCGCGTCCGTAATGTGACACGCGGTAAAGATGCCCGACCGCGCGTCAAAAAATGCGGTGAGATAGAGCGGTGCCGGGTGCCGTCCGCCCGCTTGGAGATCACGTCAAACGTGTGGTTATCCGCGATCCACCACTCGTTGCTCGCCATATCGTCGTATACACGACGGATATATGGGGCGCAGCGGTCTCTGTATGCCTTTTGGCCTTCGCGGCCCAGCACCTTGACGGGCATCGGCACATCTGTCTTGAGGTGCCGGGTGAACGTCTCATAGCTTGGGATGGTATCGTATAGCTCCGGGAGCTCCTGGCCGATCCATAGCTTGGTGTACTCATAGCACCGTCTGGCTGGATGCTGCGCCTCATCCAGCCAAAAGCTCAGAAACGCCTGCCAGACGGTCTCGTTGATGCTGCTCCGGCCCTTGCGCCACTTGCCGCGCTTGTCGATCAGGCCGTTGAGGTCGTCCTCCCGGACGGCCCGCCACTTACGGTATAGGATATCCGTGGAGAGCTCCTCGCCGGGGTGCTGCAGGTTGTATAGCAGGATATATTGCTCATCCACCTGCGTCTTGTTGGCTCCCGGCTGGCTGCGGTACTCCTGCCACTCGGCCACCACCCGCCGCCAGTGCGCGATCTCCTCGCGCTCCGCCCCGCTGTATGTATCCAGCGGTTTGGCTCAACCTTGGGGGCCGGGGGCGGCGCTGTGGGCCGGTGCTGCTTGAGGTACTTATCCTGCAGCGGCGCGTCGAGCGAGCTGAGCGGGATCAGTACTTAGGTCGGTTGTTGGCGTTGAGCGTCCGATCCGCTTTGATCTCTCCCGTCTCTGCAAGTCGTTTTGCGTGCCGGTAGCTTATCCCCATGAGGGATGCGAGTTCTTGACATGTCAGCATTGTCTCCATTGATATCTCACCTGCCTTTGACCTGCCATCATCAGACCGTGGTGGTCATCCCACGATGACGGCCAGCTATGGCCGTTTCGGCTGTTTTGTGGTATAATTTGTATAATTAACAAAAGGATGTGATATTGATGTCATTCGGAATCGAAACCTTTGCGCCGCCTTTAAAATGTAAATTGCCTTTGTTAGAGTACGACATTGCCTCTACTGTTCCGAATTTTGCAAGTGGACGGAGGGTGTCTGGCCCGAATACCTCGTTGATTTTAAGGAAAAAGTCCTTTCTTACTCTAGGCAGCTTAAGCGGCTTAAGCCTCAAATAACGGATATTTCTCCAGATATCAGGATTTACATTCTGGATCACCGCCTGTCATTGCTCTTTGCTGCATTAGACGATACCGGCGAAGTGGCTACCTTCATTACAAAATTTTGCGCGCAGTATGAACGTCATGATATAGAGACGAATTATTATGGCGATGGAGAAAAAATTGCTGATGTGCTTCCGTGTAAAATGAATGGAGAGTTAAGCTTCGCATCTGATGCCAAAGAATTGGCTAGATTTAACAAGATGTACGGATTCGTCCCGTCTGAAATGTTTGCCTGTCCCGCTGTGCTGATTTTTCAAGATGATGATTTAGCCGCCGTTTATCAGACTACAATGAAGCACTGTGTTTTGATAATGGATAAATTCCACGATAAAAATCTTGTGGATTTAAAATCAGTTCTCAGCCAAGTGGAGCTGTGCGATCCAATTTTGTTTTAAATTCCTTTCCATAATATTCTCCACAAAGCTCATAGGGTATTCTCTGCTGTTGGAGGATTTTCTCAATCTGAACAATCGCCCGAACCCACTGTTTCCATACACCGAATCGGCCCCGTGGTACTTTGATGTACACTTTATTTTCCATTGTACGCACTGCCTTAACAGCAGCTTTGATGTCATCATTTGTAACCGCATAGAGCAGGTGCTCTTCTGTGGATTCGTGATCTTGCATCAAATTGGTGCCAAAAGCACGCTCACAAAAGCTTAGCTGTGCCATTTGCAAGGATGGAAAATATGTGCCGCTGTGTACCCCGCGCTTATCATAATCGACAGCCCAAACAACATACGGTTCCGGCGCACCGGGGTGCTCATTTTTTGCAATTACATACTGATTGTTGTAGTTCCCGATCAGTTCAAAGCCTTCGGGTAGTTTGATGTCTAAGGTCATTTTGATCTCCTTTCTCATGGCCTGTCTCATCAGTTGCGGGAGGCCGTCTCCGCAAGACCGCCCGCTCGGGCGGTTTCGACTCATAGCAGGCCCAGTGCCTGCATGGCTCCTAACACTGCAATCAGCACGGCGGCCAGTGGCACGCCTAAAATGATGCCTTTCACGCTTCGAGCCTCCCTTCTTCATCGTTGTAGTTCACGTACAGCATTTTTGCATAGCGGCATACTGATGCGATGGATATCGGCACGCCTTGACTTGCAAGATACTGTGCAACATCAGAGTATGTATACCTGCCGTCGCAGAGCATGCTCTCCACTTCGCGCCGCAGGTTGGTATCCAGTCTGGAGATAATGCTGACCGGCCTTTTCCAACGGCGTTGTTTTGGCTTCTCAGGCTCTGGCTGCGGCATCGGCTGTGCAGACTGTATCGCCGTAATCATGACCGGGATCATCTGTTTCATGACCTCTGCCACGGTTTCCGCGACCGTCTGCTGAATGGTTGAACTAGAATTTTCCTTTTTTTTGAATCGCCGGTAAAATTTCATGTAAAATCCAAGATTCAAAACGATCAGCAGAGTGCAGTTTACTGTGGGTAATGAGACGTAATAGATCACTCTCAGGGATAAAGTACATAGTGATCGATTTTTTCGGGCTTTGTGGATGGGAAGTTGTGCGTTCTATAGAATCTCTACAATGTCTCCTAATCGCATCACGCGGATGCGCATACCCTAGGATTCGCGCACAGCCTGTGGCCGGAAAGTATGTTTTTCCATCAATTTCAAGCACATTAAGCTCCCCAAATTCCGTGTGCCTGAAAGTTTGCAATTCCTCCATTTACAACATTTCCTTTCTGGCCTGTCTCGTCAGACCGTGTAGGCCAATTCACGGTGACCGCCCGTTCGGCGGTTTCGACCAGTAGGTGCTCTATGATTTATCGATTCCTTATGGTCTTAGGGATTGCATGTAAATCCTTTATGCACTCTGCTGCTTCTTGTCCACATAAAAGATATCCTCCACCTTACAGCCGAGGGCTTGGGCGATGGCGGCGGCCCTCAGATGGTGCGTAAGCCGTGATTCGCCGCGCTCGATCCGGTTGATGGACTGCCCACTCAGTCCACCTTGAGGGACAGTCCATGCTGTGATAGCATGGCGGATTCGCGGCGGCGTTTGATCTCGTTGACACGAGGGGTAAGATACATTATTTTTGCCTCCTTTATCGTTCATTCGGACAACTCTTGTTATTATAATATATCGTTCGTTTGGACATGTCAAGTCCTTTTTAAAATTTTTGTTGTCCATATGGACAGATAATGATATACTGGCCTAAAAGAGGTGTTATGATGAGCATTGCTGATCGATTGAAAGAGTTGCGAAAATCAAAAAATATTACTCAAAAAGAATTATCTGAAAATACCGGAATATCTTTGCAATCAATCGTTAATTATGAAATTGGCCGCCGTGAACCTAACAGTCGAGCGATGGCCGCACTAGAGCGGTATTTTGGGTAGATGGCAACTATCTGCGCGGCGGGGTTGATCGATCCGCTCTGATCGTCCGCGATGGGCAGGTGCTCAATGGGCTGGATGAGCTGGATAACCTGATGTATCGCTTTAAGGATGCCTACCGGACCACAAAGTCTCCAACCGACTGCGCGCCACGGAGATGCTTGATGCTGTGCTGGCCCGCATGACCTCCAGCGTCGTCACCAACGCCGCCGATCCAGACTGGACAGCGGAGGAGATCGACCGTTTAATCGGTGTTTTTCTGGCTCTTAACCGGGCCGGGCGCGATAAGCTCTTGGAGCGCGCCGACGAGCTCCAGCAGCTCCCGCAATACCGCAGGGAGTAGCCTCCTCGCGTTTCGCCGCTGTCTTATGCCCTTATCCTATCGCGCCCGTGTGCCTACGTCCCGTTTTTGTTGTAAAATAACGTATTCGGTTATTTTGGTTCCAATAAAGCACAAAAATAGGCCCGGATCGTAATGATCCGAGCCTATTGAACATTGCCGGGTTATTCGGTTTCCTCAATAATATCTTCAATGTGGCAGCCCAGAACGCGGGCCGCCTTGAGCAGCTGATAGACATTGGTCGGCGCGTATCGCTGCGCGTCCCAATCTTCGAGCGTCCGCAAGGGGATTCCCGTCGCGCGGGCAAACGCCGCCCGGCTGTAGCCCTGCTCCTCCCGCATCTGCTGGAGCCTGGTCTTATCCGCCATTAGTCGTGCCTCCTTTGGTGGCCTCTGATAGCCGTAATCAGCGCCGCCGTACCTGCCGCCGCCGCGCCGATCGATCGCCGCAGTGCGCCATGGCGCCGGGCAGGGATCAGGCTGGCGATCAGCAGCGCCGCCGTCAGGCATACCAGTAATAATGTTGACTTGCGCATTTTATCCGGGTATAATAGGGTTGGGTCGGATGGAGACCCTTGCGGGCCCCCATCCTCTTACCTACCGCCGCTTGCGCTTGGATTTGCTAGGGGCGGTTTTTTTCTGCCGCAAACTGATAATGCTGATCACGATTGCTAATGTACCGTTGACGCATGCCCAGATGCTGCAGATGGCTTCCAACCTGTTCACCGTATCACCTCCTTTCATTGTCTATATTATACCACGGTATGCCGTGGTAGTCAATGCTTTTCTGTAATCTTTTTTAGGTTTCTTTCAATTTTTTTATTTGCACATATCGAAATTTGAATTACCATTTCTGGAAGCGTTTAATTTTCTCGTTTTGATATAATAAGTTCCGATTGAATGGGACATGCAAAACCGGCCCAAAATGCCCGCAAACAACGTAGCTACTTAATGGGACATGTCCCATTCAAAAATTTTTTTATGTCCCATTGATTTCAATTTAAACGGTAGTTAAACTCTGATTATTTGCCCCTCATCCGCGCCGCCGTAAACGCACCGTTTAAATGCTCTGCATTCCCCGCAAGCCCTTATGTATCAATGATTTCCGGCGTTTCTGGCTCAGCAGCGCATAAACGTTTAAATTTCTTTTAAACGTATAATAACGCGCCGTGCGCCGCTTTTTGCTTATTTTCTATAACCGCATCAAATTGCCCGTTTTAGGGTCAAAAAAAATTGCAATCCGGTTTTCACTGGGCTGCAATTTTCTTTTTTCGGGTTGGCTTCCACCGATTTTTGTTGTACCTGCGGCGTTTTCGGGGTTTTCCCGGGTTCTCCCGGTTGCCCGTTTAGGCCCGGTGCCCGTATTTGCGTTCTTTCTGCAATTCTACAGGCGAAACGTCCGAACAGAGTGCCACTGAAGGCAGCACGACTGTTACGCTCGACCATTTCCGCGACGTAACCGTCCCTGTCACCTCCAAGGAGCTTACGCTTGATATCAAGGATTTTTCCGCCCAGATTGTAACGCCCGCCATGCAGGCGATCTCTCAGGCGGTCGACAGTGATATCATCGCCGAGGGAATCCGAAGCGCAGGCCGTACCGTGGCAGGAACTGCGGACGCAACTGATCTGAAGGATCTCGCTAATATCGCCAAAGGGTTCGATCTTGCGGCGGTGCCTGTTGCAAATCGGCGTCTGGTACTTCATCCGACGCACAAATACCGCTACCTGACCACGGATAACCTTACGAAAGTTGCGTATGCGGGAACTGGAGACGCGCTGCGCAATGCAGAGCTCGGGCAGATTTACGGCCTCGACACCTACATGAGTCAGAATGCGCCGGATACGCTTGCCGAGAAATCCGGTACGGCGACAGCTGCAAAGATCACCTGCACAGCCGGAGCGGAGACAGTTGCGCTGTCCGGCGTCACTGCGGCGACAGGCACTATCAAAAAAGGTGATGGATTTATCCTGGATGGATATCTTTATCGCTTTGCGGAGGATAAGACAGCAGCCTCCGGGGTGGTTGAAAGTATTGCTATCGACCAGCCAATCCACAAGGCTGTAGCAGAGGCGGAGGATATCTACCTCATTCATACGACGCATTCTCTGGCTTTCCACCGCAACGGCCTAGCATTGGTTACGCGGCAGCTGGAGCTTCCGATGGGAGCATCCAAAGCCTCCATTGCATCTGCGGACGTCTTTGCAGTTCGCGTTGTATTTGATTACGATTCCACCCATAAGAAGGATACAGTCAGCTTCGATGTTTTGTACGGCGTGAAGACGCTCAACTCGAGCATGACTACAAGGCTGGTGGGGTAATGGACGAACTGCATGAGCGCATGCTGGAGGATTTATATACCCTGATTGGATTCGAAAACGCTGGAAGGGAGGAGCTTTGCTTTTTCCTGCGATCTGCCGAGGAAAAGGCACTCCGATTCACCCGGCAGTGGGAATTGATCGGCGGCATGCCCACAATCGTCGTGGAAATCGCCGCCGATCGGTTTCGCCGGCAGGGCGCCGGGCCGGAGGTCGCGCAGCGAGTAGCAAGCCTGACTGACAACGGCCAATCTGTGAGCTTCCAGGCATACGCGGCGGAGGCCGTGCCATCCTCCGGTTTAACGGAGAGCGAAATGCAGGCGCTGTGCGCCTACAGAAAGCTGTGGTAGCATGAAAATCCCCGACAAATTCAAAGACATACAGGCAAGAGTGTTCCAGGATAAAACCGTCGAACACTTCTTGCCCATTTCTTCGTCCGGCTCGCTTGGAACGCCACATCCCAGCCGGCCGATGCGCCTTCTGGAAGATACCAGGTCAACTTTATGCTTGTAACAGACGACCTGAAAGCGCAGGAGTGGGGCCTCAGCATCAACCGGGATGCAGTGATGACGGCATCATTCCCGCCACCGGTCGAGGAAGGGCATTTTATCAGATACAATGGGCAGTTTTACCGCGTTACCGGCGTGCAGCCGTTCGACGCTTACACCCGATATCTGCTAAAGGCGGTGGATATATGAGCGTGGAAATTAAGGGCCTCGACAGCCTGCGTAGGAAATTACAATCGCTGGGCGGTGAGCTGGAGCAGGCGACGGAAAAAGGCGTGGAGAAGGCCACGAAGACCGTGCAGACGGCCGCAAAGCTGCTCTGCCCGGTTGACACTGGTTATCTGCGCGAGAGCATCCAGACAAATTTTGCGTGGCAGCCCTCAGGTGAATACGTCGGTACAGTCGGAACGATCGTGGAATACGCCCCGTATGTCGAGTTCGGCACCGGCCAGATGGGCGCTGCGTCTCCGTCCCCACCGAAGGCACCCCTTAGTTTGGGTTATCGTGAGGACTGGAAAGGCCAGTTCGCACAGCCGTACCTCTATCCCGCACTGGTCAATAACCGTGACCGCATCGTAAACATCTGGAGATTGAACTCCGCAAAGGCATCCGGGAGGCAATGAAATGATTGACATGGAACAAACTGTATACGATATCTTGACCACCACCCTGACCGGAATGAAATGGTCCGTGGGCTTCCCGCAGGATTTTCGCGTGCTGGACGACGGCCTGGGCAGCATCAAGCAAATGGATAACTCTGTGCGCACGTCGACCTCCTCCGGCATTGACCGCATCTCCAACGTGGCTGTGCAGGTACAGGTCTGGGCCCCTACACCAGAGCGGCGCAACGAGCTTGACCGGGCGATCGATGCGGCGCTCACTGCCCTTGGCTTACCCCGCAGCACTTTAAACCACCTGGAGGAGATATTGCCGGGCGCAATCCCCGCATACCGTTCCGTTCTGCTGTACAGCGGTGCGTATGACAATGTGACAAAACAATTTTACATCAAATAAAACAAAAGTCAGGTCCTGCATGGGCCTGAGAATTGAAATTACATCAGATAAGGAGTTGATTTTATGGATGGACTTTCTACCATCGGCACAATTTTAAAAATGGGCGCACAATCTTCATCTCTGACGGAAGTACCCGATCTACAGGACTTCCCCGACCTCATGGGTGCGCCAGATAAGATCGAGACCACGACCATGAAAAATACGTCCCGCACTTATATTCCCGGCCTGAAGGATCCCGGAGATATGGCGTTCAACTTTTTGTATTCCGGCATGGGGGCGAGTTCGAATTACGCCATCCTGAAGACCGCACAGGATTCCGGCGCTACACAGTATTTCCAGCTGGAGTTCCCGGACAAATCCGGCTTTGCGTGGCAGGGTAAAGTGACGCTATCTGTGCCCGGCAAGGGCATCGGTGAAGCGTTGCAGTTCACGGCGAATATCACGCCGACAAGCGAGATAACGGAAATTGAAACCGAATAAGGAGGTCATGAAACATGGCGGCATTCTACATCCTGGCTGTTGACGACCGGGAATATAAACTCAAACTCACCACCGCGTCCAAAATCGAAGCGAGAAGCGCCTCGGCTTCTCGCTATTGGAGGCTCCAGAGAACATCACACGGGCGGAAACCTTCGCGGTCATCCTCTGGGCGGCCCTCCAGAAATATCACAGGACGATGACCCTGCCGAAGGTCTATGATCTCATCGACGAGATGGAGGACAATGGCTGCACGATCAGCGAGAAGGCCGATCTGCTCTTGGAGGTCATGAAGGTCAGCGGTTTTTTTTCGCAGGAGGATCTGCAAGAGATGGAAAAGAAGCAGGAGACGGAATAACCTACCGAACTGTAACGGAACTGATAGAAACCCTGTATCCGCAAGCGCTGGATGCAGGGCTTTCCCCAGATGATTTTTGGGAGATGAGCATCGGCGAGGTTGAGCAGGTCATAGCCACCCGGCTCAAACACCAGCAGGAGCAGACGAAGTCGCAGGCTACGATGCTTTGGAAGCTCGGCGATCTGATCGCATTTGCTGCACATGATCCGAAGCATTACCCCGCCCCTGCACGAGGCATTTCCCGGCCTGTTCCAGCCGCCGCAGGAGCAGCAGACGGACTGGCGCGTGATAAAGGCCCGTATGGCATCCTACAGTGCCGTGAAAAATGCGAAAATGAGGGGTGGTGAAAGCCATTGACCGTAGAAGAATTGCAGGTTGTAATCTCCGTCAAGATGGAAAAGATCGATGCGAAAATTAACAACCTGATCAAGAAGTGTGATAGCCTTGGCGCAAATGCGACGAAGGCTGGAAGGGGCACCGACAAGCTGTCCGACGCCTGCACGAAGCTCAAAGACCGGGCGGAGGCCGGCAGCGCGGGCACACAGAAGCTCTCTGGATCCCTGAAGGTCCTGAAAGCGGGCGCGGCCGTCGCCGCGATCACAGCCGTCACGAAGCTGTAAAACGGCTGACGGACGCTTACGCGGAAACCCAGGCGGCGCAAGTTCGGGCTGGAAAGCATCCTTGCAGCCAGGGGAAGGACGTATCGCAGGCAAAAGCTTGGTTGCAGGAATACACAAAGGATGGCCTAATCCCCCTGGCAGACGCCTACACGGCCTATAAGAACCTATCCTCCGCCGGGTACGCGGACGACCAGACGCAGAGCGTCCTACAAAACCTGAAGGATTCGGCGGCGTTCGCCCGGCAGGGGTCGCTCACGATGGGCGAGGCGGTCAAATCTGCGACGGAAGGCATTAAGAACGAGAAC
>ENA-OQCX01000977-OQCX01000977.1-human-gut-metagenome-genome-assembly--contig:-NODE-977-length-14032-cov-2.181877_pt1 | contig 14032 bp, 20 predicted proteins | sample MGYA00242762_ERZ504587 | MGnify/ENA primary metagenome ERZ504587 (study PRJEB26092, sample SAMD00036337) | human gut metagenome | host: Homo sapiens | study: EMG produced TPA metagenomics assembly of...
ACACACTCCAGAGTAAAAATTTTCTATATCAATGCGGCTGTTTTTAATCAGACTGATTTCAGCAAGTAAATTGCCTATAAACTCATTCTCATCTTTGTATTCAAGGCGGTAGTAGGATAAAATTTCCTGTCGGATGCGGCTGTAATGTCCGTATGGCCTACTATCAAGCCGTTCTTGACTCCCGGAAAGGCTCTTTACTTCTCTCACGGTTTCGCTATTACCTGGAGCGACCGTACGGGTGTGGTTCCTCCCACGGATATTGATGTTATTATGGTTGCCCCCAAAGGTTCGGGTACGTCACTGCGTACAATGTTCCTCGAAGGCCGTGGCTTGAACTCTTCTTACGCTATCTATCAGGATGCTACGGGCAAGGCTTTGGACAGAACGCTTGCGTTGGGTATCGGCATCGGTTCCGGTTATCTGTTTGAAACTACTTTCATCCGTGAAGCAACTTCCGACCTGACCGGTGAACGCGGTTCTTTGATGGGTGCTATCCAGGGATTGCTGTTGGCTCAGTACGAGGTGTTGCGTGAAAACGGCCATACTCCGTCGGAAGCGTTCAATGAAACGGTTGAAGAGCTGACCCAGTCATTGATGCCGTTGTTTGCAAAGAACGGTATGGACTGGATGTATGCCAACTGTTCCACTACTGCCAACGCGGGGCACTCGACTGGATGGGCCCGTTCCATGATGCCATTAAGCCGGTTGTACAGAAACTGTATCAGAGTGTGAAGTCCGGTAACGAAGCCCAGATTTCCATCGACAGCAATTCCAAACCCGACTATCGCGAGAAACTGAACGAAGAGCTGAAAGCATTGCGTGAAAGCGAAATGTGGCAGACAGCCGTAACGGTTCGCAAACTCCGTCCGGAAAACAACTGATTCCCGGTGTAAATCGGAGAATGACAAAAGGGGGTGTGTCAAAATACGCTTGATGATTCCGTATCTGAAAAGAAACAAATGGCAAGCGAATTTTAGTTTTGACATACCCTCTTTTCCATTACTTATCATTAATTGTCCTTACATATTCAAGCAGTTTCTTGTAGAAAGCATGGTGGCTTAGCGTAGCCGCTTCTCCCAGGATAACCAATTTCATGCGTGCCCTTGTTATCGCCACATTCATTCTGCGTAAATCGTTCAGAAAGCCGATTTGCCCTTCTTCATTGGCACGTACCAGACTGATAAAGATTACATCACGTTCCTGTCCCTGAAATCCGTCGACGGTATTGACTGTTATCAGACTGCGGTAGGGACGTAGCGAAGCGCTGCCTTTTATTTTTCCCCGCAAGTATTGCACTTGTGCCTTGTAAGGTGAGATGAGTCCGAAGTCGATACGTTCTTCGAGAATCCGGTTTCCGCCTATCCGTTGGATGTACGCTTCCAGCTCTTTCAGCAATAAGCCTGCTTCCTCTTTGTTGATACGTCCGAAGGTTTCTCCGACAAATTCTTCCTTGAAATCCATTTCGGATGTGTCGAGCCATGTAACGGGAGTATCCCAATCCAATATTCCCCGGTGACGTATTTCGGGAGCAGCTTCCAGCTCTCCGCCATAGAACCAATCCGATGAGAAGCGCATGATGTCTTCGTGCATGCGATATTGTACTTTCAATAAAGATACGGCAGATGGCTTGCCGGCTACGACTTTTTCCATTAAAGTCCGTTCCAGCCCGCCACGTGCGGCTTCGTAACATTTGATGGTAGGCGGAAGCTGGCAATGGTCTCCTGCCAATACTACACGGTCTGCTTTACGGATGGCTATCCAGCAGGCGGCTTCTAGGGCTTGGGCGGCTTCGTCGATAAACAGTGTGCCGAAACGGCGTCCGTTTAAAAGGCGGTGATTGCTGCTTACAAGTGTGGAGGCTATGACGTGGGCGCTGTCGAACAACTCACTGTTGATTTGTATTCCAGTGTGGTGGCACGGTCACGCAGACGGCTCATACGGTTGCGTATCCCTTCGCGTTCATCGTAACTGCCGCGGCGGGATTTACCGCCCAGTAGCCTCAGCTCTTTACGGATACTCCATAATTCGGGATAAAGCGGATGATTCTCGAAACGGCGTTCATAAGTGAAAGAGAGCATTTTGTCGTTGACGCGTGTGGGGTTGCCGATTCGTAGCACATTCACGCCTCTGTCCACCAGCTTTTCGGAAATCCAGTCGACAGCATATTGCTTTGGGCGCATACCAATACTTGGGGTTCGCGGTGCAGGGTTTCGTAGATGGCTTCTACAAGCGTGGTGGTTTTGCCTGTTCCCGGAGGACCGTGTACAATGGCTACATCGCGGGCGCATAGCACTTTATTGACGGCGCTCTCCTGAGTGGAGTTCAACCAGGGGAAGCGTACCGGATAAAGCTCACGGAAACCGGTTTTGACCGTACCCAACAGGATATCCCGCAATTCAGCAAGCCGGTTGCCTTTTGCACGCAGGACATCTTCCAGTGCCTCGAACATCGTGCGGTAAGAAGTTTCATCGAAATAAAGCTGGACTCCGAGATTATCTGCGGATTGTATATCCATAATAGCTCCGGCACCGGCATAATCACTACCATGCGTGCTTCGTCAGCATAACTGACGGTGGCTGTAAAATTGAAGTAAGTGATTTTACCGTCGGCAGATTGCCGGAAGAAACAGACGGGACGTCCGAACTCAAAGTTATGTTCTATATCAAGGTTCTCGGTATGTGTAATTTCTATTACTAATTGATTCAACGAGTTATAGTAACTTCGGCCCGGTGAGGCAGGATACCAGCAAACTCCCCGCTTGACTTTTCGGGCGACGCCCATGTTCTCTGTTTGTCGCTTGAATTCTTCTTTTTCGTATTCGTATTCCATACGCAACAGAAGCTGTTGCCGTTGGAGGTGTATAATAGGACTGTTTGTATCTTGTTCTTTCATACCTGCAAAGGTAATAAATCTCAGCCTTTAGGGGAAGAAATGCTTTATTTTGTTAAACTTTTCCTTATTATGATTTGTTTATTGTATTAATTTGTAATATTTACAATATTGAATTTTTTAAAAAGAGTGGTTATGGTATATGATTTAGCAATGCTCAAAGCGTTTTATACACTTTATGAGGGGAAAATAGAACGTATTCGGACGATATTGCAACGTCCGTTGACTTTAGCGGAAAAAATCTTGTATGCTCATTTGTACGATGAGAAGAATGTGAAAGACTATAAACGCGGCGAAGACTATGTGAACTTCCGGCCCGACCGTGTGGCTATGCAGGATGCAACTGCACAGATGGCATTATTACAGTTTATGAATGCAGGACGTGATGAGGTGGCTGTTCCTTCGACCGTACATTGCGACCATTTGATTCAGGCTTATAAAGGAGCGAAAGAAGATATTGCCACTGCAACCAAAACGAATGAGGAGGTGTATAATTTTCTTCGGGATGTTTCTTCCCGTTACGGCATCGGTTTCTGGCAACCTGGGGCAGGTATCATCCATCAGGTGGTGTTGGAAAACTATGCTTTTCCCGGCGGCATGATGGTAGGTACCGATTCTCATACCCCGAATGCCGGCGGTTTGGGAATGGTGGCTATCGGTGTCGGCGGTGCTGATGCGGTGGATGTGATGACAGGTATGGAATGGGAGTTGAAGATGCCCCGCTTGATTGGCGTGCGCCTCACAGGAAAATTAAACGGATGGGCTGCTCCTAAAGACGTTATCTTGAAACTGGCAGGGATTTTGACTGTAAAAGGCGGAACAAATGCCATTATCGAATATTTCGGTCCGGGTACTGCTTCACTTTCAGCTACCGGAAAGGCTACGATTTGCAACATGGGTGCGGAAGTGGGAGCTACGACTTCTCTTTTCCCTTATGATGAGCGTATGGCTGCCTATCTGAAAGCTACCGGACGTGCGGAAGTGGCAGATATGGCTACTGCCGTTGCCGAAGGACTTCGTGCCGATGATGAAGTGGTTGCCAATCCGGAGAAATACTATGACCGTATTATCGACATAGACCTTTCCACACTGGAGCCTTATATCAACGGACCGTTTACTCCGGATGCCGCCACGCCTGTTTCGGAGTTTGCCGAGAAGGTTTTGAAGAACGGCTATCCCCGTAAAATGGAGGTAGGCTTATCGGTTCCTGTACCAATTCATCCTATCAGGATTTGAGCCGTGCGGTGTCTTTGGCGCATCAGGTAACAGAGAAGCGGTTGCATGCGGCTGCTCCGCTGATTGTCAATCCGGGTTCGGAACGCATACGTGCAACCGCAGAGCGTGACGGTATGATTGACGCTTTTGAAAAAATAGGCGCTACGATTATGGCAAATGCCTGCGGCCCTTGTATCGGACAATGGAAGCGTGTGACCGATGATCCTACTCGTAAAAATTCTATTGTGACTTCTTTCAACCGGAACTTTGCCAAGCGTGCGGATGGAAATCCGAATACGTATGCCTTTGTTGCCTCTCCCGAACTGACAATGGCATTGACCATTGCCGGAGATTTATGTTTCAATCCGCTGAAAGATACATTGCTCAATGCCGATGGCGAACAGGTTAAACTCTCCGAACCGATAGGCGAAGAGCTGCCGCCGGAAGGATTTACGGCAGGGAGCGAGGGGTATGTCGCACCTTCCCATGCAAAGACGGATATTGCGGTGGCTCCCCAGTCGCAACGCCTGCAACTGCTTGCTCCTTTCCCGGCTTGGGACGGAGAGGATTTGCTGAATATGCCTCTGCTGATTAAAACGCAGGGTAAGTGTACTACCGATCATATCTCGATGGCAGGTCCGTGGCTTCGTTTCCGCGGGCATTTGGAGAATATTTCGGATAATATGCTGATGGGGGCTGTGAATGCTTTAACGGAGAAACGAATAAAGTGTGGAATCGTTCTACAAATACGTACGGAACGGTGTCCGGTACAGCCAAACTGTATAAGTCCGAAGGGATTCCTTCCATTGTCGTTGCCGAAGAAAACTATGGCGAGGGTTCCAGCCGTGAACATGCCGCTATGGAACCGCGTTTCCTGAATGTACGTGTTATACTGGCAAAGAGCTTTGCACGTATCCACGAGACGAATTTGAAGAAACAAGGCATGCTGGCGCTGACCTTCACCGATAAGGCGGATTATGATAAAATTCGGGAGCACGACTTGCTTTCCGTTGTCGGCTTGAAAGACTTTGCTCCGGGACGTAACCTGAAAGTGGTGCTTCATCACGAGGACGGCAGCAAGGAGAGCTTCGAAGTACAACATACGTATAATGAACAGCAGATAGGCTGGTTCCGTGCCGGCTCTGCATTAAATGCACGATAGAATATGGAAAAAATTACTGTACCTTTTATTACAGGTGACGGAGTAGGGGCAGAGGTCACTCCGTCCATGCAGGCTGTGGTGGATGCAGCCTTGAAGAAAGCCTATGGAGACAGCCGGAGTATCGGATGGAAAGAAGTGCTGGCAGGTGAGCGGGCATTTAATGAAACGGGTTCCTGGTTGCCGGAAGAAACGATGGAAGCATTCCGCACTTATAAAATAGGTATTAAGGGACCGTTGACTACACCGGTCGGCGGCGGTATCCGTTCGCTGAACGTGGCGTTGCGCCAGACACTCGATTTGTATGTGTGCCTGCGTCCCGTGCGTTGGTATAAAGGCGTAGTTTCGCCGGTGAAAGAACCGCAGAAGGTAAACATGTGCGTATTCCGTGAGAATACGGAAGATATTTATGCGGGTATCGAATGGGAAGCCGGAACACCGGAAGCCGAAAAGTTCTATCGCTTCCTGCATGATGAGATGGGTGTGACCAAGGTGCGCTTTCCCGAAACTTCATCTTTTGGCGTGAAACCTGTGTCTAAAGAGGGAACGGAGCGGCTGGTGCGTGCGGCTTGCCGTTATGCGCTCGAAAACGGTCTGCCCTCTGTAACGCTGGTACACAAAGGCAATATCATGAAGTTTACCGAAGGCGGCTTCAAGAAATGGGGCTATGAGCTGGCAGAGCGTGAGTTTGGAAAAGATATAGCGGAGGGACGTCTTGTTGTCAAGGATTGCATTGCCGATGCTTTTTTGCAGAATACCTTGCTTGTTCCCGAAGAATATTCGGTCATTGCCACTCTGAATTTGAACGGTGATTATATTTCCGACCAGTTGGCTGCTATGGTGGGCGGCATCGGTATCGCTCCGGGAGCCAACATTAATTACAGGACGGGACATGCCATTTTTGAGGCCACTCATGGCACGGCTCCCAATATTGCCGGAAAAGACATTGTGAATCCGTGTTCCATGATTCTTTCGGCGGTGATGATGCTCGAACATCTGGGTTGGAAAGAGGCCGCCTTACTGATAGAGGAAGCACTGGAGAACAGTTTCACAGAAGGTCGTGCTACAGTCGATTTGGCCCGCTTCATGCAGGGTGGTGTCCCGTTGTCTACATCGGCTTTTACACGGGAAATCGTGAACAGGATAGAAGCTTCCGCAAATAATTCCCCCATAAACCAGACAAAATAAAAATATTATGAAGAAAGAATATTTGATTTACAAACTTTCCGAAGACCTGAAAGAAGCGACCCGGATTGAGAACGAACTGTTCAAGAAGTTTGATGTGAAGCGCGGATTGCGTAATGAAGACGGTACAGGTGTGCTGGTTGGGCTCACCAAGATTGGCAACGTAGTGGGGTACGAGCGCATTCCGGGCGGAGGTCTGAAGCCTATTCCGGGCAAATTGTTCTACCGTGCTACGACCTTGAGGATTTGGCGCATGCCATTCTCAAAGAGAAACGTTTCGGCTTTGAAGAAGTGGCGTATCTCCTGCTTTCAGGCCGTTTGCCCGACAGGGAGGAACTGGCTTCTTTCCGTGAGCTGATTAACGATAATATGCCGTTGGAGCAGAAAACGAAGATGAACATCATCGAGCTTGAAGGGAATAATATAATGAATATCCTGGCGCGAAGCGTGCTCGAGATGTATCGCTTTGACCCGAATGCCGATGATACGTCGCGCGATAATCTGATGCGCCAGAGCATAGACCTTATTTCGAAGTTCCCCACCATCATAGCCTATGCTTTCAATATGCTTCGCCATGCCACTCACGGCCGTTCGTTGCATATCCGGCATCCGCAGGAGAATCTTTCTCTCGCGGAGAATTTCCTGTATATGCTGAAAAAGGATTATACGGAACTGGATGCCCGTACCCTTGACCTGTTGCTGGTGTTGCAGGCGGAGCATGGCGGCGGTAACAATTCTACGTTCACCGTACGCGTAACGTCCTCTACCGGAACTGATACCTATTCTGCCATCGCTGCGGGCATCGGTTCCCTGAAAGGTCCGCTTCACGGTGGCGCCAATATCCAGGTTACCGACATGTTCCACCATTTGCAGGAGAATATCCGGGATTGGACGAATGTAGACGAGATTGACACTTATTTCACCCGTATGCTGAACAAGGAGGTATATAACAAAACGGGATTGATATACGGTATCGGACATGCCGTCTATACCATTTCAGACCCTCGTGCCATACTTTTAAAGGAACTTGCCCGCGACCTTGCCCGCGAGAAAGGGAAAGAGCGCGAGTTTGCTTTCCTTGAATTGCTGGAAGAACGAGCCATCGAAGTTTTCGGCCGTGTGAAGAACAACGGCAAGACGGTTTCGAGCAATGTGGATTTTTACTCCGGTTTCGTATATGAAATGATCGGGTTGCCGCAGGAAATATTTACTCCGCTGTTTGCCATGGCGCGTATCGTGGGCTGGTGTGCACATCGTAATGAAGAGTTGAACTTCGAAGGTAAGCGCATTATTCGTCCGGCATATAAGAATGTATTGGAAGAAGTAGCATACATTCCTATTAAGAAGCGGTAGATCCGTTTCAAAGCACAGACCTCGGATTGCCGGGTCGTATAAGGTATCGTTGTTGCGGTTGGAAAGCCGGACAGCGATACCTTATTCATTTTCCCGTGGCGGAACGGATAAGCATCCACGCTCTTTGCGTTATCCGTTTCTGTATGTTTTTGATAATTGCTGCGGGAAAACGATTTGATTGTTATAAGTTTTCCCTATATTTGTCACACTTAAACAAAAGAACATGAGCGAAGAAGGGTTTCATCTGTTTTTGGGAGTGATGTGCGTCATTGCGCTTTTTGTGTTCATTGCTCTTTATTTCGTCAAAGCCGGATATGGGATGTTCCGTACTGCGTCGTGGGGATATTCCATTAGTAACAAGGTGGCGTGGGTATTGATGGAGCGTCCGGTCGTTTATCGTTATGTTTGGTTGTGGGGCAGGAGTGGGCAGCTTTGCCGTGCCGGTATATCTTTTCTTCCTGCTGTTCCAGCTACACTATTTCCAAAGATCGTTCATTTTTCCTTTTCTGCTGAAAGGAAAAAGCCGGATGCCGGTAACTATTATGATGATGGGCATTGTATTTAATGTGCTGAACGGAATGATGCAGCTGGCGGTCTGTTTTACTTTGCTTCCGAAGGGATGTATTCCGGTGGTTGGGCTTATTTGCTGAAGACTCATGCGTGGTCGGGGCTTCTGTTGTTTTTTGCCGGTATGCTTATCAATCTTCATTCCGACCATGTGATTCGCCATTTGCGTAAGCCGGGCGACACGAATCATTACCTTCCTGAGAAAGGTCTTTATCGCTATGTCACTTCTGCCAACTATTTCGGTGATTGGTAGAATGGACCGGTTTTGCCATACTTACTGCTTCGCCTGCCGCATGGGTGTTTGTGTGGTGGACTTTTGCCAATCTCGTTCCCCGTGCCAATGCCATTTACGGCCGTTACCGGAAAGAATTCGGTGATGAGGCAGTAGGAAAACGCAAGCGTATCATACCTTATATCTATTGAAAGGACAAACCATAAATCATAAATCAGGAAACTATCACATGGAATCAAAATTATTCACTCCGGTTACTTTCGGACCGCTGACATTGCGCAACCGTACCATCCGTTCGGCTGCTTTTGAAAGCATGTGTCCCGGAAATGCTCCTTCGGACATGTTGCTCGATTATCACCGTTCGGTTGCGGCAGGAGGCATCGGTATGACTACTGTGGCTTATGCGGCCGTTACTCAGAGCGGGCTTCTTTTGACCGCCAGTTGTGGATGCGCCTGAAATATTCGGGGCTTCGCAAGCTGACCGATGCGATACATGCGGAAGGTGCCGCCGCCGGAATCCAGTTGGGGCATTGCGGAAACATGTCCCATAAGAGTATTTGCGGGTGTATCCCGGTCGGTGCCAGCAGCGGTTTCAACCTGTATTCACCTACTTTTGTGCGTGGTTTGCGTGCCGGTGAACTGCCGGAGATGGCACGTGCTTACGGAAAGGCGGTGAATCTGGCCCGTGAGGCGGGATTTGATGCAGTGGAAATTCATGCCGGACATGGCTACCTTATCAGCCAGTTCCTTTCGCCTTCGACCAATCATCGCAAAGATGAATTTGGCGGTTCTCTGGAAAACCGCATGCGCTTTATGGATATGGTGATGGATGAAGTGATGAAGGCTGCCGGCAGCGATATGGCAGTGCTTGTGAAGATGAACATGCGTGACGGTTCCGGGGCGGCATGGAGATAGATGAGACGATGCAAGTGGCCAAGCGTCTTGAATGCTCGGGTGCACATGGATTGGTATTGAGCGGCGGTTTTGTAAGTAAAGCGCCTATGTAATGTGATGCGTGGGGAAATGCCGATTCGCAGCATGACACATTATATTGACATGCTGGTGGCTGAAGTATGGAGTACGCATGGCGGGCAGGTGGATGATACCGTCTGTGCCGTTCAAAGAAGCCTATTTCCTGGAAGATGCCCTGAAGTTCCGTGCAGAGCTGAAGATGCCGTTGATATATGTAGGCGGACTGGTGTCGCGTGCCAAGATAGATGAGGTGCTGGACAATGGTTTTGAGGCTGTACAGATGGCACGCGCCCTGCTCAACGAACCGGGCTTTGTGAACCGTATGCGCAAGGAGGAGAATGCCCGTTGCAGCTGTAGGCATAGTAATTACTGCATAGCCGGATGTATTCCATAGAAATGGCTTGTCATCAGCATTTGCAGGAAGAACTGCCTGTCTGCTTGAAAAAGGAGATAGAGAAAATAGAAGCGAAGGGTGATTGAATTTTTCTTATTATTGGCAATTTATACTTGGTAAACATGAAACTTGCTATCATAACCGGTGCAGACGGTGGTATGGGAACGGAAATAACCCGTGCTGTGGCTACGGCCGGATATAAAATGATCATGGCCTGTTACCGTCCGGAAAAAGCGGAAAGGGTAAGGGATATGCTGGTGCATGACACCGGTAACCCATATATTGAGGTATTGGGCATTGACTTAGCTTCGCTTGCATCTGTGGCGGCTTTTGCGAGAGAATGTTGCAAAGGGGTGATACCGTCAGTCTGCTGATGAATAATGCCGGAACAATGGAAACAGGGCGTCACATCACTGAGGATGGTTTGGAACGTACGGTGAGTGTTAATTATGTTGCTCCTTATTTGCTGACACGTAAACTTATTCCTCTGATGGAAAAGGGGAGCCGTATCGTCAATATGGTGTCTTGTACTTATGCCATAGGACGTCTTGACTTTCCGGATTTCTTCCATCTTGGAAAGAGAGGAGGTTTCTGGCGCATTCCTGTTTATAGCAATACGAAACTGGCTCTGACCTTGTTTACCGTTAATTTGGCGAATCGGGTCAAGGAAAAAGGGATTGTGGTGAATGCGGCCGATCCGGGTATCGTGTCTACCGATATAATAACGATGCACATGTGGTTCGACCCGCTGACAGATATCTTATTCCGGCCTTTTATCCGCACTCCCCGGCAAGGAGCTGCAACAGCCGTTCATCTGCTGCTGGATGAGGATGCCGGAAAACGTACGGGAACTTTAAATGCGAGTTGCCGTCCCAAGCATCTTTCCGGGAAGTATACCCGCCATGTGCAGATGCAGGAGTTGTGGAACAGGACGGAGAAGATTGTGGAGAAGTGGTTATAAATCCCAAAAACGGATAGAACACTTTTTGAGGAAAATTTAAAGAACCTCTTGCATTATGATAATTTTTCAGGCACGGAATACACGAATTTCACAGCTCTTATAAACCGGAACCGTAAAGTCCATGCACTCCGTGCCTGAAAGAAAATGTTAAAACCACTTTGGCCCTCTTGGGTTTATCCTATCGGGGCTTTATTAAATGGAAAGTTCCCTCAGTACATTAACCAGGTCTTTCTTGATCGGTTTGTCGTTTTTGATGGCTTTCGTGAAAGGTACATAAACCACTTCATCGTGTTCTATGCCTATCATCACATTACGTTGTCCTTCCATGATGGCGTCGATTGCGGCAGCACCCAATCGGCTGGCAAGGATACGGTCGTGTGCCGTAGGACTGCCGCCACGCTGCAAGTGTCCGAGGATTGTGACGCGTACGTCGTATTGGGGATATTCGTTTTTCACACGTTCCGCATAGTGCATTGCACCCCCGGTCAGTTCGCTTTCGGCAACGAGCACGATGCTGCTGTTCTTAGACTTCCGGAAACCGTTCTTAATGAATTCTTCCAATTGGTCTACTTCCGTACTGAATTCCGGTATGATGGCAGCCTCGGCTCCGGATGCGATAGCGCCGTTCAAGGCAAGGAAACCGGCATCGCGTCCCATAACCTCGACGAAGAAAAGACGTTCGTGAGAAGTTGCGGTGTCGCGGATTTTGTCTACGGCATCCAAAATCGTATTCAGGGCAGTGTCGTAGCCGATTGTGGTGTCCGTTCCGTACAGGTCGTTGTCGATGGTTCCCGGCAGACCGATACAGGGCACATCAAATTCCTGCGCAAAGATGCGTGCACCGGATAGAGAGCCGTCGCCACCGATAACCACCAGGGCATCGATACCCTCTTTCTTCATGTTATCGTATGCTATCTGCCGTCCTTCGGGCGTGGTAAACTCTTTACAGCGCGCTGTTTTCAGAATAGTACCGCCCAATTGGATGATGTTTACTTACATTCTGGCTCTTGAATTCTTTGATTTCACCGGTTACCAACCTTTGTAACCTCTATATATGCCTTTAACCTGAAGTCCGTTGTAGATAGCCGCACGTGTTACCGCACGGATAGCCGCATTCATTCCCGGAGCGTCGCCGCCCGATGTTAAAATACCGATACACTTAATTGTTCCCATAACAATCTCTTTATTTAGTGTTAATAATTACCTTAAAAAATCTGCTTGCAAAGATAACAAAAGCTTTTTAAATTCGTGATTTTATTGCCTTGGATATTTCCTCCATCAGCATTTGGGAGTGGAAGTGGCTCCACAAATACCAATGGACTCTGCGCCAATGAGTAACCGGTTGTCTATCTCTTCCGCACTGTCGATAAGGTGCGAGTTGGGATTTACCTTCTTGCATTCGTTGAACAGGATTTTTCCATTGGAACTTTTCTTGCCGCTGACGAAGAATACCAAATCGTGTGAAGCTGCGAATTTCCGGATGTTGGGAATACGGTTGGCTACTTGCCGGCATATGGTGTCGTAATATTCGAAAGTGACATCGGAGGATATATGTTCCTTTATGTATTCCACAATTTTTTGAAATTCATCCAGCGACTTGGTAGTTTGCGAATAAAGGCGTATGCTCTTGCTGAAATCAAGTGACTTGGCTTCTTCCAGCTTTTCTATAACAATTGCTTTTCCTGTGGTTTGCCCCACCAGCCCCAGGACTTCTGCATGTCCGTTCTTTCCGTATATGACGATTTGTTTGTCTCATTGTCTTCCTGGATATACTCCTGCTTGATTTTCTTTTGTAAGCGGAGAACCACCGGACAAGTGGCGTCGATTATTTCAATATTGTTGCGCCTGGCGGTTATATAGGTTTCGGGTGGTTCGCCGTGTGCCCGCAATAAAACTTTGGCATTATGCAGGCGGTTGAACTCCTCGTGGTTGATGGTGATAAGCCCCATTGCTTTCAAACGCTCCACTTCACGGCTGTTGTGCACAATGTCTCCTAAACAGTATAATGTTCCGCTTTTGGATAACTCTTCTTCTGCTTTATTGATTGCGGTAACTACCCCGAAGCAGAAGCCGGAACCTTCATCTATTTCCACTTTTGCCATATTGCAGCTTTTTGCGTTATGATTTACACACTTTTTCGAACTGTTCTGCCAGCCATTCCTTTTGTTGGGAAATGGTCATGTGGCTGTTGTCGAGCAGCAGTGCGTCGTCGGCTTTGCGGAGCGGACTCACTTCCCTGTTCTGGTCTATATAATCCTCTGCTTCACATTCTCCAGGATTTCGTCGAAACCGGCTTCCTCTCCTTTGGCTTTCAGTTCATCGTATCTGCGCTGTGCACGGATTTCGGGAGAGGCAGTTACGAATATCTTAAGTTCGGCATCAGGAAATACGGTAGTGCCGATGTCGCGACCGTCCATGACAATGCCTTTGGCTTTGCCCATTTCCTGTTGCTGGGCCACCATTGCTTCGCGCACAAAGTCGAGGGCGGCAATGGGACTGACGCGGGAGGATACTTCCATTGTGCGGATTTTCTTTTCCACATTGATGTCGTTCAGGTAGGTGTCGGGACGTCCCGTTTCCGGGTTTAGCTGAAAGGATATGCGGATGTTGTTGATCTGCTTTTTTAGTTTTTCCGTATCGATGCCCTCGGCTGTGAAGATACCGTTCTCCATACTATATAAAGTGACGGCACGGTACATGGCTCCGCTGTCGATATAGATATAGCCGATTTCACGGGCGAGGTCCTTGGCCATTGTGCTTTTTCCGCACGAAGAGAAGCCGTCGATTGCGATTGTTATCTTTTTCATATGAAATGATTTTATACCATAATTTATATAGGAATCTCTCTCTCGGTAGATTTTTTTGAACGTTTCATTTAAAATTCTTGCCAAAGATACGGTATTTTTAAAATATCTCGTTACTTTTGCGCTACAAAAGCTGACGAAGGCTTTTGAAGAATTAAAAAATAAAAATGCCTTGCTTATTGTGTAAAAAACACAGCCGGGCAAGAACAATCGTGGGAAAAGTGCTATATTTGCCCAAAATGAGAAACACTAATAATTATAGTAATAAATTATGGAAATTTAAAAAGTACAACCTCAAGGA
>ENA-OQCX01000978-OQCX01000978.1-human-gut-metagenome-genome-assembly--contig:-NODE-978-length-14028-cov-1.849507_pt1 | contig 14028 bp, 16 predicted proteins | sample MGYA00242762_ERZ504587 | MGnify/ENA primary metagenome ERZ504587 (study PRJEB26092, sample SAMD00036337) | human gut metagenome | host: Homo sapiens | study: EMG produced TPA metagenomics assembly of...
ACAGTTTCAGAACTATTTTGAATCGATTTGATACAACGCTCAGAAACTGGGAATCATGGAACTACATCGCTTTTTCCGTTATGCTATTGAGAAAATGTGCAAGGAAAAGAAAAGTTTAAATCACTTCATTTATAAAGTAGAGCCCGGTTGTGTTGGAAGGATTTTATGTGTTATATTTTATTGTGCATTGCATAGGATAGGTTGTTTTTATCTGCAATAGTAAAAACGGATATTTGGTTATCACTCATCACTTGCGTGATAATGTGTTGAATAATAGTGCTTTATTGCATGCTGATAACAGTTTTGTGGTGATGACCAAATTCCGGTCATCACCACAAAAAGTAAAATATCAGGATTTTATAATTCGATATACAACTCCTTTTTTGGGTATGCCTGCTTTCCAGGTTATTCTTCTTCAAGATACGCCCGAAATGCTTTGCATGCCCGTCTGTCAGCTTTATGTCACTGTTTTTTGCATGCAGAATTTCCAAAATCTGTATCGGCGACATCCACTCTCCCTCTTCCCCTTCTTGTGGTAAACGGAAATGACAATGGAATAATTGTTCAATCGGACTGATTTGCTCGAATTCCCGGTTATTTTCTTTCAAAACGGCTTCATCCTTGTCATTAAACCAGTATCTTTCGCCGCTGCGTATCGCTTGCATGGCTTGTGCATACAACTGGCGGTAGTTTATCGTCACGTTCGTATCGATGGGGGCAGTCACTTCCACACATACAAAACGGCGGCTGCCGCTGCTGTCTGTCAGCAGGTCTTTGTGGTTGCTCGTCCCGATGAACGAAGCATACCGCCTTATCTCCTGGATACTGCTTCCGTAGGGCTTGCGCAGGTTGGCAACGGGCTTTTGCAGAAGGTGTTTCAGAAAGCCTTGCTGATGGATGCTCACCTGGTCGAACTCGTCGATGTTCACCAGCAGAAAGCGCCCCAGGTACATTTCCGCATCGCGTTTACTGCCAAAATCCAGACTGTCGGTATAGCCGAAGCGAAGTTCGGGAGGAAGGATGATGCGGCAGAAAGTGGACTTGCGGTAACCCTGTGCACCTATCAGCAGCGGTGATGTGCTGTTGGCGTGCATCCTGTTGCCCAGTCCGCGCCAATGCGCCACCATGTTCAGAAACCAACGGTAGAACAGCTCGCGCCAATACGGATTGTTGCAGGGAACAAGTCCGGCAAGCGCACGGATGCGGTCTTTGCCGTCCCAGCGGCCTACACCGCACAGGTATTCTTCCACCGGATTGTACAGCGGCACGCGGTTAGAGGTCAGGTAGCGGTTCACATCCCTGTCCCACACACGCAATCCCTCTTGCAGGGCATCCATAGCCACGCTATTGCGCGCTCGCTGGTCCATTACATGGAAATAGAAGTGGATGGAGTCGCGTTGGCGATATTCCAAATCACCCATCAGCTGGTTGTACCGGAATTCGTAACGGCGTTCCATGAACTCGTTCAGTTTCAGCATCGTGTCCTGTTCGGGAGTCAGCACGGATTTCCTGCCGAATCCCCGACACTCGCGGTAGAGATTGTGCAGTGCGGTGCGCACCGTCTGTTCGTCTGCCTGCCGTCGGTAGTGCATCATTACCTGCCGGACGGCTTCCTCTTCGGGGATGCCGCTTTTGAAGCATTGCTCGCCTATGGGGATGAGCAGCGGGTGAAAATCATCCCGGTCGCGCTGCCAGTCTTCCACCTCGTCCAGTGCACACCCCAGGGCTGCCTCAAACAGCAGGGTGAAAGTCTGCGAGGAGTCGAATCCCGGCTGCAACCGCTTTAAAGGATTGTTTTCCGCCAATTTTCGTTGGTTGAATGTCCGCTCGCCGGGCATCGTCACGGGTTGTTCGAGACAGAAAGGCACGGCATCGGGAGCAAAGTAAGGCGTTTCGTCCAGCGTCATGCGGAAAGTATCGGCAGGCGAGGGCTCTTTCAACGTTACGGGAAACGGAAGCAGGGCTGGTAACATTGTACCGCCATGCGGTAAGCATGCGCATGGAACAGGCTGATTTCTTCTTCCCGTTGCGGAAGTTTGCCGTTCGGTAAGGCAAACAGCGCCCATATCTTCACGCTCCGTCCGCTGCTTCCTGCGAAAGCTGCATAGGTTTGGGGAAGGAGTGCCGCCTGTTCTTTCACCAGTTCCGCTTCGGACATGCCGGACAGACCGCCCACTTCCAGCAGTACGATGCCGTTGTAGCGTTTCATTCGCCGTTCGCCCTCGCGGTTGCGTCCGTACTCCGTAGCGGGGCATATGCGGGGGAGCTTGTCGATATGCCCGTAGGTTCCGCCGCTGCCATGATTTGTATATTCGAGCATGGTGCGTAATGCACTGACGTGTCCGGGTTTGGTTTCCGACTTGATTCTGGTAATAAATGCGGCTGTATCGCAGGTGCTGATACTTTCCGTGCCCGCGTCACGGTTTTCCTTGATAAAGGTTATTCTCATCCGGTGTTGGTTGTTTGGAAAAATTTAGTGGAGATAAGAGCGTTTCTCTTAGACTCTGCAAGATACGCATAAAACGGGCCGGAAGCAAGCAAATCCGCCCTTTTGTTTTAAGATTTTTGCCAGTATTTATCTCCGGAAATAAATGGAAATAATTGGAAAACAAACCGTTGAAAACTTGACTTTTCCTGATGGATTTTGTATCTTTACAAGGTGTAAAACCCCGTTTTGCAATTGCGGGCCGAAGAGCTTCATATGCGGGCCCCACAGCCCGCAGCCGGCAACCGCCGGGCCTGCAACTGCAAAACGGGGTTTTACTATAAGCATAACGGCATTTTGCATGGTCCGGACAAATAAAAACAACGAAGCAAAGCGTTGTTTATCTTCCAGCTTTTCCCGAACGGACCGCGGAGAATATCCGAATTTATGCGGCCGAATGGCGTAAGCTACCGATACAACAGGATTTTCAATTATTACATAACTAAAAAAAACAGAACGACAATGGCAGCAGAGTATGATTTCCAAAGAAAGCCCAACCCGAAAGGAGACGGCGAATTACAACCCATGTATCCCCGCATCGTGAACAAGGGGACTATCACCGGCAAACGTCTGGTCAGCGATATTTCACAGGCAACCAGTTTTACTCCCGGAGACGTCGAGGGAGTGCTTGCTGCATTGGAAAGCCGCATCTCCTATTACCTTTCCGAAGGGCATCATGTACAGTTGGGCAATATGGGACATTTCTCGGCGGGACTGACAGCGCGTCCCGTCATGGACAAGAAGGAAATCCATGCGCAGACGATATTTTTCGGCAAGGTGCATTTCCGCGTATCGCCCGGCTTCCGGAAACAGTGTGCCGGATTTGTGGAACGTGTAAGGGCAGGGTATGGCTTCCGGCACAGTGAGGATATCAGCGGTGCGGAACGTTACCGCAGACTATGCGCGTTTTTGGATGCAAATCCTTTCATTACGCGCAAGGATTACAGCGGAATTACGGGACTTTTGAAGAACAAGGCGTTGAATGACCTCAATTTACTGGTGGAGAAAGGTATTTTAACAACATTGGGGCAAGGGTCGCATAAAGTGTATGTAAGGGTTGTAAATCAGTGTGTTGCAGAGTAAGATATAACGGAATGTACCTTAAAAACAGTGACGACCGGATATTGGTCGTCACTGTTATAATGTTCTTTTTACTACGTCAATTGTCCTATAATCAGTAGGTTAATGTAGGTAGTGATGAGTGATGACAAATATTCATAATCTAACTAAAGAATTTAAATAGCGCTTAGTAGTAGATGTACTTTTCCCTATCAATTTAGCTATCTTAGACGAATTAAGTCCCGGATATTGATTGATGATATCTAAGACTTCCTGCTCTTTGGAATTTACAGTATCATTTGCAGTATCATTTGCAGTATCATTTACAGTATCATTTGTTCTATATAACTTCATCAAGCTTTATTTTATTTGTCTTTAACCGTATCATTGGGCTATATTCCCAAAATTGCCTTTTGCAAATTAGTGATATTGGATAACGGAATAAATAAAAAAAAATAAGCGATTTTTCCTTATCAATCAAGCTATTATCTCTGTCTTACAAGGACGATTCTTCGGATGTTTTTCATATGGAATCTATGATAGTAATAACAATTTGTTTTTGCGTTTGCTAAATTAGGTTCTTTCCCATTTAATCGCTTTTTAGTGTGTGTTGTAATTCTACAGTATCGTTGATTTGGCTTTTAGTTCTGTCCAGTTTTCTTATATTTTTGTAGAAAAAGTATGGGACAAGTATATAAAAACAGCCTGGGATTACGTATTCAATGTATCCCAGGTGTTTTTACGGGTATTTGCGGGGGCTTGTTTACCGATTGTTTTTTATTCTGCCAAAGCCGCCCTTCTATTTCAGTCCGAAATAATTTTCTCCTTCTCCACCGACAGGACTTATGACGGAATATTCCCCCTGCGGCAGTCAGGATTACGCTTTCTCCTTTCTTTAAATCCAATAGGTACTCACCCTCTTTTTGCAGGGTCAATGTAGCATTGCCTGCCTTTACAACCGGATTTGCCATATCGGTGCGTAGGATACACGGTTCTCCGGCAAGGCTTTTGATACGGATGAAGCTTGTCTTTCCGCCTTTCCGCACAGCGGATACGAGGAAAGCGCCTTCGGTTCTCAGGTCCTTGAACTGTACATCTTTCCATTGGGAAGGTACGGCAGGGAATACACGTATCTTTCCGCCCCAACTTTGCAGCAGCATGTCGTGTATGCACTGTGCGCCCGACAACGGGGTCTCGATAACCGGTCCGCTTTCCATGTACATGGTGTTGGGGGCGCAGGGTGCGGGCAAACAGGCCGTTGAGTTTCTCCAGCGCCTTGTCTCCCTCGCCGAATGCAGCATACAGCGAAGAAGCCCCCGTATAAGTATATCCGAGGATATTGCCCGGCAGGCTGTGCCAGTGTTCTACGGATTTTTCCATAAGTTCCTTGCTGCCGTTCTGCTCTGCATTCAACAGGTAGAGCGGATAGAACATCAGCAGATGCGAGTAGTGGCGGTGCGAGCGGCTGAAAGGTACATCCTTGCCTATCATCATGCCGTTTTCGTCCTGCGGGTAGTCGGTCAGGTGTTCTGCGACTTGTTTCCAGCGGGGTATCAGCTCGTCATCGACAGATAGAATCCTGCTTGCCTCGAGCAATGTATTGCATCCCCAGCGCAGCAGGGCGATGTCGTAGTTGCAGTCTTCGGCAGTACCGTACTCCGGAGAATAGGTTCTTTTCAAATGAAACTTGCCCGATTTGTCTTCTGTCAGGAAAGGCAGATAGAAATTGACGGCCCGTCTCAGTGTAGGGTACAGGGTATTCCTCAATATCGATTCGTCCATGCTGAAGCGGTATTGCAGCCAGAGGTTATGGCAAATCCACGTCAGGTTGCCTACCTGAGCTTTCTTTTCGGTTCCGGGAACATTCACCGTTGCCCCCGTCAGGGTAAAGTCGGTGGCTACGGGCAGTGCGGCGGCATCTTTCCGGTAGGGTTCGGGAACGTTGTTTATCAGGTTGTCCAGATTGTTTCCTATTGCGTCCACCAACGGCATGCCCAGTTCCAGCCGGTTGGATGGGTATACGGACCAGTAGCTCAGTTGCACATTCAGGTTCCACCAGGCATTGGCCAGGGAGTCAGCACTTGCCAGGGACCGCTGTTGTCGAGCAGTCCGCCGCCGGTGCGGGTGGCCGATGCCAGCTTGTACATCTGCGCCCAGTAGAAATTCTCCATCTTCTTGTCGGGAAGGCTCACGAAACTTTGCGGATAGTAGTTATGCCACCATTCCCGGTGTACTTTCCGGAGCACGGGCAGGTCGGCTTCCTGCAGGCTTGCCAGTGCCGTTTCCGCCTTTTGCAAAGCCTCTGTTCCGGGAAAGGAATGTGCGTTGCTTACGATAAGCGTGCTTGTATTCTCTTTCCTAATCTCTTTCCAGGCTGTGGCAGTACCGCCGCCGGCGAGCAGGGCTGCCAGCAGAGGCTCAGCCCATTGCGTGCGGACAGTTGCGGGGCGGGATTGGACACATAGTCTTTTTTGAGGTGGTTCTTGTTACCCTTCCGGATTGCATTCAACTGCCTCGGCGAATCCGTGTTTTCCGGATAGAATTTCCAGGTGAACTCCTTTTCGCCTGCCGTAGCTTCGGCTTCGACCAGGATATAGGGACTCTCGGAAGTGATACAGGCTCTCAGCTTTATCTCTCCCCGGGTGGTACGGATACACCCGGTGGTTTCAGCGTTCCATAAGTCCAGCCTCAGGTCGCCGGATTTTATTTCTCCCACGGGATGCAGGAGAAAATAACCGATAGCAGCCGGCCTCTTCCATAGATGCTCGCATCGTCTGTGCGGTGGTCGTGTACCATACTGTTGCCTACATCTACCCGTATGGCGTTTTTCCGGTTCCTTGCAGATATAGGAACCCATGCTGCCGTTTCCCATGAAGGGGGCTTCGTACCAGGTTTGGGGCAGGCGGGTCCAGGTCATGTCCTGCTGTGACATGAAACTTTTCCAGTCTGTCTGGCTGTAACAGCCGGCTGTCAGGTACCAGATTGCGATTGTGAGCAGTAGCAGTTTCTTCATGTGTCCGTATATGTTTTCTTGCTGATATGTTTTCTTGCTGTTAGATTTCCAGTTCCGGAACCTCATCCTTCAACTCGGTCTTTTTGCCGTTATCATGTATCACGGTTGCGCCGTAATCCTTGTAACTGACGCTTGCGTCGCAGTCTTTGCGCGTGTTGCGTACTTCGAAAGAAGGCTTTCCGGCGGTGGATATGTTTGCTTTGATATTCCAGTTACCGATTTGGATACTACCGTCTTTCAGTTTGCGGGGAGCAGCTTGTGCGTTTTCCGCATCATTGTCTTTGGCATGTGTGTACACAATTGTAGCGAAGCGGTACACTTTCTGCTTGTCCGATGTTGCGGTGAAGTGCCAGTGGTTGGGATAGGGTGCGAAGTGTCCCTTCTCATCGGCACGCAGCCAGTTGACGGCAGGTACGAAGAACCGGGAGGTCGTATCCGTTTCCAGCGTTCCGGAGGAGAAGAGATAGGCATCGGACGCACCGTCCTTGCTGGTGGCCTGTATGTGTACGTATTCCCGGGTCTTGTCCACATTCATGGGGTTGGTAACCGTATGTAGCAGGTAGCTCCAGGTCACGGGTTCTTCGGCTTCCAGCTCGTCGTATATAAAGGAATAACCGCTTTTGCCTAAAGTTACGATGTGGCGGCGGAAGATTTTCAGACCGGTATCGTCCCAACCGTTTTCAGGGGAAAATTCCAGGTTGCTCTGTTCGCCGCGTAGCAGCCAGAGCGGAGAGATAACCTTTCCGTAAGCATTGGAAGCATCGCCTGCCACATAGCTGATATTGTCGCTGACATAGTAACGGGGAATCCAGCCGTAACCTTCCGTTCCGATGCGTTGTCCCATGCCGTTCACCAGAATGGTGTTGTGGGCGCGGGTGGCGCGGTGGCAGTAAACGCCGTGTATGTCGGTAAAGCTGGTATGGTGTCCGCTACTGTAAAAGAGCGACTGGCCGTTCCAGAAAGTATTGAAAGCATTCTGGTTGGCTATGGCGTGCGAGGTACTGCCGTAAGGACTGCTGCGGAAGCTGAGCATGGCGCTTTTGCGGGTATCGTCCAGGTTGGTGGAGAACGAGGCCAGTCCGCTCTGCGGGAATACATGTCCCATGGGAAGGTCTTTCAAACCCGGCCCGTCCGGCAAGGGCTTGTCGCATTGCAGGCGGAACCATGCAAGGCCGCCGGCTTTCGAGGTGCTTCCCTGTTCGAGTATGTCGGGCTGGCGGGCGCTGATGTGGCGCACGTAATCTGCGGCAAATGTATTGCCGGTCATACGCGCCAGAGCATCGGCGTAGCCAACACGCGTACCGCTCGGGGTAAGTATCTTCTGGTGCGAGCTGCCGTTACCGCCCGATTTGGAGAATGGCGGCTGCTGGTAGATGACGTACAGGGCATTTCCCTGATACCAGGGGTCGGAGAAATAGTTGAAGCCGGTGAGGCGGGTATAGAAATAAGGCACTTCCACAAGTGTACGGATGTTGACGTGGAAGTAGGAGTCGCCGTTGTGCCAGGCTCCGTCCTTGTTCAGACCGGGGAAGCGGGCAAGCCACAGGTTATAGCAATAGTCCGTCCACGCATCGGCTTCGGGCAGTTCACCGTAAACGGTAAAGGCTGCATGGTGAGGATGCGGAAGTCATCTGCCACACATGGTTGTCAGCGATGTGGTTTTCCAGGCGGTTGATATCGTGCATGTACATGCTGTTGCCGAATTCCTTTATTTCGTTCAGCAGGAATCTGCGCGTGCATTGTCCAGAACATCGTACAGTGCGTCGTATGCCATGGAGCAGAGCGAGAGCAGGGTGCTTCGTTGAAGTCGCCCACTACGTTTTTGTTGTCTCCCCAGGTGGCCATCTCCTTGACGCGCTTCACGGCTTCGTCGGCATAGCGGCGGTCTTTGGTGAGCAGGTAGGCGCGGATAAGTACGTCGGTATTCGCTTCTTCGCTGTCGATGATGCGGCGGCTTTCGCGGGTGAGCATGGCATTTTTCTGCACCTCGTTGGTCAGTCCTTTTGCCAGGTCCGAGTTAATGTCGTTTACCGACTTCATCGGGGTGGCAAGTACTTTGTCGGCACGTTTGAGGTAAGTCTTGCGTTCGGTTTTGCCCTCGCTGCGCTTTATGAAACCGTCCCATTCGTCCCTGTCGAGCCATACGCGGGGGTGGTGGGCAGGCAGGTTCTTAAGTACGGCATCCAGTGCGGGCGGGCAGAACTTCCGGGGATTGTTCTTTACCGTAAATTGCAGCGTATCGCTCCATTCGGTCTTTCCGTCCGTAACATAGCCGTATTGCCAGTACCATGTGCCGGAGCCAAATCCTGTTTGGGGTTGAAGAACGGCCAGCGCGTATCGGCTTGTACGGTCGCTTTCGGCTTGAATGCCGGAGTTTGCGAGTAGCGCAGGAAGTAGCGTAGCTTGCTTTTGTCTGTTTCTTTTTTGGGGGTGTTCTCTTCCGCACCGTCCAGTCCGCTTCGCAGGATGTTGAGACCTGCCGGCAGCGGCCATTGGAAGGACACGGCACGGTCGCTGATTTCAGCGCCGTCCAGCGGCGAGGGAGTTGCACGCATTTCGTGCATCAGCGTTGTGTCGGTGAGCCTGATGGTGGCTTCTCCGGCCGTTTGCGCCTGTGCAGTGGCTGCAAGACTGAAGAAAATGATGGTGGATACTATTTTGTTCATATACAGCATTATATAAGTTTATTGATTCCTGGTCTGATGGCGGATTAATGTTTGGTTGCTTTTGTGAGCACCTTTCCCGGTACGTCGTGCAATTTGGGACGCGTCGGTCTGATTTTATGGCTATTCATGAACCTCTCAAGAATATCACGATGTTCCTGCGCCACTTTCGTATAGGCGTTCTCCATCATCAGGTTTCTTGTCTCGCCCCGGTCGTTCTGCATGTCGAACAGTTGTTCGCGGTGTCTTCCTTTGTCGTACAATACATATTTGTAGCGTGCGGTGCGTACCATCCAGCCCCGTGTCTTGCTGCCGTCGAATTGTGTTTCGGTAATGACATACTCCTGGTGGGGAGCTTGCGGATTGCCTTCTTCGGCTATTTTGCGGAACGACTTTCCGTCAGCGTCTTCCGGCAGTTTGGCGCCTGCCCAGTCGCAAACGGTAGCGAAGAAGTCTACACCGTTACTGATGAGCTGCGGCAGCTTCGTGCCGGCATGTTTCTTGCCGGGCAGGGTTACGATGAACGGGATGTTTACCACTTCCTCGTACAGGGCCGATTTCTGGTTCCAGTGGTGGGCGCTATTCCGTCTCCGTGGTCGCTGGAGAAGATAACGACGGTATTCTCCCACAAGTTATTCTTGTCGATGGCATCTACAATCTTGCCGATTTCACGGTCTACTTTCTCTACGAGGCGATAGTATGTGTAGCGGTACATACGCCGAGTCTTCGGGGGTGAAAGGTGGCGGTGGGGTAGACGTTGAATTGTTTTCCCTTTCTTTCTCGATGACATCGGCATCGTATGGGTTCTTGGCAAAGTTAGGGGGAAGTCCCGGACAATTGCGTATTTCGGGTATGTCCAGGTTGCCGTAGGGAAGATTCTGGCTGCGTGCATATTCGCAGATATTATGCGGATTGTCATAAGAAGCTACCAGGAAGAAAGGCTTGTCGTGTTTGCGCGAAAGGAATTCCACACATGCTTCTGCCAGTCCGTCATCGCTGTGTTTGTAAATTTGGTCGAATCCTCGCACTTTATCCGGAATATCGAGTTCGGGCACATGCCATTTGCCGCCGTAGGCGCATTCGTATCCAGCATTTTTTACCAGTGTGCCCAAAGTCCGTGTCTGGAGCGATTCTTGTAGCGGAGCACCGTTGACCAACAGTCCTGTTGTGCCTGGATAGCATCCTGTAAACATGGCGCCGCGTGAAGGGCCGCTGAGCGGTGCGGTACAGTAAGCATTCTGAAACATGATACCGGCGGCAGCCAGTCTGTCCAGATTGGGCGTGTGCAAGTCCGGGTTTCCGGCACAGCTCATGGCGTTTGCCGTATGCTGGTCGGTGAAGATGTAGATGATGTTGGGACGTTCGGCAGCGTGTGCCATTGACGTACTGAGCAGGGATAGGCAGGCTATGTGCTTCACTGAGATTCGTTTTACCATATTATTAGTTTTATAATTGTTTTTCGGAGACTGTTCCTCGATTGCTAAATTACGCCTTTTTCCATGTATCTGCGGACTCTAATGTTTTTTTTATGGTACGGAATGTTTATTTGATTGCTAATTTTGTATAGTTCTGTTTTAATTTTGTGCTAAAAGAGGGATACAGAGGCACTGAAACGCGGGGAGGAATGTGAACGCGGAGATGCGGAAACACAGAGCAGGAGAGGGGATAGGGAGAGGAACAGCCTTACATGAAAAGAGCCGGTTTTAAGACTCTGTGTCTCTGCATCTCTGTGTCTGAAACAAGAACAACTTCCTTCCCCGGCTCGCTTAATCGAATTTTTGCATTATCTTTGCATTGCCTAAAAAGAAAAGCGAATGATAGTTTGTAATTGCCGAAAAGCCTTCCGTGGCGCGTGACATAGCCGATGTACTCGGAGCGAAAGATAAGAAAGACGGTACATCGAGGGAAACGGATACCAGGTGACCTGGACGTTCGGGCATCTCTGTACCCTTAAGGAACCGCACGAATATACACCCAACTGGAAGTCGTGGAGCTTGGGCAGCCTGCCTATGGTTCCGCCCCGTTTCGGCATCAAGCTTATCAGCAACCCTACCTACGAACGCCAGTTCCACGTAATCGAGAACCTCATGCAGCATGCCGACATGATTATAAACTGCGGTGATGCCGGACAGGAGGGAGAGTTGATTCAGCGTTGGGTGATGCAGAAAGCCGGTGCGCGTTGTCCGGTGAAGCGTCTGTGGATTTCCTCGCTGACGGAAGAAGCCATCCGCGAAGGGTTTGCCAAACTGAGGGATGCGTCCGATTTCCAGCCGTTGTACGAGGCGGGGCTTTCGCGTGCCATCGGCGACTGGCTGTTGGGCATGAACGCCACCCGCCTGTACACCATGAAGTACGGGCAGAATCGGCAGGTACTTTCCATCGGACGTGTGCAGACGCCTACGCTCGCGCTCATCGTAAACCGACAGCTCGAAATACAGAACTTCGTTCCCAAGCAATACTGGGAACTGAAGACGGTGTATCGCGACACCACCTTCTCCGCCATTCTCCGCAAGAGCGATGAGGAACTGGTGCTGGAAGCGGAAAAACAGAAAGAAGGGGCAGCCGCCAAAGCTGCCAAACCCGAAGATAACCGGGGTATAGAACCTATCACAGACCGGGAGCGGGGTGAGGCTTTGCTGGAACAGATAAAGAATTCTCCTTTTACCATAACGAATGTCACCCGTAAGAACGGGAAAGAGCTCCGCCCCGTTTGTTCGACCTGACTTCCTTGCAGGTGGAGTGCAACCGGAAATTCGCTTTCTCCGCTGATGAGACGCTGAAAACCATCCAGTCGCTTTACGAGAAGAAAGTAACGACCTATCCGCGTGTAGATACCACTTTCCTGAGTGACGACATCTATCCCAAATGTCCCGGCATACTGAAGGGACTGCGCGATTACCAGGCATTGACTGCTCCGTTGGACGGAGCTACTCTGCCGAAGTCGAAGAAGGTGTTCGACAACTCGAAAGTGACGGACCACCATGCCATCATTCCTACCGGCCAGCCGCCCCAGAACCTGACGGATATGGAGCGCCGCGTATTCGACCTGATTGCACGCCGTTTCATTGCCGTGTTCTATCCGGACTGTCTGTTCGCTACAACCACCGTAATAGGCGAGGTGGAGCAGATAGAGTTTAAGGTTTCGGGCAAGCAGATACTGGAACCCGGCTGGCGTGTGGTATTCGGCACGCCCTCGGCACAGTCGCAGGAGGAAAAAGAGGAGAAGGGCGGCGAAGAAGAGAATGTGCTCCCCGCCTTTGTGGTGGGAGAGAGCGGCCCGCACCTGCCCGACCTGTACGAGAAGTGGACGCAACCGCCGCGTCCGTACACCGAAGCACCTTGCTGCGCGCCATGGAAACTGCCGGCAAGCTGGTGGACAACGACGAACTGCGCGATGCCTTGAAAGAGAACGGTATCGGCCGTCCTTCCACGCGTGCCGCCATTATCGAGACGCTCTTCAAGCGCAACTATATCCGTAAGGAGAAAAAGAACCTGATAGCTACCCTACGGGTGTGGAACTGATTCAGATTATCCACGAAGAGTTGTTGAAATCTGCCGAACTGACGGGTATATGGGAAAAGAAGTTGCGTGAAATAGAGAAGCGTACCTATAATGCCGGACAGTTTTTGGAGGAGTTGAAGCAGATGGTATCGGAGATTGTGATGAGTGTACTTTCCGATAACAGCAACCGTCATATCACAATACAGGCTCCCGTGCCGGAAAAGGGTAAGGGAGAAAAAGCCGCTGCCGCATCCGATAAACCGAAGAAAGAACCGAAGAAAAGAGCGCCGCGGAAGTCTGCAACGAAGAAAACGGAGCAGGCAGCCGGTGAGAACCAGCCTGCCGATGCGCTGGTAGGCCAACCTTGCCCACTTTGCGGAAAAGGAACGGTTATTAAAGGAAAAACGGCTTACGGTTGTTCCGAATGGAAAAGCGGTTGTACATTCCGCAAGCCGTTCGAGTAAAGTTATATCCGGTTATAATCCTTTTTCGGCTATATATTTCCACAAGGGAGCGGCCATTAACGCTTGCTTTATCTCTCCTTTTTGCAGCAGTTCCTTTACTTCTGCAAGCGTAAGCAGATGTACGCTGAGGCTTTCCGTATCTTCCAAATGCTGTTCCGAAATCTTTTCCACACCGGTAGCTAGGAAGCAATACGTAATGTTGGTATGGGTACTCGGGTTGGGGGATATTTGCATGTATTCCTGCCAACTGCCATTACCGTAGCCGGTTTCCTCGAGCAGCTCCCGCTGTGCGGAAGCCAGCGGGGAGGCATCTTCTTTCTCGCATACACCGGCACAAAGTTCGTACGATGTCTGTTGCAGACCATGCCGGTACTGACGGATAAAAACGAATTGTCCGTCGCTCGTAACAGCGATTGTGTTTACCCAGTCGGGATATTCCAATATATAATACGAAGGAATATGGTTGCCGTTCGGTAATACTAGATGATCTTTGCGTACAGTGAGCCATGGGGCCCTGTGCAGGTATTCGCTGGAAATGACTTCCCAGGGTTTATCGGAATCGTTCATCGGTTTCATCGCTTTTCAGCTGTCAGTAGTTCAGATGGAATTCAATAACCGCCTCGATTCCTTTGCGCAGTATATCCAGCGGAATGTTCTCGTTGGGAGAATGGATGGCGTTGGACTCCAGACCGAATCCCATCAGTTATGGTTTTGATGCCCAGTACCTGCTCGAATGTGGAGATAATGGGAATACTGCCACCGCGACGTACTGCCAACGGCTTTTTGCCGAAAGCTTTGGCGAAGCCTTTCTCCGCAGCCTGGTATGCCGGGAGCGTGATGGGG
>ENA-OQCX01000979-OQCX01000979.1-human-gut-metagenome-genome-assembly--contig:-NODE-979-length-14027-cov-4.621439_pt1 | contig 14027 bp, 14 predicted proteins | sample MGYA00242762_ERZ504587 | MGnify/ENA primary metagenome ERZ504587 (study PRJEB26092, sample SAMD00036337) | human gut metagenome | host: Homo sapiens | study: EMG produced TPA metagenomics assembly of...
AGAAAAAGAAAATACGATAAACAGTTTATTCCGAATCTCAAGACAGTGGAGGATTCCGCTGAGAATAAAGAAGAGGTTCAGGATGGAGAAGCGAAAGAACCACGGGCAGAAGCAGCACCGGCAGCAGATGATGATGCACCTGTGATCGACAGCGTAGATATTGATGAGCGTGATGTTAATGGAGCAGAAAGCCTTCAGGAAAAAATCTCCAAGGGAATCCGCGATATCTTTACAGGAAAGAAAAAAGAATCCGAAGAGGAATTTATGAAGGAAGAGGAGGAAGCACCTGCTGAGGAGGTTCCGGAAGAAATGATCAAGGATATTTCTTCAGAAGCAGAACCGACAAATGTACCGGAACTTGAACCGGAAGATGCAGTGATCCCGCCTCCGGCAACACCTGGAACTTCTATTTTCAGCACGATCGAGGAGAAGATAGAAGAAGTTACAAATCAGGAGATCAAGGATGAACAGGAAGAGACACCGGAAGAAGTAACTGAGGAAGTCAGTGAAGAAGAACTTCCGGATGTAGTGATCGAATCTGAGGAAACAGATGCTGAAGAAGCAGAGGAGCTTCCGGAAGCTGAAGAAGAACCGGAAATCGAAGAGGTTGAAATTCCAGAAGAAGAAGTGAAACCGCTGGAGACAGAGGATGACTTTGTTGATTCGGCAGAGGAAGAGGAGACAAAACTTCCTGAACTTGAGATCCCGGAAGCAATGAAGAATGTTGGAATGGAAAATCCATTACATACAGAAATTCCGAAAGCACCGGATATCTGTCTTCCGGGAGCAGAAGATTCTGAGGAGACACCTGATTTTGAATTTAATCTGGAAGATACGATTCTTGCAGCAGCAACTGCACAGGGAATTGAAATTCCGGATGAACCGATAGTGAAAGAAGAACCGGTTCAGGAAGTAAATACTGCAGAAGAGGATGCTGAGGATTATATGTCTGAAGAGGATCTTCGCAGTGCAGAAGAAGAATTCCTGAACGGACCTGTCAAGAAGCAGGATCCGGAAGAAGAAATTTATGATGATCTGGATTCTTATAAGATGGAAGATGACTCTGATGAAGATTTCGGTGAGGAAGACGGCTACGAAGATGAGGATATCAGTGATCTTGAGGAAGAAGAATTCCTTGCAGATCAGTATGAGGATACTGTAAAAGCAGCCAAGACTCCTGAAAAGAAACCAACTCTCAGAAAATCCGGCAGGAAAGCAAAACAGCAGGAACCGGAAGATGACGACATGGAGCAGCTTCTCTATACTGTTGAGCCGAAACGCAAAGCCAGGGATATCATTCCGAGAGAAAAGAAGATGACCGCAGATGAGGAGAAACTCTTTACCTACTTTGCGAAAGTTCCGGGCTTAAGGGAACAGATCGTGGATGCACTTTATGATGCGCAGATCTGTGCTTCTGACAAGACTTCAAAGACAGGAAATATTATTGTGATGGGTGGCCGTGAGACAGGAAAGACAAGACTGATCTCAGGACTGATCCCGGCGATCTGCAAGGAACTGAACCTGGAGGCATCCAAGGTTGCCTATGTATTTGCGGATCAGATCAATGGCAAGAATGTAGCAGAGATTGTTCGTAAGATGTCAGGCGGTTTCCTGGTTATCGAAAACGCCAATCAGCTGGCAAAAGAAACAGTTAATCAGTTGAATAAGGCAATGGAGTTCCGGACTGACGGACTGATCGTGATCATTGAGGATGAAAAGATCGGAATGCGTAAACTGATCGCAAGATTCCCGAAATTTACATCCAAGTTTACATCTATGATCAATATTCCGGTATTTACCAACGATGAACTTGTTAATTTTGCGAAAATCTACACAAGAGAGAACGGATACACCATCGACCAGATGGCAATGCTGTCGCTGTATAACCTGATCAGCACAAGCCAGAAGGAAGATCAGCCGATGAATATCGGTGCGGTCAAGGACATCATTGACAGTGCGATCGCCAAATCAAGAGGAGGTCTTCGTAAACTGATCTCCAAGAAAAAAGTAAATCAGGATGGATACCTGGTACTTTACGAGAAAGATTTTAATTAGTGAGAGGAGAAAATATGGCCAGACCTTATCTTGGAAATCCTAAATATACCATTGAAGTCCTTCAAAAGTACGGTTTTGTATTCCAGAAAAGGTTTGGTCAGAATTTTCTGATCGATACCCATGTTCTGGAGCGTATCATCGAAGCTTCCGAGATCACCAAAGATGATTTTGTACTGGAGATCGGACCGGGAATCGGAACGATGACACAGTATCTTGCAGAGGCAGCAAGAGAAGTAACAGCAGTTGAGATTGACGATGCACTGATTCCGATCCTTAAGGATACACTTAAGGAATGGGACAATGTAACTGTTCTTCACGGAGATATCCTCAAGACAGATATCCGTAAGATCGCAGATGAGAAGAATCAGGGGCGTCCGATCAAGGTCGTTGCAAATCTGCCATATTACATTACGACACCGATCATTATGGGCTTATTCGAAAGCCATGTTCCAGTAGATTCGATCACGGTAATGGTACAGAAAGAAGTGGCAGACAGAATGCAGACAGGTCCTGGTTCCAAGGATTACGGGGCACTTTCACTGGCTGTACAGTATTATGCAGAACCAAAGATCGTTGCAAATGTACCGCCGAATTGCTTTATGCCGCGGCCGAAGGTTGGAAGTGCGGTGATCCGCCTGACGAGACATCAGAATCCGCCGGTAACAACGCTGGATGAGAAATTAATGTTCCGTCTGATTCGTGCATCTTTTAACCAGAGAAGAAAAACTCTGTCAAACAGTCTTAAGAATTCACAGGAACTGCCGTATTCCAAGGAAGAGGTAGAAGCTGCGATCACAGAATGTGGACTTCCGTTGAATATCAGAGGGGAAGCACTGACGCTGGAACAGTTTGCCAGACTGTCAGATACATTTTCGAAATTAAATAAATAAGCAAATAAAAAGCATCCGGTGGCTGGTCGGATGCTTTTTATTATTTATTAAATTTAAAAGGAAGGAGAGTTGATAACCATTTCAGGCTATCAACATATGAAAAAGAAAATTATAAAAATAATGTTGGCTGTATTATTTTTATGGTCTTAGTATAGCCAGAAAATATGATGGAATCGTGTTGAACTTATGAAAAAACAGTGAACAAAGGTCAAAAGTTTTATGAATGACAGCCAGATAAAAAATTTTTACAGCATAGCCGAAAAACTGTGGTATAATGGGCTCGCCTGAGAGAAAAAGCATCGAAACAGGTGTGAAATTCAGGCTGATACATGAGAATGCATGAATTCAGGAGGTAATTACAATGAAAATAAACAAAAAAATCAGTGCACTGGTACTTGCAGGGGCTCTTGCATGTACAACACCGGCGATGGTCTACGCACAGGACAGCTCAGATGTGGTTGACCAGGCCGTAGAGATCCTTCAGGATAACGGAGTGGATGAACTTCTGTCCAATCCGGACAAGGTAGTGGATCTGATCGTTCAGGCTAAGGAAATTCTCGGTCAGGTAGATGTAACAAATGATGAGATCGGCTCAGCTCTTGATGTGGCAGCAGAAAGTGCGGGAATTACACTTTCCGATTCTGAGAAACAGACTCTGATCCAGTTATATGATAAATTCAAGAATACAGATCTGGATGAGGACCAGCTGAGAAGTCAGGTAAATAAGGTTTATAACAAGCTGGATGAGCTTGGGATCACCAAAGAAGATGTCAAAGGAATCATTGGCAAACTGGTCAATTTTGCCAGAAGCATCCTTAACTGACCTCACAGGAAAGACATTAGTACGTTTGTGAAAAACACACAGGATAAAAAATAGAGGAGTCAGAAATTTATAGTATATTTGAATAAAAAAAATGAATATACAGAAATAAAATTGTGCAAATATACGGAAACTTCATCATTTGTTCATAAAAAGTTCATAATCGACTGTTATTATAAGTACAGTTCGAAGAGAACTTCACTAACAGACGTTGTAATGTTCTTCATTACACATAAATTTTTTCATAATAATCGCCCCGGTAAACCACTGCCGGGGCACTCCTCGTTTATTGAGTCCCTTTTTGGGGACTTTTTTTATTTCCTCCTGCATATAAAATATGCTATAATGAAACTAACTATAGTAAAATGATCAAAAGTATAGACGATATAGATAGATTTTTATACGAGAGGAGAATTGCAGACTATGTCTGAGTCAATGAAAGATTATGAAAAAGAACTGGAAGCTTCCATGAAAACGATCGAGGAAGGCGACATTCTCACAGGAACTGTGATCAGTGTGGATGAAAAAGAAGTGATCCTCGATCTTAAATATTATGCAGAAGGTGTGATCCCGGCAGAGAATTTCAGCAGAGAGCCAGGATTTAACCTCAAAGAAAATGTCCAGGAAGGGGACGAGATTCAGGCTACCGTGATCCGTAAAGATGACGGAAATGGAAATATCCTGCTCTCAAGGGTAGAGGCAGTTGATGTCTTTGCATGGGATAAACTTAAGGAATTAAAGGAATCTGGAGAGGTTCTGGATGTTGTAGTAAAAGGAATCACAAACGCAGGCGTTATCGCTTATGTAGAAGGTGTCAGAGGTTTTATCCCGGCATCCAAACTTGCTCTTGGATATGTTGAGGATACAGAGGCATATCTGAACAAACCGATCCAGGTACAGGTCATCGACGTTGATAAAGAAAGTAAGAAACTGATTCTTTCTGCTAAGGAAATTCTCCGTGAGAAGGCAGAAGAAGAACGCAGAAACAAAGTTTCAAACCTTGAGATCGGGCTTATCACCGAGGGAACAGTAGAGAGCCTTCAGCCATATGGTGCATTTGTAGATCTTGGAAACGGACTTTCCGGTCTGGTGCATATTTCTCAGATCTGCGAGAAGAGGATCAAGAAACCGTCAGAGGTTCTTGCTGTAGGAGACAAGGTCAAAGTCAAAGTCACTGCGATCAAGGACGGAAAGCTCAGTCTCAGCATTAAGGAAGCATCTGATATGATGGCGAAGGAAATCGAAGAAGAAGTTTATGAAGTACCAGATGCAGGAGAAGAGGCAACCACTACACTGGGCTCTCTCTTTGCAAATATCAAACTGGATTGAAAGGACGGCTGGAATGAAAAATCAGGAAAAAATTTTTGTTATAGGACATAAAAATCCGGATACAGATTCTATCTGTTCGGCAATTGCATACTGCGACATCAAAAACAGGACAAGCCAGCACCAGAAATTTATTCCGAAGCGCGCAGGACAGATCAATGAGGAGACAGAGTATGTGCTGAGCCGTTTTGGAGTTCAGCCGCCGGGATATCTGAGTAATATCGGAACCCAGGTCAAGGACATGGATATCCGTATGAGCCCGGATGCAGACAAGGGAATGTCGCTGAAAGCTGCATGGGATATCATGCAGGAGAACAGCATTGTTTCTCTTCCAATCAGAGATAAAGAAGGTGCCCTGGAAGGTCTGATCACGATCGGTGATATTGCGAAGACCTATATGGATACGACTGACAGCTATCTTCTTTCCAGAGCAAGAACACAGTATCAGAAGATCGCAGAGACGATCGACGGAGAAGTGATCGAGGGAAATCCTCATGGATATTTTATCAAGGGAAGAGTTATGGTAGGAACTGCCAACCCGGATAAAATGAAAGAATATATCGAAGAAGATGATATGATCATCATGGGAGACAGAGAAGAGGATCATCTTCAGGCGATTTCCCAGAATGTAAGCTGTATTATCGTGGGACTTGGAATCCAGGTATCAGAGAATGTTATGAAACTCGCACATGAGAAGGATATCATCATTATTTCTTCCCCGTATGATACCTTTACGATCGCGCGACTGATCAACCAGAGTATTCCGGTCAGATATATCATGAAAACAGAAAATCTTGTAACTTTTAATACCGAAGATTTTACAGATGATATCCAGGATGTCATGATCAAGCACCGTCATCGTGCATTCCCGGTCATCAATAAGAAGGCAAATGTATCGGTACCATATCCAGACGTAATTTCCTGGGCATGCACAAGAAGCAGGTAGTTCTTGTAGACCATAATGAGATCGATCAGGCAGTAGATAATATTGAGAAAGCTGACATTCTTGAGATCATTGACCATCATAAACTTGGAACACTGCAGACGGTTCAGCCGATCAGCTTCCGTAACCAGCCGGTGGGATGTACCGGAACGATCATGTATCAGATCTATGGCGAACAGAAACTTGAGATCTCGCCTAAGATCGCAGGACTTCTGTGCGCAGCGATCATTTCAGATACGCTGATGTTCCGTTCACCGACCTGCACACTGCAGGATAAGATGGCAGCAGGAGCACTGGCACTGATCGCAGATATTTCCATTGAGCAGTTTGCGAAGGAAATGTTCCGTGCAGGAAGCAACCTCAAGGATAAATCACCGGAAGAAATCTTTTATCAGGATTACAAGAAATTTATTGCAGAAGGTGATATCTGCTTTGGCGTTGGACAGATCAGTTCTATGGATTCAGAAGAACTCAAAGAGATCAAAGAAAGACTGCTGCCGTTCATGGTAAGCGAATGCGGACGCCATGGTGTCACCAGAGTTTACTTCATGCTGACGGATATTATAACACAGTCAACGGAACTGCTGTTTTATGGAGAGGGAAGCCGTGAAATGGCAGAAAATGCATTTAAGATGGAGCCGGAAAACGATGCATTCTATCTCGAAGGTGTAGTTTCACGTAAGAAACAGCTGATCCCGCCGCTGATGGAAGCAGCACAGATGTCCGGTGATTATGCATAAAACAAAAGCAAAAGACAGACAGGAGGATTTGTAAATCATGGCAAAACAGACCTGGAAAGCAGGGAATATGCTGTATCCGCTCCCGGCGGTTATGGTGAGCGTTACAGATGGCAAAGGACAGGATGATATTATAACAGTAGCCTGGACAGGTACGATCTGCACAAATCCTCCAATGGTTTATATTTCTGTTCGTCCGAGCCGTTTTTCCCATCATATGCTGATGGAAACGGGAGAATTTGTAATCAATCTGACGACAGAGAAACTTACCAGAGCTACGGATTACTGTGGTGTCCGCTCTGGCAGAGACGTTGATAAATTCAAAGAAACAGGACTTACAAGAGAAAAGGCAGAATTTGTCAAAGCACCTATGATCAAAGAATCTCCGGTATCTATAGAATGCCGTGTTACAGAAGTTAAGAAACTGGGATCTCATGATATGTTTCTTGCGGAAGTACTTGCAGTACATGCGGATGAGGAGTATATGGACGAAAACAACCGCTTTGATCTTAACCGTGCACGTCCGATGGTATATTCTCATGGAGAATATCTTGGTATCGGAAAGAAACTGGGCACATTTGGCTACAGTGTCAAAAAACGGAGAAAAAGTGCGAAAAAATGAGCCTTCCAAAGAGGGATTGCAGAAAAAGGGCATTTATGCTAAAATGGGCGTTAAGCAATTTGTGAGAAATCAAACAGGAGAACGGACATTTTATGAATAATATAACATTGATAGGAATGCCTGGAGTCGGCAAAAGCACAATAGGCGTTGTACTGGCAAAGGTATTAGGCTATCAGTTCCTTGATTCGGATCTTCTGATCCAGAAACAGGAAAGAAGACGTCTGCGTGAGATCATTGAAGAAGAAGGATACATGGGATTCAAGGAAATTGAGAACCGTGTCAATGCGTCTATTGATGTAAACCATACTGTGATCGCGACAGGCGGAAGCGTAGTGTACTGTGAAGAGGCTATGAATCATCTGAGGTCGATTGGAACAGTTGTATATTTGAAATTATCTTTAGATTCCCTTGCAAAGCGCCTTGGCAATCTGCAGTGCAGAGGCGTACTGTTAAAGGACGGTCAGACATTGAAGGATCTGTACGAAGAACGAACTCCATTATATGAGAAATATGCAGATGTTGTTCTGGACGAAGAAGGGAAAGATTTGGAAGAAAGTCTGCACGATCTTTTGGAAATACTAGAAGAGAATTCAAAGTAACTATTGTTGAAAAGACAATGAAGCGGAAGGGGACAGAGTAAATTTTTATTTACAAATGGCAAATCTGTGTTATAATACAGACTTTGAGGATGAGATTTATCTCTGGCATTCGCTTCGACTTGCGGAGTGAAAATAATTATAGAGGTGCTTTATGGAACAGTATGTAATTAAAGGTGGCAATCCGTTAGTAGGAGAAGTTGAGATCGGTGGTGCGAAGAACGCTGCGCTTGCTATTCTTTCTGCTGCGATCATGACGGATGAAACCATTCTTATTGAGAATTTGCCTGACGTAAGAGACATCAATGTTTTGTTGGAAGCAATTGCCGGGATAGGAGCTCAGGTTGAGCGAATTGACAGGTCTACCGTTAAGATTAACGGATCTACAATTAACGATATCAGTGTAGATTATGAATATATTAAGAAAATCCGTGCGTCATATTATCTTCTTGGCGCATTACTTGGCAAATACAAACACGCTGAGGTTCCGCTTCCGGGCGGATGTAACATCGGAAGCAGACCAATCGATCAGCATCTGAAGGGATTTCGTGCATTAGGTGCAGATGTGAACATCCTTCATGGTGCGATCGTTGCAGAGACAGAGAACCTTCATGGAAGCCATATTTTCCTTGATGTTGTATCTGTAGGTGCGACGATCAACATTATGATGGCAGCTTCTATGGCATCTGGCCGTACTACGATCGAGAATGCAGCGAGAGAGCCGCATGTTGTAGACGTTGCGAACTTCCTGAACAGTATGGGAGCCAACATCAAGGGTGCGGGAACTGATGTTATCCGTATCAAGGGTGTTGAGAAACTTCATCGTACAGAGTATTCTATCATTCCGGACCAGATCGAGGCAGGAACTTTTATGTTTGCTGCTGCCGCAACTGGCGGGGATGTTACAGTTAAGAATGTTATCCCGAAACATCTTGAGGCAACAACTGCCAAACTTGAAGAGATCGGATGTGAGGTTGAAGAATTTGATGATGCAGTACGTGTACGTGCAGGCAAGAGACTTCACCGCACTCATGTCAAGACTCTTCCATATCCGGGATATCCGACAGATATGCAGCCGCAGATCGCTGTTACACTTGCCCTTGCAGAAGGAACCAGTATCGTAACAGAGAGTATCTTTGAAAACCGTTTCAAATATGCGGACGAGCTTTCCAGAATGGGAGCGAATATTAAAGTTGAGGGAAATTCTGCTATTATTGATGGTGTCCGCAAGCTTACAGGCGCAAGAGTCAGTGCACCGGATCTCCGTGCAGGAGCGGCTCTGGTAATTGCAGGTCTGGCAGCGGATGGAATCACAGTAGTAGATGATATTGTTTATATCCAGAGAGGATATGAGAATTTCGAAGAGAAACTGAGAAGTCTCGGCGCAGAGATCGAGAGAGTTTCCAGTGAGAAAGAAATTCAGAAATTCCGTCTTCGCGTAGGTTGATAAAATTTGTCATCCGAGATACTTGACAAGTATATAAAATAAGTTTATTGTATGTACTGCGATAACTTCATAAACGGCCTTTTATTCAGAGTGGTGGAGATACAAAGGATCTGTGAAGCCACGGCAACCCCTCCCTTGAGAGGAAGGTGCCAACCTGAGCGAGTGATCGAACAATAAGAGGATTGAAATCAAATTCAAGACAGTCCTATTGTTGGGGCTGTCTTATTTTGTTATGTACGCAGATAACTTATTGATCAATAGACCAGATAAAAAAGAAAGGAACCAATCATGGAGAAAGAAAAGATTTTATTTACATCCGAATCTGTAACTGAAGGTCATCCGGACAAAATGTGCGATGCCATTTCCGATGCCATTCTTGACGCGATCATGGAAAAAGACCCGATGGGCCGTGTAGCATGCGAGACCGCTACAACAACAGGTCTTGTACTTGTTATGGGAGAGATCACAACAAGCGCTTACGTTGATATCCAGAAAATCGTAAGAGATACAGTAAGAGAGATCGGTTATACCCGTGGAAAATATGGATTTGATGCTGATACATGTGCAGTCATCACTGCAATCGATGAGCAGTCAGCAGATATCGCTCTTGGCGTAGACAAAGCTCTGGAAGCTAAGATGGGAGAAGACGAGATCGATGCGATCGGAGCCGGAGACCAGGGAATCCAGTTCGGATATGCTTCCAATGAAACAGAAGAGTACATGCCATATGCGATCAACATGGCACACAAACTGGCTCGCCAGCTTACAAAAGTCCGCAAAGACGGAACTCTGCCATACTTAAGACCAGACGGAAAAACTCAGGTAACTGTTGAATACAGTGAAGAAGGCAAACCGATCCGTATCGATGCAGTTGTATGCTCTACACAGCATGATCCGGAAGTTACACAGGAGCAGATCCACGAAGACATCAAGAAATATGTATTTGATGAGATCATCCCGACAGACATGGTAGATGATGATACCAAGTACTTCATCAACCGACAGGACGTTTCGTGATCGGTGGACCTCACGGTGACAGTGGACTTACAGGACGTAAGATCATCGTTGATACTTACGGTGGATCCGGACGTCACGGCGGCGGTGCTTTCTCCGGAAAAGACTGCACAAAGGTTGACCGTTCCGCAGCTTATGCAGCACGTTATGTTGCAAAGAACATCGTTGCAGCAGGACTGGCTGACAAGTGCGAGATCCAGCTTTCCTATGCGATCGGTGTAGCAAAACCGACTTCCATCAATGTAGAAACATTTGGAACAGGAAAACTTTCCAACACCAGACTTGTTGAGATCATCCGTGAGAACTTTGATCTCCGTCCGGCAGGAATCATCCGTATGCTCGACCTGAGAAGACCGATCTACAAACAGACAGCTGCTTACGGACATTTTGGACGTACAGATGTAGATCTTCCGTGGGAAAAACTGGATAAAGTTGACGATCTCAAGAAATATCTGTAAGACACGGTTTTTTCACCGTTTTTATAGAAAATTTAGAGATAGGAATATCGTGATATGATATAATGAACGCATATATAGCGGGTACAGACTCGTTATATGTGCGTTTATTTTTATACAGAGAAGCGGGGATGTGTTATGAAATTAAAACAGAGGATCATACTCGGTTTCCTGATGATCATATTAGTTCCAATGCTGCTGCTGGCGGCTACTTTATACGGGTTCAGCGAAGCGCAGCACAGGAGTACATCTAAGAATGAAGCAGTGCAGGAAGCAGATTATGATATTACGATCGGAGAGACCGGAGTTGACGGTTCGGGCTTACGGATCATGACGAAGGATCTTTTTTTTACGGCACTGGTCATCCTGATATTTACGAGTGTGTCCGTAGGATTGTGGATTTACAGAAGTGTTGCCACACCACTTGTTAAGCTGCGTAAGGCCACGCAGAATATCAAAGACGGAAATCTTGATTTTGTTCTTGATGTGGAAGGGGCGGATGAGTTTGCGGAACTTTGCCGTGATTTTGAGGAAATGAGGAGACGGCTCAAGGAATCCGCAGAAGAAAAACTTGTCCTGGACAAAGAAAACAAAGAACTGATCAGCAATATTTCTCATGATCTCAAGACCCCGATCACAGCCGTTAAGGCTACGTTGAGGTATCATGGACGGAGTGGCAGATACCCCGGAAAAGATGGATCGTTATGTCCGTACTATTTATAACAAAACAGTTGAGATGGATCATCTGATCAATGAGCTTACTTTTTATTCCAAGATCGATACAAACCGCATTCCATATACGTTCAGTAAACTGAATGTTGAGGACTATTTTTCAGACTGTGCAGAGGAAGTGGGACTGGAACTGGAAACGAGAGGAATACAGCTCTGCTATGCCAACTACGTAGACAGTGATGTGCAGGTGATCGCAGATGGAGAGCAGATCCGAAGGGTGATCCATAATATCATCAGCAATGCGATTAAATATATGGACAAGGGCAAGGGAATGAAGGGCATCATACAGATCCGTGTCAAGGATGTCGGTGATTTTGTCCAGGTTGAGATCGAAGATAATGGCAAGGGGATCGCAGCCAAAGATCTGCCATATATTTTTGACCGTTTTTACCGGACAGATGTTTCGCGAAATTCTGCCAAGGGAGGCAGTGGGATTGGCCTTTCCATCGTGCGTAAGATCCTGGAGGACCATGGAGGTAAAGTGTGGGCAACCAGCCGCGAGGACATCGGCACGATCATGTACTTTGTTTTGAGAAAATACCAGGAGGTACCTGTAAATGAGTAAAATACTGATTATTGAAGACGAAGAGGCAATTGCAGATCTGGAGAAAGATTATCTGGAACTGTCAGGATTCGATGTTGAGATCGCCACAAGAGGCGATGTAGGGCTTGAGAAGGCTCTGAAAGAAGAATACGACCTGATCATACTTGATCTGATGCTCCCTGAGGTAGATGGATTTGATATCTGCCGTCAGGTGCGCGAGGAGAAGAATATCCCGATCATCATGGTTTCGGCAAAGAAAGACGATATTGACAAGATCCGTGGACTGGGACTTGGGGCAGATGATTACATGACCAAGCCGTTCAGCCAAGCGAACTTGTTGCCAGGGTAAAGGCACATATGGAAAGATATAACAGACTTGTAGGATCAAATGTTGTCAAGAATGATATTATCGAGATCCGTGGGATCAAGATCGACAAGACAGCGCGAAGAGTCTGGATCAATGGGGAGGAGAAGACATTTACGACCAAGGAATTTGATCTTCTTACATTCCTTGCGGAGAATCCGAACCGCGTATTTACCAAGGCGGAACTGTTCCGTCAGATCTGGGATATGGAATCTGTAGGCGACATTGCAACTGTTACCGTTCATATCAAGAAAATCCGTGAAAAGATTGAATTCAACACAGCCAAGCCGCAGTATATTGAAACCATCTGGGGTGTAGGTTACAGGTTTAAGGTATAAAAATTATGGAAAGATTATATAGAGCATTAGAAATTTACAGCCAGGAAGATTATTATCCATTTCATATGCCGGGGCACAAGAGAAATCCGGACATAGTCAATACAGACCTGCCGTTTGACAGGGATATCACAGAGATAGAGGGATTTGATAATCTTCATCATCCGGAAGGAATTCTGAAAAAAGCGCAGGAAACTGCTGCGAATGTGTATGGTACGAAGGAATGTTATTACAGCGTTAATGGCAGCACAGCGGCACTTCTTGCGGCTGTTTCGGCAGCGGTTCCGAGGAAGGGACAGATCCTTGTTGCGAGGAACTGCCACAAGGCTGTCTATCATGCTCTGTATCTGAGGAATCTGATCCCGACTTATGTCTATCCACAGATGGACCAAAAGTGGTGGATAAACGGAGGAATTTCACCGGATAAGGTGGAAAGAGCACTGGCGGAGAATCCGGAGATCAAGGCAGTGCTTCTCACATCGCCGACGTATGATGGGGTGGTATCAGATATTGAGAAGATCGCAGAGATCGTACACAGATATGAGATTCCGCTGATCGTGGATGAGGCACATGGAGCACATTTTCACTTTTCAAATTATTTCCCGACATCAGCAGCTGAACTGGGAGCGGATCTGGTTATCCAGAGTTTCCACAAGACACTTCCGTCGATGACGCAGACTGCGGTGCTCCATAACTGCAGTGACCGCGTGGACAGCAGACTGATCCGCAGATTTATGGGAATTTATCAGAGCAGCAGCCCGTCGTATATCCTTATGGCGAGTATGGATGCCTGCATGGAAAAAATGTCCTCCGACGGTAATGAGATGTTCCGTGAATTTACAAAGATCCTCGAAAAGACGAGACGCAGGCTTTCAGAATGCAAGTATATCCGCTTGGTTTCACCGGAGATCGGAACGGCCGGAGTTTTTGATTATGATCGTTCCAAATTACTTTTTTCTACACGCTATGCGTCAATGACGGGAAGTGAACTGGCACAGATCCTTCTGGAGAAATATCACATTCAGGTGGAGATGGAAACGGAGCATTATGTGCTTGCACTGGCAGCAGTTGGTGACAGTGAGGAAGGCTTTGAGAGACTTTGCCAGGCGATCGAGGAGATCGACCAGGAAGAAGCACAGAAGAAAAA
>ENA-OQCX01000980-OQCX01000980.1-human-gut-metagenome-genome-assembly--contig:-NODE-980-length-14025-cov-2.911066_pt1 | contig 14025 bp, 21 predicted proteins | sample MGYA00242762_ERZ504587 | MGnify/ENA primary metagenome ERZ504587 (study PRJEB26092, sample SAMD00036337) | human gut metagenome | host: Homo sapiens | study: EMG produced TPA metagenomics assembly of...
AAAGGATGAACCGCCATTACACCATCGGCCAGTATCTGGAGCTGATCGAAGTACGCCCGCAAAAAGGTGCCCGGGCATCACCTTCTCCAGCGATATTCATCGTGGGCTTCCCCGGGAAACGGAGGAGGATTTCCAGGCACGCTGGAACTGGTGAAGAAAGTCGGCTACATGCAGCTGTTCACCTTTATCTACTCCAAGCGCACCGGCACCAAGGCAGCGGAAATGCCCGACCCCACCCCCCGCGCGGAGAAAACCGACCGGATGACCCGTCTGCTCAAGGTGCAGGACGAGATCGCAATGGATCTGGTCCGGCAGCAGGTGGGCCAGACTGTCCGGGTGCTGGTGGAAGGCTATGGCCGCAGCGACGGAACCCTCTCCGGCCGGTTGGACAACAATCTGACCGTGGAGTTTGCCGCAGACCCCGCCCTGATGGGCAGCTACGCACAGGTGAACCTGACCGGTGCCCGCGCCACTGTCCTGCTGGGCGAACTGGAAACGTGATCCCGGGGCACACCGGCCTCAATGATAATGTAACTATAAAAACAAACACATCAAAGGAGATTTTTGATTATGGATTGCATCGATCTGTTCAAGCGCGCCGCTATGGCACTGCAGACTGACCCCCGTTACCTGGCTCTGGATCAGCCCGCAAGGCAAACGACAAGGATGAGGAACTGCAGAATCTCATCGGAGAGTTCAATCTGGCCCGCATGGATCTGAACAATGAGATCGGCAAGAGCGAGCGCAGTGATGAGCGCATCGCCGAGCTGAACACCAAGGTCAACGACCTGTATGGCAAGATCATGGCTGACGAGGGTATGACTGCTTACAACGAGGCAAAGCGCGACTGCGAGAATCTGGTCAACTATATTGATGCCATCATCAACACCGCAATGAACGGCGGCGACCCCATGACCGTGCAGGAGCCCAGTGAATCCTGCACCGGCAGCTGCTCCACCTGCGGAGGCTGCCACTAACAGGCAAAACGAGAACGCGGCTGCAAATCGCAGGCCGCGTTTTCCTTCCATTCGCAGTTACTTATTGCAAACCGACGGAAAGAAGCAAGGCGGCATAGCCCGCAGGAAAGGTGAACGATTATGGCAGAACTGTCGCCCATGATGCAGCAGTATATGGACATCAAGAAGCAGTATAAGGACGAGATCCTGTTTTACCGCATCGGCGACTTTTACGAGATGTTCTTTGACGATGCGCTGACCGCCTCCCGGGAGCTGGACCTGACCTGACGGGCAAGCAGTGCGGCATGGAAGAGCGTGCCCCCATGTGCGGCGTGCCCTTCCACAGCTACGAGGGCTATGTGGCCCGCCTGATCGCCAAGGGATACAAGGTGGCGATCTGTGAGCAGATGGAGGACCCGTCCAAGGCAAAGGGACTGGTCAAGCGCGATATCATCCGGGTGGTCACGCCGGGCACTGTCATCGAGAGCAGTATGCTGCAGGATGACAAAAACAACTACATTGCAAGCATTTTTCTGAAAGGGAATGCGGCGGGCATCTGTTTTGCCGATGTTTCCACCGGCACGGCCCATATCACCGAGCTGAAACGGGAGAAGATCGTGCCTGCCGTGATCGCGGAGCTCTGCCGCTACCATCCCAGCGAGGTGCTGATGAATCCCGGAATGCTGGACTGCCGTGAGCTGACCGGCTATATCAAAAAGAACATGACCTGCTCTGTGGAGCTGGTGGAAGAGGAGCGCTACGCCCCGGGCCTTGTGGCCATCTCGTTGGAAAATCAGTTTGGCCGCAATTGGGATGAGACCACCTCTATTGATAAAAAAGGTCTGGTGCGGTTTGCCATGGCCGCTCTTCTGGAATACCTGCACACCACCCAGATCAAAGGTGTGGAGCGCCTGAAGACCGTCATCAGCTACAATGAAGCCCAGTATATGCAGCTTTCGCCTGTGACGCGGGCCAACCTTGAACTCACCGAGACCCTGCGGGGCCGTGAGAAGCGGGGGACCCTGCTCTGGGTGCTGGACAAGACCAGCACTGCCATGGGCAAGCGGCTGCTCCGCACCTGGATCGAGCAGCCGCTGCTTTCCAGCGATGCCATCAACCACCGTCTGGATGCTGTGGAAAGCCTGGTCAACCAGACCGTACAGCGCGGCGATCTGATCGAAGAACTGCATTACATCGCCGATCTGGAGCGTATGATGACCCGCACGGTCTACGGTTCGGCCACGCCCAAAGAGATCTATGCCATGGCACAGACCTGTGAGCGCCTGCCCAGCCTGCGCCAGCAGGCCGAAAGCTGCGGCTGCGCCGAACTCAGCGAGATCGTCTCCAGAATCGACCCGCTGAGCGATATCAAGGACAAGATCTATGCCGCTGTGGACCCTGACGCACCCTCTACCCTGAAGGATGGTGGTGTCATCGCCAAGGGCTACCACCCCGAGGTGGACGAGCTGCGTTCCATCCGCGATAACACCAAGGGCGTGCTGGCTCAGCTCGAGACCCGCCTGCGGCAGGAGACCGGCATCCCCAAGCTGAAGATCGGCTATAACCATGTGTTTGGCTATTTCATCGAGGTCAGCAACTCTTATAAGGCACAGGTGCCGGAGAGCTACATCCGCAAGCAGACCCTGACCACCGGCGAACGCTACATCACACAGGAGCTCAAGGAGCTGGAAAATAAGATCCTGGGTGCTCACGAGCGGCTGATCGCTCTGGAACACCGGCTGTTCAATGAGCTGCTGGAAAGCATTGGTGCCCAGCTTGACCGCATCCAGCGTACAGCCAACGCCGTGGCAGAGCTGGACGTGCTGGCCGCGCTGGCTCAGGTGGCAGCAGAAAACAACTACTGCCGCCCCACTGTGGATGAGAGCGACCAGCTGACCATCGTGGAGGGCCGCCACCCTGTGGTGGAGCAGATGCTCAAGGCAGTCTGTTCGTACCCAACGATACCACCCTGAACTGCGGCGAAGATCGCTGCCTCATCATCACCGGCCCTAACATGGCGGGCAAATCGACCTATATGCGCCAGAATGCGCTGATTGCCCTGATGGCACAGATCGGTTCCTTTGTTCCGGCCAAAGAGTGCCATGTGGGCGTGGTGGATGCCATCTTTACCCGCATCGGCGCGTCGGATGACCTTTCGGCAGGTCAGTCCACCTTTATGGTGGAGATGACCGAGGTGGCAGAGATCCTGAAGAACGCTACCTCCCGCAGTCTGGTGGTGCTGGATGAGATCGGGCGCGGTACATCTACCTTTGACGGCATGAGCATTGCCCGCGCGTGTGGAGCACATCAGCGACCCTGCCAAGGGACTGGGCTGCAAAACCCTTTTTGCCACCCATTACCACGAGCTGACGGACCTTGAGGGCACCATCAGCGGCGTGAAAAATTACAACATTGCGGTGAAAAAGCGGGGTGAGGATATCACTTTCCTGCGCCGCATCGTCCGCGGCCCTGCCGATGACAGCTATGGCATTGAGGTGGCAAAGCTGGCCGGTCTGCCCGGCACTGTGACCCGCCGCGCCCACGAGGTGCTGCGCGCACTGGAAGCCACTGCCCCCAAGAACAAGGTGGAGCAGATGGACTTTGACGCGCTGCAGGAGTATAACTCTCCCGCAGTGCCCAGCGAGGTGCTGGAAAAACTGGATGCGCTGGATGTGGAAACGCTGACCCCCATTGAAGCGCTGAATTTCCTGTACGAGCTGAAAAAGACCTTGAAGGGCAGCCTGAACGGCTGATTTCCCGAAAAATCCTAAAAAACAGGGGAGGGAACGAATATGGCAGTCATCCATGTTCTGGACAAGCACACGGCAGAGCTCATTGCAGCCGGTGAGGTGGTGGAGCGGCCTGCTTCCGTGGTGAAGGAGCTGCTGGAAAACGCCATTGATGCCGGGGCAAGCCAGATCACCGTGACCATTGAATCAGGCGGCGTGAAGCTGATCGAGATCAGCGATAATGGCTCGGGCATTGAAGCAGAGTATATCCCCACGGCATTCATCCGCCACGCCACCAGTAAGATCCGGACGGAGGATGATCTGAACCATATCCACACCCTGGGCTTCCGTGGAGAGGCGCTGGCTTCCATTGCCAGCGTGGCGCGGGTAGAAGTACTGACCCGTACTGAGAACGACGAGTGCGCCTCCGTCTACCGCATCGAGGGAGGCGAGGATTATCCGCTGGAGCCGGTGCACGCGGCGTGGGCACTACCATCCGGGTGCAGGATCTGTTCTACAACACCCCGGCCCGGATGAAGTTCCTCAAAAAGGATTCCAGCGAGGGTACCTTGTGGCGGATATTGTGGCCCATGTGGCCCTGAGCCACCCCGAGGTCAGCTTCAAGTTTGTCCGGGAGGGTAAGCTGCAGTATGTCACCCCCGGTGACGGCAAGCTGCGCAGTGCCGCCTACGCGGTGCTGGGCCGGGAATTCAGCCGTGACCTCATGGAGCTGGACAATCAGGAAGGGGTGTACCGGGTGTGGGGCCTCATCACCCAGCCCAGGAGCTGCCGCGCCAGCCGCAGTATGCAGTATTTCTACATCAATGGGCGCTATGTCCGCAACCGCACCATGATGGCGGCTATGGAAACAGCGTTCAAAGGCACCACGATGCAGGGCAAGTTCCCTGGAGGAATCTTGCTTCTGGAAATGCCCGCTGACCTTGTGGATGTCAATGTCCACCCGGCCAAGACTGAGGTGCGCTTTGCCCGGGAAAACGATATCTTTGACCTCGTTTATCACGCTGTCAAGCTGGCACTGGCCCAACCGGGCACCGGAGAGCGGCGTTTTGCCTTTGAAGAGGATAAAAAAGATGAAGAATCCAACAAATTTGAAATAAGTGATAACGCGACAGAAAATGATGTAAAGAAGAATAACTTTACAGGACTTTCTGCCGTCATTCCGGGTCAAGCCGAGCCGGGAACGCTCCATGAGCATACCCCTCAGCCCAGCGGAGCTTCCGGAGTTTACTCCGACACCGGCAGCAGCACCGCCGTCCCGTCCGGCACCTGCAAGCCACCCGGATATCCTGCCTGTGCCGGGCATTGCCGAGGAAAAGCCGACAGAGCACAGCTGGACAACGGTTGCATCGGGCTGCCCATCCGGCAGGATGCCACCCTGCACAGCCCGGCACCAGCTCCTACGGAGAGTGAGCCAAAAGCACCCGCCTTTGCCGCAGCGCTGGGAGAAGGTGCATTGGACATTGAACCAGACAGTGCAGATCTGCCCGAACATCAGGACCACATGGCGGCATGGGATCCTGCCCCCAAGGAGGAAATGCCTGCCGCCCCGGCTCCGCAGCAGACCTCTGCTGCCGAGGATACGCCGGAACAGCTGGGCTTTGACGTGCAGGAAGGCCCTGCCCCTCTGCGTTATGTGGGTGAGATCTTCAAGACCTATATCCTTGCTGAGCGTGGGGAGGAGATCTGCATCATTGATAAGCATGCCGCCCACGAACGTCAGCTCTTCGAGAAACTGGCGGCAAACTATGGGGATGTTCCGGCCCAACTGCTGCTGGAGCCGCTGGTGGTGGAGCTGTCGGCGGAGGAAAAGACTGCCCTCCTCTCCAACCTTGAGCTGCTGGAAAGCGCCGGACTGGAGATCGATGACTTTGGCGGCAACAGCGTGTTTCTGCGCTCTGTGCCCGCGGATGTGGAACAGGGCAGTGCCGAGGATCTGCTGGTGGAGCTGGCGGATAAGCTCTCCAAGGCAGCCGCGATGCCCTGAGCGAAAAGACTGAGTGGGTGCTCCATTCCATCTCCTGCCGCGCGGCCATTAAAGCGGGGGATAAGACCTCCCCGCAGGAGCTGATGGCATTGGCTGAAAAGATCCTCTCGGGCGAGGTGCCGCCCTTCTGCCCCCATGGCAGGCCTTGTGTCCTTAAATTGACCCGGAAGGAGCTGGAAAAGCAGTTTGGACGGATCGTGTAACAAAAAGCACCCGGTGCTGGCCGTGGTTGGCCCCACGCTTCCGGCAAGACCGCGCTGGGTGTTGCACTGGCCGAGCAGTTCGGCGGGGAAATCATCAGCGCCGATTCGATGCAGATTTACAAAGGTCTTGATGTGGGCACCGCCAAGGTGACCCCCGAGGAGACTCGCGGCATTCCGCACCATGGGATAGATATCCTGCAGCCCGATGAACTGTTCAGCGTGGCAGATTTCACCGCGCTGGCCGGAGCGCTGGAACGTGAGATCTCCAGCAGAGAGCATCTGCCATCCTCGTGGGCGGCACCGGGCTCTATGTCCAGAGCTTTTTGTATGGTGTCCGCTTTGCTGCTGAGAAAACGCCGGACGGTTTGCGGGAACAGCTGGCCGCGGAACTGAATGAAAAGGGTCCGGAAGCCATGTATGCGGAGCTGCAGGCGGTGGACCCCGAAGCGGCGGCGGCCATCCATCCGAACAACCATGTCCGGGTGCTGCGGGCGCTGGAACATTACCGCGCCACCGGCAAAAAGCTCAGTGAGCAGAAAGCAGACTCACTCCCGCCCGAAAAGCCCTACCGTTCTCTGATCCTTGGGCTGGATTTCCCGGAGCGCGCCCAGCTCTACCGCCGCATCGACCTGCGGGTGGATCTGATGATGGAGCAGGATCTGCTGAACGAGGCAAAACGTGTGTGGGAACACCGGGACACTTATAAGACGGCGGCCCAGGCCATCGGATACAAAGAATTCTTCCCCTACTTTGTGGGGGAGAGCGCGCTTGCCCCTTGTGTGGAGAAGCTGAAACAGGCTTCCCGCAACTATGCCAAGCGCCAGCTGACCTGGTTCCGCCACATGGAGGGCATCTGCTGGCTGGATGCCTCGGCCCCGGATGTCCGGGAACAGGCTGCACATCTCACAAATGAATTTTTAGCGAAAGGATGAGCGATATGCAGGAAGAAAACCGCGAGGGCATTTCCGGCGCACTGAAAACGCTGGCCGCTGTCGTCATCGTGTTTTTGCTGCTGGCGGCATTGTATGTGGGCTATCAGGCAATGCAGGTGCTGTTTCCGCCCAATACCTACGAGACCGCCCTGCTGGCTACGGTGGAGGACACCGTGGATGCCGAAGGCGTGCTCCTGTTTGAGGAAAGTTACGTTGCGGGCGGCGGCACGCTGGGATATCTGGTGGCAGACGGCGAGCGTGTTTCGGCAGGCACAGCGGTGGCTGAGATCTACAGTGATGCAGCGCAGGCCACCCTGCGCCAGCAGCTGACCCAGATCAATGACCAGATCGACCTGCTGCAGCGCTCCCAGAACACCACTTCTGTGCAGCTGGAATCCCTGCGCAAGAACCGTTCCGCTGCTCTGTACGACCTGATGGATTCGCTGGATGCAGGGGACTACGAGGATACCGATGCGGAGAAGGAAAATTACATTCTGGCCCAGAACAAGCTCTGGGTCATCACCGGCGAGGTGGCCAGCTTCTCCGACCAGATCACCGCGCTGACCAGCAGGCCACCACGGTGCAGTCCCAGCTGGGCAATCCGTCCCAGATCACGGCCCCGCAGACGGGCTATTTCATCCGCAGCTCCAGCTCCGGGCGCTGAACGCTGGTTCTGCCGATATCCTTGCGCTGGATGCAGCCAACCTGAAAGCCTACGTTGAATCCTCCCCGGAGATCGCGCTGGACGGCTGCGCGGGAAAGATCGTTTCGGGCTTTACCTGGTACTATGCCGGGGTGTGCTCGGCCAAACAGGCGGAAAAGCTGCTGGGCAGGGACGGCAAGCCCTTGACCAAGAGCGTTGAGATCCGCTTTCCCGGTCAGGTGGAAACGCCCCTCAAGGCAAAGGTCAGCGAGGTGAACATCGATGCGGAAAACGACATTGCCCGCTTCGTCCTCTCCTGCGAGATCATCAACGGCGATGTGCTCCGGCTGAACTGTGCTGATGCTCAGATCATCGTGGGACGCAACACCGGCCTGCGGGTGCCTGCTGCTGCGGTGCACTACCTCAAGGAGGATGGCTCCGAGGCAGAGGGCCAGGGCGAGAACTACATCCCCGGCGTGTATGTGAAGTACGGCAACCTGGCCCGCTTCTGCCGCATCGACCCTGTGGACGATGCCCATCCGCAGATCACGGATGGTGACGACCTCATCGTTTTGCCCAGCGGAACGGCTGGTTCTGTCAGTCAGGTTCGGCTTTATGACGAGATTATTGTCTCCGGACAAAATTTGTATGATGGAAAACTTTTGTAGTTATTGACATCTGCGGCAAAAAATCCGATAATAGTAAAAGCTATTTGCATCTCTTTTGCAAAAGGCGCCAGGCAGCTGCGGCTGCCCGAATGAAAGGAGCAGATACTATGTCTTTCGTGGATAGTCTCAAAAAGGGCCTTTTTGGCGGTGAGGACGATTACGACGATCAGTACATCGACGACGGCCCCCAGATGGTGAACAACAACAGCGGTCTCGGCGTTGGCATGGACGATGCAGAGGAAGAGCCGGTGGAGGGTGCCCAGAAGAAGAACAAGGTGGTCAACATCCACGCCACCACCCAGCTCAAGGTCGTTCTGGTAAAGCCCGAGCGCTTTGAGGATGCCAGCACCATTGCAGACCACCTGAACAACAAGCGCACGGTCGTGCTGAATCTGGAGTCTACCAACAAGGAAGTTTCCCGCCGTCTGGTGGATTTCCTGTCCGGCGTGGCTTACGCCAACAACGGCCAGATCAAGCGCGTTGCCAACAGCACCTTCATCATTACCCCGTACAACGTGGACATTATGGGCGATCTGCTGGACGAGCTGGAGAACAATGGCGCGTTCTATTGATCCTGCTCCCAGGGCAGTGCGGGGCTTTGTGCCCGCCCGCACCGATGAAGAGCGCTTTTTGATGCGGCATGTGGAGGATCTGGCCCGCGCGGCCGAGGGACGCGGCATTGCCCGCTACTCCGGCTTTTTGAGCGACAGGGAACAGGATCTGGCCCGCGCGGCGCTGAACCGTGCCGATGTGCCGGAGAGCGACCATCACTTTGAAGGCGGCTGGCCCGGGGCAGAGCGGAAGCTGCTCTGCCTGGAGCCGGAGGCTGCTACCCTGCAAGCCCGCTGTGCTGTGTGAAGCTGACCTGCCGTACCTTTCCGGGGCGGCACTGCCGGGCCACAAGGATTATCTGGGCAGCCTGATGGGGCTGGAGCTGCGGCGTGAAGCTCTGGGAGACATCGTGCTCCCGGCCGATACACCGGGCACTGCCTATGTCTTTGCGCTGGAAACGGCGGGGGAGCTCATCTGCCGGGAACTGCTGCAGGTGGGCCGGACAGAGGTCACCACCACGCTGCTTTCGCTGGATGAGGTACCCGAATTCCCGCAGGCAGAGCGCAAAGCGCAGACAGCCACCGTGTCCTCTTTGCGGCTGGACGCTGTGCTTGCGGCCATGCTCCATTGCAGCCGCGGGCAGGCGTGTGAGTGGATCGCGGCGGGCCGGGTGGAGATCAACCATCTGCCTGCCGAAAGTGCCCACGCCCCGGTGTATGAGGGTGATGTATTCACGGTGCGCGGCAAGGGGCGCTTTGGCCTGACGGCCCTGCCCGGAAAAAGCAAAAAAGACCGATCGATCATCGAGTTTTTTCAATATTGAATGAAAAGGGAGGAAACCACTATGCTGACCCCGCAGGACGTGCGTGCTGCACAGTTTGAAAAGAACATCCGCGGCTACCGGACCGAAGAGGTGGACCGTTTCCTGGATAAAGTAGAGGAGCAGCTGAAGCAGGATGAAGATCAGGCTGAGGAGCTGCGCCGCCAGATCGCTGAGCTGACCGCCGAGAATCAGCGTCTGCACAAGGAAATGGAGAGCTACGAGGCGGACGGCGATATGCTCAAGAGCGCGCTGATCAATGCACAGCGCATGGGCGAAAATGTCATCCGCGAAGCAAACCAGAAGTCGGAAGAGATCCTGCATCGCGCAAATCTGCGCGGTGATGATATTATCCGTGATGCCAACGAGCTGCTGCAAAAAGCCAGTGACCGCGCGGATGAGATCATCAACGAGGCAAACGAGAAAAAGCTTGCCCAGGAGCGCGAGTATGACCGCGTCCGGCTGGAAGTGACCCGCTTCAAGTCCGATGTGCTGAACCTGTACCGCAGCCATGTTGAGTCTCTGAGCCGCTGCCTGAGTTCCAGAAGGAAGAGTCCGCTGAGGATGCTCCTGCCGAGGACGAGGCGGCAGCTTCCGAAACCACTGCCGCCGCTGTGACCGAGGAGATCGCCGAGGCACAGCCCGCCGCAGCGGATGTGGATGCTGAGGACGAGACCCCTGCGGATGAAAAGACCAGCGAGGAGTTCTGGGCACAGGACGAGAGCCAGCTCAAGCTCGACCCGCCCCCGGCCCCTGCCGCCGAGGATGAGGCTGCAGCGCCGGACTACGCCGCTTTTAAGGGCGTGAAGTTCAGCGAGTGATCCCAAAAGCGTTTTAGTAAATTAGAGGAGTGTGTAACCATTGGCTAAGAATAAGTCTCAGTACGACAGTACCCTGAATCTGCCCAAGACTCTGTTTGAGATGCGTGCCGGTCTGCCCAAGAAGGAGCCCGCCATGCTGGAGGATTGGGAGAAGAACGACCTGTACAACAACCTGATCAAGCATAACGACGGCAAGCCCAAGTTTGTCCTGCACGACGGCCCTCCGTATGCAAACGGCAACATCCACATGGGCACCGCCCTGAACAAGATCATCAAGATATCATCATCCGCGAAAAGAACATGGAGGGCTATCAGGCTCCCTATGTGCCCGGTTTTGATACCCACGGCCTGCCCATTGAGCTGAAGGCTCTGTCCTCGGTCGGTGACAAGAAGAAGGACATCTCCAAGCTGGAGCTGCGCCAGATCTGTGAAAAGTTTGCCACCGAGCATATCGACATCATGAGCGACCAGTTCAAGCGTCTGGGCGTCATCGGCGATTTTGAGCACCCCTACCTGACCCTGAAGCCGGAGTTTGAGGCACGTCAGATCGAGATCTTCGGCGAGATGGCCAAGAAGGGCTACATCTACAAGGGTCTGAAGCCCGTGTACTGGTGCCCGGACTGTCGCACCGCACTGGCAGAAGCGAGATCGAGTATGGCGAGGACGACTGCGATTCCATCTTTGTGCGTTTCCACGTCTCGCAGGATCCCAACGGTGTGCTGGCAAAGTACGGCATCCCCATGGATAAGACCTACTTCGTCATCTGGACCACCACTACCTGGACCCTGCCCGCCAACGAGGCTATCTGCCTGAACGGTCAGTTCGAGTACTCCTTCGTCAAGATCGGCGAGGAGTACCACATCATGGCCACCGATCTGTCAAGAGCGTTATGGACGCCTGCCACATCGAGAACTATGAGATCGTGGGCGAGCCCGTTTCCGGCGCTGAGTTCGAGCTGATGCGCTATAACCACGTCTACCTGCCAAGGAGGGCTGGGTCATTCTGGGCGACCACGTCACGCTGGAAAGCGGTTCCGGCTGCGTTCATACCGCAGGCGGTCACGGCGTGGACGACTTCAACGTCTGCCAGAAGTATCCGCAGGTGCCCATCACCGTGCCTGTGGACGACGGCGGTTACCTGACCGAGCTGGCCGGCAAGTACGCTGGTCAGCGCGTGTGGGCAGCCAACAAGACCATTCTGGCCGACCTGACTGCTTCCGGCGCTGTGATGGGTCAGGTGCACATCAAGCACCAGTACCCCCACTGCTGGCGCTGCCATCATCCCATCATCTTCCGCGCTACCGAACAGTGGTTCTGCTCCATTGCCAAGTTCCGCGAGGACGTGTACAAGGCAATTGATACCGTCACTTGGATGCCGGATTGGGGCCATGACCGCATGACCGGCATGGTGCGCGACCGTAACGACTGGTGCATCAGCCGCCAGCGCACTTGGGGCGTGCCCATCCCCGCCTTCTACTGCAAGAAGTGCGGCACCTACCACATCACCGATGCTACCATCAAGGCTGTCAGCGCCCTGTTCCGCAAGGAAGGCTCTGACGCATGGTATAAGTACGATGCCGAGCAGATCATCCCGCAGGCGAAGTGTGCGAGAAGTGCGGCGCTTCCGAGTGGGAGAAGGATTCCGACATCATGGACGTCTGGTTCGACTCCGGCTCCACCCATGCTGCCGTGCTGGACGAGCGCCCCGAGCTGCGTTTCCCCGCCGATATGTATATGGAAGGCGGCGACCAGTTCCGCGGCTGGTTCCAGTCCAGCCTGCTGACCAGCGTTGCAAGCAAGGGCTGCGCACCCTATAAGTCCGTGCTGTGCCACGGCTGGGTTGTGGACGAGCAGGGCAAGCAGATGCACAAGAGCGCCGGCAACGGCGTGGAGCCCAGCGAGATCATCAAGGATTACGGCGCCGATATTATCCGTCTGTGGGTGGCTTCTTCCGATTACACCGTGGACGTGCGCGCCGGCAAGAACATCTTCAAGCAGCTCAGCGAGGCTTACCGTAAGATCCGCAACACCGCCCGCTTTATTCTGGGCAATCTGGACGGCTTTGACCCCAACACCGATTGTGTGGCAGACGACCAGCTGCAGGATATCGACCGCTGGGCACTGGCTGCGCTGGATGACCTGATCGTCAACACCAACGCTGGCTACGCTGTGTACGACTTCAACAAGGTCTACCACGCTGTGTACAACTTCTGCGTGGTGGCCATGTCCAACTTCTATCTGGACGTCACCAAGGATCGTCTGTACTGCACCAACGGCACCGCCCGCAAGGCCGCCCAGACCACTATGTACAAGATCCTTGTTGCTCTGGACAAGATCATTGCCCCCATCCTGTGCTTCACCAGTCAGGAGATCTGGGACTTCATGCCCAAGACCGAGGGCATGAACAAGTATGTGGTGTTCGAGCAGATGCCCAAGGCCGGCCAGTATGCCGCCGACGATGCTTTTAAGGCAAAGTGGCACAGCTCATCGCCGTGCGCGACGAGGTCAAGAAGGTGCTGGAGCAGGCCCGTGCCGAAAAGCTCATTGGTGCTTCTCTGGAGGCTCCGTCACCCTGTACTGCAGCGATGCCGTCTATGACCTGCTGAACAGCATCCCCATGGACGAGCTGGCCGACTGATGATCGTCTCCCATGTGGAACTGGGTCAAGGGGCGAGGGCGGCGCTGCCAGCGCTGTCGAGGCTTGGGCGTTGCAGCTGCACACGCCACCGGCGACAAGTGCGAGCGCTGCTGGAAGTACTCTGCTTCCATCGGCAGCCACCCCGCACACCCCACCCTGTGCGCACGCTGCGCCAGCGTTGTGGAAGCATAAGCGTCCCGCATCAATACAAATCTGTTTTGTAAAAAGGGCGGCGCTCCCTTGAACGGGGAGCGCCGTTTTTATAACAGAAACGAGGTAGCTAATGGCATTTGTACTCTTCAATCTGGCAGCTGTGGCTGCGCTGATCGGCATTGACCAGCTGATCAAACTGTGGGCGGTGCAGGTTTTGCAGCCGGTAGGCGCTATGCCGTTCATCCCCCATGTGGTGGAGCTGCGGTTCGTGCTCAATCCGGGCATGGCCTTCAGCCTGCTCAGCGGCAAACAGCTGTTCCTTATCATCGCCACCAGCGTGGCGCTGCTGGCGGTGCCTACGGCCTGTTTTTCCGCAGCCGCGGCAAGCGCTTGCAGCAGGCAGCGCTGGTGCTGGTGCTGGGCGGAGGTATCGGCAATCTGATCGACCGTGTGCTCAACGGCGAGGTGGTGGACTACATCAACCTGGCTGTTTCATTGCTGCTTTGCTGTGTTCAATTTTGCAGATATCTGCGTTTGCGTGGGCGTGGCACTGTGGGTGCTGGTGATCTTTCTGGACGAAGTGCACGCCGATGATGCCGCTTCCAAGGAGCAGTAAATTATGGAACAGCGTGAATTTATCGTAGAGCAGGAGACTGCCGGTCAGCGTATCGACCGCTTTCTCAGCGGCGAGGACACCGGCCTGTCCCGCTCGGCGCTGCAGGCGCTGGTGGCCGAGGGGCATGTGCAGTGTAACGGCAAGGCCGTGGCCAAAAGCCTGAAACTCAAGGCAGGGGACACCGTGCTGCTGGAGATCCCGGACGCAAAGCCCATCGAGGCCGTGCCGCAGGATATTCCGCTGGAGATCGTCTACGAGGACGCCCATCTGCTGGTGGTCAACAAGCCAAG
>ENA-OQCX01000981-OQCX01000981.1-human-gut-metagenome-genome-assembly--contig:-NODE-981-length-14018-cov-6.982795_pt1 | contig 14018 bp, 14 predicted proteins | sample MGYA00242762_ERZ504587 | MGnify/ENA primary metagenome ERZ504587 (study PRJEB26092, sample SAMD00036337) | human gut metagenome | host: Homo sapiens | study: EMG produced TPA metagenomics assembly of...
GTTTGGTTGCTTATTTTTTTTTAATTTCAATCTATGATATGTTATATATTAAAAAAAATATTGCATATAGGCATGTTGCACGATTTTTTTTGAGGTGGTATACTCCTCCTTGTGGCATACGGTTTGCTGCACACGAACACAATGATAACGCAAAAGAGAGGAATACCGCAATGAAAAAACGGTTGCTCGCAGGCTTGCTCGCAACGAGTATCGCACTGAGCATTTCGATGGGAGCTTTCCCTGCAATGGCAGCAACAAACGACGACTTCGTCGAAGACCGGGAGGACATTGCCGACTTCACAGACGACAGTTACTCTTCCGGCTACTCTTCCTCGGAACAGCTTTTTGACGACATCATCTTCTTTGACTTGGATGAAGAAGTAGACGACACCGCAGCGAAAGTCATCGCAGAAGAAGATGCCAACGATTCGAGCGACACCGAGATTGATAGGGCGGCCGATTCAATCGAGGAGACAGAGTCGGAGGACGAAGTGCAAGACACGGATGCTGCCGAAGATCGGAACGATCGGGAAGACTCGGACGAAGAAACAAGGTCAGGCACGAACCCGGGGGAAACAGGCCCCTCCGATGCAGAAACCGAGGAGGATGTGTCGGACTCGTGGGAGGAAACGCCGAAGATCGACAGCGAATTGGAGGCAGCCATCGCTTCCGAAGATCCGTTCTCTTATTATGACGATGATGCGTCAGAAGAAGAAATGGATGACGACATTGCGCTGCTGGCTGCCGGAAAAACCATGGCGCACGAAGACTACGCATACACCGATGTGTCGTCTGGTACAGAGTACATGGTGGACCTCTACACGGACCACACGGCAAAAATCTGGAAGCTGACCACCTCCTCCGGCGGAGCCGAGTGCATCCTTCCAAGTACGATCTATTACACAGACGATGACGACGTGCCGGAGCCGACCCCCTATACGGTCACCGAACTGAGATTCTCACCCTATGGGAACAGTGTAACTTCGGTCAATAACAACTATACTGCGCTGGTGCTGCCGGATACCCTGACCGACATTGGGGGCTCATTATCCGGCTTCAAAAATGTAACAGAGATCACCATTCCGGGCAGTGTCAAAGTTTTCAATGCGACTCTGCAATACATGAAGGAATTGAGGACTCTGACCTTCGAGGAGGGCGTGGAGGAGATTGCTTCGGGATCGGTCGTATCCGGCTGCAAGAACTTGACAACCATCCATCTGCCCAGCAGCCTGCAAAAACTCTCAGGGACGGGCACCTTTTCCGGCGCATCGGCGCTGACGGATATCACGCTCCCGGAAGGCATTGCGATCACAGAGTTCCACCTTCAGCGAGTGTACTTCTCTGGAATCGATCGAGCTTCCGGCCTCCATTACAACGATCCCCAGCTATATGTTTGCAGGCTGCTCCGCTTTGGAGCGTGTGACGGCCAAGGGGACCATTACAGCCATTGGCAACAGTGCCTTTAAAAGCGATACAGCCTTGACGGAGATCCCGGATCTAAGTCAGGTCACGTCCATTGGAGACCGTGCATTTTACGGCTGCTCGGCATTGAAAACGGTTGACCTTCACAGCGTTACCACCATGGAATATGGCGCTTTCCAAGGGTGTGATGCGTTGTCCGGGGAGATTGACCTGAGCAATCTGGAGGAAATCCCGGGACATGCATTCTGCTATGATCCTAATATCACCTCGGTCATTACCTGCCCACGCTGAGATCGATCGGGGATTGGGCGTTTATCTGGCGGATATCTCAACCATCTCGCTGCCGGAGACGCTGAAGTCCATCGGAACTTACACGTTCTATAAGGCCTCTTTGAGCGGCACCGTTGCACTACCGGATAGCCTGACTCAACTGGGTGCGAGTGCATTCAGTGGATGTGAAAAGGTCGAAGCCATTCAGATCGGCTCAGGGCTCACAGATATCCCTAAGGATGCTTTCGATGGTTGTAAACCAAAAACGATCACGGTAAACAATCGTCGGGAGATGTGCACATCCCGGAAATCGATGGGGTTACCGTCACATATACCATCCCTCTCTGACGGCTGACAACGACAAAGTCTCCAATGCAGAAGGTGCCTTGAGCTTACAGGAGGCGGTCGATCAGGCAAACGGAACGCCAGTCACCATTGAAAAAGACATTCGTTTGGATGAACCCGTTAGGATAGCCGCAGGGCAGCGGGTCGAAATCACTGCAAATGCAAATGAGAACTACAACCTTTTTGGCAATAAGGACGAGAAACCCACGAATCTGTTTGTGGTGGAAGAAGGCGGTGAGCTTTCGCTGACCGGCGCGCTGACATTGGGCGGCTGGAACAATACTGGCAGCATTCTTGTTAATCATGGCAAAACGACGATAGATGGCAATGTTGTAATCGAAAAGTCCACTCTGGAAGGGAACGACGTGGGCGTTATTGAGGACAACGGCTCAAGTGCAGAACTCATTTTGGAGAACGGCACCATCCAGAACCATAAGATCCGCGGGGCACACAGCGCCTCGATCCGAGTCACAGAAGGCGCATCGTTTACCATGAATGGGGGCACCATTCAGGACAACATCGCGAATACCGCTTCCAGCGATTCCTCCTCCCCCGCAGTACTGCTGCTGGGTGCAAGCACATTTACCATGAATGGAGCTCCATCTGCAACAACAGCGGCCAATGTGGAACAGCTGTTTACCTTACGGCTTCCAGCAATGCCGCAAAAGCCCGTTTTACGATGAATGGCGGAACCCTAAGCAACAATGAAAGCCACTTGTATACGCCGTATTCCACACCTACGGGTGCTGTTTTTGTAAAGTACTCCGCAGAGTTTGTTTTGAACGAAGGCACCATTACCGGCAACTGTGCATACGGCGGAGCCGGTGGCGGTGTGGCAGTTATGGATGAATTGCCAAGGGAAGAACATGGCACTGCCTTTACGATGAACGGCGGTACCATCTCGAACAATAAAGCATCGGGGTATCGTTGCGATGGCGGCGGCATTTACTCCTGCTCGAATCATGTCTCTTTGTTGGGAGGACGAATCGAGAACAACTCCGCCTACGATGGCGGCGGCATCTACAGTGAGGGCAATACCGAAATCTATACGACCCTGCACATTCAGAATGCTCTGATCACGGGGAATACTGCGGACCAAGGCGGCGGTCTGTGGTTCTGCCCCACAGGTGATGCGAAGCTGTATATGCAGAATGGTGCCGTGATCTATGGGAATACGGCAGCATCGGCAGGCGACGACTTCGCTTCGCCAGAGGTTGCGACAGGCGCAGGCGGAAACGGCGGTGTTACCCTGCCGGATTATTTTCCCAATGGCAAAGTGATCCAGTGGTTCAGCGACGGCTTCCTGTATGCTCCCGCTGGAAATCGCGGTACATCCGGGCAGGGAACCCGATACAATGCGGTTGAGTACGCCAAGCGTGTGACAGGGGTACAGAATGAGAAAAAGGGATTGGCGTTGAAATCCGTTGTTTCGGACGGTGTGTCGGTTCCTGCAGTGGGATCGCTTATCATTACAGGCAATCAGGCTTCGCACGGTGGTGGCGGTATTGGTGCCAACGGCGGCGTGGTCATCGGCGAAGAGACCTCCCTGTCCTATTCGATCTCGGTAAAAAAAGCCTGGGATAATCCGGGCTATGAGGACACCCAGCCTTCCGGCGTGACGATTCACCTGAAGGAACGCGACACCGGGGATATTGTAAGCACAGCAGAGCTGACCGGCGAAAATGGATGGCAGTATACCTTCACCGGTCTTCCGCTTTCGCCGGATCACTACACGGTGACCGAGCAGCCGCTAGAAGGATATAAAGCGACCTACTATCAGGATGCAGACGGAAACTTCATCATTACCAATACCTATTTGACCACACCTACGCCGGATGTGCCCGCTGTAACGATCTCTGTCCCAGTGGAAAAGAAATGGGTCAACGATTACAAATGGGAACGCCCTGCAAGCATCCATGTTTCTCTGTGGAACGGCGATGCAAAGGTCAAAGAAGCAGACCTGACTGCAGATATGGCTGGACGTATATTTTTGAAGACCTGCCCGAAGGCACCTACTCCGTAACAGAAGACGCTGTGCCCGGTTATGAGACCTTGATTGAGCGCAGCGATGCGGGTGGTTTCATCATTACCAATACGTATGAACGCCCTCTGTATCCCGAACCGATTGAGCCCATTGACCCCATCCCGCCTGTGGATCCCCCGCAAGAGGAGATCGTGACGCCGCCGATTGTTCCAGGGACCACCGGGAATGAACCCAACCCACCCTCCACGGAGGAGACTACAAGCGTACCTCCAACAGAACCGACGAAGGAATCAACAGAAGAATCAACGGAAGAACGCTCGGCTGAAAGCGATCCAGAGGAATCTCCCATAAAAGAAACGCAAGAGACTCCCTCTGTTTCTGCAAAACCGCCCAAGTTGATCCAGACCGGCCAGACATGGTGGCCTGTTTTCCTACTAATGTTTGCTGGCGCGGGCCTGCTTGTGTTTGGCTTCTATAAGCGCTCGAAAGAGAACATCGATCACGAATAAATCAAAAAGCCCGCTGCTCATTTTGAACTGCACCCCATTTGTTAGACAGTATGGTATACTGTTTAGGAAATGGGGTGTTTTTGTATATCGACTACTACAACAACCGCCGAATCAAATTAAAACGAAACGGCCTGAGCCCTGTGCAATACAGGATTCAGACCGTTCAGGTCGCTTAATTCTTATTTTTGTCTAACTTTTTTTGGGGGGGTGGGGTCACTTCAAAGATAACATGGCTTTTTTGTAAAGTGTGCAGGAGATGTGCAAAAGTGTGCAGCCTCTGTCGCAAAAAACAAAAAAGCCATGAAATCTTTCGATTTCACGGCATTTTCTGGTGCAGCAAGACAATCCAAATCCGAACCATTTCCCTTTGATGCGGCTTGAGCCGCTTCCTCAAATGTGATGGTCTGTGTACCTTCTTTATAATTAAAGGTTATTAAAACCTTATCATCGTACAGGTAAATCGCATTGATGAACGTATCCACCAATGCCTGCCGCTGGTCCTTCAGGCTCATGTCCAGCTTGCGGAAGCGCATCAGCCAGAAGCGGATAAATTCCTCTTTGATCTTGGGCTTTGCCAGCTTTTCTTCCGCAATGCGGGCCTCAAGCTCACGCTTGGTTTCTTCGAGCTGCTCCAATCGCTCCTTGGTGGAACTGGTCAGGATTCCGGCCTGAATCGCATTGAGCATATTCTGGATACCCGATTCCGCATCCCGGAGCTGCTTCTCATAGAGAGGAAGATTGGTGTTCTCCCGGTCTTGCAGCTCCATGACCTTGGCAATGATGGATTCCATAGCAGCATCATCCCGAACAAGCTTCATGGTCTGGTTGACCACCAAATCTTCCAGCCACTGTTTGCGGACGGTTTTCTTCTTGCAGCCCCTGTGTTTTTTGGCGGTAGCACATTTATAGTAGCGGTGGACTTCTCCCGTCCGGCTCGTGCCGCTTTCGCCAAACATCAACGCCCCACAGTAGCCGCAGAACAGCTTGGTGGTGAGCAGGTAGTCGTCCTCTGCCTTTCTCCGGGCAGGGGCTTTCTTGTTTTTGGCGATCTTCTCCTGCACATCCTCAAACAGTTCCAGCGGAATGATGGGCGGGATAGCATCCGGCACGACCACATCCCGGAATTTCAGTTCTCCGATGTACCGCCGGTTTTTGAGCATATGTTCAACGCTGTTATATGTAAACGCACCGCCCACCGGGTTCTTGATGCCGTTCTCGTTCAGCCAGTCCCGAATCTCTTTCATCGTAAGACCGTCCCGATACTTCGTGAACGATTCCAGCACAAAAGGCGAGGTGAGCGGATCAATATGGAACTTCCGCTCGGAATCCAGCGTATAGCCAAAGGTTCCACGGCCACCATTGCAGCGTCCTTTCAGGATGTTCTCTGTCTGTCCACGGACGACCTTTTCAGCAAGGTCGGCGGAGTAGTATTCTGCATAGCCCTCCAGCACCGATTCCAGAATGATGCCTTCGGGCCCTTCAGAGATGATTTCCGTAGCCGACATGAGCTTGACACCATTCTTCTTCAGCTGGGTCTTGTACCGGGCACTATCATAACGGTTTCGGGCAAAGCGGTCCAGTTTCCAGACCAGCACGATGTCAAATAGCTTTTTGTCGCTGTCTTTTATCATCTGCTGGAACTCCGGGCGGTTGTCCGTCTTGGCAGAGATAGCACGGTCAATGTAGTGCTTGACCACCGTAATGCCATTCTTTTCGGCATAGGCCGTACATTCACGAATCTGGCCTTCAATGGATTCTTCGCGCTGGTTGTCGCTGGAATAGCGGGCATAGATCACGGCGGTCATGGCGGGCACCTCCATTTTATACGTCATTGAACGGTAATACGTTCATTAAAGCAATATTTCGTATAATGTATATACCACAGTTTTGCCCTGATTGCAAGCCCAATGATTTATTTTCATGATTCCAACAGACAAATTGTCTTAAGATTATATTCCGAGCAAAATGTGAAGTCCAAGCCCGGCCACGCCGCACAGGCACATGGTCAGGATGGGATTCCACTTGAGCTTCCGTAGCACAAAAAATGCCGATGCAAAACTGCCGATGCCGATCCAGTCTACGTTGCGAGCGTCTTTGCACTCTCTCCGAACACCACCATAGACAGTATAGAAAGACCTGCACCAAAGATAAGTGCTACAATGACCGGACGCAGGCAGGCCAGAACACTTTGCAGCAGAGAAATATCCTTGTATTTACGATAGATGTAGGATAGAAGTGAAACAAAGAACAGCGCCGGTGTAATGCAACCTAGTGTTGCAATGATGGCTCCGGGTACCTGCGCGATACGCAAACCAACAAAAGTTGCCGAGTTGACCGCAATGGGACCAGGGGTCATTTCTGCAATCGTGATGAGGTCAGTAAACTCCTGCATCGTCAGCCAGCCATGTTGTTCCACCACTTGGCTCTGGATCAGCGGCATGGCCGCATAGCCGCCGCCTACGCTGAACATACCCACCTGCAAAAAGCTGAGAAAAAGCTGTAAGTAGATCATTTTGCACCACCTTTTTTCCACTGGACCAGAGCCAGCACCACGCCGAATACTGCAGCGGCAAGGATGACCACCACCACATTGACATCAAACACCGTATTTGCGACAAACGCTGCGACCATCAGGACAATATACACACATGAGCGGGTCTTCAGCACCTTGCCGCCGAGGTCGAATACAACATCCAGAATGACCGCCGCCACACCAGCCTGCATTCCCTTGAGTAACAACGCGATATAGCGATTGGTGGCAAAAGCATTGTAGAACACAGAAATGACTGAAAGAATGACCATAGGTGGGATGATGGTGCCCAACACTGCCACGATCATTCCAATCAAGCCTTCTACCTGCCAGCCTACCAGAATTGCAGCATTGACCGCGATTGCGCCCGGAGAGGACTGCGCCAACGCTGTCATATCCAGCATTTCCTGTTCATCGATCCAGTGTAGCTCATCTACAAATTTTTTCTTCATAAAGGTCACGATGACAAAGCCGCCGCCGAAGGTAAAGCTGCTAATGTACAGCGTACTCAAAAACAGCTTCCAAAGCCGTGCTAACCGTGTACCGTATGTTTTATTTTCATCCATACAAGTTTTCTTCTCCTTTTTTGATTTTCGGACAACTATATTTGTTTTCTTACTATTTCAAACAGCTTTTAACTGTTACTGCTTGCGAAAGCCCGTATTTTCCGGTATCCTTGTTTTAAGAACTGCGAAGCACGGAGGGAATCTCTATGAAACATAATACATTTCTCGTCAAGCCAGCGTCCAGCCTGTGCAATCTGCGTTGCCGGTACTGCTTTTATGACGATGTTTCCAACAGCCGAGCCTGCAAAAATATGGGACTGCTTTCCCATGAAATGGCAGGAGAACTGGTTGAAAAGGCTTTTGCAGCCACAGAGGAAGGCGGCAGCGTCCATTTTCTGTTTCAGGGCGGCGAACCGACTCTTGCCGGGTTGGATTTCTTCCGGTTCTTTCTGGAAACGGAGCGTTCCATGCAGCGCAATATCTCTGTGTTCCACAGCATCCAGACCAATGGCATTTGTCTGGATGAAGAGTGGGCTTCCTTTTTCAAAGCCAACTCTTTCCTCGTAGGCCTCTCTCTGGACGGCACACAGGAGAACCATGATCTCTATCGGCTGGACGCAGCTGGGCAGGGCACATGGGATAAAGTAACTCATGCGCTTGCGCTGCTGGATGCCTACAGGGTCGAAACGAATCTGCTCTGTGTTGTGACCGGACAGCTGGCCAGAAAGCCGCAGCGAGCCTTCAAAAGCCTCTGCGAGTTGGGACAGCACAATCTGCAATTCATCCCATGTCTTGACCCACTTGATACGATTGGAGGGCAGGCATATTCGCTGACACCGGAACTTTATGGGCGTTTTCTGTGTGGCATCTTTGATACTTGGTATCAGCAGCTGCAACGAGGCAATTATATCAGCGTTCGCAATTTTGAGGACTATCTGCGTATCCTGCTGGGAATGCCGCCTACCTCCTGCGCTTCCTCCGGTTCCTGTGGGCATTATCTTACCGTAGAAGGTGACGGAAGCCTTTATCCCTGTGACTTTTATGTTCTGGATGAGTGGAAGCTGGGAAATCTGAGCCACTGTACCGTTGAAGATGCGCTTGATTCTCCCACAAGCCAGACATTTCTGGCACAGGGCCGCAAACGCCCGGCGGAATGCGCAGCATGTGCTTATCAGCTGCTCTGTCGGGGCGGATGCAAGCGAGATTGGGATGCCTCTGGAAGCAACCGCTTTTGCGCAGCGTATAAGCAGTTCTTTGCCTATGTGCTTCCGCGCCTGCATACTGCTGCACATTTTCTGGCACAACAAAACCGATAAAGAGATTCTCCCGGAGAGCAGTACTGCCTCCGGGAGAATCTTTATTTTACCTTTTTGATCTTCCGGATGGAATGGCCATCGTAGAGGATGGGCTTCATGACATAAGTGTAGTTCCGGTCATCGCATTCGCCGGTGGAAATCATCTCCATAAGCCGCAGCGCAAGCTGACGTCCCATCTCGAAGCCTTGCTCCACGGAGCAGGTAACATCCTCCTGCCGATAAGTTTCTTCGGAATAATCAAAACAGACCAGCGAATAATCTTCGGGTACAGTCTTCCCCATTTTCTGCAGGGTTTTCATGACCAGCCGATAGATGATGTAGTTGCAGCAGACGATAGCGGTGCATTTAGGGATGCTCTTCAGAAATCTTTCAATGGAACGGACATAGCTTTCGTTGTGGGCTTCGTCCGAAATACACCACTTGATGTAATCATCGTTCAGTTCCAAACCACGATTTCGCATCGCTTCCGCCATGCCTTGAAACTTTTCTACGCTCTGGTAGTTGTCGTACACGAAGATGCCTGCAATGTGGCTGTGTCCGGCATCCATCAGGCGTCCTATCAGCTGATGGGCACATTCGATGTCATTGATCGTTACGCGGGGGCAGCGCAAGTTCCGATAGAAGTTGTTGTAGAATATCACCGGGATCTTACGTCGGTAAAGCTCCTTGTAGCAGTCAAGATTTGGGCTGAGGATGCTCGATTTGACACCATCCACGATGAAACCGTGAAAATTCTGATGTACCACAGTCTCCAGACAACGGCGTTCGTTGCAGAATTTGTTATCGGTCAGAAATACATGGAGGTCAACCTGCTCCTGCGTCAGAACACTGCGAACCCCTTCGATTAATCCCGAATTGGCACTTGTATCCTGTCCCTGCAGGACAAGGCCGATTTTATAAAGGGCATCATCTGTGTTCAAATCCCGCGTCATTACTTTTTCCCGGTGGAAATAAGTCCCACTTCCCTTGAGCTTGTACACGAGTCCTTCTGCTACCAACTGGTCGATGGCCACTCGTATCGTTTCTCGGCTGACACCCAGCTTCCGGCAGAGCGCATTTTCCGAAGGCAAACGCTGGTTCCCGGAAAATTTGTTTTCGTCAATATAAGCCAGAAGCCAGCGATAAACCTGATCGGATTTTTTCTCAACAGCCGAGAGCATGGGCAAGCGCTCCTTTTCAGTCGGTGATAGTGGGGCGGCTGCCTTCCGCGTGCTGGATCCAGTTCAGCAGACGTTCACGAAGTTCCGCCTTGACCGCAGCATATGCAGGATCCGCGACCACATTGTTCAGCTGCCACGGGTCTTTCTGCATATCGTAAAGGAAGTCGTCTGCATAAACATCGGATGCCGCAGCCTCGCCGCCGTTGACGCCGGGTGCATAGACAGAATACATATAATCTGCAGTACGGATGCAGCGTCCGCAACGGCTTTCCGAAATCTGTGCATAGACCTCATTGACTCTATTATGGTTTTTCTTTTCCACAACGTCAAGCAGATTTTCACCGATCATCTTATCACCGACATCCACGCCTGCCAGAGCCAGCAGAGTTTTGGGAATGCTTTCGGTGCTGACCAGGTCGGTGATCTCCTTGCCACCCTTGAACGGGCCGCCACAGATGACCAGCGGCACATGCAGGCAACCGTCATGGCAGGAGCGCTTGTAATCATCATAGCCGTTCAGGTGCGCGTCACGGTTGCGGGTCTTGAAGTGAGAGCCATGGTCGGAAGCATAGAGGATAACTGTATTATCATACAGACCTTTTTCTTTCAGCTTTGACACCAGCTTACCAAGGTTTTCATCAAGGCTGGCACACTGGCCCAGATAATCCGGGTACTCTTCCGCTGCGTTTCCACCCAGAGCCTTCAGATCTTCCGGCAGAACAAAATCTGCGAATCGCTGCTTGGAACCGTTGGGGCCTTCGTAGTGATTATGGTCGTTCTGATGGTGCGGCTCGATCTGCGACACGGTCATGAAGAAGGCTTTTCGCCGGCATACTGGTCAAGATAGTCCAGCGCAAACTGGTTGATGCAGTCGGCACGGTAGCCCTTGAAATCGATGCGGTTGTTGTTCTCATCAAACACATAGCCATCGTAGCCGTGGGAGGTGAACTCCAGCACATCCGCAGCACGCCAGTAACCGGTATAGCCACCGCGCAGCTCCAGCGGAACAGCGGTGATGGTGTGGTCAACGGTGGGCTTTTTCTCCAGCTCACCGTCCGAAGCCAGATGCCACTTGCCGATGTAGGCCGTCTCGTAGCCGGCATCCTTTTCTATGTACTCGCCCAGCGTCTTGATGTTGGAGGGCAGCATCAGATTATTGCGGAAGCAACCGGTCTCGGTGGGATATTTGCCGGTCTGGAACAGAGCACGGCAGGGGCCGCACACCGGCTGAGGCGAAAAGGCATTGTCAAACTTCACACCCTCTGCCGCCAGCTTGTCCAGATTAGGCGTGATATTCAGTGGCTGGCCGAAGCAGCCGCAGGTGTCCCAGCGCTGCTGGTCACTGAAATAGAAAATGATATTATATGCCATGGTTTTACCTTCCTTTACTGTTCTGCTTTGGTGTTCTTTGCTTCCTTCATCTTGCCGCGCAGAATGCCGAGAATGACCACCACGATCAGCGCAATGAAGATCCAGCAGTACACACTACTGACGAAAATTCTGGGGCTTCCATCCGAGATGAGCAAAGCACGGCGGAAGTTGGTTTCCGTCATGTTGCCCAGCACCATACCCAACAGCACAGGGACAGCGGGCAGTTCCAGCTTACGCATGAACCATGCCATCACGCCAAACACCAGTGCCACGCTCAAATCAAAATAGCTGTTGTTCACCGAGTAAGCACCTGCAAAGCAGAAGATAACGATGATGGGGGTCAGAATCTGCTGGGGGATGGAGACGACCTTTGCAAACAGGCTGGTCAGGTACTTGCCCTGCAGGAACATGAAGATGTTCACAAGGATAAGACCCAGCATGATGGCGTACATGATCGCACCATCCGTGGTAAAGAGCGAGAGGCCGGGGTTCAGGCCGTTGATCATCAGAGCGGACAGCATAATGGCCACGCAGCCGTCGCCGGGGATGCCCAGCGTCAGCAGGGGGATGAGGGTCGCACCGCAGACAGCGTTGTTGGCCGACTCCGCCGCCGCAACGCCCTCCACAGAACCGTGGCCGAACTCTTCCGGGTGTTTGGACATATTCTTTGCAGTGTTGTAGGAGAACCAAGAGGCTTCCGAAGCGCCCGTACCGGGCACAATGCCCACGCAGGAGCCGATGAGAGAGCCGATGAGCACCGGGCGGAGCATCCGCTTGTACTCATCCTTTGTGATCTTGCCGTCGTCGTTTCCGATCTTTCCGGCGTGGAGGTTCAGCTCGCTCCGCTTTAGCTCCGCCTTGCCGATGATCTCCACCAGTGCGAACAGGCCGATGAGGGTAACGGCAAGGTCGAGGCCCAGATACAGGCGGTGGACGCCGAAGGTAAAGCGGTCGTAGCTTGTCATGGGGTCTGCGCCCACGCAGGAGATGAGCAGGCCGAGGCAAGCGGCGATGATGCCCTTGACGAGGCTCTTGCCCGAAACGCCTGCGATGATGGTCATGCCGAACAGGCAGACCATGAAGTACTCCGCCGTGCCCAGCTGTGCCGAAATTTTGGCCACCTGCGGGCCGAGGAAGAGCAGCACCAGTGCAGAGAAGATGCCACCGAAGGTGGAGGCATACAGCGCGATTTTAAGAGCCGCCTTGGTGCGGCCCATCTTGGACAGTGGATGACCGTCCAGCATAGTAGCCGCCGCGTGGGGCGTGCCCGGGGTGTTGATGAGGATGGCCGACACCGAGCCGCCGTATCCACCCGCACAGTAGATACCCAGAAGGAACATCATGCCGGGAATGGCCTTCATGGTGTAGGTAACAGGCAGAAACAGAATGATGCAGAGGATGACACTCAGGCCAGGAATGGCGGCAAATACGCAGCCGATGAAGACGCGAGGTTGATCCATATGATATTTTCAAGGGTAAAAAGCAGCCCGGAGGCCGGGCCGATAAAATCAAACAAACCCATATTTTGCCTCCTCAGAAACTAACATTCAGCACGAAGTGGAACACGACCCAGATCAGCACCGCCATCGAGACGGTGATGGCGTAGTAGAGGGGCTTCTTGCAGCGGAAAAACAGCAGGAATGCCACCGCGCAGAATACAGCACCCACCACAAACAGGTCTGTGACCTCCGCCAGCAGGTAAGTGACCACCAGAATAAGGACGATTACCAGAGCCTTGACCTCCACCAGAAGGTTGAGCGTCTTAGTCTTGGCCGGGCGGTGCATTACCATGTTATATGCCTCGCGGCCCACCAGAAGGGCACTCATGGCCAGCATGAGCCAGATCAGCATCGTCGGGAAGGCGCGGCCGTTCACAACGTCCTTTTCCGAAATCTGCACCTGCCGGGGCATGATGAGCAGCAGTACAATGCCGATGACCAGAAACAGAATGCCGCAGATCAAATCAACAGGGTACTCGATGTTCTTCTTCTCGAGCTTCGCGCCCCAGTCGTCCAGCCTTGTTTCGATGCGTTCTATCAGATTTTTCACCTGTTTCCACTCCTTTTTTGAACCATAAAAGCAGGGGGTCGGGGCTATCCCCTCCCCCCTGCTTCAGCTTTTTTCGCTATGAGGGCCTGTTATCAGCTCGCCACGATGTCCTTATACTGCTCGACGATGCTCTTGACGTTCTCAATGTGAGCCTTCACATCGTCCTCGGTCATGGTATCGACTTCCAGCAGCATGGTGTCGTTCAGCCACTCGACCATCTCATCATCGGCGAGGATCTTATCATACAGCTCTTTCAGCTCGGCAACCTTTGCGGCGTCAGTACCTTTGCGAGCCATGACGAAGCAGCGGTTGCGGAAGTAGGGGTAGCCCTTGGAGCCAACGCCCTCAACGCCTGCGAAGGGGCCGTTTTCGATGGCCTTGTCGTCGAATGCGCAGACCACGTCAACGCCGCCCTGCTGGTAGGTCTCGAGGATCTGGACTGATGCGAGACTGCAAAGTTCGTCTCGCCCTTTGCCACAGCCTGTGCAGCCTCCGACAGGCGGACCTTGGTACGGCAGTTCAGGTTTCCAGCTGGTCGCCGGCACCCATAGACGCC
>ENA-OQCX01000982-OQCX01000982.1-human-gut-metagenome-genome-assembly--contig:-NODE-982-length-14016-cov-2.939376_pt1 | contig 14016 bp, 16 predicted proteins | sample MGYA00242762_ERZ504587 | MGnify/ENA primary metagenome ERZ504587 (study PRJEB26092, sample SAMD00036337) | human gut metagenome | host: Homo sapiens | study: EMG produced TPA metagenomics assembly of...
TCCTCGTTATGTTACTGTTCACACGATGTGCGACCAGCAACGCATCTCGCCATTTTAAATCGCCTTTGGCGATGGGGCGAGATGCATTCAAGCCAAAACATGCATCCTCGTGCAATCAGCGAAGTGATTGACACGGGAGTGAACAATAACCTCTTTATGTCCTTAAAAACATACAAGGTTTCCTCTTCTCAGTGTCCCTTTTTCTATGCTATACTTGAAAGGTTATGTTTTATAGTTATCATAAAAGAAAGGATTAATCTATCAAATGAATTCATTGAAGCCGATGTTACTTACATCATTAAAGAGCTACAATCGTTCTCAGTTCATCAAAGACGTGACTGCCGGAATCATTGTAGCAATTATTGCATTGCCGCTGTCAATCGCACTGGCACTTGCATCCGGTGTAGGACCGGAAGCTGGTATCTTCACTGCGATCGTTGCCGGATTTGTCATCTCTGCACTTGGCGGAAGCAGTGTACAGATTGCCGGACCAACGGCTGCATTCGCAACAATCGTCGCCGGCATTGTTGCCAAAGACGGAATGGATGGACTTGTCATTGCAACAATCCTCGCCGGTATCTTTCTGGTTCTGATGGGACTGTGCCATTTCGGAAGTCTGATCAAATTCATCCCATTTACGATCACAACCGGATTCACTTCCGGAATTGCTGTTACAATTGTAATCGGACAGCTGAAAGATTTCTTCGGACTTACCTATCCGGATGGAGTAAAACCGATCGAAACAACAGAGAAATTCCGTGCTGTTGTTGAAAACTTCTCTACAATTAATATTGATGCACTGATTGTCGGTGCAGTAAGTCTTGCTGTTCTGATCATTGCTCCATACATCTTCAAAAGAATTCCTGGATCTTTGATCGCAGTTATCATTGGAATCCTGATGGTTCAGTTCCTGCCGTTAAAAGTTTCTACAATTGGAAATCTTTATACAATCAGCAACTCACTCCCATCCTTCCATCTTCCGGCTGTATCATTTGAAGTTGTTCAAAATGCACTTCCGAACGCATTTACAATTGCTGTTCTCGCAGCGATTGAATCTCTGCTTTCCTGTGTTGTCGCAGACGGAATGATCAACGGTAAACACCGTTCCGACATGGAGCTTGTAGCCCAGGGAGCCGGCAACATTGCTTCTGCCCTTTTCGGCGGAATCCCTGCGACAGGAGCTATTGCAAGAACTGCTGCAAATATTAAAAACGGCGGACGTACTCCGATTGCCGGAATCGTTCATTCCATTACACTGGTCATTGTACTTGTCGTACTGATGCCATATGCTGGAATGATTCCAATGCCAACAATCGCAGCAATCCTGTTTATCGTTGCATATAATATGTGCCAGTGGCGTACCTTTGTAAAACTGGTTAAGACTGCTCCAAAGAGTGATGTCATTGTACTTTTTGCTTCCTTTATCCTGACAGTACTCTTCGACCTGGTCGTAGCAATTGAGATTGGTATGGTTCTTGCCTGCCTGCTCTTTATCAAGCGTATGAGCGAAGAAACACACGTCAACAGCTGGACTTATGTGGATGATGATACCCCGGATGTCGATGAACGCCTTCAGAAACTTCCACTTCAGATCCGTGTCTACGAAATCTCAGGACCTCTGTTCTTCGGAGCAGCAAGTGCGATTGAACACATTGCCGTAAAAGATTTTACAACCTGCCTTGTTCTTCGTATGCGAAGCGTTCCTGCACTGGACAGTACTGCTATGAATGCTTTGGTTGATCTGGTAGAGGTCTGTGAGTCAAAGGGAATTACGGTTGTCTTCTCCCACGTCAACGAACAGCCAATGAAAGTTATGGAGAAAGCCGGATTCACAGAGCTGGTTGGAAAAGAGAACTTCCAGCCGAATATCAGTGCCGCACTGAAACGTGCTGAAGAAGTTATTGCAGAATAATCAGGAGGATTTTACATATGATCAAATTAATCGCAAGCGACCTTGATGGTACGCTTCTTCATAACGGAGCACAGAAACTGACTCCTCGTGCCATAGAGCTGATTCATGAACTGACACAAAAAGGCATTCACTTTGTTGCTGCAAGCGGACGCCAGTATGATAATGAGCGTAGACTGTTTTCTGAGATTAAGGACGAGATTTCCTATATTGGAGAAAATGGTTCCATCTGTATTCATCAGGGAAAGGTAATCTCTCGCGGAATAATTGCAGATGACCTTGCCTGCCGCATTATAGATGAAGTGAAAAAATCACCGAATTTTGATATTCTCATCTCCAGAGAAGATGCTTGTCTGATTGAAGATAATCATGAAGCTTTTGTAAATCATATTGTAAATGTCATGCAGAACACAACAAAAATTGTAGACGACCTAAGCAAAATCGAGGGTCCATTTCTCAAGATTGCGATCTGTAATATGATTGATGACACAAAAGTAATCATGCAATATTTAGAACACTTACAGGAAATGTTCGGTGCAGAGATTAAGGTTGTTACTTCCGGAAATATCTGGATTGACTTCATTGCTCCGGGAACAAATAAAGGTGCTGCTCTTTCTAACCTGATGAAATTATTCCATGTAAAACCAAAAGAATGTATGGCATTCGGAGATCAGTATAATGATCTGGAAATGCTTGAACTGGTCGGTCACAGCTACGCAATGTCAAACAGTGCACCTGGTGTATCCTACTATGCGGATGAAGTAACTGATTCTGTTGAGGATGTTCTGGAAGATGTCCTGGCAAGTCTTGATAAGTAAATATCACCTGCGAACGTTACTTGTTCGCAACAAAAAACTCCCGAATGTTCACAGAAATTTCTGTAGGAACATCCGGGAGTTTTTCTATTCTATCTCTTCTTTTATATTTCTTCTTTAAATTCCAGAACTGCATATGGTTTTGCCTGTTCGTCACAGAGTTCCACAACGATTCTGTCTGCTTCTTTACTCAACTTCGGATAGATCATATCCCCCAGTACAGCTGCCTTTTTATACTCTACACGCAACTGTGCAATCTGAAGATCATCTGAGAGAAATTCCAATGCCATCTGCACATACTGACAGTTGTTCACATGCTCATTTGTGTCAATATGATACTTTCTGACCGGAAATGCTTCCAGATCATCTGTCTCTTCCGGAAGTCGGATTTTTCTTCCCTCATATGGTATATCAAGTGGTTCTTCTACTCCATACAACTGAACATCCTTTGGCTGCGGCCTGGTTGGTCTTCCTGTCTCTGTATCAATAAATGCCCAGACTGAATTCGCACAGGCGAGATATTTTCCATCTGCATCTTTCATATAAAAGTTTCTGTTTCCAAACAATCCCTTGAATTCTGTTGCAAATGTTCCGATTGTGATCTTCTCACCAAGCTCCGGTTTCCGATTCAGGATCACCTGCCAGTAAGATAAAAGCCACGCTCTTTTCTCTTCCTTCAGAACCGTTGTACCAATTCCAAGATCCTCCGACTGGAAGGTACTGCAGTCCTGAAAATAATTGATCAACGCCGGAACTGTCATCGTACCGTGGTGATCTACCTCGCTGTAACGTACTCTGCTGTCAAATTCATACATTTTCTTAACCTCTTTTATTTCTTATTTCCAAAAATACCAGCCAATCTTAAACTTTGTATTCGCTGTCACTTTGGAATATTCTTCTTCCGTCAGTACCTGTTTTAATTGCTTCTTTCCTTTGTCAGGAACCACCGCATTCGTTGTATCCAGAAAGCAGAGATTCGGATAAAGCACGCACACCAGTTATGTCCCTCTGCACTCCCCAGTTCCACCCGCAGTGCCTGATAATTTCCCGCAGGAAATGTCACATCACCGTAAGTCTTATCAGGAAAGTAACAGGTTGTTACAGCCACATTCACACTCTGATCTTCTCCTGCCGCCGCAACTGTCTTTTCTCCGATTGCACGGATCTCATCTGTATGTGTACGTGCCCACTGCACAGTCTGCTTAAGACACTGTTTCTCTTCCGGTTCTTCTGACAATTCTTCTTTCATATAATCCAATACTGCATCTCTTACCTGCAATTTCAGATTCTGGTCCTTTTCGCTGTCACTATTCGCTAACACATGGAAGCGAAACACTTCCTGCGCCAGATGCTTCTGCGTTTCTTCCTGTGCATAGAATTCCTGTTTTGTATATATCATTCCTGTGAAGAAAGCAGCGATCAGAAGCCCCGCTGCCACTGAAAAAATCACTGCTCTTCCCGGCAGTTTTTCTTCCCGGACAGACTTCAGCTTTCTTCTGAGCAATGCAAACCGTTTCTTCATAATATCATCCTCCATCTATGATAAATCAATTTTGTTCATACATGGAGTCTTTCCACAAAAATGAATTCCATACATATAGAATAAAGAATGTGCCGAGGCACATTCTTTATTTTTTAAGCATTTTCTTCTTTCTCACGGATAGTGCCAACAACCGTTTCTGCCTGGTTCTTAATATGTTGGCTTGTAAACTTTGTAGCCAGCTCTTTATCATGTCCGGCAATCGCATCAATAATTGTCTGATGCTCATTCAACAGTTGTGGGTAGCATTCTTTCTTCTTCAGATATTCAATTCTGTATCTATACATCTGTTCGCGCAGATTATTCAGAAGCTGGATCAGTCTGCGGTTATCTGTTGCAGCGTAGATAATATCATGAAATGCAACGTCTGCCTGTGCGATCTGCGTAATATCATCACTGTTGAGAATAGACTCAAACGTTTCCGCTGCTGCACGAAGCTCGCGCACTCCTTCTTCATCCATTCTGTCACATGCAAGCTGTACTGCAAGTTCTTCTAACGCACAGCGCACTTCCAGCACATCTCTTAGATTCTTCTCTGTGATCTCTGCAACTTCCGCACCTTTTCTCGGAATCATAAGAACAAGACCTTCCAACTCCAGTTTACGGATTGCTTCACGAATCGGGGTTCTGCTCACTCCGAGTTTATTCGCCAGTTGAATCTCCATCAGACGCTCTCCCGGTTTCAGTTCTCCGCGCAGGATCGCCTGTCTCAATGTATTAAATACCACATCTCTCAGAGGCAGATATTCGTTCATTGTTACTTCAAAATCAGTTCCCATTTTACTTCCTCCTAACGTTGTGTATATTCGTTACGTATGCCTGTCTTGTCAGACCTTTGTCCCGAATCATCTTCTGTGCTTCTCTTGCTGATGCCCGGTTTTCAAACAGACCAAACACTGTTGGTCCACTCCCGCTCATCATTGCCCCGATTGCTCCGCAATCCTGCATCACCTGCTTGATATCCGCGATCACCGGATGCATCGGTATTGTCACATCCTCTAACACATTCCCCATAGAATCTGCAACCTTGTGAAGATCTCCCTTCCGAAGTCCTTCCAGAATTCCGTCAATATCCGGATGCTCGACAATCTCTTTGGAGTCCAGTGCTTCATACACCATCTTCGTTGAAACACTGATCGGAGGCTTGGCGATCAGTACCGTACATTTCGGCATTGCCGGAAGAACGCTTAACTCTTCTCCGATTCCTTCTGCCAGAACAGTTCCGCGCATAATACAATATGGAACATCTGCTCCAAGCTTCACTCCACGTTCCATCAACTGCTGCTGCGTCAGGTGCAGCCCAAACAACCGGTTCATTCCAAACAGAACGGCTGCCGCATTTGAGCTTCCTCCTGCAAGACCAGCAGCTACCGGAATGTGCTTATTCAGTGTGATCTGAACCCCTTCTTTCAGATCAAATTCATCCATCAGAAGCTGCGCTGCTTTATAAGCGATATTGCCATCCCCGGTTGGAAGAAACTTCAGATTTGTTGTCAGTGTAATTCCAGGTTCTTTCTTCTTCGCAATCTTCACTTCATCATACAGATAAATAGACTGCATGACCATTCTGACATCATGGTATCCATTCTCGCGTCTTCCAAGCACATCCAGGCCTAAATTAATCTTGGCAAGTGCTTTTAATTCAATTTGATTCATCCTATGTGCCTCCATCGCTGTTTTCCAAAGAACTAGATGTGAAAATTTACACAAATGTATCTTGTATACATAGTACTTACAGTATACTCATATTTTCTTTAAAAATCAACAATTTATCCCCTATTTTCACATTTTCATTTTCCAATTCGTTTACATTCATAATCCCCTCAACTGTAGTCATATACTGTTTTGCCAACTCCCAGAGATCTTCTTTCTCCTGCACAATATGACCAACGATTCCCGGCCTCTTATCCATCTGTTCAAGATCCAGCGGTTTCTCCAGGACAGATACGATTGTCTGAAGTTCTACCTCCCGCCGTAAGAATGCATCAAATGCAAGAATTGCTCTCACTTCTACAGCCTCACTGCCTGCCATAGACACCTGGATCTGATCTACATGGTGACTCATTGTACAACGTACATTTTCCGGAAGATCGGAACATTCGATCAGATGTTGGAATGGTATCATCCCCTGCCAGCTTCCATATGGTCTTGCATCATCTCCTCTCAGGTAGAGAAAGCTAAGATGCAGGATTCCTTCTATTTGGATTCCTTCTTCTCTATACTCCGTATGCTCTATCTGGATTTCCCCTCTGCTGCAGAGTACTTGAAGTACATCATCTTTTAATTCTGGAAGTGAAAGCCGTTCCGTTAGTTTATATCTGGATTGGTTCTGCATTAAAAGCTCTTCAAAAACCGTCTCCTGTTTTTCCGGAATACACTGCTCTTGCAAAGAGTAAATATCTTCTAACAACTCCATCTCCTGCTCTTCGTAAAAGTTCATCCGCAGCAGTAATGTCCCTTCAATCCCAAGGACCCGCATCTCGCCGTCCTCATCCATGCGGATATCAACCAGTGTATCCTCCAGCGTATGTTCCACAGAATAGAACATTCCTTCTGTCAAGCCATTGCAAAGAAGTTTTCCTTCATATGGAATCACCTGGCTGACCCAGTCTGCCTTCAATTCTTCTGACAGATAGAGACAGAACACCTGCAGTTCTCCTCTGACTGTCACCTCATCTGTCCCCGGGCGTAATTCTAACTTTCTACCGTGCACTTCGGATAACAGAATCTGGCTGATACTCTCCTTCGTTCCCGGTAATGTAATCTCTTCTTTTATTCTATAAGTGTCTTTTTTTGTGTCTGACAATCCAAGCAGACGAAACTTTTTCATTTTTTTATAAACTGCATGCTCACTTTCCACATCTTCCGTGACTTCTTCACTTATCATCTGGTTCTTCCAATTTCAAGCTCTGTCAGCAGATGCAGACTCAGCTTTCTGGAATGCACCATTGATACACTGAACTCTGTTCTGAGATTTTTCAGGAAATATTCTTCCTCTCCCGGTTGTTCTACATATACCATCTCTTCGAATGGAAGCTTTCCTTCTAAAACTGCCGGTTGCGGATCCAAAGAGGCTGTCATGTACAAAATCTTAAATTGAGCTTTTCCACTGATTTTCAGATAATTTTCCACAAGCTTCATATCTTCCGTCTTCACGCAGACTATCCCTTCAATTACATTTCCCACATCCTCCTTTGCATCCGGAACGTTATAATCTTCGTCCAGCTGAAACTGATCGTAAATACATTTTCCCTCATGCATCAGACGTATCGCTCTCTTCACAATTTCCATCCTGCTCCTCCTCAATCAAACATAACCTCTTTTTCTGTTCCACTGATTTCCACGACTATGTATGGAAATGTCGTGATTTCTTTCGTCTCTTCACCAGTTGCCGGTCCCATCAGACTTGTATGCAAACAAACTGCATGCTCCGTTTCATAAAGTTCCTTCACCTCAATCGTATATCCTGTTGTCGGACATGCACCGTATCCTTCTGCAAGATATGTCTTTCCCTGATCCGAGTAGACAAAATGAAATGCTTTCTTTTTTAACTGACCGATCACTTCTGTCATCTCCTCCGGAAGATGCTCCTGGTCGATCAGAATATATTCCAGATCTTTTTGTTTTTGCTCTTTCTCAATCCTGGTAATACATCCGCTTATAAAAAACAGACACACAGTAGAAACACAGTTAAAATGCCCTTTTGTTTTTTATTTTTCATTACAATATTTCAGATACTGTAAACAGTAACGCCATCCGGATTTTTTATTTCCCTTCAATCTATGCATCAGTTGTATTTTTTATGCTGCTACGGTATAATAAGGCTACATGCGCCAGTAGTTATTTTATATTATGGCGACTCTATTATTCATAAGACAAAAGAAAGGATATTGTATGTTTCGATTTTATTTTTATTGCATTTTTTCTGATTCTTTACCTGATTCTTTCGATTCCTGTTTTCTTTGTGGAATGGCTGATCGGTAAGTTTAATCCACATGCGCGTGACATCAGTTCTCTGCGTATTGTCCAGTGGGGATTTAAAGTGATTTTGAAAATGACCGGTGTGGAAGTCACTGTGATCGGTGAGGAGAATGTACCGGATGAACCTGTTCTCTTTATCGGAAACCACCGCAGCTTCTTTGACATTCTGCTTACCTACAGCAGATGCAAGAACCTGACCGGCTATGTTGCGAAAAAAGAAATGGAAAAAGTTCCGCTTCTTTCCACCTGGATGCGTTTCGTCTATTGTCTCTTCCTCGACCGAGAGAATCCAAAGGAAGGACTGAAAACAATCCTGCAGGCAATTGATTATGTAAAGAAGGGTATTTCCATCTGTATCTTCCCGGAGGGAACCCGCAATAAGGGCGAAGAATTAACTATGCTTCCGTTCAAAGAAGGTGCTTTCAAGATTGCCACAAAGACCGGATGCCCAATCGTACCGATTTCCATGAATAATACTGCTGAAATTTTCGAGAATCATTTTCCAAAGATCAAGAAAACACATGTTGTTCTCGAATACGGTACTCCGATCTATCCAAATGAACTGGATAAGGATGTAAAGAAACATATCGGAAGTTATGTGCAGAATATCATGGACGAGACGATTCATAAAAATGCTGCACTCATTAACAATTAGAATTGCTTTCTCTAAAGCAAGGACAGGTGATTGGTCTTACAAACCAGTCACCTGTCCTTTTTTCAATGTTTTAATTTTTCTTTACTCCGGATATACAAGATTGCGCTCATTCACCAGTGCATCCTTGTATTTCTTAATGTAATACTTCGCCATATCCAGATTCTGCTCCTGATAGTTGCCACACTGTTCCGGAGCTGCTCCCGGAATCTCTCCCTCGAATCCAATAATGAAGTCACACATCTCAAGAACCAGATCAAGTACATCCTCTGAATCCAGATTTCCGAACATTACAAGATAACATCCTGTTCTGCAGCCCATTGGTCCAAAGTAGATCACGTCATCCTTCTTCTCACTGTTGCGGAGAAATGTTGCGGCCAGATGCTCGATCGTATGAAGTGCCGGAGTGTCAACTACCGGTTCCCTGTTCGGTGCTGTGATTCTCAAGTCAAATGTCGTTGTCACACAGTCTCCTTTGGCATCTCTTCTGGAAACATACAGACCCGGCATCAGATCCAGGTGATTGATTGTAAAGCTTGCTATTCTATCCATAGTAAAATCTCCTCTTTCAACTTTCATTTTTATCCAGTATAACACAGATTAGAAGTGGCAACTAGCTTAAAACAAGTACATGATGAACAAACTTACTGCTTAGTCCAGCGACAGTTCATCAATCTTGCGGAGCTCCTCTTCTGTAAATTCTGTATTCTGTATTGCCTTGATATTATCCAATACCTGTTCCGGTTTTGATGCACCTACAAGAACGCTTGTTACAATACCATCCTTCAAGATCCAGCTCAATGCCATCTCTGCCAATGTCTGACCTCTTCCGGCTGCCAGTCCGTTCAGTTCTCTGATCTTCACAAGTTTTTCCTCTGTCAAAGCAGATTTCTTCAGGAAACGACCGTCCGTCATAATTCTGCTGTCTTCCGGGATTCCTTTCAGATAACGGTCGGTGAGAAGTCCCTGCGCCAGTGGACTGAATGCAATAATTCCCTTCTCCAGCTTCTTCGCAGTGTCTTTCAATCCATTTTTCTCAATTGTTCTATCAAAGATAGAATATCTGTTCTGATTGATCACAAATGGGCACTTCAAATCTCTTAAAATTGCTTCTGCCTTTTCCAATGTTGGACCATCATAATTTGAGAGACCCACATAAAGTGCTTTTCCTGACTGAACTGCACTTGCAAGTGCACCCATTGTCTCTTCCAACGGAGTCTCCGGATCCATCCGGTGATGGTAGAAAATATCCACATAATCAAGCCCCATGCGCTTTAGGCTCTGATCCAGACTGGAAAGAAGATATTTTCTACTTCCCCAGTTTCCATAAGGACCCTCCCACATATCAAATCCAGCCTTTGTACTGATCAGAAGTTCATCTCTGTACATACCAAGTTCTTCTTTCAGAATCTTGCCAAAATTCTTCTCCGCACTTCCGTAAGCCGGTCCGTAATTATTTGCCAGATCGAAGTGTACGATTCCATTATCAAATGCTGTGAGAAGGATTTCCTTCATATTCTCATAGACGCCTGTATCTCCAAAATTGTGCCACAATCCAAGTGAAATTGCCGGGAGCTTTAATCCACTCTTTCCGCAACGTACATAAGCCATTTTCTCATATCTGTCATTTGCTGCCTGATACATGTTTCTCTTCCTCTCTTTCGTAACGTAAAACAGGTGATAAAATAGTTCTGTATCTATTCTACACCTGTTTTCATTATTTTAAATAAAATTTCTCTTTACTCCTCAGAGAACTGATCCTTCCTGCGGAGCACAGCGGACATTCAAAATCTTCCGGTACATCTTCCCACTTTTGTTCCCGGTGCAATGCCGCCTTCCGGATATCCCTGCTCCTCATCATATTCCCATCCGCATAAATCACATACATATTTCATAATTCCATATCTCCTTTTCTTTTCATCTTCATTTTATAATTATTCCTGATCTCACATCTGTTCACTACATGACAAGATCAATGAATTATTACCATTAGTTTTCAAAAATTGGTTCAAAATCGCTGACATCATGTCCGCAGATCGGGCAAATAAAATCTGCCGGAAGTTCGCTGCCTTCATATACATAATTACAGATTTTACATCTCCAACCAACGATCTTCTTATCCTGAGGTATCTCTTTCTTCTTTGGTTTTACACGATTCTGGTAATCTGCATAAGTAAGCGGTGCATTCTCATTCAACAGTTTTGCATCTGTTACTTCTGCAATAAACAGAGTATGTGTACCAAGATCCTGCTGTTCCAGAACCTTACCACTGATTACAGCACATGCCTGATATCCCATATATGGTATATCATTCTGATCAACCGGAAGCGTCAGATCTTTCATCTTATCCACATCTCTTCCTGACTGGAATCCGAAATGCTTGATCGTCTCAAAGGAACACTGCACATCTAACAGACTCAATGCAAAGATTCCGCTTTCTTTGATCAGATCACAAGTATAATTACTATTTAAAACAGATATTGCAATTCGAACCGGATCATTTGCTACCTGCATGCATGTGTTCGTAATACAGCCATTTACTTTCTCGCCGGAACGCGTGGATAACATAAATACTCCGTAAGACAGATTGTAAAGTGCTTTTTTCTCCATGTGATTACCTCCCTTTTTATTTCAGTAATAATTACTATTATTATATTCATATAATAGCTGATTTCTTAGCTATTGTCAACTGTAAATTTTATTTTCTCCAGTTTTTCTTTAAATTTTCTTCTGTTTTTATTTGAATTTTCAGACAATCATTTCTACTTATGCTATACTATCATTATAGTAACTCGTTAACAGCAACATTTTGTAAAGGCAGGGATGATTATGAATTTAAACTATCTTGAAGAAACAATTAGAACATCTAAATATCTTGTTTGTCTCGCCGGAATGGAAGGAATAATGCTTGAAAAAGAGGCTGCACATGACAGCCTCTTTTCACCTTCTACTCTTCACCATATCCTAGAATCTCTTTAATCTCCGGAATTGTCTTCTTCTGTTCTCTTAACCGACGAATCTGCGCAATCCTTTCTAAGCTCTCAACTCTGCGGTATCTTCTGGTCAGATTCTCTTCTGCCTGCTCGAACGGCAGCATTCCTTCCTCTGTATAAAACTTCAAAGTACTGTAGCGCACTGCTGTAAGCCGCACAAGCTCTCCGATCGTCACATATTCTGCCTGCTCTATTACTTCCATGCTTCTCTGTCTTGACATCAGCTCACCTTTTCTACCGTCCACATAATTAGTATTTCCGTACTTTCTTCCTACTGCCAGTATGCCGGTACCAGGTTGACTCCCTGAATCGGTACTTTATATGCTGTTTTCGTCATTGGGAAGATACGGTAATATATGTTGCCTATTTTTAGTAAAGTCTCACTGCCTACTCTGATCTCCTCTACCGCAAAGCCTTTTTTCTTCAAATGTTCTACAGCCGCAGCTCTTCTGTCCGCCACGTTAGTTCCAAAAATAACCGTATCGATAAATACGGATTTTCTTCTGTCAAGGTAAGGAAATACAAGATTAACACCCTCTAAATATGGATTCTTAAGCAGTTTACTCTTAGTCTTCACAAACCGATTCATAAATCCTTCAAAAACATTATGAAATTCTGCTTCCCATAATGCACGGTACTTCTCATCCTGAACAGCAGCTTCTGTCATACGTTCTTCTACACGATTCTGCTCTGATACAGAAAACAAGTCATGGATACAGCCACTTTCACGGAGAAGCCATAAGAGAACCGCATCTTCCAAACTAATTGGACCATCCTCTAGAATCTCTGCACGAAGTCCTTCTTTTATTCTGATATAACTTGTCTCATCACTAAGGTATGCCTTTAGTTCAACACCTGATGTATCATAATTCATATCACAGCCCAAAATATCCGGTACTTCCTTTAGAAGTTCTTCTGTTTCCAAAACAGCAGCCACTTCTTTCTCAATCTGAGTCTCCTCTTTTTTCTTTAATGTTTTTGCCATCTGTACCGCTTTCTGCAGTGCTGAAGAAAATTCTGAAAATGAATCCACATCTGCTTTTCCTAATTCTGTCTCCAACACCCTCGCAGCCGAAACAGCTCTCAATACAGCACTTTTTGCCACGCTTGGATGAATACTCTCCTGTCCGTCCAACGCAAGTAATGCATATTGCTGAGATAATGTAAGATCTTTCATACCTGTCTTCCTCTCTTTCCTCTTATTTCCTGATCGCCATTTTTATTTTCACTTACTACTTACTACTTACTACTTACTACTTAGAAAATATCATACAGTACGCAAACTGTCAAGTTGTTACTATTACTTCTACTGACTTTACCTATTAACACAATAATTCAAGAATGCCAAACTGACCTTTAAGACATTTTCAAGTCTTCAACTATTGAAACGTACACCATATAATGCTATTATTAATAATTGGCAATTTAAATGAATTTTTAGTAATAACAGGAGAATATATGAACCAAAAAACAGCTTCTGCCCCTGCAGCAGAAAACAAAATGGGAACCATGCCGATCGGCAGACTCTTGTTCAACATGTCCTTACCGATGATGGTTTCCATGCTAGTGCAGGCACTTTATAATATTGTAGACAGCATCTTTGTAGCAAAACTGTCAGAGAATGCTCTTACCGCAGTCTCTCTCGCCTTCCCGTTACAGATGCTGCTCATCGCAGTTGCAACCGGTACCGGCGTTGGTATGAATGCACTTCTTTCCAGAGCACTCGGAGCAAAAAAAACTGACGAGGCAAATAAGATTGCATCTAACGCAGCTTTTCTTTATATCATAAGTTATATTGTATTCCTTATCCTTGGCTTTACAGTTGTAAAACCTTTCTATGCAAGCCAGATTGGAAATGCAGATGTTGAGATCATGGAAATGGGAATCGATTATCTGAGCACTGTTATGATCTTCTCTATGGGACTGCTGGCACAGATTTGCTTTGAACGACTGCTCACTTCCACAGGAAGAACCATTTTCAGTATGACTTCTCAGTTATGCGGTGCGGTTACGAATATCATTCTTGACCCGATCCTGATCTTTGGTCTGATTGGTTTCCCGAAGATGGGGGTTACAGGTGCTGCCGTGGCTACGGTCATCGGACAGTGTGTCGGAGCACTTGTTTC
>ENA-OQCX01000983-OQCX01000983.1-human-gut-metagenome-genome-assembly--contig:-NODE-983-length-14015-cov-2.645809_pt1 | contig 14015 bp, 12 predicted proteins | sample MGYA00242762_ERZ504587 | MGnify/ENA primary metagenome ERZ504587 (study PRJEB26092, sample SAMD00036337) | human gut metagenome | host: Homo sapiens | study: EMG produced TPA metagenomics assembly of...
TTTCTTACAAAAGCCAGATAACCAGCAAGATTACCTCCACAACAAAGATCACAGGCACTGTAATCATAAATTTTGCTTTCCGTGTCTTATGCCGGAAGCACATCATACCTGCGATTGCTCCTGCACTTCCACCGATCAGTGCAAGGATTAACAGCGTTTTCTCCGGAATCCTCCATGCGCCTTTCTTCGCTTTCCATTTATCAATCCCATAGGTACAAAACGCAAATAAATTGATAAATATCAGGTAATACCAGAAATATTTCATAAGATGATCTCCTCCTTCAAGCAAAGGAATAGATAATCTTCTCCTTCACCGGCTTCTCTAACAGCTGCTCCAGCGCCTGGGCATAGTAATCAAGCTGTGCATGGTACAGTTCTTTCAATTGAGATGCATTTCTGACTCTATCCGTCTTATAGTCCAGTAGTACAAGCCCGTCTTCCTCCTCGAACCAGACATCAATAATTCCCTGGACGAGAATGGTCTCTTCCTTTCGATTTTCATCCGTTTCCTGACTTCTCTTCTGAATATCCGGATAGATTTCCGGATAAATCTCTGAAGCAGCTACTCCAAGAACAAATGGCTGTTCCTTCCAGAGCTTCCCATTTCCTGCTGCTTGTGTCATTCGTCTTCCACTCTCACTATTTAAAAACGCAAGAATATCTTTCGTGCGGATACAGTCTGCCATCTCTTTTGACAGTCTCCCTGCCTGATAGAACAGTTCGATTTCTTCTTTCAGAAGTTCCTCTGTATACTCTTTTGAAAAATCATGAAGCTCGAGAAATTTATGATAAGCACTTCCCCTTAAAAGCTCCTGTCAGTCCTTCTTTCTGTTCTTCCATGAAATGCGGAAGCAGTGCACAATCTCCGGCTCCTGAATCAATTCTTCTCCTGCTTCTTCCCGCAAGACTCACGCTTCTTTCAACTCTGAAACTGTAAATTTCAGTTTCATTTTTCCTTCTTCTTTATATGGATACAGGAAATTCATCTGCTGTTCCAGCTTTTCTTCTGCTCCCGGAAGATAAACCTTCGATGTATCCCAGTGTTCAAGCACTTCTCTTGCAATTATTTCCGCCTGTCGCTGTGCATCTTCTGTAAACTCCATCTCTCCTGCATCAAAAATCCGGACTTGAATCGGCAATTGCTGAACCTCTTCGCTTTCTGTTTTGAGAATCCCACATAAACCATCTTCCCTCTTGAGATCTTCTGCCTGAAGAAGTGCCGGAAGAATCCAGTCCAGATAACGGTTTGCGCTCTCTAACTGATAAAGGCTCAATGGAGATTTCCTGTCTGTCATATGGTTCACATATGGTTCCAGACCGTCTTCTCCCATTTTCAGACTGCCTGTCAGAATCAGCTTTTCCTTCGCTCTTGTCATCGCTACATAAAGCACACGGAGTTCTTCTGCAAGATTCTCAAGCTTTGTCTTCTCCTGGATCATTTTCTTCAAAAAGGTCGGTGCCTTTGTCCTCATCTCAAGGTCTACAACGTCAATTCCAACTCCGTTTCTCGGATGGATCACAATACTTCCTTTTAGATCCTGTGTATTGAATTGCTTTCCTGTTCCGGCTACAAAAACGATTGGAAACTCCAGACCTTTACTTTTATGAATACTCATAATACGGACCGTGTCATCCTGCTCGTCTATGATACTTGCTTCACCATAATCAACATCATATTTTTTCAGTTGCTCGATATAGCGTACGAAATTAAACAGACCTTTATAACTCGTCCCTTCAAATGCTCTTGCTTTCTCAACAAGCATTTCTACATTGGCTTGCCTCTGTGCGCCCCCCGGCATAGCACTGATAAATAACCCATAGCCGGTTTTATCAATTATTTTCGCAAGAAGATCATGGATTGCCGTATACGGAAGAATTTCTCTGAAACGATCCAATACCTCGAAAAACTTCCTCAATTTTTCTTGTACCTGTATTGCCTGCTTTTCGTCCACAGTTTCCGGAATTTCTTCCAGACTCAGACTGAAAATCCTTCTACTGCCTCGTAAAACAACTGATTCGGATACGCAAGACGAATCACTGACAGCTCTGCTGCCGTCAGACCGGCAAACGGTGAAGTCAAAACTGCTGTCAATGGCAGATCCTGTCTTGCATTATCAAGAACTTTCAGGTAATCCAGAAGAACACTGACCTCATATGTCCCGAAATATCCTTCTCTGCTCACAGAATATGCAGGAATTCCCTCCTCGGCCAGTATAGACGCGAAAACTTCTGCCCACCCCTGTAAACTTCTCGTCAGAATCACCATATCCCGATAATGAACTGGGCGGTATTCTCCAGTCTCCTTATCAAGCACAACACCCGTGTTTAGAAGTTCTTTCATTCTCTGTGCGATCATCCGTGCCTCTTCTTCTCTCGCTTCACTACTCCGAAGCCCCGTCTGATCGTAAAGAAGCAGTTCCGTCTGATCCGTAAACACATTTTCATCCGGTAATTCAGGAAACGAGGCTCCCAAATGCAGTGCCGCCTTATCATCATAAATGATTTCCCCGAATTCCTTCCGCATCAGTTTCCTGAAAATATAATTTGTACTGTCAAGTACTTCTCCCCTGCTTCGGAAGTTCCTGTCAAGATCAATTCTCTGCCTGCTACTCTCCTGCGTACTGTAGCTGTTATATTTTCCCATAAAGAGTTCCGGGCGCGACAAGCGGAATCGGTAAATACTCTGTTTTACATCTCCAACCATAAAAAGATTATTCTGTCCTGCCGACTCTCTTGACACACTCGTCAGAATTGTTTCCTGCACCAGGTTACTATCCTGATACTCATCGATCATAACTTCTTCAAAGCGTTCCTGATACTCCTGTGCCACTGCTGACGGAACCAGTTTCCCTTCCTTTTCTTCCGTCAGAATCCGAAGTGCAAACTGTTCCATATCACTGAAGTCCAACAGATTTCTCTGTCTCTTTTTCTCCGAAAATGCCTCTGCAAAAGCCTGTACCAGCAGAACTAACATCTTCATTGCTTTCTGTGCCTCTTGCATATCCCTGATCCACTCATCAACAGGCGCGTAGAAATAGTTTGCTTTCAGATCTTCTATCAGTTTCTTGGCCTGTTTTCTAAGCCCCTGCGCTTTCTCTTTCAGCTCCGGATCGACTGTCGGATCTTTCTTTCCTGACAAACGTTTCCATGTAAAATTACTGACGATCTGCTCTTGCTGACAAAATGTCTCTGCTCCTTCCAATTGCTCAATCTGTACCAGATCAGAATCTAACATTTCACCATACATATACGGACCGGCCGGAAGTTCGCATACTTCTATTGCCTGTTGAACAAACCCTTTCACATCTGTGAGATTCTGCCTTACTCTTGCCTTTGCCTCCTGCACGACATCTGCTTCTTCCATCTTCTCCGGATCGATCTCATAATTATCCACACATTCCTTCAACCACTTTTCCGGCTGTGGATAACTTCTGGAATATTCATAAAGCTGGAGAATAAGTTCCTCGATCTTCTGATCATTTCTTCCTGTTCCATACTGGTCAACAAAGTTTAAAAATGCCTCGGATCCCTCTGCATAGAAATTCTCGATCAGCTCTTCTAAGACATCCTGCATCAGAAGACGCAATTCTCCTTCTTCTGCAATGCGAAAGGCCGGATCAATTCCAATCACATGAAAATGATCCCGGATCACCGACAGGCAGAAACTGTGGATTGTCATGATCGACGCATTGTGAATCAATGTGGACTGCTGCTCCAGATTCACATTTCCCGGCTGCTCTTCCAGCTTCTTCTCAATGCTGCACCGATTCGTTTCTTTCATCTCTGCCGCCGCTGCTTTCCGTATAAGTCACAACCAGGAGACGGTCTACATCCGCGGGATCATTTTCATCTGTTATCCTGGAAATAATCCGTTCAACAAGTACCGCTGTCTTTCCGGAACCTGCTGCTGCAGATACGAGAATGTTGCGATCACGCAAGTCGATTACTTTCTGTTGTTCTTCTGTCCATTTTACGCTCATTCTCCTGCCTCTCCTTTCTCTTCCAAAATACCAAGCCTCTCTTTCATAGAATTCAGCGCTTCTTCCAACGTATATTTTCTTAATCTTCTGTACTCACAGCCTTCAATTCTCTGGTCGAATCCGCAGATATCCCTGCACCCACAGTAATCACAGCCTGTCATCTCATCAAGTACATATGGAAGTGCTGCGACCTCACCCTGATACATCACGTCTTTCAGTTCTTTTTCTTTCTCCTTTGTATACGCAAGAACCGTATCAAAGTTCTCCTTTGATAAAGCTTTTGATGCCGAACTGAGCGTTCTGTTCTTATTCATCCGCAGCGGATAGAATGTTGAAGTTCCACTCAGATTCCGTTCCAGATGCTCAACTACATTTTCATCTGCATTGATCAGCCCATCCAGCTTCAGCTCTTTTAGAATGCTTTGCTCAACTTCCGCTTTTGTCTCTTCTTTCTTCACAATCGGATCCTGGATCCTGTAATAAAAAATACCTGCTGGAAGTACTTCTTTTTCCGGATGCTTCTGCCGTTCGATCTCCAGTGCCGCATTCAGATAAACCGGAAGCTGCATCTGCAGACCATGATAGAATGCTGTGATATCAAATGCTTTCCTTCCTGTTTTGTAATCCGTCACCTTCACATAGACTGCATTTTCATCTTCACAGGTATCAATTCGGTCAATCTTTCCGCTTCCGAACTTAAATTCACACCCGCTTGGCACAAAATCGCCTGCCGCCATCTGCTGTGTCAGTGCCCAGACGGACCGATTGATCAATTGCTTGATTCTGTGGATCATATACTCATTACGTGCAGACGAGAATAGAACTGTATTTCCATAATCCAGAATACTTTCTTCCACACTTTCATCAATCAGCTGCTCCCGCTTCTCTTCCGGCATTGTAACCCAGTCCAGACCTTCCTCTTCTATCTTGTGTGCAAATCGCTCCAGTGCCTGATGTGCAATATTTCCCAGATCCATTGCTTCGAACCCATATTTCTCCCGTTCTGACAGACGGAGTCCGTAATTCAGGAAATGTGCATATGCACAGGAAGCAAAACGTTCCAGTCTTGTTACGCTGACACGCTTTGGATCCAGGAAGAGTTCTTTTGCTACTCTACTTCCAAGGCTCGGCTCATCCTTCCGGTAGAAACCGGCTTCTATCATCTGCTTCAGAGTTTCCTGACTCTGTTCATCCTTTACAAACCATCTATACAGTTCTTTCCAGGAATCATCCAGTCCATGCTCCCTCTCTCTTAAACCTTCTGCAATCTGCAAGAGTCCGCTCTTTCTCATCATCTCATGATCAAGCAGTCCCTTTCTGTCTTCCTCTACCGGAACAAGTTCCGGGAACAGACGCATCAGATCCTGGATCAGATACGTTGGACGAAGTGCTTTTCCTTCCCCGGATACTTTTGCCCAGGACAGATACAGAAGTTCTGACGGTTTCGTCAGATTCATATAGAGATAAAATTTCTGAATATATAATTTCTCTTTTGGTCCGGGAGAAAGATTCATTTTCTTCTCCTGGAACTGTTTTCTGTCTCGCTCGGAAAGCAGACCTCTTGCTCCTGCATTTCCTGGAAGAAGCGTATCATTTGCTCCGACAAAAAATAATGCGCGGATATTTTTGATACGTGTTCTTTCCACATCTCCGATCACAACCTGATCCAGACTTGGAGGAATCACACCAACCTTCGCCTCTTCAAGTCCTGCATCAAGAAGTTCACAGTATTCCTTCAATGGAATCTCTTCCTCCCCCAGAAGTTCAACGAATTTATCGAATAGCTCCAGAACAATACGGTAAATCTGTGCATATTCCTTCGCCAAAGCCAGCTCTCCCTCTTCCTGGAATTTCTGCTCCAATTCTGCAAGCTGCTCCTGGATCTTCTCCTGAACCAGATATTCATAAACTGCGAGTGTAATCTCTTTTACCGTCTTTCTTCTCTTCTTCAGAACCGTATGCAACGGTGTCAGTTTTTCCACAAAACGCACGCGCAGCTGATTCAGTTCTTCCAATTCTTCTTTTTTCGTCATCGGTGTCTTTCTCACCCAGACCTGATCCCATTTCTTGAATCCTTTCAGATCCAGCGCAAGACAGTAATTTTCCAGACGGTCCACTTCATCTCTTGTGAACCCACACAGGCCGGTCCGCAGATAACGAAAAACGCTTTCGTAAGTATAGTTCTGTTCAACCATCACCAGCAGACTTCTTAAATACTCTACAAAAGAATTCAACAAAATACTCTTCTTATGATCCATAAAAACCGGAATCTCATAACGTTCGCATGCCTTCTCCAACGAATCAGCATATGTATTCAGATCAGAAGCAATCACTGCGATTTCCCGATATCTGTATCCTTCTTCTCTCACCAGACGCCGGATTTCCTCTGCCACATACTGTGCCTCTTCCTGTGGTGTGTGAACTTCGTGAAGAGAGATTGACTGCATCTTTTTCCCACTGTATTTTCTTCTGGAATAACGGAATAGTTCCTCTTCCAAAAACGCCATCTCCGGATTCTCTTTGAACCGATACGGCGGATTCTTGCATAGCCAGACCGGCTCATCGATCTCCACTTTCACTTCCTGCGCCACTTCCGTCAGTGAAGTAACCATCTGCTTGCTCAGCGCAAAGAGCTGATACGGATGCTTATAGACAAACGGATCTTCCCTCCGATCAATCTCAACTGTCAGCATAATCTTGTCGCACACTTTCAGAAGTTCCCCGATCAGCCGGTTCTGCACCGGCGTAAATCCGGTAAATCCATCCATTGCGATCACACTGTCCTTAAGCATTTTCGCTTCCTGTACATTCTGACTCAACACATCAAGCAATTCTTCCTTTGTAATATATTTATCACGCAGATAATCCTCAAATCCTTCATATACTTTACGGATATCCTTTAACTTATAATACAGATAACTTTCCGGATTCAGTCCTTCCATGAAAGAATCAAGCTGTTCAAAATCAATTCCATACTGTGTGAATTCTGATATCACGGACTTCACTTCGCTGATATATCCCTGCTTCTTAAGATTTCCCTTAAGAACGGTCAGCTCATCTTCGTAATTCCCTGCAATCTTACGGAGTACCAGATTCTTTCCCTCATCGTCAAGGATCGGTTGTCTTTCCTTTCCTGTCTCTTCAAAGACACGGTGAGCCAGACGTCCAAAACTTAAGACATCAATATTCATAATACCGCCACGCGGATGTGCCATACACAGGTCCTTCTGCGTCTGCATTGTAAACTGCTCCGGAACCAGAACAAGATAATTCTTCTCCGGATGACGGATTGACTCCTCAACAATCTGCTGATATAAATAATGGGACTTTCCGCTTCCGGAATTCCCGAAAATAAACTGCAATGACATGCTCTGACTCCCGCCTTTCTTCTTAATATCTAAGCAAAAGACAGGCTGTCGTTCACAGGAATGAGCCATATTTCTCAGCCTTCTCTGTGCCCGGCAGCCCGTCTGGGTTTTTCCTTTCTTCTATTATCGCAAATTTATTTCACAAGGTCAACCAGTGCTGTCTTAGGAATCGCACCAATCTGTCTTCCGTTCTCTTCTCCTCCTTTAAATGCGATGAAAGTCGGAATGCTCATCACTCTGTATTTCTGTGCAATATCGATATTCTCATCGATGTTGATGTGGCATACCTTTACATCACTGAGTTCTTCTGAAAGAGCTTCTACGATCGGCGCCATCATTTTACACGGTCCGCACCAGTCTGCATAGAAATCAACGAGTACCGGCTGTTGCGCCTGAATCACTTCCTGCTCAAAATTGTCTGTTGTAAGTTTTACTACTGCCATCTTTGTATCCTCCTTATAAATGTTATATCTTTTGTATTTTTTATTTTTCTTTGTTACAATCTTAGTATAGCACATATTTCTTATTTTTCTGTGATAAAATCACAAAGAAACCGACAGTTTTGATTTCTCCTCCCTGCCGGTTTCATTCATTACTTCTTATATCGTTTTATCTTATTCCACCCAGGTCTGTGACCCTTTATTTACACTTCATCGATTGCCTTACCGATATCACGTCTCATATATTTATTCTTGAAGTTTACCCACTCTGTTGCTGCATATGCATTCGCACGGGCTTCTTTCAGATCTTTTCCCTTCGCTGTCACGCCAAGAACACGTCCGCCATTTGTCACGATCTGATCTCCGTCGAATTTTGTTCCTGCATGGAAACAGTAATATCCTTCGTGCTTCTTGAACTCTTCCAGTCCTGTGATTGGGAAGCCTTTCTCGTAACTTACCGGATATCCTTCGGATGCGAGTACGACACAGACTGCTGCATTGTCTTCAAACTGAAGATCAACCTGATCCAGTGTTCCGTCGATACATGCTTCCATAACTTCAAGAATATCATTCTTCATACGAGGAAGTACAACCTGAGCTTCCGGATCTCCAAAACGAGCGTTGTATTCAAGAACCTTCGGTCCGTCTTCTGTCAGCATCAATCCGAAGAAGATAACACCCTTGAACGGACGTCCTTCTGCTGCCATTGCGTCTACCGTTGCCTGATAAACATATTTCTCACAGAATTCTTCTACTTCTTTTGTATAGAACGGGCTTGGAGAAAATGTTCCCATACCGCCTGTATTAAGTCCTGTATCTCCGTCTCCGGCACGCTTATGATCCTGCGCACTTGTCATTGTCTTGATTGTCTTTCCATCAACAAAAGAAAGTACGGAAACCTCGCGGCCTGTCATAAATTCCTCAATGACCATCTCATTTCCGGCTGTACCAAACTTCTTGTCCAGCATGATCTCCTTCACGCCTGCTTTTGCTTCTTCAAAATCCTTACAGATCAGAACACCTTTTCCGAGTGCAAGTCCGTCTGCTTTCAAAACAATCGGGAACTTTGCTGTCTCAAGATAAGCAACTGCTGCTTTTGGATCTGTAAAGTTCTCATAAGCTGCTGTCGGAATGTTATATTTCTTCATCAGGTCTTTGGAAAATGCTTTAGATCCCTCAAGAATCGCTGCATTCTTCTTCGGTCCGAATGTGCGGATTCCTGCTTCTTCAAGAACATCTACAAGACCGCCTACCAGCGGATCATCCATTCCTACGATACAAAGATCAATCGCATTCTCTTTTGCGAAATCTCTTAATTTATCAAATTCCATAGCGCCGATCGGTACACACTGCGCATACTCAGCGATTCCGGCATTTCCTGGAGCACAAAAGATTTTGTCTGCTCTTGGACTCTTTGCCACGCTTGCTGCGATTGCATGCTCTCTTCCGCCGCTTCCTACGATCAATACGTTCATAGTCTTTGCCTCCTTACTCGGTAACGATTGTACGATGCCCTTCTACTTCAACCTTTCCGTTTGCGATCAGATCAATCGCACGTGGAAGGATCTTCCATTCAGCCTGTTCCATCACTCTGCGCTGAAGCACTTCCGGAGTATCTCCGTTCTGAACTTCTACAGCCTTCTGCAAGATAATCGGGCCTGTATCAGTTCCTTCATCTACAAAATGTACTGTTGCGCCAACTACTTTCACACCGCGCGCCAAAGCTGCCTCGTGCACTTTCAATCCATAATAACCTGTTCCACAGAAAGACGGGATCAGAGATGGATGAATGTTGATGATCCGATTCTTATACTTCTTGATCATCTCCGGCGGGATTACCACAAGATAACCTGCCAGCACGATCAGATCCGGTTCATATGCATCCACAGCTTTTAAAAGTTCCTGATTGAACACTTCTCTCGACTCGTAGTCCTTTGGAGAAATGCATTTTGCATCGATTCCATTTTCTTCTGCACGTGTCAGTGCATAGGCATTCTTATTATTGCTGATCACGCCTACAAGTTCTGTGTTCGTGATCGTGCCATTCTTTACGCTGTCGATGATTGCCTGAAGGTTTGTTCCGCCTCCTGACACCATACTTAAGACTCTTAACATAAAGTCACTCCCTTTTCGCCAGCCTCGATCTTGCCGACTACATATGGCTGATCTCCTGCTTCGCGGATTGCATCCATTGTCTTATCAACATCTGCCGGATCAACAGCGAGTACCATTCCAAGTCCCATGTTGAATGTATTGTACATCATCTGCTCTTCGATTTCGCCCTCTTTTGCAAGCTTTGCAAAGATTGGTGGAATCGGGTAGCTGTCTTTTTCTACAACTGCATGAGTTCCTTCTTTGAGCATACGCGGAATATTCTCATAGAATCCACCACCTGTGATATGACTGCATGCTTTTACTGTAACGCCTGCATTTTTAATACTCTTAAGTGCCTTTACATAGATTCTTGTCGGAGCAAGAAGTGCCTCTCCAAGAGTAGTTCCAAGATCATCATAATAAGTATCTAAAGATTCTTTTGTAATATCAAATACTTTTCTTACAAGTGAAAATCCGTTGCTGTGAACACCTGTAGAAGCCATTCCGATCAGAACATCTCCGGCTGCAAGATTCTCTCCTGTGATCATATCTTTCTTATCGCAAACACCAACTGCGAATCCTGCAAGATCATATTCATCTTCCGGCATAAGTCCCGGATGCTCTGCTGTCTCTCCACCGATCAGAGCTGCATCGGACTGCTTACATCCTTCTGCAACACCTTTTACGATTGCAGCGATCTTCTCCGGATAATTCTTTCCACATGCAATGTAATCCAGGAAGAACAGCGGCTCTCCACCTGCACATGCGATATCGTTCACGCACATAGCAACAGCATCGATTCCGATTGTATCATGTTTGTCCATTACCATAGCAAGTTTTACCTTTGTTCCACATCCGTCTGTACCGGAAAGAAGAACAGGCTCTTCCATCTCTTTGATCTTCGCAAGAGAGAACGCTCCTGAGAATCCGCCAAGTCCTCCGAGAACTTCTGCGCGCATTGTCTCTTTTACATATTCTTTCATTAATTCCACTGATTTGTAACCGGCCTCAATATCTACACCTGATGTCTTGTAATCCATCGTAAATCTCCTTTTCTTTCGAATCGTAATATTTATTTATTGTTCAGATATTCCTCGTAACCAACTTCTGCAAGTCTGTCTGCTTTTGCCTGTACCGTATCTTTCATCTCTGCAGAATAAGCTTTCAGTTTCTCTAAAAGCTCCGGATCTGACATTGCAAGCATCTTCGCTGCAAGAATTGCCGCATTCATACCGCCGTCGATTGCAACTGTAGCAACCGGAATTCCAGGTGGCATCTGAACGATTGAATAAAGTGCGTCCATACCCTCCAGATTCTTTCCTGACATTGGGATACCAATTACCGGCATTGGGAAAAGTGCTGCACACATTCCCGGCAGATGTGCTGCCATACCTGCTCCTGCAATAATTACTTTGATTCCCTTTCCTTCAGCTGCCTTCGCCCAGTCAAAGAAGACATCAGGCATACGGTGTGCTGAATGATCGTCATCTCATAATCAATTCCAAACTTCTCCAGTGTGGCTGCTGCCTTACTCATCACCTTCAGACTGAGTCGCTGCCCATGACAATTCCTACTTTTGGCATATCATTTCCTCCTTCAGTGGTATACTGTTTTCCTTCCCTTGGAAAACTTTGTTTATTTATTATCCATACTTATGAAAGATTCCATTTAATCATCTATTAACTATCCAATTGCCTACAGGATTTCCTTAAAATCCCGCTTCATCCAAAGGCTCATTAAGTACCTCTGTTCCCGGCAATACGAATCTTCCGTTCTCTAATAGTATAATGTCTTTTCTCTCGTTTGTCACTACACTTATTTCTTCTAACTCTTTATAAGGCACGGTTATATCTGTATGACAGTTAAAGTATGCTTTTGATACGTCTTCCTTACGAAGAAGAGAACAAGAATTATCTTTCGCCACAATTTCCTTTCCGTTCGGATTGTAGACTCTGATTTCCTCGCTCCAGGAATAGCATGTATCTCCTACTGCAAAATGCGGTCCTGTTTTCTCTGCGATCAGAATCGGCATCTTATCTTCTATATTAAATTTCTTCGCTGCCACATATGCAGTTGTATTTGTTCCAATTGCGAACTCACCAAGCGGAAGAGTCTCATGATTTTTCAGAACATTGTCATAAATATATTTTTTGTTCTGCTTTTCATCCTCAAAATTTGTACATGTATAATCTGTAATCCTTCCATCCTTGAACGTCAGTTTCAGATTCTGATACTGAAGACCATCTAAATAGACCTTACTCACATGAAGTATGCCGTTCGTCCCTTCCAGAACCGGTGACGTGAATACTTCTCCGACAGGAATATTCACGTCTGCCACACAATTTTCGAAGATTGTCTCCTTCTGTGCGTCCTTCAGAGGATATAGTTGTACTGTAATATCTGTCTGGTTTTCTCCTTTTCCTTTGACATGTACACAAGTCCCTTGATCCAGCGCATCGATCATCGTCTGCTGCACTTTTTCATAAAGCTTCGCATCTAATGTATTGATCTTGATCACTTCATCAAAGATCTTTGCATATCTGCTCCAATCTCGTACCGGATAAGCAACAATTGTAAAACTTCTCTCTTCACCCTTGATATACTCATTCGTGATCTGTCCTGATTTGCTGCTAAAGAGAAGATCCAGTTCTCTCTGCGCCTCGTCATATGACGGTGCTGTCTCTTTCGCTTCCGGTGAAAAATGGTGTCTCACCGAAGATTTCCATAACCGCCGGTCCTGCAACACCTGCTGCCATCTCTTTGTTCTGCTCGAAAACAGTCTTCATCACCTCAAGCTTACGTTCCACATATCGCTTATCCATGAAGAGTGCCTGATCCTGTCTGTGATCATACTCATACTGCTGATTTGCGATTGCACCATAATATCCGATCTTGTGATGCTCTCGCTTCGTGATCACACTGGATGCTGCACGGTAAATGACAGGCTTTAATCCCATCTTACGGAAGTTCTCGATTGCAAGGCAGATCACCTTCTCAAATCCAAGGCTGTAACGGATATTTACAATCGATTTTCTTTGACAGATCTTTTCCGGTATTAATAAAACCAACCCGATATCCTTCCGTATATACATCTGCCATCTTCTGCAGTGTCTCCTGTGGCAGATTTCTCAGATGATGAGCTGTTCCAAGTTCATTCTTGGAAATGTACTCACCGAATTCATACAGATAGTCATCTTTATCAAGGTCTGCCTTCTCAATGATCTGTACAGCAAAATCCGCTGACGGATCCATCTGCTCCAGAATTCGATCTGCATAAAATACATCGCAGTAATCGCTTGCATACCAATACAGAATCTCCTTGATCTGCTCCGGCTTGGAACCGATTCTCTTCCTCACTCATTCCTTCGAAACAGGTATAGACTTCGAGAAACAACTCATAAAGGATCGTCAGATAATCCTTGCGCTGTTCAAACACATACGGAATTCCTGCTCTGATTTCCGTATACAACAAACTTAAAAGCTGTCCCATCTCCTGCCCAAATTTTTCACAGGCATAGTCTTGATTGACATAGCTTGTCTGATATTTCTCCCCTATAATATCACTATAAAGAATCCTGTTCAGGCTGCGCTTCTCCTCAAGATTTAAGCTGTCCAGATTCCATCTTCTATCTTTCTTTGTGTATTCTCTAACTCAAGCAGAAACAAGGTACAATCCTGAAAGTAAGAAATATATGCTGCATCCACTGTTTCTTCTGTCACGATCGTGCGCAGACGCTCAACTGCCAGTTCGTGACGCTGTGTGCACTGTTCATTTTTCTCCTTCTGTAACTCACTTAACTTTCCGATCATAAACTCAGACCTCCAACAAAAATTCCAAGGAAGCACAAGATCTGCACAATACCGATCCCGATTCCACATTTGCAGGAAAGGTATTTTCTATCCTGCTCCTCAAATCCTTCTATTGCATTCCAGATTCCATATATATCAATCATTAAAGAAAGGATTGCAATCCCTCCGACAATTCCGGCTGCCTTTCCTCTCGTCAGGAACGCATATCCGACACATCCCAGCAAGATAGCAAGTGACCATCCGGTCAACCAGCAGGAGATCACACCTCTTCTTGACTGCAGATAAGCTGCTTTCCCATATTTCTTTGATTGATTACGCTTTCG
>ENA-OQCX01000985-OQCX01000985.1-human-gut-metagenome-genome-assembly--contig:-NODE-985-length-13993-cov-3.328862_pt1 | contig 13993 bp, 16 predicted proteins | sample MGYA00242762_ERZ504587 | MGnify/ENA primary metagenome ERZ504587 (study PRJEB26092, sample SAMD00036337) | human gut metagenome | host: Homo sapiens | study: EMG produced TPA metagenomics assembly of...
CTTAAACGTCCAAACCCTTTTCTTTTCCAACTTTTAGCTTATTTAATTAGTTGGGTTTTCAGTTCTTTCCAATTGTCCCACAACTTTATTTTTGTCAGATTTCAGGTTCTTCCTTAAAAACATACAACCTGTTTAGTTCTATCTGACCATTTCTTATCCCAACCACTTCATTAATTTCCAATACTTTTCTTGTTTTGTCTCTCATTCTTCCTAAATGAATAACTATATCTATTGCTGTTGCAATCTGTGCTCTTATAGCCGCCAATGGCATATCAATTCCCATAAGAACCATTGTTTCCAATCTTGTCATCATATCTGATGGAGAATTTCCATGTCCTGTTGACATAGAACCATCATGTCCTGTATTCATTGCCTGAAGCATGTCCAAAGTCTCCCCACCTCTTACCTCGCCAACGATTATTCTATCCGCCCGCAATATAAAAAAGTGAATGTAAAATAAAGGAGGTGATTCAGCGTGGCTTGTAAAATTAAAACGCTCCTGCAGTGCAAGCACTGCAGGCATGATCTTGAGTTTGCGACAGTGTGTGGTGATCGTCGTGTACCGCTTCTCTGGTGTCCGGACTGCGATATTTTGTATCAATATCTCGGTCCGGAAGAGGTGATCGTTGATCGTTCAGCGAGCGTTGAATATGTGCGCGCGTTTGCGAATGAATTCCTGGTTGAAATGTCATAATTACCACCAAAAACCGGCCGAGATCTTTGTGCAGTTTACGGTTATAAATAACTTGAATAGTACCGGCACCAGAGCTAATATACAGACAACCTAAAGGAAAGCAAATAAACGAATCGGAGGTCTTGGCTATGTATGAACAATCTTTACTTTGTGGAATTATGAATGATTGGTATGGCAGCATGGAGGATCTGTTCCAGGATCTGAAGCATTACGGATTTGAAGTCCTGGAGTCCAACCGTGAAAGCATCACGGTATCCTGCGACGATGATGGCGATTATGTTCAGATCGAGCTGGTTCTCGGTGGAACCGAGCGGACGATCGTTGTTGAAGATTTCGAAGAAATTTATCGCGAGGAGGCTTAGGCCTCCGGTATTAAACCGCCGATGGCAGGTCCGAAGCCCTGCAGGAAGAAGCGCGACGGATACCGTGGATGATGTTCAACAAGTTTCCCTGGTTTTTAATGTGAAAGCCTGAAGGTCTGGCAGCCCCGCTGGACGTCCTCGTAAATCTCGCACCCGGCCACCGGCCAGAAAGGCGTCGCCTATGATTGTATAAATTTTATCCTGGGTTTTCTGCAGCTTCCCCGCGCAGCTTAATCGAAGCGCTCCACGGTAATCCTTTCAGAAAGGAATGAATCAAAATGTTTGACAAAGAAAAATTGAAACAGACCATGAATGATCATGGCGATACAAATAAGGCGCTTGCGGTCTTCCTGGGTATGACTGCATCCAATTTCTCGACGATTTGGAACGGGCGGCAGCATTCCAGCGCAAGCACATAGTCCGGATCGCGGTCCGGTATCAACTCTCCCCACAGGACGTGTGGGATATATTCTTCCTGGCCGATGCTGAGGCCATCAAAAAAGAAGCCAGAGAGGCTTGACCTCCCTGGCTTCTGTCTATGTTTCCGACATTGATGTCGGGATCATGCTTTGTGTCCGTATGCTGTGTTGAGGCTGATCCAGCCTGCTCCGGACTTTAATCTTCCCCATCCATTTTTCTTCTCTACGATCGTGAATGTTCCCTTGCCGGTGTACGCTCCGGTCCAGTCATAGTTTGTGCCTGGTCCTTTTCTGATGCGCAGATCTGAAATCGTGACGGTCCATTTCAGCTTTGATGGAGCTGCAGCAGGTGCGGTGGATCCACTACTTACCTTGTGGCCATATTTGCTGTTGAGGCTGATCCAGCCTGCTCCGGATTTGAGCTTACCCCAGCCGCCCTTTTCTGCCACGATTGTGAATACTCCCTTGCCGGTGTATCCAGCCGAGTCATAGTTTGTGCCTGGTCCTTTTCTAATGTTCAAATCTGAGACCGTGACCTTATACGCATAGTTGACTGTCGTTGCTCCGGACGGAGCTGGTGCTGGAGCAGGTGCCGGTGTGTTATCCTCTGCTTCTGCAGACAGCTGCGCCTTAAATGTCTGCCACTTCTTATCATCGGATCCGTTCTCCAGGTTCCATCCTTTAATGCCGGGGCAGAGTTTTCCGGTAACGTCATAGTGACGGATTATTCTGCTGGCAGGGATTCCGTATACTTCCATGAGGTATCGTCCAGCTTAGCTGCATTGGCGAGCGCAGCGTCTGTGAAGTACCAGTTGTCGTCGTTCGGGTTTGTCACGCGGCCGGTCTTATTGGTGCTGCAGATCTCGATGGATATGCAGTTGTGGTTCGTAGCGACTCCGTGGAGCTTGCCGCCCTTGTTTCCGTATGCGCTGCCACCGACGGCCCAGCAGGAGTATTTCTCCGGATCCGGATTGTACTGTACGATTTCCTCATCGTCTACGATGAAGTCCGCAGTTCCTCCAGCTTTTGGGTTTGCAAACCAGGACGCTGTCGCTCTGGCCGATCCTTTTTTGCTCGTTACTCCGGCTGTGTAATGGTATACCAGGTACTTGTCTTTTCCTCTGCCGGTTGAATACAGGCCGTGTGTCCCGGTCTGCTTGATGATGTTGATTTTCATGTTGGTTCCTCCTTCCACGTCGTACTCTGTAAGTTCGTACTGGGTGATCAGACGGTATGTGCTCTCGACGTAGCTGCTGGCAGTCGCATAGCCATCTGCCTTGATAAGCTGCAGGTATTTCTTTGCGTCCGTGACGCCTTTCAGATTTTTGTACCTTGGTTTCTGAATGAATTCGAAGTAACCTTTTACGCCTTCCTCCATGCTGTCGTATACTCTGAAATTGTCCTTGATCGTTGTCAGAGTCCCTGGCGTGTATTCCTCCTTCGTCTCCATGTTCACGCTCTTGCCTGTCCAGGTTGTCCCGCATTTCATTCCGAAGTAGTTATGATACTTGGATGCCAGCTTGCTCTCTCCCCATCCGGATTCCAGGATGGCCTGGGCGATGATAGGGCTGTGTACCAGGATTCCGTATGCTCTCGCGTACTTCTGCACGTGCTTAGCTATGTCTTCGATGAATCTCTGCTGTTTCTCTGTGATTGCCATCTTGCATACCTCCTAAATAAAAAGGGCAGCCTGGTGGCCGCCCTGGGTGCTTTGTGCTTCTTATTCCTCTGAATCGTCGGATCCAATGTTTGCGGAGTCGGTGAGTCCTTCTCCGATGATGTATGCCACGACGGATGCTCCGGCCATGATGAGTGCCGTTACCTGTGTGGCTGTGTTCTCTGCGCCTCCTGTGGCTACGATCATCATTGATACGAATGATGCCACTGCTGTCCAGAGTTTTCTGCTTGTCAGTTTTCTTTTCCAGTCGATGTTTTTCATGATGTTTGTTCTCCTTCCTCGATGATATGTTTCAGTGCTTGCTCGTTCAGAAAGTTCTTTTGTTCGTGCTTGACCTTCTGAGCGTAGTCCAGGGCTGCGTGCATGTCTCCATTGCAGTGTGCATCCGGGATTCTCTGCACGGCTCTGGCTGTGGCCTCTCCGAGCGCTATGGCTGCGTTCACGCTGTTGATGATGCAGAGTTCATTCTTCTCTCTGATCTGTTCGCGTTCGTCCAGCTGGCGCTGGCGTTCCTCGCGTTCCTCTTTTTCGTTGTCCGCACGCTTCTTGAGATTCTGCTCGATGAGCCAGAAACAGAAGCCTGTGAACGCGGACGGAATGCTGGCGGCCACGACGATTGTTGTCATGTCCATTGGTTCCTACCTCCCTCCTGCATTTAATTTGTTGCAGCTTCTGCATGGCTGCTGGCCTGCCGGGATAAAATAAGCCACGCACTCGCCGCAGGCACAGAAGTACCGGCAGCTTTCCGTGCATGGCTCGTATGTCCTTCTGCAGGTGCTATCTGGATTCCGGTGTAGACACTGGAACCTCTGGCTCTTTCTTTGAGGCGATGATCTCCTGCATTTCTTCATCTGTGATCCATCCTCTCTTGACTGCGTTCTTCAGCATTGCTTCGGATGCACGTCCTTCCTGGTATAATCTTTTCAGTCTTTCATACATTTTACTCACCTCCAAGAATCGCGAGCGTGATGTCGTCGACGCTCTGGTTGATCGACTCGATCTGAGCCTGCTGCTTTGTGACGGTCTTTGTCAGAATTTCCAGCTCTGATGGCTGCTCTCCGGATGCTTCCGCCTCCTTGGCATTCTGGATCCAGGTCTCTGTGTCTGCTGCGACTGCTGCAGCAAGGCCTTCTCTGTAGATCGTGTCTACTGTGTAGCGGTCAAATGTGAAGTATTCCTGTGGCTCCTGGTCTTCTCCTGAAGCCTGGCGTGTGAATGGTCCCTGGATATTGTCATATAAAATGACGGTGCAGGATCTTCCTTCGATTGGCGGGAGCGCCTCAATTTCAAACTGCGACGCAGGCCTGATGTTGCTTTCTGTCTTCATCAGCGATTACTCCTTTCAGATGCTTAATATTAACAAACGGCCGCACCCACTTCTCATAGAAGCGCTGGCTGTCTGAATTCACGATATATCCGATGTATGAAACCATGGCGTGCGCGTTCCGGATGGATGCGTATGCAGCTCTGGCGATCGTCCTGGCTTTCCGGCTGATCCTTAGCATGATCGACTTCCTGATGGTTGTCTTGTTCGGATGGAACTTGAAACCTAAGAAGTCAAGCGGGCGCTTGCTCAATATAAAGACCTGCCAGTTGTCCTTGACGGTCTGCTTCGTGGCTTTTACTTCGGCTTCGATGAATTCGAGAGCTTTGTGCAGTCGTCGTTTGCTTGAATCAAACAAGACCATGTCATCCACGTATCTCACGTTGTGCGCGGTTCCGGTTTTCTCGGCGACCTTGTGGTCGATGTCCTGAAAGAAAAAGTTGCAGAACCATGGCGAGGTAAAGAGCCCGACCGGGATGCCTACCGCATCGGTCTCCGGCAGCAGTCTTTCGTGCGTGGCCATCGGCTGTTGAAAGCTCGCGATGATCCGATCTGCCAGGCGCAGGAACTTCTTATCTTTTATCCTGCGTTGCAGCTTCTTCCGGAGTTCTTCGTGGTTCATGGTTGGATAGCATTTTCGGACGTCCAGCTTCAGGACGTACTTGGTATGCTTCGGATCCTTCCTGATCCACTTCTCGATCGCGGTCTTTGCTCCGTGCGTTCCTTTTCCCGGTACGCATCCGCAGCTGAACGGATAGGCACTATGCAGAACGATCTGTTTGAAAATGCGAACGAATGCGTGATGTACGCACTGATCTGGCCAGAATCGCGGGATTGCGATGTCTCTGGTCTTCTTCTGAATGCCATCGTTGATTCGTCGCATTGTGTACTTGGCCGGTATGAAGGTTTCCTCATCCAGCATCCTCTGCAGCTCCAGCGCGTGTCCATCGATGTCCTCCAGGACCTTCTGGACTTCTTTGCGCTTCCGCTTATGTCTCGCCGCGTCCTTGATCGCTTCCTTCAGGTTGTCGAGGTCTCGGACGTGCTCGAATAAGTGACCGACTCGCTTCGTGTATTTGATTGGTGGTAGCTTGTCTTGCTTTTGTGTATCTTCCATGAATGGCTATCTCCTTTCAGACTCTCTTTGTTAGCCTCGCTGACTTTCCAGCTCCATTCCTGGCGTACTAACCAGCGCCATTCGCGGCCTATTTTTACCAAGGGGTAAGGAAGCGCACCTGCGGCATTATCTATTCAAATATTTAGGATAATGTCGTAAAAATCGAGAATCTAACAAAGTGGGCGACCGCCGATGTTCCAGTTCGTATTACCCGTACCGTTGTTACAGTTCCGGTAGAAAGGCCCGGCATTCGTACCGTTGTTCACGTTACCGCCAGAGATCACCAGCCGCGCGCAGTTACGCTCCCTGTGTTTAGTTTTCTTTATTGGCAGCAGGCGCCTTCGTCTTTGCGCCTGCCTAAGTTTTTATTGTTGGCTCCGGTAGTTCCGGGGGATAAGGTCCCCCGGTCCCCCTTAAATGGCAGCCTTGCGGCAATGAGGGCGACCGCCGATGTTCCAGTCCGCATTACCCGTACCGTAGTAACAGAACCGGTAGAAAGGCCCGGCATACGTACCGTTGTTCACGTAACCGCCAGAGATCACCAGCGTTCCGCCTTCGCTCTGGTAGTAGTAATCGCCGATGTATGCGTCGGCTCCACCACCTACCTCGACCGGCAGCTCGTATTCCGGATGCAGACTGTCGAATCCCATCTTTTTGATGTATCCGTCGCTTGTCGGGCATGCGTAGCCGAGCTTCTGGTAGTCTCCGGTGTATGTGTCGTCTGCGTAGCTCGCACGCTTATTGCAGCAGTAGTGCTGGCGGTTCTTGATGTTGACTCCGTCACGGAACTGCCACATGTTACCGAACCAGTCCTCGATCCATAAGAAACGGACCGCACGTCTTCCGGAGAGTTTGATTCCGGTAGGCCCTTCGGGATTTTCCAGGCATCCGTTCGGGCATTTCATCGCGGTTGTCTCACCGGTGTTCTGAACGCATGACCAGATTACGTTGCCTTCTGCGATATCCACTGGAGGTCCGTCGAAGTAGATTTCTGTCGCTGCTTCCACCTCTGTTGACGCCTTGAATGCTGTGATCGTTCTGCCCCATACGACGTTGTGCGACCACATTCCTGTTCCGATGGCGATCTGCTGTCCTACGAAGAAGTAGGCAGCCTTATCTGATGCGATTGTGATGCAGTTTGTTGATTTCTTGGCCTTCAGAGCTTTGTCGTTTTCGTTCTCTCTGAATTCAGTACGTCCGGATCCGAGAATTCTCTGCGCCTGGGTTCCTGCGAACATGATGATAAACAGATGGTCGAGCAGGAACATGTTCCATACGTCGTCAAGCTGCCAGCCTTCTCCTTTGTTGCGGCTGCGGGTTCTGAAGGTTGCCCTGGTTACCTCTGTGAGCGGTGTCGCTCCGGCAATCGAACGGATGACGTCCTTGGCTCCTGTGGCTGCATCTTTTCCTGCGGATCCGTTGAAGATCGGGATGTAGATCTTGTCGCTGATGCTGCTTCCGTCCGTGAATGCAGGGTTGACGTGCAGGCCATCTACCGGTGCGGATGATACCCAGCGGTATTCCCACTCTACTCCGTCGCTGTCTGTTTCAAAGTAGCGGGATGTGTAGCAGAGCGGCATTTCCAGCATGACGTCTCCGTTATCTCCGGTCCAGGAGAAGTTGGCGTCTCCCAGGTATGCAGTGACTTTTCTGTCTTCTGAAAGGTTGCACGGTCTGCAGGCGTTGTATGGATATACCGACTTCATGAAGTCGTTCTGGACATCTCCGGTTCCGACTGCTGCCTTGGCTGTAAGGCCGACAGCTCCACCGAGTCTTTCCCAGCTCTCTGCGCCGCAGCTCTGCTGGCCGACTTTCTTTCTGGCTCCGTATTTCTTCACGGCTGCCTGCTCGATGATGGTTACTCTGTCTGCCAGCGCTTCCAGGTCGCTCTGCAGTGCCAGGCCTCCTGCGGTCACGATTGTGACGCTTGCTGCGTTGGCTACCTCCAGGTAGTAACTCATGGAAATGACAGACGGGATCACGCCATTGTATGCGGGCATGTAGTCGCTGGTGCTTGCGGTTGCGATGCTGTATAAGATTTCGCCATCGTCCGGATCCTGTGCAAAAATACCGAACTCGCGGATTTCGTATCCTGATTTCAGGACGTCCGTGTCGCTGGTCTTATTCGTGATCGCTACCTTCAGAACGAGTGTACTTCCGTTCTGGATCTCTTTGCTGTGGATCGGCAGCGTCTGCACCGGTGTCTTGAGTGACGTTCTGGTGTCTGTTGCCTCTCCGGAGCTGTACTGGCCGGATCCGGTCTGTGCCTTCGTGATCTTGATTGTGCATCTGCCCGCCTGGGCTTTTGCCAGGAGCGCTTTTCCTTTTGTGGTCAGTTTACTTGGATTCCAAATAAGCATTGATTTATTCCTCCTTTATGACTGTTGTTGTCTGGTAGTCGATGTTTGCTCTCATAGCTGCTCTTTCGCTTTGTGAGAGGTCTGCTTTGCCGGTTTCCGCATTCAGTGCGTGGGTGCTTTCCTCTGATGCATTGGCTGGCCCGACATCGATGGTGCCGGATGCCTCCGTGGCTCCCTGATTATCATTCAGGACGTATGTGCTTCCTTCGGTGCCGGTTGCGCTTGCGATAAATGCTCCGGCCGTAGCCTGGACGTCTCCTGCTGTGGTATTCAGAGCGTAGGTCTCTGTAACCGGTGCGGCGACTGCTGCCACGTTCATTCCTTCGGTTGCGTCTGTATCTGATATCTCGTGATTGCTCACGGTGCATTCATTTATTGCTGTGATGCAGGTGGCTATGGTTGCTGCTGAGTGGAGTTCTCGCAGCACGGTCACCCTTCGGATGTGGGACTTTGAATTCTTGACCTTTTTAATGACCGAGGTCAGCTCGTTGATGATGTCTTTTGTCATCAGCGCCTCTGTTTCCACATCGAATGTGTTAGCTTCGATCGGCGGCTCGGTAAAGTCGAACCACTCGATCAGTCTCGCATCGCCTCCGAACACCGAGGCAATCAGTTCCTCTGTTGCTTTGACTGTTCCGGCTTGCGTGTACCACTTGAGCGTGTTCTTTATGATTGAGCGCTTTGTCTCGATGTCTGCGCCCTGGTCGTAGTACATGGCTCGCATTTCCACGGCCAGGTAGTCCAGCGTGGATTCTGCCAGGCGGTCGATGTCGCAGGAGCTGCCTACGCCTGCAGCTTTTTCCAGCATTCTAATAATTGCCATGTGCAGCGCGTAGCTTATGCTCTTAAATTCCGGACTTGTCTCATCCGGCCAGAGGTCTGCGAGCTCTCCGTTTCTAATATCAATCATCCTCAACACCTCCGTATGTCACGTTCTTGCTTGTGCAGTACGCGATGGAAGTGCCGCCGATCTTCTGAAAGACCGGACTCTTGAGCTCTACCCTCTTGGCTCCTGCTGCAGTCACTCTCTTGATCAGCTCCGAGCTGTTGATGTCTCGGCCGATCTTGGACTGCTGCCAGGTTACGAAGTCATCCACTGCCTTGGCTACCTCGCTCTGGATTGTTGCCACGGATCCTGAATCTGAGGAGTTGATATAATAGGTCAGGCTGATGCTGTAATTCACCGCTGTTGGCGCCTTCACGACGACCTTGTCAGTCAGCGGCCGGATGTTCGGATCCGTGATGTACTTCGTCAGCCCTGTGATCATCTCCTGGCTTGGGATTCCGTCATCCATCAGGAATACGATATCTACCTCGCCTGGGTTGTCACTTGAAACCTTGACGTCTGCGATAGTGCTGTTGTAAGTCTTTACCCAGTAGATATATGCTTCCTCGGTTCCTGCTGTTGAATAGCGGGACGGTGCGATGTAAATTCTGTCCTTCAGGGATTCGTCGCTCTCCGGATCCGCGCCGCCATCTGTTTCCGTGATGTTGGTCACGCTCTCTACGTACGGGATTGGATCCACGAGTGTCTGAATGGCTCCCTCATGGATTCCATTCAGATCTACGCCGGTCTCGATGGAAGTGCAGGCCACGTCGACTGTTGTCTCTCCTGCTTTAATCTCTGCATACTCATCGGTCGTGAAGTATGCCTCGCCATCCGTGACTCTGGTTCCGGCCGGGATTGCTATTGCTCCGGTCTGCGCCTCTGAAAGTGTGAAGCGCATCGTCACGTCGCTGGCTTGGCAGCAGTTCTCTCGATGCCCTTAAGCGCTGCCAGGTTGTCCAGGAAGGCTCCGAATGCGTACTTGAGAAGGTTCTGCTTTCCGGCTCTATCAACATACATATACATCTGGTAAATCTGCACGCTGCAGGCTATAAGATCAGGGCGATCGGTTCGCCTCTGTCCAGCACGGTTTCTTCTCCGGTTTCCTCCATGTATTTGTCCTGGTAGTCCTGGAGCATCTGCTTCTGGATTCCATCCAGGTTGATGTCGTCATCGATGAAGCTGACGTCCGGGAGTCTCTCGATCTGTTCGATTGCCATGCTCTTTTACCTCCTTCCTAAGTAAATATCTAGCTCCAGCACGCCTTCTTCGTCCTGGGTTCCTTTTATGTCCTGAAGCTCCAGGCTTGGTATGTATTCGTCCATCGCCTCAGCGAGCTCCACTGTGATCATGTTGATTGCGTCCGGCCCTGGCATGTCAATGAAGATCTGTGTCAGACCGTATCCCCGGCTTCCAGGGATCGATCCTTTTCTTGTGATCATCATCGCTTCGATGATGTCGTTGGCCAGTTCCAATTCATCCGGTTCGATGGAACCGTCCGCGTCTTTGATCTGGTTAATTCTTATAAAAGCCACTTAGATTCCCTCCCTTATGAATATTCCATGAATGTGACGTCGATCTTAGCTTTCACAAGCTCGCCCTTGTTGTAGATCGCGTTCCAGGCCTCCGATGTCGCCGTGATTGCCATTTTATTGGAGCCCATGATTTTGCCTCCAATAACCAGGTATTCCACCTGTCCGCTCCGGTTGGCTTTCCGGATCTTCTCGACCGTGCTTCTTGGCTTCACGCCATGCTCTGCAGATAGCGTGATGGTAAGAGTGACGCCCATTGTATCCGGACCGCTAAATTCCCCGCGCGGCACGTTCTGAAGGATGTTGTGCTTCGTCCATCTGGAGTCCTGCGATACCTTGATATCTTTAGCTGTCAGGATCTTCTTGCTATTGACCTCGAATATCAGATCTGTGCCCCAGCAGCCGAGTGTTCCTTTTGCTTTTGCACGGTTCTTTGATTCATCGGTCTTCTTCTTGGTGTCTGTTTTCTTTTTGCTGTTAGCTTTTTTCGTCTTGGGCTTTTTGGTCGGTTTCTTCTTGGCCGCGATGCTGGCCACGGTCTTCTTTTTCTCTGCGACCGTTCTCAGGTATTGGCCATACGACCAGCCCCATCTGCCTTTGTACTTTATGTGGTACCATCCGCCTTGCTTTTTTCCGTCTCCGGATACTGTGGTTCCGTATGGCATTGCTGTCAGGATGGTTCCGTTCGGCTTGCTTCGCACGCGGAGCCCCGACCTCGCTGTGACTTTGTATGTCGCCATCTGAATACCTCCTATCCTTTGATGTGATTGATGATTTCGGCCACGGTGATGCTTCCGCTCTTTGTGGCCAGCGTGATCCTTGAAGCGTCGAGAGTGATTGCTGGTGCATGAATCTGCAGTGAGCTTCCTGAATACTGCAGGAAGCTTCACCGATTGCCTGCGCCAGGTCTTTTCTGTATACGCCTTTGCCGCTGACCGGTGGTCTGTGGCTGCTGTTCCAGTACGTTCCGGCCACGATTCCCATCGCGGATCCGTTGGAAAGATGAACGACCAGCACGCTGGCTCCGACCTTCGGCATCTTGTATTCATCGTTGAATGTTAAATAAGGGAGGTCGTCGGTCACGGAATTGTCGAGATCCGGATATGTGACCTTGATCATTCCGCTTCCGTAATCAACGGACGAGACCTTCCCGATTCTGATGGTTCTGTCTGCCATGATTTACCTCCTAGTCAAATGTTCCCTCGTCTACCCATCCGTAAACGTTCGACGAGCTGTCTACGTGTATCAGGTGCCATGGATGCGCATGGCCGTTTCCTCTGCAGTTAGGTCCGAGCGTTATCTTTGCCCTGCCTGCTCTTGCGCTGTAGCCTCGCGCTCCTGGATATGAACTGTAGTAGTGTGTTCCGCCATGGAAGTTTACAATGTCGCCGACCTTGTACGTCTTCTTTGCTGGCGCTGGTGGTGCTGGTGGCGCTGGTGGCGGATCTCCTTTGAGCTGCTTCTGACACTTATGCAGCTGAATCTCTTGTGTGGTTCCGCTGTCTGATACTTTGGTCTTCACTTCGTCCACGAAGTATTTTCCATCCGCTTTGCCGAGGTCTTTCACTGTTACGCAGATTCCGGCCACGATTTCTGGCCTTGCGAATATCGTTCCTGTGAGCACGGTTGCTTTTTCGTTCTCCAGGTTGACCTTGGCAGCGGCTTTGTATCTGGCGTCGTTCTCGCTGTCGCTCTGCTCGCTGATTTTCAGCGTCCGGGCTCCTTTTGCTTTTTCTCCAACAAGTCCGACATAGATGCTGATTTCCTTGCTGTCATTGCCCTTTTTATATGACGTCCGGGCTCCGGTGTACGTGCCTTCCAGTGTGTCTGTGTAGTCCCAATCATCCCCGATGAAGTCTGCACGCTTTATGGTTGCCGTGGCTTTTTTGCCTTCGTATTTGCTTTTTCCCCATATCACGATTTTGTTCTTATAGACTTCATTCCGAGACCGTAATCCTTGCACAAATCATATAAAAATGAGCTGTCGCTTTTGTCTGTCTGTTCTATGGATTTGATGGTGTAGTTCGGTCCATCAAAGATGAGCTTCAGCCGTATCTCTTTGCGATCTCCTGGGCGATCTGTTTAATGCTGACTTTCTTCCAGGTCTTTGTCCTGTTAGTTGATTTGATGGCCGAGTTTGTCGGGATTGATATTCCTCCAAGCGTGGCCACGAGCGGACCTCCGGTCATCTTCATCTCATCCAGGAGAAAGTCTCCGCATGATAGCTTTTTGTCTGCTCCCTCTTTGGTCCAATTCTTAAAGGTGAGGCTGGCCGTGATCCGGTCTCCCTTCTTCGGCAGCCAGCCTTTTAAGAATTTCATGTCTTTATTGAAGACTGAATGGAGAGCGTGTCGCTGGCTCCGGATGCCACGTCGTCGTATTCGATCTGCTCCGTGAGACCGTCCAGCGACTTCTTTGCGCTTTTCCCATTGAAGTCTATATCCGGGATCACGCGTCTTGCTTCTGCCATTACTCCACCTCCGATTCGTCTTCATCTGCCGCCGGTATTCCATCGTCTCTGTCTGAATCAGATCTCCATACCGGTGTGTCGTTGAGTTCATCTTCGGGGATATCGGGGAGGATGATTTCCTCCCCGTCGGAGAATACAAGCACGTCCAGTTTGTCCCAATTTGCCAGGATTAGCTGTTGCATGAATTTTTCGGATCCATACTGGTCGTATGCGATCTTGTCCCATGTGTCTCCTGCTTCTGTGTAGTAAACGTTCGCCACTTATATCCTCCTTTCTATGCGAATGCCCGGCGGCCTTCCGTCCGCAGGTATTCTTTCATCATTTTCTTAAATTCTGCCTGGCTCATTCTGTTCGCCTCTACATGTCCTCCTTGGACGGTGTGCCCGCCTCGAATCGGTACGTTGGACTGAATACGAACTGCTGGCTTGCAGATTCATTGCTGTTACCATTCCCGGACTGCTTCTGTCCAGTAAATGCGCTCACGGTGTCTCCGATCACGCTCGACCGGTTCTCGAACTGTGGAGCCTCCAGCGTCTTGGAGCCCGCGTTCATTACCGGCTGCGCGAGTGATTCGTTGGCTGCCTTCTGAACGAGTGCTCCGGTCTTCTGGATACCTCCTGCGAGACCTTGGCCTGCGTACTGTCCTGATTGATCCAGAACTCTTGATGGAGAGTGAATCTTCAAAGCGTTGTTGACGGTTGCTGCTACCTGGTTGGCTATGCTTCTCGCCTGGGCGATCGCTGCAGCTCCACCGGCTGCGATACCGTTCCTAAGTCCGGCCATCGCGAATGATCCGCGCTGTACATGCTTCCTGAAAGTCCGGAGAAAGCTCCGACCATCTGGCTGCTTGTGCTTCTGCATGCTGCCACTGCCTGGCTTCCGCCTGTTCTGACCGCCACCACGAACATGGTCATGCCGTTTCTGGTCACGGCCACGATGGTTGTCATTCCGGTCTGCGTTGTTGTCCGCATCACGGTGATTCCGGTTACCACGGCCTGGTTCGACTGTGTCATGGAGTTTCTGATGGCCACTGTGACCATATTCATGGCTACTGTGGTTAAAGCTCCGAGCGTTCCAAGTGTTGCCATTGTCGACCGCAGTGATACGGCCAGCGCGGTTGCTGAAGCTGCCGCTACTGTGATGCTCCTGCAAATACGACCATGGATGCTGATGTTGCATCATCGGTCCGGCCAGCGCTGTGATTGCTGCGG
>ENA-OQCX01000986-OQCX01000986.1-human-gut-metagenome-genome-assembly--contig:-NODE-986-length-13993-cov-2.452618_pt1 | contig 13993 bp, 21 predicted proteins | sample MGYA00242762_ERZ504587 | MGnify/ENA primary metagenome ERZ504587 (study PRJEB26092, sample SAMD00036337) | human gut metagenome | host: Homo sapiens | study: EMG produced TPA metagenomics assembly of...
TAGCGGTAGTAGCCGAAGCGTGTTGTCCGGTACCTTGAGGCGTGGCTTCCAGAAGTTCCTTCAAGGAATTTCTTCGAACAATGCTGGCGTTAGCGGTCGATTTTGAGGAGGAATTGCGGTGCTTCCTGTCCGCCGGCACTGTTTCGTGCCTGCCGTCCTTGTCGAGTTTGCTGACTGCCTGGAGGAGCAGCTCCATCTTGTCGAGGATAAGGATGATGTCACTCATCTGCTCGTTCTCGGTGGCCTGCGGTTTGAGGGGCTCGTCCCTCACGTTTTTCTTTGCCATAACTTTGATTTTTTAACGTTGATAACTGTTGTTGTCTCTGTAAATATATAGGCAAAAAAATGATAAATTATTATGTTTCAATACGTTATACTATACATTTCATCGGATGTCATCCTGTTTCACCGCATGAGGAAAAGCGTGAGGCAGAAAAACGGGAAGTCAAAGGAAAAAGTATGGCAAAAGCACTGTATCCAATAGGAGGAAGAGAGTGGGAACACACGAAAGGTAAGCCCCAAACAAGAAAAAAGCAGACCGGAAAGAGGGAACGGTAGAAAACGGCTGGAACGGCACGAAACCGACAAGGAGAAAACTGTATTATGCAGAGTTGGGAGCGAGCTGTCTTTAGTCCCCGCTTCCTTGTGCCGCTCTATAAGACAGGAAGAAGATTTTGTATGGGAGATGTGTTGACGGCGTAATCCATTGGGACATCAAGCACGGCAAAATACCGCCGTCAGATTGTTTTTTATCTTGTCCTATGCGTCGTAGGTCGCTTCGCTTGCTAAGTCCCGACCGTCTCCACAACTCGGACGGCGATACCGGAACGTTTTCGGGTGAAAATTACCGCAGGGAATTTTTTGCCCGAAAACCGGAGGCCCGAACGTGGAAGGTATCGTCCTCCGGGTTATCTTCTTGAAGGGACTTGTCAAGCGAAGCGTGCTTATGATGGATTTTTATAGAGGAATATGGAATAAGACACCTTGATGATAAAAGTGCGCTAAAAAAGTGCAGAAGTAATCAGATTTTGATTACCTTTGCACTAAAAACGCTCGCTATGACAATAAGAGAATGGATTAGAGATAGGGAAATTGGTGGCTTTCCAACTTTTTCGGTTGATGATGTAAGGCAAACATTTCCTGATTATTCGGAGCAAGTCATCAAGAATGAATTATTCCGATTATCAAAACAAGGCATCTTATGTCCTGTGTATAAAGGCTTTTATGTCATAATTCCTCCTCAGTATGCAGCAAAAAGGATGGTTCCTCCAATATATTACATTGATCAATTGATGTCGTATCTGAATAAACCATATTATATCTGTTTATTGAATGCCGCAGAAATTTTGGGTGCAGCTCATCAACGGCCACAGAAGTTTTCTGTAATGACGGTATTCCCAAAGTCTTCCGTCTCTTCATCAAAGAATAATTCGCTTGTTTGGGGATATCGCAAGGAGATTCCATCTGATTTTTTATTGTTCAAGAATTCTGAGACAGGAGTGATATACTATTCAAATGCTGAATTGACAGCCATTGATATTGTACACTATGAACAATATATCGGTGGCCTCTCAAGGGCAGCGACCATTTTGGATGAATTAGCAGAAAAACTTGATTTTCGTAAAGCTTCCGATAACTTATTTAACTATACATCAATCGCTACTATCCAACGATTGGGATATATATTGGATGATATTTTAGAACAGAAAGAGATTGCAGAAGTGTTACATTCTGAATTATTGACATATGTCAAGCGTTTTAGATATATTCCCCTTAGTACACACAAAACTGATGAGAATGCAGAAAAGAATACTCGTTGGAAAGTTTATATAAATTCGATAATAGAAACAGACGAAATATGATAAACAGAACAGCCATTACCCAATGGAATAAGATTGTTCCTTGGAATGATAATGCACAAGTAGAACAAGACCTTATTATCTCTCGTGCATTAGTCGCTATTTTCAGTGATAAATTCCTTGCTTCACAGCTTGCGTTCAGAGGAGGAACCGCACTTCATAAATTATATCTGTCGCCACAGCCTAGATATAGTGAAGATATTGATTTAGTACAAATCACACCGGGACCGATAAAACCAATCATGTTCAAGCTAGGTGAAGTCTTAAGTTTTTTGCCTGATAGGGTTACAAAACAAAAGCGATATAACAACACGATGTTATTTCGTATGGAGTCGGAAATCCCCCCGACAATCCCCTTACGTTTGAAAATAGAGATAAATTGTTTTGAACATTTCAACGAATTGGGATTGGTTAAAGTTCCATTTGAGGTGGAGAATAGCTGGTTCTCAGGAAAATGTGAGATAACCACATATCGTTTGAACGAATTGCTGGGAACAAAATTAAGAGCATTGTATCAAAGAAAAAGGCCGCGACCTTTTTGATTTGTATGTTGCACTGTCGGAAGCGGTTGTGGATATTAATGAAATTTTACGTTGCTACAACCGTTATATGTCGTTTGTTGTGCAACAACCACCTACTTACAAACAGTTCATTAACAATATGGAAGAAAAAATGTTAGATCCTGATTTTTTAGGTGACACTCAGAATCTTATCCGTCCGGATAGAGAATTTAATCCACGATTGGGTTATGAACTTGTTTTGGAAAAATTGATAGAACGAATGCGGAAATAAATATAATATTATCAGATAGGACAAAATAATAGGTTATATGAACGTGGATCATTTAGATTGCCTTTTCCAAGAGTACGGATATGATGTAAAAGAAAGAACCGCATCATATAGGGTGTATTTGCTGAATCAAGGTATGTACCATGGAGCAGAAATCCAAATAATGGACGATGATATTGATGCTACTCCGATACTTGATCGTTACTCCAAATTGGGATATCATGCAAAACAACAAAGGTTCAAATCGATTGAACAAGCAGAAAGTTATTTATTTAAGGGGTTCTTTAATACACAAACTACTGCAAATGATATAAATAGAAGATATACAGAATTTGCTGCTAATCAAGTAAAACATTATTGTAATTGTGGTATTAAGTACCAGTATATCAGTATGCCATATTCTATATATAGTGAAGGTGCGGAAGATACTGTTAGTGGAACTTCAGATATCATTTCTGCAATTAAAGAAGCAATCAATAGAAAGGGGGCACATCTTGTAGTGGTAGAAGCAGCTGCTGGATTTGGTAAGACCTGTACAGCATACGAAGTATATAAATCATTTTTAGATAATAGTGAATATCAAAAGCCCATTTTTACAGAATTGTCAAGAAATAGGGATGCAAAGCAGTTTAAATATATTCTTTGGTCTGAAATTGACAAAGAGAAGGATACGACTGCTAAACAGGAATTAGTTGTTTACAATATAAAAAAAGGGAAAATCCCTCTTATTATTGATGGGTTTGACGAATTACTGTCCAAAAACATAGACAATGGAAAGGCTGGACAATTGAATGAATTTGAGCAAGTTGAAACAATGCTTTCTACCATAGGAGATTTGTTGACAGATGAAGCTAAGATTATTCTTACCTCTAGAAAAACTGCAATATTTGCAGGCGCTGAATTTGGAGATTGGGTTGATTCTTACAATGGAACTTTGATGTTATCAGATTTCAATTAGAGAAACCCAATATTAAGCAATGGCTTTCAACAGAACGTTATGAGGAAATCATTGGAAAGAATGTTCCTTTGGATAATATTTCAAATCCTGTTCTACTAACTTATTTACGAAATATAAGCAAGGAGGATTTTAGTGATTTATTGGTTTATCCAGAAACGATTACGGATAAGTATTTTGAATATCTACTGAATCGGGAAAAAGAAAGGCAAAATCTTATTATTCGTTGGGAAGACCAAATGCAGATATTTGAAAATTTAGCCAAATCTTTTGTTGATTTTGATATAACTGGTGAAAATAGAAGTTTCGTCAAAGAACTGATTATAGAATATAACAAGTCACGTCTTTTGTATTATAAAGAGTTGACACCGACAAAACAAACTTTGGATGAACTTGCTGACACACTTACAAATCATGCCCTATTAGATAGAACAGGGAATAAAGATTTTATAACTTTTATCAATGAATTTATTTTTGGGTATTTGCTCGGAAAATCAATTCAGAAAGAACCTGTCACATTTTTGCAAAAACTTAACCCTATACCTGAGCATCTAATCGAACTGGCAATTTACGCATACAAATATTCTTCCAATGATGATAAATTAAAATTATGGGATAAGTTTTCTGTTATAAAAGATAAAATGTCTTTGTATTTGGCTGTTACCACAGATTGCATTCTTTTAAAGAAAGTAACAGGTAATTATAAATATGCAGGATTGAATTCTTTCCATTTTGAAGATATTAATATCCTTAGTGAAGAATGTAAGTTTGTAGAAACTTCGTTTGTCGATTCTGTTTTTGAGAGATGCACTTTTGATGTAAACGCTTTTTATAATGTTACATTTACAGGATGCAAATTTATTGATTGTGATGTGAATAGTGATTTGTCTTCTGGTTCTAACAATATTCATTGTTATGGATGCGATGACTATAACACTGGCTTTATATCTTCTTTGGTAAAAGTTACGACATCTTCTGTTTTGCAGAAACAAGAAGATATAGATCTAGAGATTGAAATACTTAGCAAGTATTTTAAAGTTGATGGAAAATCTCCCAAAATGAGGTATATCTCTACCCTTAGAAAAGAATTTGGAGAAAAGAATTTGGATGTCGTTTTTGCAACTTTTGAATTATTAAAGAAAAAAGGAATGATTCTGATTGACGGGAATAATTCGCACATTTCAAAATCAGGTATTGCATATTATCATAAGAACATACAAGTATGAGTGCAGGAAATAAAGTTTTGAGGGATATAGTTACAGATTTGGAGGCTGTCTTGAACAAAATGTGACGTAATGTACCATGTGTTTTATCGTACTAAGTCAGAAATGTCTATTAAAAATAAACTTGAGAAAAATCTGAAGAATATCGTAAAGCCAACAAGAAGATGCAAGATTTATTGGCTCTTCGTATTACTTTGTATTTTACGGATGATGTAGAACTTGTTCACAACTATCTAAAAAGTCAGTCCAATTTTGACAGTGAATCTGTTGATGAAGCCGAAGTTGATAAATTCTGTCCCAAAAGACTAAATTTAATTATGCGTGTTCCAAATAATCTTCAGCAAGATATGAAAGCGGCAATAAAAGAAACTGGTTATGAAGATTTAATTGATAACACTTATGAAGTTCAAATCAGAACTATTTTATCGGAAGGTTGGCACGAAGTTGAACATGATTTACGTTATAAATGCAAAGAAGAGTGGAATGAATTTAAAGAGGAATCCAGACTTCTGAACGGAATTTATGCTACCTTGGAAAGTAGTGAATGGTCAATGCTTACATTATTTGACAGACTTTCATATTCCCAGTATAAAAATAAAGTTTGGAATAGTATGTTACGCAATAAGATGAGAGTTCGTTTTGCTGATAAAGGTTTGTCAGAAGAACTTTGTAAATATTTGTCAAACAATAATAAAACTGCAAAATTATTGTATCGTGCAAATAGAACCAAAATATTGAAATTAGTAATGGAAAAAGGCTTTGCATACCCTCTCACTTATGATACTGTGTTACATCTTATCAATCATATTATTGTAAAAGATAAAATATTAGCGAATTTTGAAGATAAAGTTTTGAAACGAGATATGGATATAATGTTTGGTGAATTATAGCAGTAGTTGATATTAGCACCATTTTTACTCACTCAAATAAACAAAAATGGTGCTTTTTATGGTCTTACTTTTTTACATATGTATGCTCCATCCGTGGAACGGTTCCATGACTACGGCAAAAGATTCATCCGGTCTGCTTTAGTAGAATTATAAGAAAAACTTCTGTCTTGCATGAGCCCGTTCCAATACATGCAGATTGCCGTATCCGATGGATTTCAGTTCTACCAGCAGGCTCCTGTATTCTTTTTCCGTCGCGGGCAGTGTCCCGGAGATGATTCCCTTGTAATCGGCTGCGCCATGCTGTCCCGCATGCATGTAGGATGTGATTGTATTTTCGGATTCGTTCCACGGTATATATGGAAAGAGAGCAATTACCCCGCCTTCCTTGAACCGTCTGAACACTACCTTAATAGGTGTTTCCATATCAGTCTGTTGTCTATCCGTATATAATCTTATCCATTTCCTATCGGGAAACGTGCATAATTCTTCGTTGGTACAATAGTAACGGATATTCTCGTCCTGTTCGACAGCTTCGTCCAAAAGGTTTCGCATGTCATTTTCCAGTTCATGTCCCAGCTCCTCCACCGATATCGTATAGGTTTCCATGCCGGTCGTAATCTCACGCGACGGGTATGCCTTGCCTTTGTAGAAAATTGTACCGATCTCTATGTCTTCGCCACGCCCGGCCATCCTGTCAAGGTATTCCTTGATAATATCCCCATGACACGGATGCGGTTTACAGAAGCATCCAGAGTCTTTCCCTGCAACTCATGAACCCTGCGCCTGTATTCCGCATCGTTCACCAGCCTCCTGTAAAAATATTCGCGGAATCCGGCCAGTGTCCCGCCCCGGATCATGTCCTGCTTCAGCCTGAACGGATTACCGAAATACCCGTCTTGCCCTTTACCGGCACGACCGATATACACATCGTATGCTCCTTACGGATATTCACTACTCTTGTATGTTTTCTGTTATCTGCCATACTCATTTGATTTTTAGTTATGATTCCGTTATGAAAGTGACCTTGTAGGTCTTACATGCTTTCCCGAAAGCGGGATTGGTGTCAAATTCCTTGTATGACTCCCAATCCACCGACATGGTGTAGCCGTTCGGAAAGTTTTCGGCGATGAACTTGGTTATCATTTTCTTGTCCTCATCAGACAGGAACAGTTCCTCGGGTGCCGTACTCCAATGCAAAAATCGCCCATTCGGGAATGTTGTCCCAAACGAGCGTCTTGCTGTTATTGCCATTCATAATCCTGCTGTTTATTGCTGTGATACCATAAGCTCTTTGATAATGTCGTCGAGCTCTGTTTCCCACTTGTCCGTTCCGTCAATCAGCGAGGGATAGGTAAGCTGTTTCCACTGCCGGTAATCGAAGAGTTTCATACGCAGCGGATAGTAGTCGAAAAGTTTCCGACCTTCGGAGAATACTCTCAAATGGTTTGTCCCGACTTCCATCAGCCTCAGACCATAACGTCCAATGATTTCGTGGAACCTTTTCATCGGGGTGAAGTTACTTCTGCTCATACCTTTTTATTTTTGAGTTAAACATTTCACGGCTCGTGAGCCGGTATTTTATTTCTTGCCTGCCTCGCTGTCCCGTGCCGGATTGTGCAAGGCTTTCCGGAAAAATACCGCAAGCGGAGCGCGGAAGATTTTTGCGGAAACCCGTAAGGGCTCGGCCTTGCTCAATCCTGACAGGCACGGGGCGACCTTTGCAGGCTGAAATAAAACAGCGGTATCCTATTCCTCCTTCCTGTCGCTGTCTTCTTTGGGTATCAGGTGCTGTAAATCAGGATCGGTCTTGATGCGTTGCATTTCATCTTCAATTATTTGCAGCACGTCCGCCTTGATACGTGAATAGTTACGCTCTATCTGCTGCTGCATGATGTCGTTGCCGTCCGCATCCTTGAACTCGTTGATGACGGGTATCTTCTTGTAGGCTTTCGTTTCCGCCGCTACTTTCTCGTTGTCAACTATGATACGGCATGGAAAATCTTCTGGTCTATCTCTTCCCCGAAGTTGTCCGCCACACTGCCCACGAATGTGCTGCGAGAGGTTGGCTATCTTGGATGCCGGTATCAGCGAGTCCAGCTGCGTGTTGATGGAGGTGGATGTGTCCTGCCTGTTGATGGAGATGGACTGCCGTTGCTGGAGAATCTTGCCGAAACGTTCCGAAAGGCTTTTGGCCGTTTCCCCGACCACCTGCCCGGAGAAGATATTCCCGACTGTATTTTGGATCACTTTCGCCTCTTTTTCACCGTAGTCACGGGTCAGCTGGGAGAAGTCCTGGAAACCGAGACAGACAGCCACCTTGTTGCTTCGGGCGGTGGCTATCAGGTTATCGATACCACGGAAATAGATGGTCGGAAGCTCGTCTATGATGATGGAACTCTTGAGTTGCCCTTTCTTGTTTACCAGCTTTACAATGCGGCTGTTGTACAGTCCCAATGCCGCCGAATAGATGTTCTGCCTGTCCGGATTATTTCCCACGCAAAGGATTTTCGGGTGTTCGGGATTGTTCAGGTCCAATGTAAAATCATCGCCGGTCATTACCCAGTATAGCTGCGGTGAAATCATCCTTGAAAGCGGGATTTTTGCGCTCGCTATCTGGCCCTGTAACTGGTCCTGTGCGCCCTCCTTGCCAGGCATCCATAAAGGGAGAGAGGTAGTTTTCGAGGGACGGGTATGAGGTCAGGATTGTAAATATATCTGCGTACGGTTTATTCAGAAACTCTATTGCGTGAGGGAAGGTACAGTATTTGCCATCCTTGTAAATCCGCAAATACCAGATAATGGCTGCGAGCAGGATAATCGGAGATTCCACAAAGAAGTCACCCTGTTTCTGAATCCAGGTCTTGTTCAGATTCAAGAGTATGGTGTAGGCCGATTCGTAAGCGTCGGATATGTCCGCCATGAATTTCGGGTTGATGGGATTACAGCGGTGGCTGCGTCTCGGGTCATCAAAATTTATCACGTAGAATTCCGGTCTGACCCTGTACTTGTCAATGTTTTTAAGCAGTTCGTTATAGGCAATGACCGAGAGGTCATCAAATTTGTAATCGTACAAATATAAAGCGAATCCCTTGGAAATCATCTGTTTGATGTAGTTGTTCACCACCGCGTAGGACTTCCCACTGCCAGGCGTTCCAAGCACGATGGACGCACGAAAAACGTTTACAACGTTGATCCATCCGTCCCATTCCTTGCCCTGATACACGAACTTGGTCGGCAAATTTACAGAATACTCGTTTTCCATCAAGTGTGTCTCCTGCATGAAACTCTCGTTGGCGGTATTGAACACGTCCTCCATCAGGTTGTGTTTCAGCATACGGCTTATCCATACGCCCGACATCAAAAGAAGGATGTACCGGCGGTCAGCGTTACCGTGTAAATGGCGGCGTCAACTGTCGGACTGAACGGCAGGTCGAACATCCACCAGTCATGAAGAACAATACAAGCCCCGAAAGGAAGGCGGTATATATTTCCGCCAGGTCATCTTCTGGTTTTTCACGCCTTCGTGCCCAAACATGACAGCGCAAGGAATATGACGGCGAACACTTTTGTCACCAGCAGGTTGCTGAAAAGCCCCGCCGTCCTCTGGAAATTCAGTAGTATCTTATCGACCACTCCGATATTGATACCCGCATCCACGAATGCCCGGTAACAGAACCAATAGACGTGGATGACAACAAACACGATGGATATGGCACGCATGAATTCCATGACCTTTGCCAGTCCTCTCAAATCATCTTCCTGTTGCATAACGATATAATTTTAATGGTGAATGAATATTGTTTTTAGGAGATGCCCCGTGAGCGGCGTTTCTTTTTCTTCTTGTGATACAGCCTGCGTGCAAGAGCCTCTTCCTGCGGGTCGGGACCGTTTGCTTCAAAGTCGAAGATCCCGAAAGCCTGTTCTATGGCACTTTCCATGTCGGAGGAGAATCCGCTTTGCAGACCGGTGTCCGGCATGGGCGCATCCAGATTCGGGATATTGCCCGGATTATTAAAGAGGCGCTCAAAGGCATTTGCCGAGAACTCCTTTCCGAGCCGCGAGCCGTTATAGACCTCCCTGTTCCTGTGGTCGATGAAGGTCGCGCCGTAAATGCGTCCTTCCCCGTTCTCCCGGAACACCACGTCTATTCCCCGGCCGTTCAAGAGGCGGATGAAATCCTCCCGGTTGCCACGGCATCCATGCATGGCGAGTGCAATCTCGTTCCGTATTTTGGGCTGCCGTTTTTTGTTCTTGTATTCACGGGTATTGTAACCAATACGCTTTTCCAGTCCTTCATAACCGAAGCGTTTTCCGATAAGGGAGGACTTGATGGGCGTACATACCGGTTTGCCTGTATTGTCTGTCATGGTATAGACAATGCCGTTGTAAGGTGTTCCTCCAAATTCGCCCCTGACCTGTTTCGCCTCGATGTTGAAGCAGGACAGCAACGCACTATACTCCCCGAATGACTGGAAACGGTAAGTGGAGAACACGCTTTTGAGGATGTTGGAAACTTGTTGCTTTACATCGCCATTCTGATAGTCCGCTTTCTTCAGATATGGTTCCAGCAGTTCCCTGCGTTTGTCCTCCACCTGTTTCAGACCGAATTTTCTTTCCAGTTCCCGACAGGCTTCATCGAGCGGTTCCACTCGTAGGCATCGTCAATCTTTTCCCCTTTCTCGTTCACGCAGGTGGAAACGATATGGATATGCCTGCGGCCGATGTCCTCGTGAATATATACAATGTAAGGCTGGTCGCCGTAGCCCATGCGTTGCATATACTCCCTTGCCAAATCCGCAAATTGGGAATCGGTGAGACGGTCATCCACCGAAGGATTGAGCGATATGTGTAGCACCGGCTTCTCCGTGTTCCTGTTGGCAAGCAGGTAATTTTCGAATGCCCAGAGCGTGTTCCTCATGACCTGTTCCGGATTGCCCGTGACATCGGCAATCATGCGGTTTCCCGAAATGATGCGTGCCGTTGACTCGTTCACTTTCTGCTGGTTGTAGATGACAGCCCCGTAGAGCGACGCGCCCTGTTGATTTTTGCACCATGTCATTCCTCCTCCTCTGTTTTTGATTAAGTAGGTTTCTTCAAACTCACGGGTTAGCATGATGATCCGCTTGCTCAGCACCACCAGATCTATGGTCACCTTTTCCAGATTGCGAAGCAGGGCGTATGCCCGTTTCTCCCCGAAATTGGTCTTGATTGCCTTTACCGCCTGGTTGTAGTTGTTGCCTACGGCCTGGAACTGATGGTAGAAATTGGTAAGACGGACGTAGTAGTCCATTGCTGCCTTGTCGATTCTGACCACCTTGATTTCCTTGTTCAGAAGTACCGATTTAATAAACCTCGCACGGTAAGCCATACCCGATTTCTGGAATGAGAGTTCAAATTGCGCGTTCTCCCGTGAATTGAATTTGATACCGTAGCGGTACACGGCAGGGTCGGATTTTGATTTCCGCCCTACACCTTTTCTTGCTTTTCTGTTCTTGTTTTCTTCCATACGCATTGAGTTTTTTCAGTTTCTGATCTTCCGTCATGGATTTCCGACTTTGGAGGAAATCCTCCCGAGCCGTCAGGCGAGCGCAAGTTGTTTTGGGTTGCCCGAAATATTTCGGCTGCCGAAAACACAACTTGCTATGTTCGCTTGAACATGAATTTTCCTACCGTCAAATTGTGTTTGCCCCTTCAGCCTCATTCTTTGGCTTCGGGAATCCTCCGCAGCGGTATCCGTTCCGTTGTCGGTGCAAAGTTATGGCGGTTTATCTTGTTGTAAAATAGAAAGTTATATGTAACGTGATGACATATGGTGACACAGGTCTCACCTCCCTCGAAACATGGTGACGGTATGAAAAAATACCCTTTTATTTGCAGCGTGAACGACGGGATATGTGCAGTAAAGAGTGCCTGAATCACTTACTTACCGACTGTCCGAATGAGAGAATGGATGACCGGAATAATTCACGAATGGATTACTGCACACGTGCAGTAAGGAATGTCCGACCGGCAGACTTGTGATGTGCAGTAATGACCGCCGGACTGAATGGAGTACAGACCATATTACGGCACATATACGGTCATTCCTTACTTACTGAAAGACTGAATTCAATTGATGTTTAACATAAAATAAAAAAGCAATGAAAAAGGACACAGTTTTAGTCGCCATCTGCAACCAGAAAGGCGGAGTCGGTAAATCGACCATGACAATTATGCTCGCAGGGTATTATCATTACCTGAAAGGATTGAATGTGGCTGTCATCGACTGCGATTATCCGCAGTACAGCCTGGTACGTATGAAAGAAAGGGACATGCGTACAGTCGAGCAAAGCGAATACTTCAAGCAACTGTTGAAATCACAGTATGAACGTATCCTAAAGAAAGCCTACACGATTGTCGGTTCAAAGGCGGAGAATGCCCGTGCTGCGGCTGGGAAACTGATGAATAACGGGAATTACGAACTTGATTATCGTGGATCTGCCGGAACGGTGAACTCATCAGGCGTAATCAACACCATCGTGAATATGGACTACGTGATTACACCGATTGTTCCCGACCGTATTGTAATGCAAAGCAGTCTCTCGTTCTCTACCAGCGTCTGGGATTACGCCAAGGCAAGCAAGGAAGCCCCTTTACAGGAATTCCTCTTTTTTTGGAACCGAAAAGATGCCCGTGCTTCTACGGAAGTCTTTGATGCGTATAATATCATCATGCAAAAGTTGGAGTTTACGGTATTGGATACCATCATTCCGGAAACTAACCGCTATAACAAGGAACTGTCTTTGGCAACCAGGAACTTCTTTCGTTGTACTCTGTTTCCACCTCCCGCCAAATTGTTGAAGGCAGCGGACTGACAGAACTGGCAGAAGAATTATTAGTCAAATTCAAAAAATAAATACCATGGCAAAAAAACAAGTAATCGTAAATGAAGAGATGATCAGGGGCATTATGGCCGGAGATATACCCAATTACGGAAAGGATATACCCGAAGATGCGTTCATTACCGTTGACGAATCAGAACAGAGTGATTGCGAAACGAATAATCCGGAACCTGCGCCTGTAGAGAAAAGTGCCGCCAAACAGAGGAAACGAAAGGACGGTACAGATTCGTACCGCAAACAGTTTCTCATGGGTGGTAATGTCCAGCAAAGGCAGCAGGCTTATATAGGAATCGACAATTATCAGTTCATACAGAGATTTTTATCGGTTGTAGCCCCCAAGGTCAGCATGTCGAAATACATTGATGATGTACTGACCGCCCATATAGAACAATACCAGGAGGAAATAGACAGCCTCTATCACAATCAAATCAATAATAAACCTTTATACAAAAAATAATTATGGGACAATTTTTTGACATCATGACTATTGCAGTCACCATTATCGTAGTATTCCTTTTGATAATAACAGCCATTCATAGTTCTGTAAGGCTTGTACAAATAACAATCGGCAGAAAATCCGGTTTGAATAAAAAGGATACAGACCAATCAAGTGTAGCCCCAAAAACTTTGTATCAGAAATCAACTTGAGACAAAGAAAAAATCACCTGACCTTGATGAGTTGTGTGCCATTTATAAAAAGAAATTCCTAACTCGTAAACCTTTGTCGAAGCGGGCACGCGTAGATATTGAACAGGAGAATCTCGACCTGATCAGACAACTGCTCTTTATCATTGAACCTAAAGCAAGCATATGTGGCTATATCAATAGCATCGTGAAAGACCATCTGGAAAAATGCAAACCGGAGATTAGAAAGTTGTATAATGAAAAACATGCTGACAATGGAAACTAAAATTTATTTCACCGTCAAAGTCCTATGCGCAATATTCATATTTTATCAACTGTGGATATTCATCTTCAGCCCAAAAATATATGACGGATGGGACAAGGTTTACCGTATGATGCGTATCGCCCGTATCAAGTTATGGAAATATCGGATGGAGTGCCGGAAAAAGAAAGCTGAAAGTGCCCGCAAAAAGGCAAGGCGCAAGAAATCGTCAGTGGCAACAAAAGTGGTACAAGAAATTCCCGGAACAATGACAGGTTCTTCCCCTTCTGAGGATAATGATGTAATCGGCAAGACAAAAATAGTCTATCTGGAACACGGTTCTTTCATTTAAAACAATTCCTATAATCCTTGTTATTCTCCGAAAAACCATTATTTTTGCGCACAGCGATGCATGAAGCACCGCTTTCGGTGTTTCTTTTTATCGTTCATTTAAAATAATTTTTTGTAGGCGGAAATCAAATGCGACAGAGGTCGTTTTTTGATTTCGCC
>ENA-OQCX01000987-OQCX01000987.1-human-gut-metagenome-genome-assembly--contig:-NODE-987-length-13957-cov-6.076139_pt1 | contig 13957 bp, 15 predicted proteins | sample MGYA00242762_ERZ504587 | MGnify/ENA primary metagenome ERZ504587 (study PRJEB26092, sample SAMD00036337) | human gut metagenome | host: Homo sapiens | study: EMG produced TPA metagenomics assembly of...
TTGAATCTTATCCTTGAGGCGGCTACTTATGCCCCAACGGTATGCATTTGGAGACGTGGCACTTCACTGCCATTCAGAATAAGGAAGTACTGAAAGAGTTGAATGATAAAATCAAAGGCGCCTTTGCCAAGAGTGACGACCCTCATACACGGGAACGTGGACATAGCCAGACTTATTGCTGCTACTATCATGCCCCCACGCTGGTCATTGTCTCCAACGAGCCTACCCAATGGTGGGCTGCTATGGATTGCGCTTGCGCTCTGGAGAATATTTTTCTTGCAGCCAAGTCCCTCGGCATCGGTTCCTGCTGGATTAACCAATTGAGGCAGACGTGCGACGACCCCGATGTCCGCGCTTTCTTGACAAAGCTGGGTGTACCCGAAAATCATAAGGTATATGGCTGCGCAGCCTGGGATATGCTCCCGCCGATGCTCCGGTGAAGGAGAAAAAGGTGAAGGAAGGTACGGTGACCATCATCCGCTAAACAGAGATACCCGCAGGAGAGGTGACGGTCAGGTAATTAATCATACATGAAGCAAAATAACGTATAATTCCGCCACTCTCCGTTGGGCTTCCTCTTCACAGAGGAAATGGGTTATCGCTGCATATTGATGATGCCGCTGTCCGTATCACTGTTGTTCAGCCCCTTGTTGCCTGCCTTGTGCTTGCGTCCGAACTCGAATGTATAACCCACGCGCAGCACGACCATCTGTCCCGTCTCCCTGACGAATGTCTCGGAACGGAAAGGAGCCACTTTGCTGATTCTTTCTTTTCCCACTTTATAATTATTGGTGAAGGGAAACATAATACCGATTCCCGCCTGAAGGTTCTGCCGGGTGTACATTGCCATGAATGCCGTCTGGTTTTCGTTTTTTTTAATGGTTTCGCCGAAGAAATTGTTCTGCACTTTCCGGAACTGCCCGAGCAGCGAGAGGCCTTTATATTGCACTTGCGCCATCACGCTGTAATAGAATTCATCGTACATATGGCTATAGTTCAGGCCTTCCGACCAACTGCGCGTATATCCTCCCGAAGCATAAAGCGTCAGGAAATCTTTCAGTCCGAACAGTGTAGCGCCATTTATGCCGGCCATCAGTTCCGTATTCAGGCTTTGGAACGACCGCTGGTTTTCATCCTTCAGTATCAGTTTGCCGTCCTCCACGAAGATGCTTTCCATGATGGGATTGTCATAATACTGGTGGCGCACGCTCAGATTGGCATTGAACTGCTTCTTCGAATAGCTGTAAGACAAGGAGTTCGTGAACTGTTGATACGTTTTCAGCAACGGGTTGCCGCGGACTATCTGTATCGTGTCCATCGCCTGCTCCACATCCGTCAGCGAACCGAGTGACGGTATGGCAGGACTGATGTTGAACCGGTAGCGCAGGAATCCCGCCTTCTTCAGATTATAGCTCAACCGCACGGTGGGCGTGAAGGTATAGTAGGCATGGTCTTCCTCACTCTCCTTGAACCAGGCGCGCGTCATGCCTACGCTGCCCGCATAGCTGAAGTCCTTTACCTTGCCCTGCACCTCGAAGAAAGCGGATGTCTGCGACTGGTCCATCTTCGAAGTGGTAGGGTTGGAACCTTTATACTCATTCTCTGTCCGCATCTGATAGTGGCGGGCACCGCCGCTCAGCTTCACCTCCTTGAAGTTCTTTTCATAGATGCTCTGCCGATGACGGAGCGCTTGTCACCGTCCACTAATGTCTGGATGTCTGCCAGCGGTGCGTTCTCGTCCTTGTACTCCTTGTATTTCCGGTTGTTCTTGGTATGGATGAGCGTTCCCGTTACATTCACCTGGATGCTCTGCTGATGGGGCAGGGTATGTTGGAAGTAAAGGTCGAGCGCCGGAGAGTAGCTGGATGTGTGGTTGTTGACGTACGAATAGATGGACTCCGTGCTGCCCACTGCCCACATCTTGTTCAGTTTATTCTGGTAGGGGGCATTGCTGAGGTTGTTACGGAAGATGGCATTGAATACATATTTGTCCGCTTTCGTCAGATTGTACGTCAGATTCAGGTTGTTGATGAAGCTCAGAGAGGGCGACTCGTCTTCGATGCCTTCCTTGATGCGGTCGATGGTGCGGTCGCCAGATAGAAGGTTTCGTGGGATTCGAGGCGGCTGTGATACTTGCCGTTCTTGTTGAAGTAGTCGATGCCCCATTCGGAGTTCTTGTAATTGAACTTCGCGCTCAGGAAATTCTCTCCCCATAGGGTGTGGGGCGAATCGGAGAGTTGGAAGTTCACAACACCGCCCGTTTCACGGCGGCGCAGGATAATGTTGACTACGGCGCCCAGCTCGTCGTCTCCGTACTGCTTGCCGGGGTCTTCGATGAACTCCACACGCAGTACGTCTTTGGCTCTGACGGCCGCTATCTCCTTGTCTGTCACTTTAATGCCGTTGATACGGGTTTGTACGGACCCACCACCGCTGACGCTCATGCTGTTGCTCAGATTGTCCACTTGCAGACGGGCAATGCCGAGATTGTTCAGCAGGTCGTAGGCACCGAACGAGCGTTTCAGCTGGCTTTCGGAAGGAGGATAATTTGCCGGTCTACCCGCTGCAGCACATTGCTGGCGGATACCGTCACTTCACCGAGGCTTACGGCATCTTCCTGCAACTGTACATCGCCCAGGTCGAGGCTTTTATTCAGTTTCAGCAGTATGTTTTCACTTTGGAGGCCGATGAAGGAGATGGAAAGGCGGTAATCGCCTGCCTTGATTTTATGGAGGGTGAACTTGCCTTGTGCATCCGAGGTTACTCCGGTCACCAAAGTAGAGTCTATGGTCCATAATGACACATTGGCGGCTATAACTGCCTCTTGCGAAGTGTCCGTGACGCGTCCTTTGATGGAGAGGCTCTGTGCCTGCGTACGGAGTACGGAGAGGGCAAGCAATAGTAAAAAAAGTTTGGTTTTCATAATCGTTTGTATTAGTCTGTTACTGTTGGATAGGGATGCAAAAGCCACTCCTTCCGTTAAGGAAAGATGTTGAGGCTTGTATGTCAGTTGTTTATACTTTCCTCGTCTGTCCGATGAAAGTCAGGAATGCATGAAGGAATAAATCTCGTACATCAGTGTCGAAACTTTGACAATCGTAAGTCCGAAGAGGAGTCCGAAGGTAATCCATAATGCAGTCTTTGCGTATCTCTTCATGAACCGTCTTTTTTAAGTTTGTTATATCGTTCTGTTATTTCTTCTATACTGATGCTGAGCAGCTCCATGCTGCGGAACATGTCGGCAAGCTGGTTTTCAAAAAACTCTTTCTTCTGTATTCGCATCACTTTCTTCACCGCATCTTTGGAGAGGTAGAACCCCATTCCCCGTTCCGGGTAGATGATGTCCTCCGTCTGGAGGTATTCATAGGCCTTCAGCACGGTGCGCGAGTTCACTGCCAGTTGTGTGGAGAGCTCCCTCACGGATACCACCCGCTCTTCCGCCCGCCATTCGCGGGTGAGAATCTTGCTGAAACAGAAGTCTACAATCTGCTGGTATATCGGCTTGTTGGTCTTGAAGTCCATAGGCTACAGTTGTTTTTCTTTGAGCAGGAAGTAGCTCGATGCCCATGAACCGAGCAGCACACTGATAGGAGCCGCATAATTGCAGAAGTCACGATGGCTTGTGCACCGGCCGACAGCGGATAGTTGGTGTGGGGCCATGTGGCAATGTTATCCATCCAGTATCCGTCCGCTCTGGCTTCGGGCATGAGGGAGGCCACAAAAGTTACAATTCCTATGCAGACGGCAATGGAGCCTACAAAGATGGTGAAACTTTTCAGCAGGACTTGCCGGCTGAAGGCGAAGTATCCGATGAAGGCGGAAGCATGCAGGATTACATAGGTCAGTATCTGGGTGTTGTGTATCCGGAACATCGTGATGTGCGTTGCAAAATACTGCAGGAACTCGCTGCCGCTTAAGGACAGCAGACCTTTGAGGCAGGCTATCAGCAGACTGCAGAATAGGGGAAGCAGCAGCAGGTATTTTATCCAGATATGCAGGAACTTCTCGAATGCCGATGCCGGCAGCAGTATATCGAGAGTGGAGCTGTGTTTGCTGAAATTTGTTTCCAGCAGGCAGGGGGCCATGAGGATAAACCATAGTACGTAGCGGGAGAATTCGGTGGCAGAGGTATGTTTGCCGTAGTAACTTCCACCGCGGTTTATGTCGTAGAGGATGCACAGGATGCAGATGAACGATACGACGGCTGCCGACCAAAGCAGGTGTCTGCCGGTCTCATTCCTTTTATATTGTTCCAGTAGCAGGAAGCGTTTCAGATTAAAAGTTGCGTTCATAGTTCTGTTTGTATGATGGATTTTCATTGAAACATGCTCTTTATCTTTTCCGGTTGTTGCAGCACCGCTTTATACAGCAGCTCGATGTCCGGTGTGTTCTCTTCTCCGTCCTCGTTGGGAATGATGGAGAAATAACCCGATAGATTCTCTTCGCTGTAGATGCTTTCTTCCGGCAGAATGCTTGTCCGGGCAAAGAGAAGCCGGTTACTGATTTCGTCCAGCGAACGGTTCAGTAATATTTCGCCTTTGCCAAGGATGACGAGATGGTCCAGCAGATTCTCGAAGTCGTGCGCCTGATGGGTGGAGATGAGCAGCGTGCTTTCATCGTCCATGCTGCGGCTGATGATACGTTTCAAGGCTTGGCGGGAGGTGATGTCCAGCCCGTTTGTCGGTTCGTCGAGCAGGATGTATGGAGTATGCAGGGCAAAGGCGTATGCCAGCATTGCCTTCTTCTGTTGTCCGTAGGAGACGGAAGAGAGTTTTTGTTTCCGGTTGATTTTCAGCTCTTCCAGGTTCAGCTTGAATTCTTCCTGATTGAAATGTGGATAGAATACGGAATGGCGTGCAGCGAAGCTGGCAATGCTTTCGGTAGGCATCTGCAACTCTTCGGGCAGGAAGAAGTAACGGTTCAACCCTTCGGGCTGTCTCTCTGCCGTGTTTCTTCCGTCTATGCTGCACTTTCCGTTTTTGGGAAAGAGTAGTCCGCAGATGAGATGCATCAGCGTCGTTTTGCCTACGCCGTTTTCTCCCAGAAGTCCATATATACCGTTTCCTATTTCCAAAGATATGTTGTTGAAAATAAGTGGATTGGACTTGTATCCGTAGCTTGTGTTCTCTATCGTTATCATAACTTTATTAGTGTTGTACTGATGTACAACACTGCAAACGTAGGGTAAGTTATGGAGAAAAGCAAGGGAAAGAGATACTTATTAACTTCTTTTAGCGGTTGTGCGCTTGCCGTTTGCTTACAGCATCTTCACCAGTATGTCCCATACAGCCACCATGTGGCAGCTGAACCGCCCAATACAAAGAAATGGAAAACCGAATGCATGTACCGTGCCTTGCGCAAGGAGTAGAAAGCAGCTCCCGTGATGTAGCATACTCCTTCGGCAATAATCCAGTAGCAGGCTGTAGGGGAGAGGGCGAAAAGCTGCTTGAATACTACCAGTACGGACAGTCCCATCAGGATGTAACACACTGTTTCCACGTAACTGTGCTCCTCCATCTTGCGGAAGCTGACAACAGTGCCGATGATGGCGCATAGCCAGACGAAGCCGAACAGTCCCCAGCCCCAACCGCCGTCCTCTCTCAATGCAATGAGTGTGATGGGGGAGTAACTGCCTGCAATGTGCCAATAGATGGCTGCATGGTCCCAATGCCGCAAGCGCGTTTCCACGGATTATGATGTTTCAGGGAGTGGTAAAGTGTGGAGGCAAGATAGGAGCCGCCCATGCCGAACAGATAGAGCCATACGCCGCATGCTGCCCAAAGGTTCTGTGCCTGGTAGCATTTTATCAGGAATAGTGCACTTACAATTACTCCCATGCAATGCCGATGCCATGGGAGATGGAATTGATGGTTTCTTCTTTTTTACTATAAAATAGTCCGTTACGCTTTCTTTTCATCAGTCGAAGCATCCATAGCATGTGGGCAACAGTTTACGGTCTCCCAACGTGTTGTCTACACGTGCCACGTTCACCCAGAACTTGTTTTCGCGCACGCTTTCTATCGGGTAGGCTGCCTTTTGGCGGGTATAGCTGTGCTCCCACGTGTCGGCTACCACTTCGTATTCGGGATGGGGGGCATTCACCAGCACGTTGTCCGTCTTGTCGCTTCGCCGTTCTTCACCTCTTGAATCTCGTCCCAGATGGTCAGCATCACGTGGACAAAGTTGTCGAGTTCGGCAAGGCTTTCGCTCTCCGTCGGTTCAATCATCAGTGTGCCGTGTACCGGGAAGGAGAGGGTAGGGGCATGATATCCATAATCCATCAGGCGCTTGGCGATGTCGTTTTCGCTGATGCCCGTCTCTTCGTGCACCTTACGGCATTCCAATATCATTTCGTGTCCCACGAAGCCGGTAGCACCGCGATAAACAATGCCGTATGTATCCTTGAGGCAGGCTGCCAGGTAGTTGGCGCTGAGGATGGCTATCTTTGTGGCCCGTGTCAGCCCTTCTGTTCCCATCATGCGGATATAGCCGTAAGTAATGGGGAGGATACCTGCACTGCCGAAAGGAGCTCCGGACACCTGGTTGGCGGCATTGCCGAACAATTTGTGTCCCGGAAGGAACGGAACCAGATGCTCTGCCACGCAGATGGGACCTACGCCCGGTCCGCCGCCACCGTGAGGAGAGGCGAACGTTTTGTGCAGATTCAAATGGCAGACATCCGCACCGATAAAGCCGGGATTCGTCAAGCCTACTTGGGCATTCATATTGGCACCGTCCATATATACCTGCGCACCGCAGGCGTGTATGATGTGGCAGATTTCCACAATTTCCGTTTCAAAGATACCGTGTGTGGAAGGGTAGGTGATCATTAGGGCGGCGAGGTCCGCCTTGTTTTCTTCCGCTTTGGCGCGCAGGTCGGCCATATCCACATTGCCTTGTGCGTCGCAGGCGCAGGTCACGGTGGTAAAGCCTGCCTGGATGGCAGATGCCGGTTGGTGCCGTGTGCGGATGCCGGTATCAGTATTTTGTTGCGGTGCCCTTGTCCTATGCTTTCCAGATAGGCGCGGATGACGCGAAGTCCTGCATATTCGCCTGCCGCACCGGAGTTGGGTTGCAGGCTGACACCGGCAAAGCCGGTAATTATCTTCAGCTCTTCACTGAGGTTGCTTATCAGTTCGCGGTAACCTTCGGCCTGGTCTTCGGGCACCAGGGGATGCATGTTCATGAATTCCGGACGGCTGAGCGGCAGCATCTCTGCGGCAGCGTTCAGCTTCATGGTGCACGAGCCGAGGGAAATCATGGAGTGTGCCAGCGAGATGTCCTTGCGGTCGAGACGCTTGATGTAGCGCATCATCTCCGTTTCCGTATGGTATTTGTTGAATACTTCATGTGTCAGATAGGTGCTTTGGCGTTTCATCTCCGCGCTGATGCTGCTTGCCATGGGTACGTCGCTTGCCTTTTCCCAATCCCTTCCGGCGGCAATGGCAAAGATGGAGAGCAGTACGTTGACGGCAGTGATGTCCGTAGTCTCATCGATGCTCATACCTACGTCCCCATTCTTGAAATAACGCAGGTTCACTTCCTTGCTCAAGGCGATGGTACGTATCTGCTGTGCCGAAATGGTGTCGGGCAGTGCAAAGCGGAGCGTGTCGAAATATTGTGCATTGACCTGCTTGTACCCCAGTCTGTTGATGCTCTTTTCCAGGAATACGGCAATGCTGTGGATGCGTTCCGCAATGGTGCGGATGCCTTCCGGACCGTGATATACGGCATAGAAGCCAGCCATCGTGGCAAGCAGTGCCTGCGCGGTGCAGATGTTGGAAGTCGCCTTTTCACGCTTGATGTGCTGCTCGCGGGTTTGCAGCGCCATGCGGTAGCACAGCTTGCCGTATTTGTCTTTCGACCAGCCGATGATGCGTCCCGGCATATTGCGCTTGTACTCGTCGCGGGTGGCAAAGTAGGCTGCCGACGGTCCGCCGTAGAACATCGGTGTACCGAGCCGTTGTGTGGTTCCGAAGACGATGTCAGCCCCCCATTCTCCCGGAGGGGTGAGCAGGGCGAGGCTCAGAATGTCGGCGGCAACAGCCACTTTGCAGTTGGCCGCATGGGCTTTTTCCACGAAGGCGCGATAATCTTCCACGTTGCCAGCGGCGTTGGGATATTGCAGTACGCAGGCGAAGATGTCCGGTGTGAATTCCATTTCATGGTATTTTCCTATACGCAGCTCGATACCTTGCGGAATGGCACGGGTAGTCATTACTGCCAGCGTCTGCGGGAAGACGGCTTCGTCAACAAATACCACGTTGGCGCCCGATTTCTGCATGTCGCGCGGACGCAGGGCATACATCATCGTCACGGCTTCGGCTGCGGCAGTTGCTTCGTCCAGCAGGGAGCAGTTGGCAAGGGGCATGCCGGTGAGGTCGCATACGGCAGTCTGGAAGTTCATTAGGGCTTCCAGGCGTCCTTGTGAGACTTCGGTCTGATAGGGGGTATAGGAAGTGTACCAAACGGGGTTCTCGAATACGTTCCGTTGGATAACGGCAGGAGTGATGGTGTTGTACCATCCCATACCGATATAGGTTGTGTAGAGTTTGTTTTTGGCAGCCAGCCCTGCAATGTGCTGTCCGAATTCATACTCTGTCATAGTCTTGGGCAGAGCCAGCGGTTCTTTCAGGCGGATGTTGGCAGGAATGGTTTTATCAATCAGCTCGTCCAGGCTTTTCACTCCTATTTTTTGGAGCATCTTCTCCTCGTCTTTTTCGCTGATGCCGATGTGGCGGTAGGCCAATAGGTCGTTTTTCATGGCTGTAATGATTTAAAAGTTTGCTGTATATTTACCGGAAGAACGGATTCTCCGCTTTCTCTATTCCTATGGTAGTCGGTGCTCCGTGTCCGGGATAGACAATCGTGTCGTTGGGCAGGATGAACAGACGGCTGCAAATATGTTCTATCAGTTCGTCGAAGTTGCCACCGGTGAGGTCGGCACGGCCGATGCTGCCTTGAAACAACACATCCCCCGAGAACATGCAGTGGTCTGCCGCGCAATAATACACCAGACTGCCCGGCGAGTGTCCCGGTACATGGATGGCTTCCAGTTTCGTATTGCCGAAGGTGATGATGTCTCCGTCGTGCAGATAAGTGCCCAGGGGCACGGGGGCTTCCTGCAGCTGGAAGCCGAACATGCGGCTTTGTTTCGGCGCTTCGTCAATCCAGAACTCATCGGCCTGGTTGGCTTCGGCCTTCAGACCGAACTCTTTCAGCATGAAAGGATTGCCGAAGATATGGTCCAGATGCAGATGGGTATTCAGCAGATGTTTCACATTCAGCCCATTCTTGGTGATGAAGTTTTTCAAGGCCTGCTTTTCTTCCTCATAAAAGCAGCCCGGGTCAATGACGACCGCTTCATTGGTTTCGTCCCAAAGCACATAACAGTTCTCCGGGAACATATTAAATTCGAATCTCTTTATTTTCATATTATGTATTTAGATTTCTAAACCTCAACTATCTCTCAACACCCTACATATACTACTTTCTTTGTCTCGAAGAACTCCTCTTCAAAGAACTCCTTCAGGTCCCACAACGTGGTCTTGTTCTTGACGGGCATGGTTTCGTTCCCCAATTCGCCCCCCTTGAGGCAAATCAGTCCGTTGGGCAATGCGTTCTGCTGTTTTGGGGAGATGTTCTTACGGATAATCTTCAGCAGGTCTGTCAGCGGCATCACGCACGGCTCACCACAAAGTCGAACTTCCCTTTTTCCTCTTCTGCACGGGCATGACGGAAGGTGGCGTTTTTCAGCCCGATGCTGTTGGCTATTTCGGAGGCTACGCGTACTTTCTTTCCGATGCTGTCCACCAGATGGAATTGTACTTCGGGGAAAAGGATGGCCAGCGGGATTCCCGGAAAGCCTCCTCCCGTGCCGAGGTCCATAATCTGTGTCCCCGGCCTGAAGTGGATTACCTTGGCTATGCCCAAAGAATGCAGCACATGGTGTTCGTACAAGTTCTCTATATCTTTGCGTGAAATGACATTAATCTTAGAGTTCCAGTCCAGATAGAGGTCGTAGAGTGCGGCAAACTGCCGTTTCTGTTCTTCCGTCAGGTCCGGGAAATATTTGAGTATTAAATCCATTGTGAATTTTATATTGATAGACAATTGATTACAGTTCCTATTCGCCGTCTGTTTTTATAGCGCTGCTTAATACAATGAATTTACCGTTCATCAGAGGAGCTATGTCCTCATAAGACAACGTGATTTTGGTTGCTCCCATTACGTATGGGGCAATTTCATATACATTATAATAGAAGGTGATTCCCGTTGGGTCCAGGTAGAAATTCTCGATGGGCTCCAGATCGCCGGTGGTGGCGTAGCCCATGTCCTCCAGCTCTTGGCGGGTGCTGACGTTGTTGTCTGCCATCAGCTGTTTCCAAAGCAAGTCGGTCAGCGCTTCCTTATAGTCGCCTTCAAAGAGGTCGTCCAGGCGGATGGGGCTTAGGGTCTTTAGGTCGAGGTTGAGGAAGGTGGACATATAGATGCCGTGTGCGCCGCCGGTATATTCGTTGTAATCTATACGGTAGGTCAGTATCAAGGTATTGCACAACTGCACATGGCTTTCGATTCCTTTATAATAGGAATACCAAGCTCCTATGCTTTCTTCGTCCTCCTTGTCCTGCTCATCCTTTTTGTACATTGGCTCCAGGTCATTGCGGTAGTCGCTGACATATTTCTCCGTATATTTCTTGACAGCTTCTTCGGGTGTCATCGCCATGTACTTGTCGCCGAAGCAGGCGGAGAGGAAGAAGGCGTTCAGACTGTCTTTCAGCCTCACGTCGGATGACTGGCTGGCGTAGGCAAAGTTGAGGATGAGGTTGCAGGCCGGCTTGGCTGTGTCTCCGAAGAGATGTACGGTTTCGTTTACTTGTATACTGTCGAACTCCAATGCGTATGCGTTTTTGTTCACGGTGTTACCGCAGGAAAAGAAAAAGCCGCTTGCCGCAAGCAGAAGGACAAGTAGGCTGACAGTTTGCTTTTTCATATTGAATTTCGTTTATAAATCAACATATCAATCAAAAAACTTTATCGACAAATATAGAACTTATTAACGAACTGCACACATAAAAAAGGAAAAATTAATTCCGGCAAACGGTTAAAACTTTCTATCTTTGCAGCGCTTATGAAGGAACTCCGTTACATACTGGCTGTACTCTTTTCCTCCCTTATCATTATAAGCGGAGTGGGGATTTCTGTAGTTCAGTATTGCTGTGCCGGATGCGAGACGACGCAAAGCTGCTGCACTTCCGGCTGTTCCAAATGCCATAATACACATCGTGCCTCACGGCAAACATGCAAGGATACCGGCTGTACAGCCGTCTACTACAAGGTGGATTTCGTGAAGCATGCACACGAGTCTGTTTCGTTCGTGCCATTCCTTACACTGTTTTGCGAGCAACTGCCGCTGTTTGATCACTCCTTGCCGCAGGTGGCTTGTACTCCGAGAGTTGTTTCAGGAGCACCGCCATATGTCGTCGGCTCGCGTCATTATCTGGCGCTCTATTCCACGCTTCTCATTTAGTGTTGTTTTATACGGGGCAATGACCTGGATTGCCCGGAGGGAACTGTTTGTTTTTTAATCACTTCTTTAAGTATAAAACAGAAATGAAATATAGTTTGATAGCCATTCTTCTGTTCTCTTTCACCGCCTTGCAGGCGCAGGTAAAGGGAACGGTAAAGGATAATTTGGGCGACCCGATTGCGGGTGCCAACCTCTTCTGGCAGGGAACCACCCAAGGTACCACCACTTCGGCGGATGGTACTTTCTCCTTGTCCAAACCCAATGACAAGCATATGCTTGTAGTCAGCTTTATCGGTTTTGAGAACGATACGATACACGTCAGTAACCGCAATGAGACGCTCGACATTGTCTTGCGCGAAGGGGTGGAACTGAGCGAGGTGAATGTGGTCAGCCGTAAGTTGGGCACCATGAAGCTGCGTAACAGTGTGATGAACGAAGATATGATAAGCAGCGCCGAGTTGAGCCGTGCCGCTTGCTGTAATTTGGGAGAGAGTTTTGTGACTAATCCCTCGGTGGACGTCACTTACTCTGACGCCGCCACCGGTGCCAAGCAAATCAAGCTTCTCGGCTTGTCCGGTACGTATGTGCAAATGATGACGGAGAATATCCCCAACTACCGCGGCTCTGCCGCCCCCTACGGACTGGGTTATGTACCCGGGCCATGGATGCAGAGTATTCAGGTGAGCAAGGGCAGTTCATCCGTGAAGAACGGCTATGAGGCCATCACGGGACAAATCAATGTGGAATTCAAGAAACCCCAGTTGCCCGAAGCCGATTGGTTTTCCGCCAACCTCTTTGCCAGCAGCACCAACCGTTATGAAGCCAATGCCGATGCCACGGTGAAACTCTCCAAACGTTGGAGCACCTCTTTGCTGGCGCATTACGAGAATGAGACCAAAGCTCACGACAGCAACGACGACGCTTTGCCGACATCCCCCGTGTGGAGCAGTACAACCTCTGGAACCGCTGGGCATACATGGGCGACCGTTACGTCTTCCAGGCAGGCATCAAAGTGCTTACAGAAGACCGCAACAGCGGGCAAGTCAGCCATGGCAAAACGTCCCTGGCAGACCCTTATAAGATAAGTATAGGTACCGACCGCTACGAAGCTTTCACCAAGAACGCCTATATATTCAACAAGGAGAAGAATACCAACCTGGCATTGATTCTCTCCGGCTCCCTGCACAAGCAGGATGCCTTGTACGGACGGAAAATCTACGATGTGGACCAGCACAACGCTTATGCCTCCTTGCTGTTCGAGACGGAACTGACCAAGCGTCAAAGCCTTTCTGCCGGACTGAGCTTCAACTATGACTCCTACGACCAGCACTACCGCCTGGACAATGACGCCGCACAGCCTTTGACGAAGAAATTCACCAAAGAAGCCGTCCCCGCGCCTACGTGCAGTACACCTACAACTGGGACGATAAACTGGTGCTGATGGGTGGCATCCGCGGCGACCATAGCAGCGAGTACGGCTATTTCGTCACCCCGCGTTTCCATGTGAAGTACAATCCCAACGAGTATGTACATTTCCGTCTTTCGGCAGGAAAAGGATACCGCACGAACCATGTGCTGGCCGAGAATAACTATCTGCTGGCAAGTAGCCGCCGGATAGACATCGCCAACGTCTTGACCAGGATGAGGCCTGGAACTATGGCGCAAGCACTTCCGCCTATATTCCCTTGTCCGGCAAAACCTTGAACCTGAATGCGGAATACTATTACACGGATTTCCGCAAGCAGGTGGTGGTGGATATGGATACGGACCCGCATGCCGTTCTGTTCTACAACCTTCACGGCCGTTCCTATTCGCAGGTAGTGCAGGTGGAGGCAAGCTATCCGTTCTTCCCGGGTTTCACCTTTACCGCGGCTTACCGTTGGACGGATGCCAAAACGAATTACAACGGAGAGCTGATGGAGAAACCCCTTACCAGCAAGTATAAAGGTTTGCTGACGGCTTCTTATCAGACACCTTTGGGATTGTGGCAGTTTGATGTGACTTTGCAACTGAACGGTGGCGGGCGCATGCCGGCTCCATACGAACTGACAGACGGCAACTGGTCGTGGGAAAGGCGCTATGGCGGCTTCGAGCAGTTGAGTGCCAGGTGACGCGCTATTTCCGTCGCTGGTCTATATACGTCGGTGGCGAGAACCTGACAAACTTCAAGCAGAAAAACCCCATCATCGATGCTTCCAATCCCTGGGGAAGCAACTTGATGCTACGATGGTTTGGGGACATGCATGGGGCAAAAGCCTATGTAGGTGTCCGTTTAACTTGCCGAGAATATAATATTATTTATGCGAATCAGTAGTTGAACTCTGATTCCTTGTTTTAGAAAATTAGATAAATGAATGCGAATGGCAATTTTGCCCATCGTATGTACTAAAAGTCCAGATGTAGATCTGACTTTCATCGCTCTTTGAA
>ENA-OQCX01000988-OQCX01000988.1-human-gut-metagenome-genome-assembly--contig:-NODE-988-length-13953-cov-1.572327_pt1 | contig 13953 bp, 21 predicted proteins | sample MGYA00242762_ERZ504587 | MGnify/ENA primary metagenome ERZ504587 (study PRJEB26092, sample SAMD00036337) | human gut metagenome | host: Homo sapiens | study: EMG produced TPA metagenomics assembly of...
TTAAAAATTAATTGCAAATACATTATCTTAAACAAAGTTCAGAAAATGCTATTGAAACAAAATATTTATCGAAAACAAAATGTTTATGGAAATAAGAGGGACTGAAAGAATGAAAAATATTACAAAAGAAGAAATGAACATAAAAGAGTTTTTTGAAAAATATCCTAATGTGGCAATTGCTTTGTCAGGTGGAGTTGATTCAGTATTTTTGGTTTATATGGCAAAAAAATATGCAAAGAGCGTGAAGGCGTATTTTGTCAAATCTGTTTTTTCAACCGGAATTTGAAAAAAAGGATGCAGAAAAAATTTGCCGGCAGCTAGGCGTTGATTTGAAGATTTTGAATGTGGATGTTTTATCTAACAAGCTGGTTACAGACAATCCGGTCAACAGATGTTATTATTGTAAGCAGGGTGTTTTTGGAACAATTCTTGAAGCAGCAAAGAATGACGGAATGACAGTAATTCTTGATGGAACCAACGCTTCAGATGATGCAGATGACAGACCGGGAATGAAGGCTTTGCAGGAGATGAAGGTTTTGTCCCCACTTAGAATGTGTGGCTACGTGAAATCTGAAATAAGAAAGCAGTCAAAGGAAGCAGGTTTGTTCGTGTACAACAAACCGTCATACGCTTGTCTTGCAACAAGAATACCAACAGGTACTGAAATAGATGAAGAAAAAATCAAACAGGTAGAAACAGCAGAAACATTTTTGTTTGACTTAGGCTTTCTGATTTCAGAGTAAGATGGATGGACAACAAAGCCAAAATCCAAATGCCTGAAAGCCAGTTACAGGCACTTATGGAAAAGCGAGAAGTTGTATTGGAAGAATTGTCAAAAATATTTGATGAGGTATTGCTTGATTTTGAGAACTAGATAGGAATAACAATAAAACAAGACAAAAAAATATGATTATAAGAAAGGCGACATTATGAAACAATCAGAGTTGATGAATATTTTGGATGATGTTGCAACAGGGAAAGTTACTAAGGAAGAAGCTTTGCTTGCCATTAAAGAAGAGCCTTTTAAGGATATGGGGTTTGCAAAGATTGATACCCACAGAGGCATCAGACAGGGGGTGCCTGAAGTTATTTATGGCGCAGGAAAAACCAAGGAACAAATAAAAGAAATTGTCAAGTATCTACAAAAAAGTGGTGAGGAAACTGTACTTATAACAAGAATGAGCAGTGAAGCCGCTAAGTTTGTCAGTGAAGAAATAGATTTGAGATATGATGAAATATCTAGGGTTGGAATAATTGGACCAATGCCTAAGAAAGACGGTATTGGAACAATAGTTGTTGCAACGGCAGGAACAAGTGATATGTATGTTGCAGAAGAAGCAGCGTTGACGGCAGAGGTTTTCGGCAATCAGGTTACAAGACTTTATGATGTGGGTGTTGCCGGACTTCACAGATTGATAAGCCACGTTGACGAAATAATGAGTGCTCCGTAATAATCGCAATTGCAGGAATGGAAGGCGCACTTGCCAGTGTCATAGGCGGAATGGCAGACTGCCCTGTAATCGCAGTGCCAACAAGCGTAGGCTACGGTGCAAACTTCGGAGGCTTATCAGCCCTTTTGTCAATGCTAAACTCCTGTGCCAGCGGAGTAAGCGTAGTCAACATAGATAATGGCTTCGGAGCAGCATATCAGGCAAGCATGATAAATCATATGAGAGCGAAGTAGTAGGGTGGGAGAAAACCTGCTCTTTCAGAAGAAATTACGGATAATTCCAGGGAAAACACATATAAAAGAGGAACTAATATGAGAATTTTGTATTTAGATTGTGGAATGGGTGCAGCAGGCGACATGTTGATGTCTGCTTTGCTAGAACTTGTTTCCGGATAAAGATAAGTTTGTTGAAAAAATTAATAATATTGGAATTTCAAATGTTAAGGTGAAGCTTGAAAGCTCGGTTAAATGTGGTATAAAAGGAAATCATGTTAGAGTTTTGATTAATGATGAAGAAGAATTGTCTGAGGATGTACACAACAGTGATGAATTACATCATCATAACCATACCCATACCCATATCCATCATCATGCTCATTACCATGCAACTATTGATTTTATTGAGCACACGATTCAAAATCTTGCAGTTTCAGACAAGGTTAAGAATGATGTAATTTCTATATACAAGCTTATAGCTCAGGCTGAGAGTAAAGCTCACGGTGTGGATGTTTCTGAAATTCATTTTCATGAGGTTGGAATGATGGATGCAATTGCGGATGTAACATGTTGCGCTATGTTAATGGAAGAGATTAACCCTGACAAGGTGGTTGTATCGCCTATTAATACAGGTTTTGGAAAAGTGAAATGTGCTCATGGAATACTTCCGGTTCCCGCACCGGCTACAGCTAATTTGCTTGAAGGAATGGTTTGCTACAGTGGAAATATTGAAGGTGAACTTTGCACGCCAACAGGGGCAGCAATTTTGAAATACTATGTTAATGAGTTTGGAAATATGCCTGCAATGATTATGGAAAAGCAGGGTTATGGCATGGGAAACAAAGACTTCCCGGTGGCTAACTGCATTAGAGCAATTCTTGGAGAAAAGACAGAAAACAATTCAATTAGGGAAAGTAACAATGACACCAATCAAAATAATAGAACCATTGAGAATAGTGATACTATCCAAGACACCATTGTGGAGCTTCGTTGCAACATTGACGATATGACTGCGGAAGAATTAAGTTTTGCGGTGGAACAGATTTGGCAGGATGATGTGTTGGACGTTTACACTATGCCAATTAGTATGAAAAAAGGTCGTCAGGGAACTTTGCTTAATGTAATGTGCAAAGAGTCGGCTAAGAAAGATGTTGCCGTAACTATTTTTAAGCATACATCAACAATTGGAATTAGAGAATACAATTGCAGCCGAATGATTTTGAATAGAAAGATTGAGAAGGTTAGCACCCAATATGGAGGTATTGATGTGAAAAAGACATATGGCTATGGAGTTGAAAAATCCAAGTTGGAGTTTGAAGATTTGAAGAAAATAGCTATTGAAAATAATATTTCCATAAGAGAAGTGAAGGAGAATATTTAATAAAGACACTTTAGGAGGACAAATTTATGCATATGGCAGACGCCTTGTTATCACCGGCAGTTGCAGGGACAATGTACGCCTGTAGTACAGCGGTGGCAGCATATTCAGTTACAAAAATAAGAAAAGAAGATGATCAGACTAAAATCCAACCATGGGAATAATGGGAGCTTTTGTTTTCGCAGCTCAAATGATTAATTTTACAATACCGGGAACAGGTTCTTCAGGACATTTGTGCGGAGGAATGTTGTTGTCCGCAATGCTTGGGGCACCGGCAGGTTTTCTGACAATGATAGGTATTTTGCTGATTCAGTGTTTGATGTTTGCTGACGGAGGTTTGATGGCTCTTGGGGCAAACGTGTGAACATGGCATTTTATGGATGCTTCATAGGAGCGATGGTTATATGGCGCCTTGTGATGAAAAACGGCGCATCAAAAAAGAAAATAATGGCAGCGTCAATTATTGGTTGCGTTGTTACTTTACAACTTGGAGCTTTTTCAGTAACACTTGAAACTTTGGCTTCAGGAATTACAGAACTTCCTTTTACTGCATTTGTTTCAGTAATGCAGCCAATACATTTGTGCATCGGATTGGTTGAAGGAATAATTACCGGGGCAGTTCTTTGCTTCGTCTACGAGGCTAGACCTGAATTGCTTTGGGGAATTGAAGCTGTTGACAAAAAAGAAAAAATGCCATACAAAAAAAGTTTTGGCAATTCTTTTGGCAATGGCAGTAATTATTGCAGGTGGCTTATCACTTGTGGCTTCATCTTTGCCTGATGGTTTGGAATGGTCAATTTCAAAAATCACAGGAGCTACGGAAGTGGAAAGCACAGGTGGAATTTACAGCTTTTTTGCGGGAATACAGGACAAGCTTGCAATCCTTCCTGACTACGGATTTAAGTCTTCAGACACAATTGCCGGAACATCATTTTCAGGCATTGTAGGTGGAGTGGTAGTAATTTTACTATGCGTTGTGTGCTGCAATTTGTTTAAGTTTTTTAGAAAGAAAGCATAATGGGAAAATTTGAAAATGCAATACACGAAATGTGTGCTATTGAAAATCAGCTGGGGAAGATAATTTCTAAATAACATACATGCACTGGCAAAACTGTTTGTAACGGTTTTGTATGTTGTAGGTGACTTCTTTTCCAAATATAATGTGACAGGTCTAGTGGGAATGATAATATATCCCTTGATTATTTTTAACCTTGGGGACATTAAATTTGGAAATGTATAAAAAGAATCAGACTTATTTTGCCATTGATTTGCATAATTGGTATTTTTAATCCTTTTTTTGACAGAAATGTTTTGCTGACAATGGGTGGAGTGAAAATAACCGGTGGCGAAATTTCTATGGTGACACTGATGATTAAAGGGATTTTGACGGTGATTGCCATTTATATTCTTATAATTACAACTACTATAGACCGAGTATGCATGGCGCTTAGAAAAATACATATTCCTGAGATTATTGTTATGATTATCCAGTTGATTTACAGGTACATTAACGTGTTGCTAAAGGAAACAAAAAGAATAGTTGAGGCGTACAGCCTTAGGCACCGGGCCAGAAAGGCATTAATTTTAAGGCTTGGGGAAGTCTGCCGGGGCAGTTGCTTTTACGAAGTATAGACAGGGCAACCGATGTGCATAACAGCATGAGTCTTAGAGGTTACAATTTTAATAACGTGCGAATCAGAAATTACAAATTAAGTAGCAGGGATTACGTGTGGATGATTTTATGGACACTGGTGATTATCGCTTTTAGAGTGTACCCTGTTTTTGAAATAGTGGGCGGTTTGTTTACATAAAAGGACAAAAAGATGGAGAATATAATTTCAGTTTCCCACCTTTCTTTTGGCTATGATAGCAAGAGAAAGGTTTTGGAAAATATAAATTTTCAATTAAAAAAGGGTGAGTCGGTGGGTTTGGTTGGCGCTAACGGCGTTGGAAAGTCTACTCTTTTAAGAATACTTGTTGGTCTAAATACAGGTTTTCAGGGAGATGTGATGGTCAACAATATTCCCCTTGAAAAAAAGAATTTAAAGACTATTAGAAAAAAATGTTGGCTACGTTTTTCAGGATGCGGACAGTCAGCTTTTTATGTCAACTGTTTTTGATGATGTTGCTTTTGCACCGAGAAATTACGGAATGTCTGAGGCAGAAGTTAATGAGAAAACAATGGAAGCGCTGAAGTTGTGCACATTGAACAGCTAAAGGACAAGCAGATTTATAAGCTTTCAGGAGGGGAGAAAAAAACTTGCCTCTATTGCAACAATCCTGTCAACGGAACCGGACGTTATATTGATGGATGAGCCAAGCGTGGCACTTGATCCAAAGAACAGACGAAACCTAATCAACATATTAAATCGACTGAATCAGGCAAAAATAATAGCTTCTCACGATTTGAATATGATAATGGACACTTGCGAGAGAACAATACTTCTTTCAGACGGAAAGATAATTAAGGATGGTAATACAAAGGAGATTCTTTTGGATAAAGAGCTGATGGAAGAAAGCGGCTTGGAGTTACCGTTAGGGTATTAGGAAAGTTAAAAATCAGATAACATTTTATATTATTAAAGTTAACAAATTGTTTACAAGAAATATTAGCACTCACTGTTGACGAGTGCTAACAAAAGTGCTATAACATAATCACAGGGAAAAAAGAGAGTCCCTGAAAGAAATAAAATTAACAATTACGACTAATGGAAGTCGCAATATGCAGTCAGCTAAATTCACAGATTTTGATTGCAGATATATAAGGAGGTAAGTATTATGTTAGCACCTAGTATTTTTGGAATGAATGATTTATTTGATGATTTTGGAGATGTATTTGAATTTTCACCTGCATTTAGAAAGCAGGTAGCAGCAACTAGAAATATAAGCTCAGATATTAAAGAATTGGCTGACGGCTACCAGATTGAAATGGAATTACCTGGATTTGCCAAGGAAGAAGTAAAGGCACAGTTGAAAGACGGTTACCTTACAATTACCGCTGAACACAGTGCAGAAAATAAAGAAGAGAACAACGAAGAAGGTCAGAAGAAGGAAGCCGTTAAATATATCCGTCGTGAAAGATATTATGGCAAGTGCCAGAGAAGCTTCTTTGTTGGCAAGAACGTAACAGAGGAAGATATTAATGCCAAGTTTGAAAACGGAATCTTGACAATGTATGTTCCTAAAGAAGTAAAGAAGCCACAGGTAGAAGAAAAATTCATTACAATTGAGTAATGAAGGTGGAAGAACTTGAATAAATCTTTTGGATAAAAATTAAATAAGGCAGTAGCGCTGCGTGGTGGAAACGGGAATTACAGTAAAAAATAGAAAAATCACAGAATGTTCTGTGTAATGTAAATAAAAAATATCCGGATAGAATGTAAGCTTAAAATACTTTCTTCTATCCGGATATTTTATTAATTCATTTTAAAAATTCAAGCCCTATTTTTTCTTCTTAATTTTCAATGGCTTATTTTTCACAACAGCGCTATATAAGCTGTAGTAGTATTTTTTACCAACTTTTAAGTAGGCTCTCACTTTTACGTAGTATTTCTTTGTCTTTTTAAGGCCTTTAACTTTTACGTACTGTTTTGTGTTGCCTGAAACAGTGTATTTCTTTACGACATGCTTCATTTTCTTGTCTGTTGCAACTCTAACTTCATAGCCTGTGCATCGTGGTGAGTTAGTCCACTTAACCATGATTCGTCTGTTCTTGCTATATCTCTTAGCAGACTTAATTGTTACTTTTGCCGGCTTTGTATACGTAGTCTTTGCCGTGCAAGGTGAAGATGTATATGTTTTGCCATCAGCCTTTAAATATGTTGCAACTCTGTATCTGTACTTTGTAGCAGAAGCAAGTTTAGTGATTTTGTATGACTTTGCATCTGAGTTTGCGATAGTCTTTATGGCTTCATATTTCTTTTTTGAATAGTTGTAACGGTAAACAATATATCCTGTTATTTTGTCTACAGGTGTCCATTTTAAAGTGACTTTTGATGTTGTAGTAGTTGAATCACTAAAGTCGGTCACTTTAGGCATAACAATTTTGTACTTTAATTCTCTTTCATCTGTACAGTTGTTTATACCTGATATGTAAACCTTTGCTGTTCCCGGATTTTTATTGTCAGAGTAGCTTAACTGATAATTAATGCCCTCTACAAGTTCGATATCCTTATATTTAACAGTAACAGTAGGCAACTTTCTTGAACCGTCATATGTGTAACTTGTCTTACTTAATGTGCAACTAAAAGCTTTAGTGTTGTACTTGACACGAAGAATTGTAGGTGTAACTTCATTAGGATTAACCATATTAGTTGTGAAGCTTCGCGCACCCCATTGATAATAAACACCCATTATTGCAGGGTATCAAGTGTGTAAACACCAACCTTTAAACCTTTAGACAAAGCAAGTTTTATGGCAGCTTCCGTAGTATAATTTTTTTCTCCATTAAAAGTAACTCCTTCAGCGTTACATTTAAGTGCGTCATTTACTGCATCTTCATCCAAAATAGTACTAAGATAAGTAGTTGCTAAAGTGCTGTCAATGCTTTTAATTTTATTCAAATAAGTTTTTGCTAAAAGAAATAAAAGTTACACAGTCTTCAAACGCCGGCATTTTTTAAAGGTTTAATTAATTCACTTTCAAAATAGTTTAGGATAAGTTACTGTCAAGATACGTCTCTTAATTTCAAATCTGCCAGTTGACTTTTTTTTCCCTTCGGATTTGTATTTCTTAATCAAGTCAATAACCTGGTCTAATGTGGCAATTTTAAGATTGCTGTAAGCATCAACATTGTTACCCTTAGTATATGAATATTTTAACAGTTCGCTGTAAGTTGAGTCTGAAATATCAACGCTAACGCCCATGTCATTTTTTAATTGAATCGATTGTGTGAGATAACCATGTAGCCTTGCCGTTTGAATCGGGCTTACATCTTCTGATATCAAGTTCAATCTTTGAAAATCCTGAAGCTACAGCCATTTCAAAAGCCGGAATTGAGTTCTCCGGTGCATAAGCTGAGTAACCTCTGTGTGCAACTAAGTCAAAAGCATCAGGGTCTACTGTTGTAGGTTGTTCAGTTGTAGTTTCCTGTGGTTTTGTAGTTGTTTCTGCAGGATTAGTTGTAGGACTATCCGTTGTAGTATTGTCAGTTGTTGATTTCTCAGTAGTAGTAATTTCAGTGGATTGTTCTGTTGAAGTTTCAATTGCTTTTTCCAAAGAATCAGAAGAATTAACCACATTAGAAGCAGATTGCACAACATTATATGTGGCAGCTTCAACTTCGGTAGCCTGTGTGTTTACTTCATAAGAATGTGATGAGTTAAATGTGTCTGCCTTAACTTCCTTAGGCGGTGCTACATATCCGCTCATCATTGTTGTAATCATAGCAAGAGAAAGAATCTTTGCTACTAGTTTTCGTGTTTTTATTTCTTTTTCCCATATTTATATCTCCTTTTCATACAAAATTGTATTATAACATTGATTGCATGATTTGACATCTAAATCTTATAAAAAATTTGTGATAAAAAACTGTTGAAAAAAAAAAATAGTTTATGCTACTTATATATTCCATACGACTGGCGGATTAGTGGGATTACCCACAGGGAGTATGGATGTACGTAGTCGACCGCCTGGGCAACCCTCTGGGTTACCTGGGTGGTTTTTTCATTTTGTGGAATTTTTAGAAAGGTTTGAAAGATTCTTTTAGAAAATTTCTTATAAGTTCTGCAAAACAATTAACTATCTTTGGAGAGGACAGAGGAGTTAAAATATGTTTATTAATTCTTTTTGCAGAAAAACTTCGACCCATTTTCTGCAAAGAGAATTACATTAAACAGTAATCTTAAATTAAAAACTTAAAACCCAAAGTAAACTTAAAATCAAAATTAAGGAGATTAAAAAATGCAGATGTTATCACTTGAAAATGAATTAAAAGAAAATTCATATCCGGGAAGAGGAATCGTAATTGGAAAAACACCTAATGGAAAGCATGCTGTAACAGCATATTTTATTATGGGAAGAAGCGAAAACAGTAGAAATCGTGTTTTTGTTGAAGAAAGGAGAAGGAATCCGCACAGAAGCTTTTGATCCATCAAAGCTTGTTGATCCAAGTCTTATTATCTACGCACCTGTTCGTGTTCTTGGAAACAAGACTATCGTAACTAACGGAGATCAGACAGATACAATTTACGAATTAATGGATAAGCAGCAGACTTTGAACAGGCACTTAGAACACGTGAGTTTGAACCTGATGCTCCTAATTACACACCTAGAATTTCAGGAATTATGCATATTGAAGATGGAAATTACAATTATGCAATGTCTATCTTAAAGAGCAACAACGGAAATCCTGAAGCATGTAACAGATATACTTTTGCATATAATAACCCTGTTAACGGAGAAGGTCATTTCATTCACACATACAAATGTGACGGAAATCCACTTCCAAGTTTTGAAGGTGAACCAAAGCTTGTACCTATGATGGACGATATGGACGCATTTACAGATATGCTTTGGAACAGCTTAAACGAAGATAACAAGGTATCTCTTTTTGTAAGATATATTGATATTGAAACAGGAAAATACGAAACAAAGATTGTTAACAAAAACAAATAATTATAATAATCAGTGTAAGTTTTGGAGGAATATATAATGAAGGAATTAGAATTAAAGTACGGATGTAATCCAAACCAGAAACCATCAAGAATATATATGGAAGAAGGAGAACTTCCAATTAAGGTTTCTTAACGGAAAGCCTGGATACATTAACTTTTTAGACGCATTTAACGGCTGGCAGTTAGTTAAGGAATTAAAGAAAGCAACAGGTCTTCCTGCAGCAACATCATTTAAGCATGTTTCACCTGCAGGTGCAGCAGTTGGTCTTCCACTTAGCGAAGTTGAAGCAAAAATCTACTGGGTAGATGATCTTGGAGAATTATCACCACTTGCATGCGCATATTCAAGAGCAAGAGGTGCAGACAGAATGTCATCATATGGTGACTTTATTGCTTTATCAGATGTATGTGATGTTTCAACAGCAAAGGTTATTAAGAGAGAATTTTCAGATGGAATCATTGCACCGGGATATGAACCTGAAGCACTTGAAATGTTAAAAGGAAAGAAGAAAGGGGCATATGCAATTATTGAAATTGACCCTAACTATGTACCAAAGCCAATTGAGCATAAAGAAGTATTTGGTATTACTTTTGAACAGGGACGTAACGAACTTAACATTGATGATGATTTCTTCAGCAATGTAGTTACAGAAAACAAAGATATTCCTGAATCAGCTAAAATTGATATGGCTATTTCAATGATTACATTAAAATATACACAGTCTAACTCAGTATGTTTCGTAAAGAATGGACAGGCAATCGGTGTAGGTGCAGGTCAGCAGTCAAGAATTCACTGTGTAAGACTTGCAGGACAGAAAGCTGATAACTGGCTTCTTCGTCAGGCACCACAGGTACTTAATCTTCCATTTAAGGAAAATATGAAACGTGCAGATAGAGATAATGCAATTGATCTTTATATTGGTGAAGAATATATGGATATTCTTGCTGATGGAGAATGGGAAAGAGTATTTACAGAAAAGCCACCTGTATTTACAAAGGAAGAAAAGCAGGCATGGCTTGCACAGGCTGACGGTATTACACTTGGTTCAGACGCATTCTTCCCATTTAGCGACAATATTGAACGTGCTTACAAGAGCGGTGTAAAATATGTTGCACAGCCAGGTGGTTCAATTCGTGATCAGGATGTTATTGATGCATGTAATAAGCATGGTATGGCAATGGCATTTACAGGACTTAGATTATTCCATCACTAAAAAGCATAAAATAGTGAGATTATAAGAGGGCTGTATTATTAACGATTGTACTTCTCCTTTTTAAAATTCTTGTGTAATTTAATTGTTTTACATAGCCTGCAGAAATTTTCGTCGCAAACACGTTGATTTTCTTATTTTGCTCCGCCGCCTATTGTAAAACAAAAATCAAAACTCGCCTACGGCTCAAACAGTTGATTTACGCGTTACTACAAACGGTGCATAAATTAGTGAACCTGCTTTTTATTAGCTTGCTTAATAAAAGCAGGTTTAATTAATTTATATATCGCGCCTGCGCGATATGAGTATGAAGCGTAGCGGAATACGAATGCCCTATTGTTTGCTTTTAAAAATTTCTGCATCTATGTAAAAAAAGATATTATAAGAATTTCAAAAGGAGATATCTCACCGTTAGTGATACAGCTCTATTTTCATATAGCAGAGTTAAATATAAAAGGGTAATATAAAAGGGATTGTTTAAACTCTGTTGACATATGTGAGCCTATATAATATAATTTCAATGACATTGTACTATATGGTGTAGTACAATCTTACGAAAAATAGAAAATCAAAGAGGAAAAGTATGGAACGTATTTACAAGATATTGCCTAAATACGCATTTATTCCAATTATATCCTGCCTTTTATTAAATAGTATTACTTATTTTGGAAGCAGAATATTTACAACGGGAATGCACCACTATGATATAAGCATAGCCATTGATAGAATGCTGCCATTTGTAACTCCCATGGTATCGGTTTATGTTTTGGCTTATGTCACATGGATTTTGGGTTTTATCATAATAGGAAGAGAAAGCAAAAAATTATGTTATGAAGTATGTTCAGCGGAAATGATTGCAAAACTCATATGTCTTGTTTGCTTTATAATAATGCCAACAACATTAACAAGACCTGAAATTACAGGTACAGGCTTTTGGAATTGGCTTACTTCACTGATATATTCAACGGATGCGGCGGATAATCTTTTCCCGTCCATTCATTGTCTTGAAAGCTGGATATTATTTAGAGGTGTAATGAGATGCGAAAAGCAGGGCACGGCAATGAAGATATTTATGTTTGTGTCTGCAATTTTGGTTTTTGCATCTACAGTATTAATAAAGCAGCATGTTGTAATTGATATTATCGGTGGTGTTTTGGTTGTTGAAATAGGTTTATTCCTAGCAAAGAAATTAAATACAAAAAGAATTTTTTATGCTATTGAGAATAAATTAGGTTTAGAGTAGAAAGGCTTGGTAGGATTTTGAAGAGCAATAAGAAACAGATTATATGGTCCTTAATTTTTATAGCTTTAATTGTTTTGACAGTATGGGTTATTGTAAAACAGAATGAATCTTTTTCAATAGAAGGTTTTATAAATTATGTATCAGCTGCAAAATGGCAGTGGATAGCGTTAGCCTTTCTTTGCATGGTAGGATTCATCATTTTTGAAGGACTTGCTGTTTTACAATTATGTAAGGCTTTTGGATACAAAGAGAAGGTTAAGCGTGGAATAGTTTATTCAGCTGTTGATATTTATTTTTCAGCCATTACTCCGTCAGCTACAGGCGGTCAGCCGGCATCGGCAATGTGTATGATGCAGGATGGAATTCCAGGAGCAGTAACAACGATTGTTTTGTTACTAAACTTGACCTTATACACAATTGCGATTATAGTTATAGGTGCTGTTTGTTTTATATTTAATTTTGATATGTTTAGGCATTTTAGCATTTGGTCAAAATATATGATACTTATCGGATGTGTTGTCCAGTTTGTGTTATTGACGGTATTTCTTCTTTTGGTTTATAAAGAGAAGATTGTTACAAAAATAGCAAATACCGGCATGAAGATATTGCATAAGCTTCATCTGATGAAGAACATAGAAAAGAGACAGGCACATTTGGTCGAAGTGGAAAGACAGTATAAGGAATGTGCGGCAGCAATAAAGAATAATAAAGTAGCTGTATTTAAGGCTTTATATTTAACCTATTACAGAGAATTTCACTTATTTGCGTTTCTGTATGTGTTTATATGGGCGTAGAAGGAAATATAAAAAGAGCGTTTGATGTATTTTCAGCACAGGGCTATGTGGTTCTTGGTTCAAACAGCGTTCCCATTCCGGGAGCAGTTGGTGCAGCAGATTATCTTTTTATAGATGGATTTGGCGGTATATTAAAAGATCCTGTTAGTATTGAATTATTAAGTAGAGGGATTTCATTTTATTGTTGCATTATAATTTGTGGAATAATTACACTTGGTATTTATTGTACAAAAGCGTGGAAAGGAATGAAGCAGAAGAAAAAATGTTAGGTTTTTATGATTACACTGTTGTTCTTACATATTGCTCAGTAATTTCAGCAGTAATAGGAATTTATGTTTCACTTAGCGGAGCAGGTCATCCATATATTGGAGTAATGCTTTTGTTATTATGTGGTTTGTTTGATACTTTTGACGGACGTGTGGCACGTTCAAAGAAGAATCGTACAGAGAAGGAGAAAGCTTTCGGAGTACAGATTGATTCATTATCTGACTTAGTTGCTTTCGGTGTTTTGCCGGTTTGTATTGGAGTGGCATTATACAACAGAGATAAGTTTGATTTTATTAAAACAGGGAAGGAAAGCCTGTTATTACATATTCCATTTGTAATAATTGTTATTTTGGGAGCGTTATTTGTACTGTGTGCTCTCATAAGACTTGCATATTTTAACATTACAGTGGAAGAAACACAGGGAGACAGCGTAGGCGATGACAAATATTATTTTGGACTTCCTGTTACATCAACAGCATTAATATTTCCAACATTTTTGTTAATGAGACACATTATGCTTATTACATGTCAGATTAACATTTCGTATATTTATTATATTTTGCTGGTTATTGTTGGAATATTGTATATTTTAAAAATTCAAGTTAAAGAAACCGGGAACAGCAATGATTTATCTTATGGTTGCTGTTGGTGCAGTTTGAATTTTTGGCAGTAGTGTTAATGAAGATTTGTTTTGGGAAGATAATATGAAAAAAGAAAAGTTCAGGAATTTTTAAAGATTTTTTAATATAATACAGTGCCGGGAAGAATGGTACTTAAGAT
>ENA-OQCX01000989-OQCX01000989.1-human-gut-metagenome-genome-assembly--contig:-NODE-989-length-13935-cov-1.696480_pt1 | contig 13935 bp, 14 predicted proteins | sample MGYA00242762_ERZ504587 | MGnify/ENA primary metagenome ERZ504587 (study PRJEB26092, sample SAMD00036337) | human gut metagenome | host: Homo sapiens | study: EMG produced TPA metagenomics assembly of...
TTTGTATAAGTATAAGTTATTATAAATTGTTGGCTTCTTTTATTACTTTTCTTCAAATCAGCTTGGAAGTACACATGTTTCTACAAAACCATGGTTCTGTAGATTTTCTTTCAGCGGCTTCTTCAGGGGAAAACCAGGCGACACCGCTGTTCTCGTCGGCTTTTATGGAGACAGCTTCCTCAAAATCTGCTTCCAGCAGATATGTTACATTCAGATGTAAATGGCTGGACACATATTTGCCCTTTTTCACATGTCCATCTACTGTAAGGGATTCCAAAGAAAAAATCTCCTCAGATACAGGACAGACATGGGAAATCCCCGCTTCCTCTTTCACTTCCCGAAGGGCAACTGCAAGTAAATCTGTCTCCCCGTCCGCATGTCCTCCCAGCCAGGACCAGGAATTATAAATATTGTGATAGACCATGAGAATTTTGCTTTTATCCTGATTTACCACCCAGGCAGAAGCAGTCATATGTGCTACCGTGTTTTCTCTGGAAAAAGCATTGGTATTATTTCTGATCCAGTTCAGAATAAGCTGCTTATCCGTCTCTTCTTGTTCATTGAACGGGGTATAATGCTCAATTTGGTTAAGTAGTTCCTGTCTGTTCATTATAGAGTGCTCCTTTTTATTGGTCTTGTACAATAGTATAACATAAGCAGATATTTATTTACACCTGAAAAGGAAGTATCTTTGTTATTCAAAATGCTGTTTAGCGTTTTCAAGATTGGTCTTTCCCTTTATCTTTAGCAACACCTTTGTTACAGTCAGCGCAGTGCCAGATTCGCTGCACAGAATTCTTGCCTGGGAGAGCGGGATATAGATCTGATTATCTTCTCCGGGGAGTATTGCAGCAACTTTACAGGGAAGACAGGACACTGGTGAAATATTATTCCCGGGATTGTCCATAGCCGTGAAACTACTGCTGGAAACGGAACTGCTGTATTCAGTAGAACTTTTTATTTGAATCGATACTGTCTAAGCAGTGCTGCTGTGTCACTCCACAGATTGCCTGGATAGCTGTTCTTCATGCACAGCACAGAAGTAAACAAAAGCATAAAACATGTATATAAAATCGTTACGAATGTAATATAGACAAACTGGCCTAAGAGCCATTTCTTCTTGGTGGTACGGATCAGCTGATAAGGAGTGACTGGTGTCATTTTCGGCAGGTCGGAGAACAGCAAAAGCAAAAGCATGGAACTTAGAAGCACTGCTGTTCCATCCCCGAAGGTCCACAGGAAAGGTTCAATTGCCTGTACAGGCGTATTGTAGTTATCCATAACAACCATGATCCTTCCTGTAAGCAGAAAACTGAGCACAAATTCCAGAAAGAGGGTAAAAATCACTTTGGGATTACGGAAAAAGCCGAAGAAATTGTAGCGAACAATTCCAAGTGTCTGCTTCATATCAGTATCCCAGACTACGGTCTATAATACTTCCGTCTACTGCATTGATGGTAAGAAAGCTCCAGGTAGGCCAATCTGTCGTATCTGAGTAGGTTTCGCCATCATATTCGGAGTCAATCTTGCGGGATCCGAAGAAATCCCAGACAGGAACCAGAAGACCGGTATGGGAATCTGTGGATGGCTCATAAATTCTGGCATAGCCAAGAACGATACGGTCAATATTGAATACCCTGGAATTTTCATAGGTAAGGTTGTCCGCGTTGGTGACGATCATCATTTTTCGTAGATATTCATGATCTCGCTGAATGGAAGCAGGTTTAAATTCTCAGTCTTAGTTTCTCCGATGGTGTATGGATTACAATAAGTCATGCTGTCGATTCCGTCTGCATTTACATAAAAATAAAGGTTTTCGTAAGCCCAGGTTTCCATAGTACTGTCCATGTCTTCAAGCGCTCCACCTGCATCCATGGTATAGGTAAGTGGAGTTCCATTTATGGTACGGCTGTAGTAGATAACATAACCACTTCCGAGATAACTGGAGTTATCATCTGTTCCAATGGACGTCTGAATCGCATAATCCCATCCGCATTGGTTTAAATCGTCAAGGCCCATGGCATCTGCTTTTTCCTGGGCTAATTTCTTCGCGTCATCCAACGAAATTCCAATAGATTTTTCGGTAGGTTTTTCATATGGACTGCTGCTGGAATAATCGGACCAGACAGCGTCAGAAGGGATTTCTTTACCGTCTTTTTGGGCTATCTTCTGGATTCTTACTTCCAAAGAATAGGTCCCCAGGAAGAGGTACGATAAGAATATTGGGAGCCGTCATCTAACTGGGCGATACCGGTAAAAGCATTGTCCTCCATAACTTCACCAGTACTGCTGTATGTCTGTACTCCCACAGCAGGTCTTCCTTCTACCAGATTTCTCGTTTCAGGTGCAGATTCATACTGGCTTTCCCAATAATCAATGTCATCGTAAATATCATATACGAGATTGCCATTATCATCGGTTCCCCAATTATTAGGATCCAGATTACCGTTGGCAACATCTTCTTTTAATTCATCGATTTTTTTCTTGATCTCATCCTTTGTCTGTACATAATAGCTGTCTGCAGTGTAAATCTTCGCATTTGAGAAAAAGGCATCTGTGATACCATCAAGAAGATCCTGTGTGACTGCAGCTGGTGTAACAGAAATTGCAGATATCTTTTCCACATCTGGTATTTCTACTGCCGCATCCGTATTTACCACAAGCTTGGATGTGTCGTCTGTTACTTAACTTTTGTAAGTCTCAGGCGCATTGATCAGGTCGCGGATAGTGGTTCTGGCAGCTGAGGCATTATCCGGGTGAACGTCAGTGGAGGCAGCAGTATCACTTGTACCAGTACTTTCAGAAGCAGTTGTCTGATCAGCGGAGGAGGCATTTCCTGCCATATTGACATCCTTGTCATCCGCTTCTTTGTAAGAATCCAGTGCTTTATTTCCCTTCTGCCTTACAAGGGAAGATTCTGGTGTCTGTGCACATCCCGCTAACATTCCCATGCAAAGAGTAAGTCCGATTATTCTTTCTATATTCTTTCTCATTTGTGTGAAGTCTCCCTTTCGATGTTTGAACATAACCGGAGGCCCAGGGGAACAGGCGTTTGATATTGCTCATAGTAATCATCCGGTCATGTTCTGATATAGATTATAGTACTTGGAATTACACCAAATCTTCCGTAAATTGTAACTGAATTGTAATCTGGCAAAAAATTCGTTACCATTCAATGAATACACAGGTTCCCTTTCCTATTTCACTTTCAATTTTCAACTGAAATCCATGTATATCTGCGATTTTTTTACAAAGTGCAAGTCCCAGACCCACACTTCCATTCGCCCGGGAACGGGATTTGTCAACCATATAAAATGCCTCTGTCACTTTATCAAGATCTTCAGCTGGGATTCCTTTGCCAAAATCCTGGACCATCAGTTTCTCAGCCGTCGCTTCCAGTATGAGTCTGGAATTGTCCGCGGAGGCTTTTACTGCGTTGTCAATAAAATTGTTTACCAGACTTAACATAAGATCTTTGTCAAAGTTTTTCTTCAGATCAGCAGGTTCACACTGAAGTTCCAGACAGATATTCTTCTCTTTCAGACGGCAGAGGTTAAGCTGTCTGGAATCCTCCAGAAAAGATTTCACTGAATTTTCTGTTGGGGCAAAACGTGCTCCCCAGTTTCATATAATCCGGTAAGTTCCAGCATTTTTACCGAAAGTCGGGACAGCCTGCGGCATTCACTGGAAATATAGGAGAGAGCTCTCTCCTGCTGCTGTCTTTGCAGGCGCACTGTGAGAAGGGTATCTGCATATCCCAGGATAGAGGTCATAGGTGTTTTCAGCTCATGGGCAAGACTTCCCATTAACTGTCGTTGTGTATGGTTTACAGTGGAAAGGCATTCAATCTGTTCTTTAACCTTGGAGGACATCTGATTAAAGCTTTTGCCAACCTGCGCCAGTTCCGTATCTCCTTCCGCAGGAACTTGTATATCATAGTTGCCTTCAGATACAGAAACCGCAGCTTCCCTTAATTTTGTAAGGGGTGCCATAATTTTCCGCAGGCTGAAAAAAAGAATTGTTCCGGTTAACAGAAGAAGAACCAGCGTCAACATACCCGCCTGATAAAAAAGGGTCCTGTTACTCTCCAGAACATCAGAAACGTCTTTATAAGTGACAATCTGATAATTCAGATTTGTAGTTGACTCTGTGGAGGAATAAAAAAAAAGCAACAGTGTTTTACCGTCGGCTTTGCTGATAAGGGGATCACAGATATAAGTATCCGCGTCATACCATTTTCCGTGTAATTCCACTTCTCCCAGTTGCTCCTGGATTCCCTGAACATCGAAATCATAGGCGGTACCGTTGTAAAGTTCTTCGCCATTCTGATATAGAACAGCATTGTCATGGAAAATCTGTCGGAAAGCGTAGATCAGAATTCGGTTTCGGACTTTCTCATCGGAATTAGCGGACTGACTGCTTGTAAGTCTTAATTTCTCTTCAAATTGTAAAAGATTATTCTGAAATTTGGTATATTCATAGTTATTGATATACTGAATACTCTGATTCTTCCAGCGATATGAAGTATAGAAAAAAATAGCGGAGGATAAAATCAGGATCATGCAGGCCACCTGTAAAAAGATTTTTGTAAAAAGCTTCAAAATTCCACCTCCAGTCGGTATCCAATGCGGGGAATGGTTTTGATCCTGTTCTGCCAGCCCAGCTTCTTGCGGATACGTCCCACATGTGCATCTACTGTTCTTGTTTCTCCTTCGAATTCTACGCCCCAGAGACCGGCCAGAAGCTGCTCTCTTGTAAGAGCTTTATTGGGATTGCGGACGAACATCATAAGGCAGTTGTATTCCATTGGTTTCAGGTAAATTTCCTCTCCATTTCTGGTAACGGTATGGCTTATGGTGTCTATGGTAATATTGTTAATCTGTATCTGCTCCTGTAAATTCCATGACGTTCCAGTACTTTCTCCAGGCGGACCATCACTTCCAGCATCTCGAAGGGCTTTACAATATAGTCTTCGGCACCTTCTTTAAGGCCTTTTACTTTGCTTGCGATGTCGGCTCTGGCGGTGAGAAAAATGACGGGAATGCCGTAGTGATTCAGTTCTGGTAAAAGGGTATATCCATCTTTTCCAGGGAGCATAATATCTACAAGGGCGCACTGGAACTCATGATCCAGCAATTCCTTCGCTGGCGTCATTGCCGTCCAGGTAGCTTACGGTCTGGTAGCCGGTGACTTCCAGGTTCATGCAAAGTAAGTTATTGATTGCTGGTTCATCTTCTATTACAAGTATTCTGGCTTTCATTTCGGGTCCTTTCTTGTATACTCTGAAAAATAGTCCTTATTTGATGTACTGGTTCTATTATACATGTTTTGGTAGTGATAAATGTAACCATATTGTAAAAAGCAGATATAGGGAAAAGTTGTGTGCGTTATTGATGGAAATGTGGCAGACTTTAAAGCTTTGTAGATATGGAGGCAGTCCTTATACAATCGCCCCACCTGAGATGGGTGGGGCGATTAAAAAATTATAGTATTTATTCAGCAGGTATTATTTCGCGAGTGGTAACTGAGAAGTACAGAACAGTTACAAATTATTTACATGGAAATCAGTCCAAATGCATTTGCTACAGAGCTAAGCAGGATAATTGCTGCAAATATCGGGCAGAGGTATTTGATCATAAAGTTAAAAATCTTTTTCCTGCGGAAAGTTCCGCCTTCAGCTACTACTTCCTCCTCAATCTTTTCCACTCCCACTTTTCTGGAAATTAAAAGACAGGTTGCAAGTGCGGCAATTGGCATCATTACAGAATTGGTGAGGAAATCAAAGAAATCCAGAAACTGCATTCCAATGATTTTTACAAAGCCAAGCGGTCCATATCCAAGGGAAGAAAGAGTTCCAAGAAGAATCATGATCACACCAACAATAACGGTTGCTTTCTTTCTGTGCCATCTCAGTTCGTCCTGGAAGGTAGATACAGCGCTCTCCGTCAGGGCAATAGAGCTGGTAAGAGCTGCGCATAGCACCAGTACAAAGAACAGAATCCCAATGGGAGTTCCCAACCCCATACTGGCAAATACCTTGGGAATGGTGATGAACATAAGCGCCGGTCCTGCCTGTAAAGTATCCGGATCTCCACCGGAGAATGCAAACACAGCCGGAATGATCATCAGACCTGCCATAATGGCAATTGCAGTGTCAAACACTTCTACATTCTTGGTGGAACCTTCGATAGATACGTCCTTTTTCATATAAGAGCCAAAGGTTACCAGAATTCCCATGGCAATAGACAGGGAATAAAACATCTGACCCATGGCGGCTACCACTGTCATCCAGGAGAAATTCTCAATATTTGGTACCAGGAAATATTTCACTCCTGCAAGGCACCTGGTCTTGTAACAGAGTAAACAGTAATAAGCACAGATAAAAATACCAGAACCGGCATCATAAATTTGGAAACGCGCTCTACTCCGTTTCGGACTCCTGCATAAATGATTGCAACTGTTAAAAATGCAAAAATAAGGAAACAGACCTCTGTGGAGGTACCATTCGAAATAAACTCAGAAAAATATCCGTCTTCTGCCAGCTTCTGGCTGTTACCTTTTATATATTCGATCAGATATTTGATAACCCATCCGCCGATAACGGAATAGTATGGCACGATCAGGACTGGAATGATGGCATTGATCCAGCCACCAAAGGACAGCCATTTAGACTTGCCAAATTTTCCAAAAGCACCTACCGGACTTTTCTTGTTCATTCGGCCAAGGGCGGTTTCGGCGACAATCATGGAGTAGCCAAAAGTAAGTGCCAGAATAATGTAAATCAGTAAAAATATTCCACCGCCGTATTTTGCCGCAAGGTAAGGAAATCGCCATATATTTCCCAGTCCGACGGAAGCTCCGGCAGCAGACAGTACAAATCCCAGTTTACCGGAAAAAGTACTTCGTTCATGATGATGTTTTTCCATAAATTTTTCCTTCCAAATTCGTAAAATTTGTTTTTGCTTTTTATAAACTCCAACTCTTATGATGATAACATGGTTTTGTGTTAAAGGCAAACAATATATATAAAATAACAGCAATAACAAATAATACAAAAACGAGGGAGAAATTATTGATTTTAACAAAATAAGATCTTATAATTAAGATTATCAATTAACATATATATGTTATGGAGGGTGCGGATTATGAATGAAGAATTGTTTAACGAAGCAACGAAATCAAATGTTCTCACAAAGAAACTGATCGACCAGCTTCTTGAGAGCATGACCTACAGCAGCATTTCCTTTATCAACTGGACCATTGAGACTTTGTCTCTGATCAAGGCGCGTCTGCAGCGCGGAGACCGGATTACAGACGAAGTCAGCGGAGAGGTTTATACCTTATACTCTTTCCAGCAGTTTGTGGAGAAGAATTTTTCTACTTATATAGCAAGCCAGGTATTTAAAGAGACTTCTAAGCCGGAGAAAATTTACTTCTCTCTGAAACCGTGTGAAGAGGGATACAGTCTGGTTGCTGCTGATTCTGACAGTAATAAAACCTACTCCTGGATCTCAAGCCTGAGTAAACGTTTCTCATTGGTAGAAATGATCGCCACAGGAATTGTATATGTGAAAGATACACGTACGAATACTTATCAGCCATTTATTTCCGGAAATGGCAAATATTGTAAGTATGATAAAGAGAAGGGAATTCTTGTAGAAATTTAATTATATTAACTTCCAGAGCGTATTTGAAAAGGGCTTTCTGCAAAAACTCCCGCAAAGTGGGGCGTGCAGATTACGGGAATGATTTATCAAATACGCTTTAGGGTATCAGACATAACAGACGGACACAGATCGCAAGGACTGCTTTAGCGAAATTTCAGCAAAGAAGTCCTTGCAATCTGTGTCCATTTTATTACATTCTAAGTTTTTTATGAAACTCCCGGATAGTATCATTGCTGTTAAAAATAAACATTCCTGCAAATACCAGCAGACTGATTCCTGTGCATACCACAGATGGGTATGGGAAACGGATCTGGTGAAAAAACATAAGGATCAGCGGTACCAGACCAGCAAAAGCAGCCTGAACAAGGTAAAACAGATACTCTTCTTTTTCCAGCTTTTGTACTTTTACGATCACAGGTATAGAGCCAAGCACTGCAAGAGCGCCAAATGGAAGGACAAAATCCAGAGACCATCCATGCCATCCGGTATATTTGTCCCACAGAACCGCGATAATAGTTACCAGGATCAACTGTATGATCTCGTTTTTTAAGATATTCCTCCGTTTGGCATAAGCAACCGCTACGATCAGCCATCCGCAAAGACAGCCAGCTGCGGCGAACCAGAACCAGTCCAGTTTTTCCCGTGTAAGGTAATTGATCATGCCGCAGAGAATTGCAGCTGCAATGCAGACAAAATTGAAAACCTGCACGATTCTCTGCGCCTCCTTTTTCTCTTTCAGGGAACAGCCGGGGAAATTATTGGTTTTTTCTGTATAAGGAATTTCTTCTTTTTTCAGCATGTTCAGAAAATTTCGCTGAATATTATCCTTGGGAAGCTTGGAGGTAAATCCAAGAACCATTTCGTTTTCGTAAGAGCAGGAACAAAGCTGCATGGAGTTGGTACTTGCGAAAATTCCGAAACGGTCAATGTACTGGTTATACTCCTTTGGAAAACGAAGAATTCCAATATTGGAATAAACAGCCGTAATGCTTCTAGAGCTTAGGTTTGCTCCCAGCATAAGGAAATATTTCTTTATTTCCAGGGGAACTGCACGGATGACCGGATTTTTCTCCAGACGGACATAGCTATTCATATGTCTGGCAATTTTCTCTTCTACCAGTTCTGCGGCAAACTGCTCTTTCACGTGAGCCAGAATTTCTGTAAAATCAGAAGTTTTGGAAAAATCATGTCCCACTTCTATCCAGCCAAAAAAATTTGCCATAGACTGTGAGGGAAAATAATTCCGCAGATTTACAGGAACCATAAGGGCAATGGGGCGATTTTGCCTGCTCTTGGGAATTTCCTCATGGATGGAACAAAGAAACATGGCTGTGATCAGAATGGTTATGGAGACACCGTATTCTTTTGCTTTTGCATGAAGCTCTTTTACCGGAAGTACAATCTCTGTAATATGCATATCCTCATGAAGCAGCCGTTCTCCCGGAAGTCTGACAGCGCGAGGTTTTTTCTCAGAATTTCCGGGAATATCCGAGGAATAATACTGGGAAAAGCTATCCTCCTCCTGATCACCGGGGGTGCTCATATCCGTGACTGGAAGAGAAGGCAGATCCTGTTTCGGGTGAGCCTTTTTCAGATAATTGCTTACAAGTTCCTGGAGAAAATGCATTGCCCCGGTACCATCTGTCAGTGCATGGAAAACTTCAAAATTGATTCTTTTTTCATAATAGCTGACCTGGAAAAGAAGATTCTTTTTGTCCGGAATATACAGCCTGCTGCATGGAGGCTTCTTCTCTTCCTTTACAATTGGACGAATATCCCTGTGTTCCAGGTAGAACCAGAATAATCCTTTTCGGAGAACCATCTGAAACAGAGGATATTTTTCCATGTTTTTTCAAGAGCGGCCTGGAGAAGCTCCGGTTTTACATTTTCCTTTAGTTCACAGTAAAAACGAAATACTCTGGTATCATTTTTGCCAGTTACCAGAGGAAAAGCAAGGGCCGCGTTATCCAGTTTTCTCCAGTTCGAATATCCTTCTTTCAATTTTCACACTTCCCTTTTTAAGAATTCGTTCATATAAGAAAAACTTTCCTGCACATGGAAAAAGCGGATTCCAAGAGCAAAAAAGCCGTGAAGTGCATCTTTGATCCGGTGTACTTCTACATAATTACCAGCCTCTGCCAGTTTTTTTCCATAATCTTCGCCTTCATCACGAAGAGGATCAAACTCTGCTGTGAGAATCAGGGTTTCTGGCATATTAGAAAAATCTCTTGCCAGAAGAGGTGCAAAATAAGGGTTGACCCGATCCTCCGGACAGCTCTCATACAGATTCAGATAATCCTGCATTTTCACTGCAGTAAGCAGGTAGTCGGTGCCGTTCTTTTGCACAGAGGCATAGGGAGATGCGGTTGTATAGGTATTATATAAGGCTGGATAAATAAGAATCTGCCGGAATACCTGAAAGTCGCCCTTGTCTCTTGCCATAAGAGCAACTGCGGCTGCAAGATTTCCTCCGGCACTGTCACCCATGATAGTGATTTTCCGGGGATCAGTATTCAGAATCAGCTTATTGGTGTAAAGCGCTTTCGCCGCTGCATAACAGTCCATCAGAGCCGTTGGAAAACGATATTCAGGAGCAAGCCTGTATTCCACAGATACTACAATATGACCGGTAGACTGGGACATTCTGGCACATACACGGTTATAGGTATCCACACTTTCTGTCACCCATCCTCCGCCATGAAAAAATAGAAGAACTGGAAAAGTATGGCCTTTTTCCACCCCGTTTGTCATGGCTTCTTCAGTAGGAAAATAAATCCGCAGAGGGATTTCGTAGTCCCCGTTGAAAATCTGGATATCCATTTTTTCAGAAAAATATTCATGGCATCCAGCTTCTTAATGTCCACCAGTCTGCGGGAGGATTCCACTTCGATATTGCCGTAGGAAAGGGTGTGGAGAATTGCTCGCATGGTTTTGGAAATCATGGCCTGTATTCCTTTCTGGTTTTAAAATCAAGCTTCATCAGACTGTTCTGTTATGGAAAAATCAGTCTTCTGCATTAGCTGGCAGGCATCAGATAGAACGGAAGCCTTTTCCAATGATTTCGCTGCTGTTTACGATGGTAATAAATGCATGAGGATCAATCTGTCTTAAATGAATACGAAGACGGTTGGTCTCACTTCGGGTAAGCACAGTCATCATTACCTTCTGCTCCTTCTTGGTATAGATGCCAAAGGCCTTCTGCTCTGTGGCAGAACGATGCAGGTCATTGATGATGAACTCTTCTACCTGCTCCGGATATTTGCTAATGATCGTACATACCTTTCTCAGATTCAGACTCTCAATAGCACTGTCTACTACAGTGCATTTCAGGATCATTCCAAGAATACAGTAAAGTCCGGTCTGGGCACCGTAAAGGTAAGCTGCGATCAGTACGATTCCCAGGTCGCTGACCAAAAGGGCACGCCCCGATCTCAAGGCTGGTATATTTGTGCAAAATCATTGCCACAATATCAGTACCACCAGTGGAGGCACCGACATTAAATACCATAGCAGCTCCCACTGCAGGAAGGATCACTGCAAAACAAAGCTCCAGGAACACGTCATGTGTAAGTGGCGAACTAAGGGGATAAATAGCTTCACAGGCACTTACATAGAAAGACAGGGCAAAAGAGGAATAGACAGTCCAGCCCATGGAGCGGATTCCAAGGAAGAAAAATCCAAGTACAACAAGTGCTGCATTGACGATCCACATAAATGCACCTACATTCCACTTCGGAAATAAGGTAGAAAGGATAATAGACAGACCAGATGTACCACCAAATGCGAAATGGTTGGGTGTTTTAAAAATGGCAATTCCAACCGCTGTAAAAATCAATCCCAGATTCAGAATGATAAAGAACATCAGGTTGTCTTTTGTAAATATATTTTTTTTCATAAAACGAGTCCTCTCCTTCTTTCGGTGAACTCAGTATAACGTAAAAAATGAGTCCTGTAAAGAAACGGAATCAAAGAATCCCGCAAGGCAGAATTATACAAACTCTGTTTTCCCGCTCTTCTTCGCTGCATCTATAAGCTCTCCTAACCGCTTATTGCAGCTTCCAACCGGAACAGCCGTGCAGATTATCCTCTCACAGCTTTCCATGGCTTTTTGCGCCTTCTGGAAGGCTTCTTCACTGATTTCCCTGAAGGGTTCTTCCGTGATCACCTTTGAAGCCAATAGTCTTGCCAGGCGGTAATCCACGTCATTGGTGTAAAGAATACCTGCAATAAAAGGTGTATGCTCTTTCTGCAGCTGACGGAATATGGGAATACCAGTGCCGTTTCCACAGATTACGAAAGTTTTCGCTTCTCCGTCTGGTTTCGGAAGCTCAATACTTCCAAACAGGGGATCAAAAAATCCATTGTTGATCTCATACAGCTCCTTGATCATGTTCTCTTTAAAAATATCTTCCGGCTTTCCAAAATGAGAAATAGTATCTCCCTTTACGCAGATGATCTTATCTGCAATTTTCTGTGCCAGATCGATTTCGTGAAGAGACATGATAACTGTGATCTGCTTCTTTTTTGCCATATCCCGAAGAATGGATAAAAGATCCAGCTTATGTTTGATATCAAGGAAAGAGGTTGGCTCATCCAGAATAATAATATCCGGTTCCTGGCAGATCGCACGGGCAAGAAGCACTCTCTGACGCTGGCCATCGCTGATGTTGTTAAAGTCACGACTGCCAAGCGATTCCGCATGCACCGCTCTCATGGCTTCCTCTACCTTTTCCTCATCCTCTCTGGAAAGAATACCGAGTCTGCCTGTATAAGGGTAGCGTCCGGTTGCCACAATATCATGACAGGTCATAAGCTCCGGACGCATTCGTTCCGTAAGAACTACTGCCATGCGTGTGGAAAGCTCTTTATAGGAAAAAGAATTTAGATTGCGATCATCAAAGTAAACTTTTCCACCAATGATCTGCAGCTGTCTTGTGATACTTTTCAGAATCGTAGATTTACCAGAACCATTTGGACCAATGAGAGTTACAATCTCCCCTTTTTTAATTCCAATACAGATATCATGAATTAAGGCCTTTTTGTCATAACCGACAGAAAGGTTATCCATATGAAAATAGTAATTATCCATTTCAGTTTCCTCTCTTCTTCCGCAACATCATGAAAATAACAACAGGTGCTCCAAAGATGGAGGTAACGGTACTGATATTCAGCTCCAGAGGGGCAAAAGCCATTCTGGCAATCAGGTCACACATCATACAGAAAACTGCACCGCCCAGGAATGTTCCCGGAATGATTATAAGTGGTCTGGATGTGCCGAAGCTTCTTTTCATCAGAAATGGGACTGCAATTCCAACGAAAGAAATCGGTCCTGCAAAAGCAGTTACAGTTGCTGATAAAATACTGGAAAGCAAAATCAATGCAACACGGAAGAATTTGATGTTTACGCCCATGCTTTGTGCATAAGCTTCTCCCAGCTGATAAGCACCGATGGGCTTTGACAGCAGGAAAGTCAGGATCAGGGTAATTCCTACCACCACACAGGAAATGTAAACGTTACTCCAGCTCATACCGGAGAAGCTTCCCTGTGACCATCCATGAAGATTTACAATATCGGAATCATCTGCAAAAGTTACCACAAAATCAGTTACTGCAGAACAGATATAGCCGATCATGATTCCGGCAACCAGAAGGGTGGCCATGTGCTTGATCCTTTTTGAAATCAGAAGAATAAAACCTATGGAAATCAGGGAACCAATAAAAGCTGCAATGATCAGAGTGTAAGAAGTTACGTTTACAGCTCTGCCAAGATAATAAATCATGGTAAGAGCTACTACCATTTTCGCACCGGAAGAAATTCCCAGAACAAAAGGTCCTGCAATGGGATTTTCAAAAAAGGTCTGGAGAAGAAAACCAGATAGGGATAAGGCACCTCCAAGAATGGCAGCCATCAGGATCCTGGGAAGACGGATTTTCCAGATGATGCTGTATTCTTTTGTATCTGTGGCTTTTTTCAGCAGGATATCTATGATCTCAGACAGAGAAATATGAACATTTCCTGTATTGATATTCAAAACTGTGATCAGGCCAAACGCCAGGATCAACAGAACAAAAACCAATGTATAGCGAGATCTTCTCTTAAAGTTCTCCATGTGGAAACTGGTTCCATCGGATTGTCTGTTCATTCTAATTATACTCCTCATATAATTAAGTGTTTTTTATTGAAAATTCAAGGTTTTTCAACCTTTCATATCTCAGTGAATAAGCCACAGCTATGAGCATTTCGATGTATCAGGTACTGAAATAGCGG
>ENA-OQCX01000990-OQCX01000990.1-human-gut-metagenome-genome-assembly--contig:-NODE-990-length-13928-cov-2.351496_pt1 | contig 13928 bp, 14 predicted proteins | sample MGYA00242762_ERZ504587 | MGnify/ENA primary metagenome ERZ504587 (study PRJEB26092, sample SAMD00036337) | human gut metagenome | host: Homo sapiens | study: EMG produced TPA metagenomics assembly of...
CAACCGCGGCAGTCATCGGCGATGAGGTAATGGGTGTGTACGACCGCCTGCACCAGATATTGCCAGGACAACCTGCCAAACTATTCCTGCTTATTGGCGTAAACGATGTTTCGCACGACCTGACAGCCGACAGCATCGCCGGTATGATTCGCATGACGGTAGAGCGCATCCGGAAAGAGTCTCCCGACACCAGGCTTTACCTGCAAAGCCTGCTTCCTATCAACGAAGTTTCGGCCGTTATAAAAGACTGGCAGGCAAGACAAATCTGATACCCGAAATCAACAAACAACTGGAAGCACTTGCCAAAGAAAAGGGCCTGACGTACATTAATCTCTTCCCTTTATTCACCGAAAAAGGAAGCAATGTATTACGTGCCGATTTGACAACAGACGGATTACACCTGAAAGAAGAAGGCTATAAAATATGGGCGAAAGCCCTCAGGAAAAAGATTTAGAAAAGACACATGACACGCATATAACGGAAAAAGGTGATAAAGAACAAACTTTACCACCTTTTCTGTTTTTTATATCCAATCAATCAGTCTGCAATTCCTTCCAAACATACATCAAAGGTCAATGACGTATAACCGGGAATATCACCGGATGAACTACCGCTTGCACCATATCCGCTCTGCCAGGGAATATACAGCATCCAACGCTCACCGACCCGCATATATTGCAAAGCCCATGTCCAGCCCGCAATAACTTCGGATACCATAAATTCGGAAGGGGAATTAAACGCCGTAGGCCATTTGGATTCGGGAGAGTTTTCGGACAAGGGATCTGATAAAGGCAACGGAATTTCGCGGTCTGTCGCTCCGAAACCGTCAAAATTGCCATCGAACTCTTCTCCGGTAATGAAAGTACCACGATAGAAAACGCTTACCTTTTCCGTGAACAACGGGTATGCCCCGCTATCTGTTTTCCACAACTTCTTGCAATACACATACTGAGGACGTAAAGTAGCATTGACCCCGGTACCGCTGGTCGGCACGGATATGGCATACAACGTGCCAATCTCCATCTTTTCGGCATCTTCAAGCGAAGCCACGATATTATCGCCGGTCTTACCTTTTATGGAATCAATAAAAGCTTCATTACGCGGTACCCAGTTATCATATTTTCCGGCTTCCTCCACTTCTTCGCAAGCCACAAACGCACCTGCTATGAACAGCAAGAAGGGTAAAAACAAAAGGAACGGTCTCTTCATCTGATTATAAATTACGGGATACTATTATTCGGCATTTGTCTCCCGACATTCAGGGCACAGCTTTTTCGCTACGCTCTGAACGGCAGTGACAAACAAAATACATCTTATCTTATTGCAGCGTTTTCAGCAAAGACGTAATGCTTACGCGGTCTGCAATGATATTGTTCAGTTCGGAGATAGCCACACGCTCCTGCTGCATCGTATCGCGGTTGCGCAGCGTTACGCAGTTATCTTCTAACGTCTGGTGGTCTACGGTTACACAGTATGGCGTACCGATAGCGTCCTGACGGCGGTAGCGCTTGCCGATGCTGTCTTTCTCGTCGTACTGGCAGTGGAAGTGGAACTTCAGGTCGTTGATAATCTCACGAGCCTTTTCGGGCAGACCGTCCTTCTTCACCAGCGGCATAACCGCCAGTTTCACCGGAGCCAGCGCAGCAGGCAATTTCAGCACCACGCGGGTTTCTCCGTTCTCCAACTGCTCCTCACAATAAGAAGCCGACATGATGCTAAGGAACATACGGTCTACGCCGATAGAGGTTTCGATAACGTACGGAGTATAGCTTTCATTGGTTTCCGGGTCAAAGTACTTGATGTTCTTGCCGGAGAATTTCTCGTGCTGGGACAAATCGAAGTTGGTGCGGCTATGGATACCCTCTACTTCCTTAAAGCCGAACGGCATCAGGAACTCGATGTCGGTAGCGGCATTTGCATAGTGGGCCAGTTTGTCGTGGTCGTGATAGCGGTAATGGTCGTCGCCGAATCCCAGCGCCTTATGCCATTTCAAACGGGTTTCCTTCCAAGTCTTGAACCAGTCGAGCTCAGTGCCCGGTTTTACAAAGAACTGCATTTCCATCTGCTCGAACTCGCGCATACGGAAGATGAACTGGCGCGCAACGATTTCGTTACGGAAAGCTTACCGATTTGTGCGATGCCGAAAGGAATCTTCATACGTCCTGTCTTCTGCACGTTCAGATAGTTCACAAAAATACCCTGAGCCGTTTCCGGACGGAGGTAAACCTTCATCGCACCTTCCGAAGTGGAACCCATTTCGGTAGTGAACATCAGGTTGAACTGGCGGACTTCCGTCCAGTTCTTCGTACCGCTGATAGGGCAAACGATTTCTTCGTCCAAGATTATCTGGCGAAGTTCTTCAAGATTGTTGTCGTTCAACGCTTTGGCAAAACGTTCGTGCAAAGCGTCGCGCTTGGCCTGATGCTCCAGTACGCGGGCGTCGTGCTGCGGAACTGTGCTTCGTCGAAAGCCTCACCGAAACGCTTGGCGGCCTTCGCCACTTCCTTGTTTATCTTGTCGTCATACTTGGCGAGCTGGTCTTCAATCAATACATCGGCACGATAACGCTTCTTCGAGTCGCGGTTATCAATCAAGGGGTCGTTGAACGCATCCACGTGTCCGCTTGCTTTCCAGATTGTAGGGTGCATAAAGATAGCCGAGTCGATGCCTACGATGTTTTCGTGCAGCAGCACCATGCTCTGCCACCAGTATTGTTTGATGTTATTTTTCAGTTCCACACCCATCTGACGTAATCGTATACGGCTCCCAGTCCGTCATAGATGTCGCTGGAAGGGAACACGAATCCGTATTCCTTGCAGTGTGATACGAGTTTCTTAAAAACGTCTTCCTGTGCCATTTTTTATTGTATCTTAATTAATTCGAAATCTTTGTTCAGTTAAAAAGCGCCACAAAGATAGGGATTTATCTTATATGTAGGGCAACGGGGGTATTAATTTATGGTAATGTTTGTAGCCACAAACCCATAAAACAGTTATATGCGGTATAATCAGACAGCGAATTGCAAATGCTAATCCTTTTTCAGGGCAATACATATCTCTACCAGCGGATGCCAGACAAGGTTACCGAATACTTTCTATTTCTTAACACTCCCGGAGTTATATCCGGCTTATTCCTCTGCCGCCTCCTGACTCGCGAGGGTCTTACCTTTCCGAATATATATTACCTGTTCCGGATACTCAAAGAAAAGGGTCATAAGAACCGCCCGAACTTTTTTTTATAATTTCTCGCACGGTATATCATTACTTTCCCCTTGTCGGACGACAAGAAAAATGTAGATTTCAGGAAGCATCATATTCAACAACAGGGCATCGTACATATCCAAAAGAAAAATAAGCATTATCGCAAATGGAGAGAAAGAAAACTGCAATTATATCCTGCTATTTCTCTCATTACCGGACATTTTACTTAAAAGTATAAAAGTCGTATCCAAAAGTGCAAGAAAAAAGCGTGTTCTTCCGCTACATTTGTGGTGTACAACAATTAAATAATATTATGAAAAAACTTTTCCTTCTACTCGCTACGGCAGCTGCCACAACCGGTATGCTTCAAGCACAAAACCCGGTTATCAGGAACCAGTTTCTGCCGACCCCACGGCACGGGTATTCAACGGTAAGGTATATATCTACCCTTCGCACGACATACCCAGCCAGTAAAACATCTGAAAGAATGGTTCTGCATGGCCGACTATCATGTATTTACATCGACCAACTTGACCCACTGGACTGACCTGGGAGTTATTCTCTCCCAAAACGAAATTCCCTGGGTACAGCCCGACTCCTACTCCATGTGGCTCCCGAGTGTGTATATAAAAACGAAAAATATTACTTCTACTTTCCCAGTACGCCCAAAGGTGAGGGCAGGCGCGGCTTCAACATCGGCGTAGCTACCGCCGACAACCCGGAAGGACCTTTCACACCGGAAGCCGAACCCATAAAAGGCATATCCGGCATCGACTTGCGTCCTTGTAGATACCGATGGAGAAGCGTATATTTATTGGTCGGGACGCGGTATGTCGGTTGCCAAACTAAAGCCAAACATGAAGGAGCTTGCCTCGAACCGATACAGGTTCAAGGGCTGCCCGAAGGCTTCAAGGAAGGACCATATGTATTCAAACGCAACGGCAAATATTACTTCACTTTCCCCTGGGTACAGGACAAGACCGAAAACCTGGCTTATGCATGGGAGACAGCCCTATGGGACCGTTCACTTTCAAAGGAATCATCATGGACGAATCGCCTGTCGGCTGCTGGACCAATCACCACTCCATTACGGAATACAACGGCCAATGGTATCTTTTCTATCATCATAACGATTATTCTCCCAACTTCGACAAGAACCGTTCGGTACGTATCGACTCACTTTTCTTCAACACAGACGGTACTATCAAAAAGGTGAAGCCAACCTTGCGTGGAGTGGGCATGACTGATGCACACAGCAAAATCCAGCTTGACCGCTACTCTGCAATAAGCCTTACGGAGTGTCCATAGACTACCTGGACCCGACAGACACATTCCAGGGGTGGCAGATTTTATTCCACAGGACAGACACGTGGGCGGTGTACAACAATGTCACTTCGGCACTGCACCCGTAAAACAGCTCAAAGCACGCGTACGTTCAGAAAAAGGAGGCACGATAACCTTACAAACTATCGGAGACAAAGGGGTGACAATTGCCGTTCTGTCCGTAAAACCAACCGGGCAATGGGCGGAAATAAGCACAAGTGTACGCAATGCGCCCAAAGGTGTCCAAAGTTTGAAAGCCATTCTTACCGGAGAACATCCGGTAGCAGTAGACTGGATAAGTTTCGAATAACATAGTACAAATCTTTTTAATATCAGCATTTCATGAAAAAACGCTATTCGCTCTTTTCCCTATTATATGGCAAGGTTATCTTACCGCTCATAGGGTTCGCATTGTTCTGCTCCTGTAGGCAAGACGGATCTCCTTCCTTCACCCAAGTCAACGACCTGATGCTGAACGACTCCAGTTATTTCGAAACCCGCGGACTGAATTATTTTGTTTTCAGCAATAAGTACGATGCCATGTTCGACGATTCCAAAATAAGCGCCGTCGAAATCATTCATCACGGACTGCGCACCGCTACCAACGGTGATGTCCGCCTTAACCCTACCCCGGGACAGTGGGACAAATTGCCCGTATTCATAAACCGTACCGTGGACAAAGTGGCCAAGCGCATCGATGTAAGCCTGGAATATCCCCAGTATGCATTTGCATATACGCTGACCGGAGAAGCACGCGACGGTGGTTTCTACCTCAGCATATCGACAGACAAGGCACTGCCCGACTCGCTCGTAGGGGTGGCCGGACTAAACATGGAGTTCTTTCCGCCCGTATTCTTCGGACACTCTTACTTAATGGACGGCAAACCGGGACTATTCCCCACCTCGGCTGCCGACATCATGACCGTTATCAACGGTATTGTGGAGCCGACGCCAATGCTGTCGGTACGGTAATCGAGATAGCTCCCGATGCTCCGTCGAAACATATCACTATCCGTACCACGCTACCGGACAGCAAGCTGATGCTTTTGACGGACGCGACAAACAGCAAAACGGTACTTCATTGTGCGCACGTTGCTGCCGGCAGGCAAAACCGGCAAGATAACCGAATGGTTTATACAGGCCGAAACCGATACCCGCTGGTTGCGTACTCCCACTATCAGTTATTCGCAAGTGGGTTATCATCCTGCACAGCAGAAAATGGCCGTAATAGAACTGGACAAGAACGACAAGCCGCTTTCGGACATCACGCTTTACAAGTCAATGCAGACGGCTGCTGACGGCTGCCTTATCAGGCAAACCAGTAACATGGGGTATGTACACCCGCTATAATTACCTGCAATTCGACTTTTCGCAGGTAGAGGAACCGGGTATCTACAAACTGGTTTACGGCGATCAAGCAAGCGGTCCGTTCCCAATCGATGCCAATGTGTACCAGCGTGCCTGGTATCCTACGCTGGATGTCTTTATGCCGGTACAAATGGACCATATGTTCGTTCGTGAAGCTTACCGTGTATGGCATGGTGCCGCTCACCTGGACGATGCCCGCCAAGCACCGGTGAACTATTCGCACTGGGACGGCTGGAGCCAGGGAGCCAGCACGGACAACAGGTTCAAACCCGGACAGCATATCCCCGGACTGAATGTGGGCGGCTGGTTCGATGCCGGCGATTTCGACATCCAGACGCCTCGCAGCAGCAAACCGTGCAGTCATTGGCAGATATCTGGGAAGAGTTCGCTCCCGCCCACGACGAAACGACTGTCGACCAGCAGGCACATTATACCGAGATACACCTGCCCGACGGCAAGCCTGACGTATTGCAGCAAATAGAGCATGGCGTATTGCAGCTCGCCGCACAGGTCAACGCTATCGGATATGCCATTCCGGGCATCAACGAATCGCACCTGTACCAATACCGCCACTTGGGCGATGCCGTAACCAAGACCGACGGTACTGCGGGCAACGCAGACGACCGCATGGCGTTCACCAACCGTACACCTGCCCTCAATTACGGAACTGCTGCCGCACTGGCTGCCTCAGCACGTGTTTTGCCTGCTCTCAACCCTTCGCTCGCCAGCGAGGCTTTGCGGATAGCGGAGTTTATATGGAAAGACGAACACAACCGCAAAGCCGGCAAAGAGGAGGAGTCCCCGACGCCTTTCAACCGCTTCCAGCAGCTCACCGCCTCTGAATGCCACGCTGCCTTCGAGTTGTGGCGTGCCACCGGCAATGCCATGTACAAAGCACGGGTAGACGAGTTGCTTCCCGAACTTACCAAACAATTTAACCGGAACGCTGCACTCATCGTCCGCCTGACACCGTTCATGGGCGATGCTCTCAAACAGCAGGTGAAACCGCAGATAGAGGCATATATAGCGCAACAGACCAAGCTGGAAACGCTAAATCCGTTCGGTATCGGCATTAGCCTGAACAGTTGGGCCGGCAATGCCATGATACTTCGCAATGGTATCATCAATTACCAGATTCTTAAGTTGTTCCCCGAACTGGGCAGCCCGGAACTGGTATTCCGCAATTTAAACTATATCTACGGTTGCCACCCTTACCATAACCGTTCGTTCGTATCGGGAGTAGGTGCTCAGCCCAAAAGGGTGGCTTATGGTAATAACCGTGCCGACCACTCGTTCATTCCCGGCGGTATCGTACCGGGTATCCGCCTGCTGAAACCGGACTTCCCGGAGAACCGGGACGACTACCAGTTTCACTGGAGCGAGAATGAGTATGTTATCCCACTGGCTCCCGATTATATCTATCTGGTTCATGCGGTGAACCGGTTACTGGAATAGAAAACGGCTTATATTTTTCCGATTTATACCTAATACTGTAAACTGAATATCTAAAAATATAAGCCGGCAAGTACGTTGCAGGCCTATCTTTGCATCGGATATCATGCCAAAGAGTTTGATTATACTATCAATAAAATAATACATATGAGAAAGAATTTACTTTTTATTTTCAGTGCCATTTGCCTATTGGCAGGATGCGCACAACAACCCAAGTTGCCTACCTTCCGCAACACGGGTAATCCACTTGTTAAAGACAAGTTTACGGCAGACCCAGCTCCGCTCGTACACAATGATACGCTCTATCTGTATGTAGGGCACGACGAATATTACGAAGGCCAGGACACTGCCCACGGCGGTAAGGAATTCAACATCACCGAATGGCTCTGTTACTCTACGAAAGACATGCAGACATGGACCGATCACGGTGTCGTACTGAAACCCACGGACTTTAAATGGGGCATAGGTGAGGCATGGGCAGCACAGGTGATAGAGCATGACGGCAAATTCTATTATTATACTACCGTACAAGCCGGCGAGCCTTATAACAGCAAGGCAATCGGCGTAGCTGTCAGCGATTCCCCACAGGGCCTTTCACCGATGCAATCGGAAAGCCGCTCGTTACCGACGATATGACTCCCAACGGTCCGCGCGGCTGGTGGAACGACATAGACCCCACCGCCTTAATAGATGAGAATGGGCAAGCCTGGCTTTCTTGGGGAAACGGAACTTGTTTCCTTGCCAAGCTGAAGCCTAACCTTACCGAAATCGACGGCGATATCGAGGTGATAGACCTGCCCCGCTACGTAGAAGGTCCCTGGCTTCATAAACGCGGAGACTTGTATTACCTTACGTATGCGTCCTTCGGACAAGGCCGCGAGAATATATCTTATGCCACCGCTCCCAGCATGGAGGGTCCGTGGACACCGCAAGGCGAACTGACCGGTATGGCAGAAAACAGCTTCACCATTCATCCGGGAATTATAGAGTTCCAGGGACAATGGTATCTGTTCTACCACAACGCTGTCCTGACCCTTGACGGACATGCCGGAGCAATAGGACGACGCAGCGTATGTGTGGACGAGCTACATTATAATCCAGATGGTACTATGCAAACTGTGGTGCAGACTAAAGAAGGAGTATCGAAATAACTTTCACTAATCTAGAAGGTAAAATTAAAGTTCTGATAAACCGTGCATTCTATCATTCAGAAGAGTGGAGCGATGAAGAATCTCCTTTCTCATATCAGGCGGGATGGATTCTCAAGCTAATAATCAAATGAGAACTAATGACAGCATTTACGTTTCAACTTTATCTTCTAGATTAGCAATTTCCAATACAAATATTTACAAATCTGCGCATTAAGCTATAACATTTTTAGGCATACATTTTTTGTTGCATTAATAATATTATATAATAAACTTTCATTATTTACCTTTATTAAACCATAAAAAAACACTTTGCCAATGAAAAAACATTAAAAAGAAGAAAAAGTGCAATTAACAAGTTCTACAAATGAAGATGTTCTAGGTATCTACATTACAAATCTAATACTAATTAACTCATTAAAAATTACCAATTCTATGCTTATGAAAACAAAAGTTTTGTTTTTACTGGCGTTTGTTGTTTTCTGTTGCACTTCAGCAATGGCACAAACCCTAGTTAAAGGTACTGTTGTCTCAGCTAATGATTCTGAACCAATGATTGGTGTTGCTATTCTTGAAAATGGAACGACCAACGGATGTATTACCGATATGGATGGTAACTACTCTATCTCGTTACAGAATAGCAACGCGACCCTTACCGTATCTTTTGTAGGTTACAAGACACAGACAATCAATGTCAATGGTCGTAACAAAATTGATATCCGCATGCAAGAGGACTTAAAAGTGCTCGATGAAGTAGTCGTTGTAGGTTATGGCGTTCAACGTAAGAGCGACCTCACAGGAGCAATTGCTTCAGTCGGTGGAGATGATATTAAAAACTTAGCAACAGTTGATGCCGGCGCCGCCCTTCAAGGTAAGGCTGCCGGTGTTCAGATTCTGAACACATCGGGTGCTCCCGGTGAAGGAGCGAAGATTCGTATTCGTGGTTATTCATCAAACTCAGACCAACTTGGTCCGCTATTGATTGTCGATGGTTTGAAAGTTGACAACATCCAATACCTTGACCCATCCATGATTGAGTCTATGGAAGTCCTCAAAGATGCCGCTTCAGCTGCAATCTACGGTGCCCAAGCCGGTAATGGCGTTGTCCTTATTACAACAAAGACCGGTAGCAGCGCAAATGGTCGTCCCAAAATTACATATTCTTTCAAGGCCATTAACCAACGCCTTGGCAAAACACCTGAACTGTTCGGTGCAAAAGACTGGATTAAATACAAAGAAATGTCAGGTTATGATATGAAAACTATGTGTGAAGCTAATGGCGTTGACTACAACAATCCGCAAGAAACAGACTGGATAAAGGAAGTTTTCGATACTAGCTGGGCTACCCAACACTCTGTCACATTTCAAGACGGCAACGACAAAGGCCATTTTTTTACTTCTATAAATTACATTGACAATGACGGTATCGTACGCGGCAAGAAAGACACTTATACCCGCCTTACCGCCCAACTTAATGCAGACTATCAACTCTATAAATGGATAAAAGTCGGCACCAACACTTCTATTGAAAAGTGGGCAACCCGCAACATCACTCACCAAAGTGCTTATGGTTCCATGCTTGCACCAGCTCTCTTACTCGACCCTCTGACTCCCGTATATTGGGATAGCGTTGATGATTTTACCACAGGTATGAAAGACGTATACGCCACAAACCCCGAAAAAATTCTTGTTGCCCCGAATGGCAAATACTACGCTACTTCAAAATTCCAAATGGACGACAATGGCAATCCACTCCTCCAGCTTGACCGCCGTAACTACAAGAATTCCGGTTTCACCGTTCGCGGAACGGCTTTCGTAGATCTGACTCCCATTGACGGTCTTGTAATGACATCTCGTTTTTCCTACCGTATTGCACAAAGCAATAGCCATGACTACTCCGAACCCTATTACATGAACGGACAAGCCAAAGCCGATAACTATTCCATCTCGGCCAATGCTAATAACAGCCACTACTATCAATGGGAAAACTTTGCAAACTTTAATAAGACATTATTTGATAAACACAACATAAGCGTTATGATCGGTATGTCCTATACAGAAGACCGTTCGGATAATGTATCAGCTTCAGCAACCGGTACAGGCGGTAATAAAATTCTCTCCGGCGATGCTGATAATTTTAAGTATCTCGACTATGTAAATTCAGCCTCAACTACAACAAAAAGCATCGGAAACCTTCCTGGTATTTCAACCAGTCTCTCCTACTTTGGTCGTCTGCTCTATACATTCGACAACCGTTATAGCTTGCAGTTCAACTACCGTGCTGATGCATTTGATACTTCCAAACTGCCAATTGACAAACGTTGGGGGAAATTCCCTTCTTTGGCCGTAGGTTGGACCATCAGTAATGAAAAATTCATCAAAGAAAATATCAACAGCGATATTATCTCCTTCTTGAAGTTCCGTGCATCTTGGGGACGTAACGGTAATGTTAATGTGCTCAACAACTATCCATACACCGCACCTATTAGCTACAATGCAGCCTGGTACCAGTACGGAGACAACCCCGAACAATACTACGGCTCTTATCCTTCTGGACTCGCCAATCCAAATCTCAAATGGGAAACATCCGAACAATTGGATCTCGGCCTTGACATGCGTTCCTGAACGACCGTCTGACGGTAAGTCTTGACTATTACAACAAAAACACAAAAGACCTTCTTGTACAAATCAATCCGGTTCCTGAAGTTATACAAACTTTACCACCGTAAACGCTGGTAAAGTAAATAACAAAGGCTTTGAATTCGAAGCTGGTTGGAAAGACCATATTGGTGACCTTGCATATAGTATCAATGCAAACTTCTCTACATTGAAAAATGAAGTAACTTACCTTTATGACGATCTCCCACGCATTACAGCCAGCAAAGGTGGTGTAGACGGCACAAACAACAAAGTACATACTGCATTTGAAGAAGGGCATTCCATCTGGTATTTCCGTGCATTTGACTATGTCGGCGTCGATAGCGAAACTGGTGCCCCCCGATTCCGCAATCGTGAAGGTAAAATTGTGAACTCTTCAGAATTGACAGACGAGGATATGACAGACATCGGCAGTGCCATTCCAAAGTTCACTTACGGCATTACTATTAATCTCGAATACAAAGGATTTGACTTTACGGCATTCGGTACTGGCGTAGCAGGCAATAAAATTTTTAACATTCTCTATCGTGCAGACAGCCCGCTACGCAACTCATTGAGATACTATATGGACAATGCTTGGACTCCAGAGAACAAAGGGGCCTCCATGCCTGCACCGAGCCAAGTAGCTACTGACCTTAATTTCTGGGGATCAAGCGCTTCTATGTTCAACGGTTCTTACTTCAAGATCAAGCAACTCCAACTCGGCTACACTTTGCCAAAAAAACTCACTCAGAAAGTAGCAATCAAGAATCTCCGCTTCTTTGTGTCTTTGGATGACTTCTTTACATTTTCCAGTTATCCGGGAATGGACCCCGAAACTGCAACCACAGGCAAAAATGGTGGTGCAGGTTTCGACATAGGTTCGTACCCCACCATGAAAAAGTGTTCATTCGGTGCAAGTTTCTCATTCTAATCGAGACTAGTTTTACTTGAAAAAAACAAAAGTTTATTCATTATGAAAAAGATTATATATTCACTTTTAAGTGCTACATTACTCTTCAGCGCTTGTGAGGATCGTCTCAACATTGAGCAAAAAGGTGTCATCCCATTTGAAAGTTTCTACCAGACTGATGATGACGCACAGAATGCGCTTAATAACCTCTATCAATCATTCTGTTTGAACATTGCTGGTAACGAAGGTATTTACATCGCTCTTCCTGTACTCTTCAATGAACCCGGTGACGATATGCTAGCAGCGGGTAATTATTATGGCGACAATGACTTTGGCGCACAACTCAATGAATTTCGTTATGACTCACAGAACGAAGTTATCAAGAATGCCTATTGGGGACTTTATGGAGTAATTTATGACTGTAACCTTATTCTTGATAATATAGAACCGACTACGAACATCAAGAAACGTGTATGTGCTGAAGCTCGCGCACTCCGTGCTTGGGCGCATTTCACACTTGCTATCGGGTGGAATTGTCCTCCATTAGTAGACCATGTTCTCTCAGCAGATATCAAACCCACCAACTATGAAGGTGGCCATGATAAACTCATCGAATGGTGTGCATCAGAGGCAGAAGCTGTGGTAAATGACCTTGATGAACGCACAAGCCCGACAGACAAAGTGGGAGCTTCAAAAGTTACCAAGGGCTTTGCTCTCACCCTCGCAGGTAAGGCTCGTCTCTTTATGGGAGATTATGCAGGTGCAAAAAATAACCTCAAGCAAGTTATCCAATCTAGAAAATACGAACTTGTACCTGGTAATCGCTGGGCAAATCTATTCCACACATCAGGCGACCTCTGCGAAGAAATGATTTTTCAAGCTAATGTGGTGGAAAATGCAAACATCGGCGAGTGGAGTAACTATATTCAACGTACAGGCTGGATGTTTATCCAATTTTGGAACTGGCGAACTGACAAGTTAGCTTCCATGCCTTCATTCATAGGTGTTGACGGTTGGGGGGGGCATGCCATTCGTGAAGACTTTGCAGCACGTATGTTAGCCAATGACGGTGATTCTTATCGCCGTAAATCAACCTTCCTCACCGCTGACGAATTTCTCTACGAAATGGAGTGGAATGGAACCAAAGACAAAGGATTAACCCGTGCACAACTTGAAACATCCGATCAAATTGGCATTAAGGACAAGACAGGTCTTTATGGTGTTGGAGAATATTTTGCTAATAAATTCGTTGCTTGGAAAGAGGATAACACAAAAGGTAGTTGGGGATTCAAAAATCTCACGATCTTCCGTTATGCCGAAGTTCTGTTGATGTATGCTGAGGCTTGTGTACAAACAGACGATGCAGACGGTCTTGGTCTTCAATGTCTTCAGGATGTTCAAAATCGTGCAGGTTCCGATTATGTTTCTACTCAACTTACATTGGAAGATGTAAAAAAAGAGAAGAGTTTTCGAAATGTGGCTTGAAGGAGTTCGTTTCCCAGATATGGTGCGTTGGGGCGATACAGATGGTGTTAAAGATAATGGTAAAAACATACCTACTGCTTACGATGCATTTTTCACAAAAGGCGAACCTAAGCATCGTATCTATGTAGAGTATTCAAATCCCAACAGTGGAACAACAGGTTTCATAAAAGGCAAGCATGAATACTTCGCATTCCCATTTGATGCAATTTCCGTTAATCCTAATCTAAAGCAAAATCCAAGTGGTGAATAGACAGTGAGATTAAGGAGGTTGTGTCAACGTTGGCACAACCTCATTTATATTTTAAGTTCTGCTATATTTTCTTTTGGCTATGCTACTTTTTCCTCATGCATTTGGCAACAAGTTGCTATATTCCAATTATATCGGGTTATAAATAGTCCCAT
>ENA-OQCX01000991-OQCX01000991.1-human-gut-metagenome-genome-assembly--contig:-NODE-991-length-13920-cov-1.934605_pt1 | contig 13920 bp, 32 predicted proteins | sample MGYA00242762_ERZ504587 | MGnify/ENA primary metagenome ERZ504587 (study PRJEB26092, sample SAMD00036337) | human gut metagenome | host: Homo sapiens | study: EMG produced TPA metagenomics assembly of...
TGTACAGTCACCGCTTGTCGTACTCGATTATAAGTACGAAAAGGAGGCGACTTTTTTTTATGGCAAGTCAAGTAATGAGAATCACATTAAAGGCTTATGATCATCAGTTAGTAGATGCATCCGCTAAGAAAATCATCGAAACTGTAAAGAAAAAATGGATCTAAGGTGAGTGGACCTGTACCACTTCCGACAAAGAAGGAAGTTGTTACAATCTTAAGAGCTGTTCACAAATACAAAGATTCTAGAGAGCAGTTCGAACAGAGAACTCATAAGAGACTGATCGATATCATTGCACCGACACAGAAGACTGTGGATGCATTATCAAGATTGGAAATGCCAGCTGGTGTAGCTATTGATATCAAAATGAAATAAGAAGCAGTAATTCCTATAATTTAGGATGAGCGTCCGAAAAAGGGCGTTCCGCTGTAAATCACAGGAGGTAAAATAAAATGAAGAAAGCTATTTTAGCAACAAAAGTCGGAATGACTCAGATCTTCAACGAAGACGGAACACTTACTCCGGTAACAGTTCTTCAGGCAGGACCTTGTGCTGTAACACAGATCAAGACTGTTGAGAATGACGGATATGAAGCTGTTCAGGTTGGATTCGTTGACAAGAAAGACAAGATCATCAACAAAGACAAAGGTGGAAAGAAAGAAATCGTTCACCGTCACGGTGTAACAAAGGCAGAGCAGGGACATTTTGCTAAAGCCGGTGTTACAGGTAAGAGATTTGTAAGAGAATTTAAATTTGAAAATGCTAGCGAATATGAGTTAGGTCAGGAAATCAAAGCTGATATCTTCGCTGCTGGAGATAAGATTGATGCAACTGCAATCTCTAAAGGAAAAGGATTCCAGGGTGCAATCAAACGTCACAATCAGTCAAGAGGACCTATGCTCATGGTTCTAAGTATCATCGCCATGCTGGTTCAAACGGTGCTTGTTCAGATCCAAGTAAAGTATTCAAAGGAAAACACATGCCGGGACATATGGGAAGTAAGAAGATTACAGTCCAGAACCTTGTAGTTGTACGTGTTGATGCTGAGAATAACTTACTTCTGGTTAAAGGTTCAGTACCGGGACCTAAGAAATCTTTAGTAACTATCAAAGAAGCAGTAAAAGCTAACTAAGATTTGGCGAAGGAAGGAGGACACTTAAGATGGCTAACGTATCTGTTTATAATATCGAAGGTAAAGAAGTTGGTAAGATCGACTTAAGCGATGCTGTATTCGGTGTTGAAGTAAATGAACATCTTGTACACATGGCAGTTGTAAGCCAGCTTGCAAATAACCGTCAGGGAACACAGAAAGCGAAAACACGTTCTGAAGTTTCTGGTGGTGGAAGAAAACCATGGAGACAGAAAGGAACCGGTCATGCAAGACAGGGATCCACAAGAGCTCCACAGTGGACAGGCGGCGGAGTTGTATTCGCACCAGTTCCGAGAGATTATTCTTTCAAAATGAATAAGAGAGAGAAGAGAGCAGCTCTGAAATCTGCACTCACATCAAGAGTTGAAGAAAACAAATTTATCGTAATCGATGAGATCAACTTTGAAGAAGCAAAGACAAAGAACTTTGCAAACATTCTTAAGAGTTTAGATGTATCTAAAGCATTAGTAGTATTAGAGGATGACAACAAAAATGCAGAACTTTCAGCAAGAAACATCGCTGACATCAAGACTGCAAAGACTAATACAATCAATGTGTACGATATCTTAAAATACAACACAGTAATCACAACAAAAGCTGTTGTTGCTAAAATCGAGGAGGTGTACGCATAATGGCAAACGTTCAGTATTATGATGTAATCCTTAAACCTGTAGTAACAGAAAAGAGTATGGAACTTATGGGAGAAAAGAAATACACTTTCTTGGTACACCCAGAAGCAACAAAATCTCAGATTAAAGAAGCTGTTGAAAAAATGTTTACCGGAACAAAAGTAGAGAAAGTAAACACAATGAATAACGACGGAAAGAAGAAAAGAGTTCGTGGAACTTACAACTTCGGAAAAACAGCTAAAACTAAGAAAGCAATCGTAAAACTTACAGAGGATAGCGCGGATATCGAGATCTTCCAGGGATTATAAGATTGCAAAGCATACGGACAGAAACCGTGACAATAAACAATTGAAAGGAGATTTATCATGGGAATTAAAACATACCGCCCATATACGCCTTCCAGAAGACAGATGACTGGTTCTGATTTCTCTGAAATCACAAAGACAACACCAGAAAAATCTCTGTTAGCTCCAAAGAGCAGACAGGCTGGACGTAATAATCAAGGAAAAATCACAGTTAGACACCGCGGAGGCGGAGCTAAGAAAAAATATAGAATTATCGACTTCAAGAGAAGAAAAGACAATATTCACGCAACTGTACTTGGTATCGAATATGATCCAAACAGAACAGCTAATATTGCTCTGATCTGCTATGAAGATGGTGAAAAAGCATATATCATCGCTCCAGAAGGACTTACAGATGGAATGACAATTATGAATGGACCAGAAGCCGAAGTTAAATCGGTAACTGCCTTCCATTAGCACAGATTCCGGTTGGTACTCAGTTCATAACATTGAGCTTCATCCTGGAAAGGTGGACAGATGGTTCGTTCCGCTGGTAACAGTGCTCAGTTAATGGCGAAAGAAGGAAAATATGCGACACTCAGACTTCCATCAGGAGAAATGAGAATGGTACCGCTTGAGTGCAGAGCTTCTGTCGGAGTTGTTGGAAATGGTGATCACAACCTGATCAACATTGGTAAAGCAGGACGTAAACGTCATATGGGAATCAGACCTACAGTTCGTGGTTCTGTTATGAACCCGAATGACCATCCGCATGGTGGTGGTGAAGGTAAGACAGGAATCGGTCGTCCGGGTCCGTGTACACCTTGGGGCAAACCAGCACTTGGTCTTAAGACAAGAAAGAAAAATAAAGCTTCTAACAAGATGATCGTAAGAAGAAGAGATGGTAAAGCAATTAAATAGTTTTCATAAGGAGGTTAGAACCTATGGCACGTTCTATTAAAAAAGGACCATTCGCAGACGCAAGCCTGCTTAAAAAGGTTGATGCTATGAACGAGGCTGGAGACAAGTCTGTAATCAAGACATGGTCCCGTCGTTCTACAATCTTCCCAAGCATGATCGGACATACAATTGCTGTTCATGACGGAAGAAAGCATGTACCTGTATATGTTACTGAAGATATGGTTGGACACAAACTCGGAGAGTTCGTAGCAACCAGAACCTACAGAGGACACGGAAAAGACGAAAAGAAATCCAAAGTTAGATAATTAGATTGTGAAAGGAGGGTTCATCCATGGCTAAAGGACATAGATCCCAAATTAAAAGAGAAAGAAATGCTAACAAAGATACAAGACCTTCTGCTAAGTTATCTTACGCAAGAGTTTCTGTTCAGAAAGCATGCTTCGTATTAGATGCCATCAGAGGTAAGGATGTAACAACAGCACTTGGTATTTTGACATACAATCCAAGATATGCTTCTAGTTTAATAAAGAAATTATTAGAGTCTGCAATTGCAAATGCTGAGAATAACAACGGCATGAATGCTGAGAATCTGTACATTGCAGAGGCTTATGCAAACAAAGGACCAACAATGAAGAGAATCAGACCTAGAGCACAGGGTAGAGCTTACAGAATCGAAAAGAGAATGAGCCACATTACACTCGTGCTTGATGAAAGATAAGGAGGGCAAACATGGGACAGAAAGTTAATCCTCATGGTTTGAGAGTCGGAGTTATCAAAGACTGGGACTCAAGATGGTATGCAGAGAAAGATTTCGCAGACTGCTTAGTGGAAGACCATGAAATCAGAACATATCTTAAGAAGAGATTATACAGTGCTGGTATTTCTAAAATTGAAATCGAGAGAGCATCTGACCGCGTAAAGATCATCGTTTACACAGCAAAACCTGGTGTTGTAATCGGTAAAGGCGGAGCAGAGATCGAGAAAGTAAAAGGTGAATTAGCACAGTTTACAGATAAAAAGTTAATCGTTGACATCAAAGAAATCAAGAGACCGGATAAAGATGCTCAGTTAGTAGCTGAGAACATCGCATTACAGCTTGAGAACCGTATTTCTTTCAGACGTGCAATGAAATCCTGCATGTCAAGAACTATGAAATCTGGAGCGCTTGGTGTTAAGACTTCTGTATCAGGACGTCTTGGTGGGGCTGACATGGCTCGTACAGAGTTCTACAGCGAGGGAACAATTCCTCTTCAGACACTGAGAGCAGACATTGACTACGGATTCGCTGAAGCAAACACAACTTACGGAAAAGTTGGTGTTAAAGTTTGGATCTACAAAGGCGAAGTTCTTCCGGAGAAAACAGTTAAGGAAGGAGATAGATAATCATGTTAATGCCAAAAAGAGTAAAACGTCGTAAACAATTCCGTGGTACCATGAAGGGTAAAGCTCTTCGCGGTAACCAGATTACAAACGGTGAATATGGTATCGTTGCAACGGAACCTTGCTGGATCCGTTCTAACCAGATCGAAGCAGCCCGTATCGCTATGACACGTTACATCAAGCGTGGTGGTAAAGTTTGGATCAAGATATTCCCAGATAAACCTGTAACTACGAAACCAGCTGAGACACGTATGGTTCTGGTAAAGGAACCTTAGAATACTGGGTAGCTGTTGTTAAACCGGGACGCGTTCTTTTTGAGATCGCAGGTGTACCGGAAGAAGTTGCGAAAGAGGCTCTTCGTCTTGCAACTCACAAGCTGCCATGTAAATGTAAAGTAGTTTCTCGCGCAGACTTAGAAGGCGGTGATAACAGTGAAAATTAATGCATTTGTTGAAGATTTAAAAGCAAAATCAGCTGCAGAGCTGAATGAAGAATTAGTAGCTGCTAAAAAGGAACTTTTTAATTTAAGATTCCAGAACGCAACAAACCAGTTGGACAATACAAGCAGAATTAAAGAAGTAAGAAGAAATATTGCCAGAATTCAGACAGTAATCACTGAAAAGGCAGCTCAGTAGAAACTGAAAACTCACAAAATGAAAGGAGTTACAGACTGTGGAAAGAAATCTTAGAAAAACCAGAGTTGGTAAGGTTGTCAGCAACAAGATGGACAAAACTATCGTTGTAGCAATCGAAGATCATGTAAAACATCCACTTTACAAGAAGATTGTAAAGAAGACATATAAATTAAAAGCACATGATGAAAACAATGAGTGCAATATCGGCGACAAAGTAAAAGTTATGGAAACAAGACCTCTGTCAAAAGACAAGAGATGGAGACTTGTTGAAGTTATGGAAAAAGTGAAATAGTATAAGGAGGGAAACCTGCATGATACAGCAAGAAAGCAGACTTAAAGTAGCAGACAACACAGGTGCGAAAGAGTTACTGTGTATCCGTGTACTTGGCGGTTCAACAAGAAGATATGCAAGTATCGGTGATGTAATCGTTGCGACTGTTAAAGATGCAACACCAGGCGGCGTTGTTAAAAAAGGTGACGTAGTTAAAGCTGTAGTTGTTCGTACTGTAAACAGTACACGTCGTAAAGATGGATCTTACATCCGTTTCGATGAAAATGCTGCTGTAATTATAAAAGATGATAAGACACCAAGAGGAACCCGTATCTTCGGGCCAGTAGCAAGAGAGCTTCGTGACAAACAGTTCATGAGAATTGTTTCTCTGGCTCCGGAAGTACTTTAAGGAGGTGCGCGTAAGATGTCAATGTTAAAGATCAAAAAAGGTGATACAGTTAAGGTTATCGCCGGTAAAGATAAAGACAAAGAAGGCAAAGTTATCGCTGTTAACCAGAAGACAGGAAAGGTTATCGTTGAAGGCGTAAATATGCTGACAAAGCACACAAAACCAAGTGCTCAGAACCAGGAAGGCGGAATCGTTCGTCAGGAAGGACCAATCGATATCTCTAACGTAATGTATGTTCACAAAGGAACTGCTACAAGAGTTGGTATCAAGATGGATGGAGACAAAAAAAGTACGTTACGCTAAATCAACAGGCGAAGTGATTGATTAATTTGAGGAAGGAGGTCAAAGCTTTGAGTAGACTGAAAGAACAGTACCAGACGAGATCGTTGATGCAATGATCAAAAAGTTCGGTTATAAAAATATTATGGAAGTACCAAACTCGATAAAGTTGTTATCAACATGGGTGTTGGTGAAGCAAAAGATAACGCAAAACTTTTAGATGCTGCAATCGCTGACATGGAGAAAATCACAGGTCAGAAGGCTGTAGTTTGTAAAGCTAAAAAGTCCGTTGCTAACTTTAAAATCAGAGAGGGTATGCCGATCGGATGTAAAGTTACATTAAGAGGAGAAAAGATGTATGAGTTCGTTGACCGTCTGGTTAACCTTGCTCTTCCTCGTGTACGTGACTTCAGAGGTGTAAATCCTAACGCATTTGACGGAAGAGGTAACTATGCGCTCGGAATTAAAGAGCAGCTGATCTTCCCTGAGATCGAATACGATAAAGTAGATAAGGTAAGAGGTATGGATATCATCTTCGTTACTACTGCTAATACAGATGAAGAGGCACGCGAACTGCTCACTCAGTTCAACATGCCATTTACAAAATAAGGAGGTAAATTATGGCTAAGACAGCAATGAAAGTGAAACAGCAGCGCAAGCAGAAGTTCTCCACAAGAGAATACAATCGTTGCAGAATCTGTGGACGTCCACATGCATATTTGAGAAAATATGGTATCTGCCGTGTTTGCTTCCGTGAGTTAGCATACAAGGGACAGATTCCAGGTGTTAAGAAAGCAAGTTGGTAGGAGGAAAGAACAATGACAATGAGTGATCCAATCGCAGATATGCTTACAAGAATCCGTAATGCAAATACTGCTAAACATGATACTGTAGATGTTCCAGCATCCAAGATGAAGCTTGCTATCGCTAATATCTTGTTAGATGAAGGATATATCGAGAAATACGATGTTGTTGAAGACGGAGTATTCAAAACAATTCACATCACACTGAAATACGGTGCTGATAAGAACGAGAAGTTATCACAGGCCTTAAGAGAATTTCTAAACCAGGTCTTCGTGTATACGCTTCAAGCGAGAATGTACCTAAGGTATTTGGTGGACTTGGAACAGCAATCATTTCCACAAACCAGGGTGTAATCACTGACAAAGCTGCAAGAAAGCTTGGTATCGGTGGAGAAGTTCTCTGCTATATTTGGTAAGAAACCCGTGAGCAACTTAGTGAGGGTGTGCCGTAAGGCACAGCCTGAACTGATTGCCATATAGAAACTGAAAACAGAAAAGCCTACAGAGCTTTTCCGAGAATCTAAGTTAAGGAGGAATAAGGTATGTCACGTATCGGAAGACATCCAATCGCTATCCCGGCAGGCGTAACTGTTGAGATCGCTGAGAACAATGTAGTGACTGTTAAAGGTCCAAAGGGAACACTTGAGAAAGCACTTCCTACAGAGATGGAAATCAAACAGGAAGGCGAAGAAATCGTTGTAACAAGACCAAATGACTTAAAGAAAATGAAATCTTTACATGGTCTTACAAGAACACTGATCAATAACATGGTTATTGGTGTAACGGAAGGATACCAGAAGGTTCTGGAAGTTAACGGTGTTGGATACAGAGCAGCAAAATCAGGTAACAAATTAACACTGAACCTTGGTTATTCTCATCCAGTCGAGATGGAAGATCCTGAAGGCATTGAGACAGTAGTTGAAGGTCAGAACAAGATCATCGTTAAAGGAATCAGTAAAGAAAAAGTTGGCCAGTTTGCGGCTGAGATCAGAGACAAGAGAAGACCGGAGCCTTACAAAGGTAAAGGTATTAAGTATGCTGATGAAGTTATCAGACGTAAAGTTGGAAAAACTGGGGCTAAATAAAGGAGTGATATAGGATGATTAGAAAAGAATCAAGAAGCAAGATTCGTGCGAAAAACACTACAAGCTTCGTAATCGAATCAATGGAACAAGCGAAAGACCTCGCTTAAGTGTATTTAGAAGTAATGATCATATGTACGCTCAGATTATTGACGACACTGTTGGAAATACATTAGTATCTGCTTCAACAACTCAGAAAGACGTAAAGGCAGAACTGGAAAAAACAAATGATGTTGCCGCAGCTAGCTACTTAGGTAAAGTAATCGCTGAAAGAGCTTTAGCAAAAGGTATCACAGAAGTTGTCTTTGACAGAGGCGGATTTATTTATCATGGTAAAATTGAAGCATTAGCAGATGCAGCTCGTGAAGCTGGTCTGAAATTCTAATAGGAGGAAGTCAAATGAAGCATACACTTATTGACCCTAGTCAGTTAGAGCTGGAAGAAAGAGTTGTATCCATCAAACGTGTTAACTAAAGTAGTAAAAGGTGGACGTAACATGAGATTTGCAGCACTGGTTGTAGTAGGGGATAAAAATGGTCATGTTGGTGCTGGATTAGGAAAAGCAGCCGAAATTCCAGAAGCGATCCGCAAAGGAAAAGAAGCAGCTATGAAGAGCCTTGTTGAAGTACCAATCGATGAAAAAGGAACAACACCACACGACTTTACAGGAAACTTCGGTGGAGCATCTGTATTATTAAAAACATCTCCAGAAGGTACTGGTATCATCGCTGGTGGACCTTCCCGTATCGTTCTGGAACTTGCAGGATATAAAAACATCCGTTCAAAATCTTTAGGTTCTAACAACAAACAGAACGTTGTATTAGCAACAATCGAAGGATTAAAGAACTTAAAAACTCCAGAGCAGGTAGCAAAACTACGTGGAAAATCAGTAGAAGAGCTCTTAGGATAGGAGGAATTTTGAAATGGCAGATAAATTAAAAATCACATTAGTAAAATCTACAATTGGTGCAATTCCAAAGCACAAAAAAACTGTTGAAGCATTAGGTCTTAAAAAACTTCACAAAACAGTTGAGCTGCCTGATAACGCAGCAACACGTGGAATGATTCACCAGGTGAAACATTTAGTTAAAGTAGAAGAAATCTAATAATATTCGGCAAGGAGGTGTAACGGAATGGAATTATCAAACTTACGCCCTGCAGAAGGATCTAAACATAGCGACGCTTTCAGAAGAGGTCGTGGACATGGTTCAGGAAATGGAAAAACTGCAGGTAAAGGACATAAAGGACAGAAAGCTCGTTCAGGTGGTGGAGTAAGACCTGGATTCGAAGGTGGACAGATGCCTTTATACAGACGTATTCCTAAGAGAGGTTTCAAATGCAGAAACTCTAAGGAAATCGTTGGTATCAACCTTTCAGCTTTAGAAAGATTTGAAGACGGAGCAGAAGTATCTGTAGAAGCTTTAATCGAAGCAGGAATCGTTAAAAATCCTAGAGATGGAGTTAAAATCTTAGGAAACGGTGAATTAACAAAGAAATTAAATGTAAAAGCAAATGCATTTAGTGCTAGTGCTAAAGAGAAGATCGAAGCACTTGGAGGAAAAGCTGAGGTGATCTAGTATGTCAAACGCTGTTGTCAGCGCTTTTAAAAACAAGCAATTAAGAAAGAAGCTATTATTTACGACACTAATTCTTATTGTTGTACGTTTTGGATCACAACTACCAATTCCGGAAATCGATAGTGCACAGATCAGTGCCTATTTAAAGAGTACATTAGGCGATTCGTTCAGCCTATTGAACTCTTTTACCGGAGGCTCCTTCATGCAGATGTCAGTATTTGCATTAAGTGTAACTCCGTATATCACATCTTCCATCATCATGCAGCTGATGACGATCGTTATTCCAGCTCTTGAAGAGATGCAGAAAGATGGAGAAGACGGAAGAAAAAGAATGGCAAAGATTACAAGATATGTAACGGTTGTACTTGCGATCATCGAAGGCGCAGGACTTGCGATCGGATTTGCCAATCAAGGTGCATTAGGTACCGATTATACAACGTTTACCATTGTTACAATGATCATTGCTTTAACCGCAGGTGCAGTTCTGGTTATGTGGCTTGGAGAACGTATTACAGAGAGTGGAATTGGAAATGGTATTTCCATTATCCTGCTCGTAAACATTGTATCCGGAATGCCGGGAGATTTTACTTCTCTTTATAATCAGTTTATGAAGGGAAAACAGATCGGGCCAGCTCTGATCGCAGGATGTGTGATCGTAGGAGTTGTTCTGGCAGTTGTCGTATTCGTTATCGTTTTATCAGATGCGGAAAGACATATCCCAGTACAGTATTCTAAGAAGATGCAGGGAAGAAAACTTGTTGGTGGACAGCAGAGTAAGATTCCGCTGAAAGTTAACACAGCAGGTGTAATCCCAATTATCTTTGCATCATCCATTATGCAGTTCCCAATCATGCTGCAGAATGTCTTAAAATACGAGAATAACGGATTCATTGGAAAAGCATTAACAAGTTTGAACTCATCTACTGGTTTGATGCATCCCATCCAAAAAGATCGATCGGTTTATTGATCTATATTGTTTTGGTAGTACTGTTTGCTTATTTCTATACATCGATTACATTTAATCCATTAGAGATTTCAAACAATATGAAGAAACAGGTGGATTTATCCCAGGAATCCGACCGGGAAACCTACAGTAGATTATTTGACTAAAATGCTAAATTATATTATATTTATAGGTGCTGCAGGACTAACGATCGTGGCAGTTGTTCCATTCTTCTTTAATGGAGTATTTGGAGCAAGCGTTTCATTTGGAGGAACATCTATCATCATCGTAGTAGGTGTTATCCTTGAGACGATCAAGCAGATCCAGTCACAGTTGTTAGTACAGAACTATTCTGGTTTTTTGAGTGAGTAACTATAAGAAAGCTGTAGTGACAACTACAGCTTTTTGTGCTTATATGGAATGTTTTTATATAAGCACAAAAGTCCAATGGCATTAAAAACGATGGTATGGAAACAAATTGTATGGTAACTAAAAATAAAAGAGAGACAAAAGGAGGATTTGTCATGAAAATTATTATGTTAGGAGCTCCAGGTGCTGGAAAAGGTACTCAGGCAAAACAGATTGCACAGGCGTACGATATTCCACACATCTCAACAGGTGATATTTTCAGAGCAAATATTAAAGAAGGAACAGAGCTTGGAAAGAAAGCACAGGAATACATGGACAAAGGACTGTTAGTTCCAGACGAACTTGTATGCGATCTTGTTGTTGATCGTATCCACAAAGATGATTGTGAAAAAGGGTATATTTTAGATGGATTTCCAAGAACGATTCCACAAGCAAATGCATTAGATGAAGCACTTGCAAAAGACGGTGAGAAGATTGAATTTGCAATTGATATCGAAGTTCCAGATGAAAATATCATCAACAGAATGTCAGGAAGAAGATCCTGCAAAGACTGTGGAGCAATCTTCCATGTTCAGTATAATCCTCCAAAGAAAGAAAACTGCTGCGACGTATGTGGTGGAGAATTAATTCTTCGCGATGACGACAAAGCAGAAACTGTAAAAAAACGTCTGGATGTTTATCATGAACAGACAGCTCCACTGATCGCACACTATAAAGAAGCAGGAAGCTTACACGAGATCGATGGAACACAGGATATCAAAGTTGTTTTTGAAGAAATTAAATCTATTTTAGGATAAGAGGCAGACCATGGCAGTTACGATCAAATCAAAAAAAGAAATCGAACTTATGCGAGAAGCCGGTAAGATGTTAGAAGAGGTTCACAACAAGTTAGCTGATTTTGTAAACCAGGAATTTCTACATTAGAGATCGACCAGTTTGGAGAGAAAGCGATCAGAGATCTTGGATGTGTACCAAACTTCTTAAACTATAATGGATATCCGGCATCCATCTGTGTATCTGTCAATGACGAAGTCGTACATGGTATTCCAAGCAAAGACCGGATTTTACAGGATGGAGACATTGTAAGTCTGGATGCAGGCTGATCCATGAAGGATATCATTCCGATGCAGCAAGAACACATGCGTTGGAAATATTTCGAAGAAGCAAAGAGACTGATCGAAGTAACAAAGCAAAGTTTCTTTGAAGGAATCAAACTTGCAGTTCCAGGAAATCATTTGTTTGACATATCTGAAGCAATTCAGAAATATGTAGAAAGTAATGGTTATTCTGTAGTCAGAGATTAGTGGGACATGGAATTGGAACACATCTTCATGAAGATCCACAGATTCCGAACTTCAAACAGAGAAGAAAAGGAATGAAATTAAGACCAGGAATGACGCTTGCCATTGAACCAATGGTAAATGAAGGTAGTTATGATGTTGTCTGGCTGGACGATGACTGGACAGTTGTTACTGAAGATGGAAGTCTGGCTGCACATTATGAAAAACACGATCGTCATCACAGAAGATGGTTGTGAAATATTGACTTTGTCTGAATAGGAGGAATAAAATGGCAAAATCAGAAGCAATTGAAGTTGAAGGAGTAGTGTTAGAAAAGTTACCAAACGCTATGTTCAAGGTAGAAATCGAAGGTGGACACGTAATTTTAGCTCACATCAGTGGAAAGCTTAGAATGAATTACATCAAGATTTTACCAGGTGACAAAGTAACACTGGCATTATCACCATATGATTTATCAAAAGGAAGAATTATTTGGAGAGACAAATAAATTATTTGGAAAGATAAATAAATTTAGAAAAAGTCTTGAAATATTCAGAATATGATGATATAATCATACCCGAACGTTTTTTTGAAAGGAGATATTCAAGTGAAGGTTAGAGCATCTGTAAAACCAATTTGCGAAAAATGCAAGGTTATCAAGAGAAAAGGATCTGTCAGAGTAATCTGTGAGAATCCAAAACACAAACAGAGACAGGGATAATTACGACGTTCGATAAGAATATCGCAATAATCCTTGGTTTGTTGTGTATTCACCTATTTACTGCAAGAACAGTTTAGAGGTGTATTTTGTGATGTGTAGAGATACACTCGCATAATTTAGGCGGCTGCAGTATGAGTACAGGTACGCTCATACTGATTATTTATAGATAGAAAGATAATTTGAGGAAGAGACATATATATCATTTCACCGTACTGCGGATATATGGATTGCCCTTAATAGACAAGTAATTATTTATTTGGAGGAAAGAAAACATGGCTCGTATTTCAGGTGTTGATTTACCAAGAGAAAAGCGTGTAGAGATTGGTCTTACTTATATTTATGGAATCGGTCTTTCAAGCGCAAAACGTATTTTGGCAGAGGCAAATGTTGATCCTGATACTCGTGTACGCGACTTAACTGATGATGAAGTTAAAAGAATCAGTGCAGTTATCAACGATACACAGGTTGTAGAAGGTGATTTAAGAAGAGAAATCGCTCTTAACATTAAGAGATTAAAAGAAATTGGATGCTACAGAGGAAAACGTCATAGACAGGGACTTCCTTGCCGTGGACAGAAAACAAAAACTAACGCAAGAACACGTAAAGGTCCTAAGAAAACAGTAGCTAACAAGAAGAAATAATAAACACTAAATTTGTAGTGTTATGACACACCCGGCTGTATGGACAGTCAGGAATAGCATAAGATTTGCAGTATAGGCAATCTTTTGGAATTGAAATGAAGAAAGAAAGGTATTACGTAATTATGGCTAAAGTTACAAAGAAAAGTGCAAAAAAACGTGTAAAGAAGAATGTACAGCACGGACAGGCACATATTCAGTCATCTTTTAATAATACAATCGTTACATTAACAGATGCACAGGGAAATGCTCTTTCTTGGGCAAGTGCAGGTGGATTAGGATTCAGAGGATCCAAAAAATCTACACCATATGCAGCTCAGATGGCAGCTGAAACTGCAACAAAAGCAGCATTAGTGCATGGATTAAAATCAGTAGATGTAATGGTTAAAGGTCCAGGATCAGGAAGAGAAGCAGCAATCCGTGCTTTATCAGCAGCAGGATTAGAAGTTACAAGCATCAGCGATGTAACACCTGTTCCACATAATGGATGTCGCCCACCAAAACGTAGAAGAGTCTAATTTAGGAGGATAATTAAAGATGGCAGTAGATAGA
>ENA-OQCX01000992-OQCX01000992.1-human-gut-metagenome-genome-assembly--contig:-NODE-992-length-13913-cov-1.476208_pt1 | contig 13913 bp, 13 predicted proteins | sample MGYA00242762_ERZ504587 | MGnify/ENA primary metagenome ERZ504587 (study PRJEB26092, sample SAMD00036337) | human gut metagenome | host: Homo sapiens | study: EMG produced TPA metagenomics assembly of...
CATATCCGGAGAAAAGGATGTGGTGTCCGGCTTCAACCGGGAAAAGCTGCTGGATTTTTTTAATCAGTTTTATGTAGGAGAAAATATAGTCATATCTGTGGCGGGACATTTTGAAGAGAATGACATGTTGACATGGCTTGACCGGTATTTTGGAGACATGCCAAAGGGCCGTCGTTCAGATCCGGGAATTTCACCGGATTTTAAAAAAGTTATATGGAAAAGAAATAAAGATATTGAAATTTATTGATAAAGTAAATTGTTCAATGTAATGCATAGTGAAAAAAGTGATATTTAATTTTTATACTTCTAACGAAGCCGGATGGGATCTGTCATGAATTTTGATAAAATTTTACAAAAACCTTTTTTGATATCTGTTTTTGTATTTAACATTATTTTATTTGGTGTTATTGTTTTTTTGTTGGGATATGTTCAAAATTTACTTGACAGTGATTCCAGAAATAACCTTGAAGAAATAGTTTCGCAAAATAAGAACGTTATTACCAGTAAACTACTTTTAGATCTTAATCGTCTGGATATTATCAGTAATAAAATATCTGACGGACTGAAAAATAAGAATAATCACCAAAGAAGCGGATAATCAATAAATTTTTAGAGGATTAATTCTAAAAACAGCATTGATGATAGTTTATTCTTAGCAAATAAAAATGGGCTTGCTTATGTAGATGGCGACACGCATATAGATATTTCAGGACGCCGATATTTTAAATTAGCTATTGATGGTATTTCTAATATTTCTGAACGTACTATTTCAAGAATCAACGGCGAATATATTTTTGTCGGCAGCGTGCCGTTGTATTACGATAATAATATCATCGGCACGATTCAGAAAATCTATACGGATAAACAGATGAATGAGCTGTTTGCGGCTTCGTTATTTTCGTCTAAAGGGTATATGTATGTTATCAATAGTGAAGGTTATATTATCCTGCATACCAAACACATTAATTGTGCTTTAAAATCGGATAATTATTTTCGTGATGTTTACGAATACGGAAACGTTGAAGCTGTTCGTAAAATGAAAGATGACATTAAAGCCAATAAAAGCGGTTTTATGGAAAATGCGGTCAATGGTGAAAAAACCTTCTCTGCTTATACTCCTATTGAACAGGTACATGACTGGTATCTGGTAACGAGCGTTCCTACTGATGTCATTGCCGAAAACGGAAATATAGTTATGAAGATTTTTTACATGGTTATGGTTTCGCTTGTACTTATCTTTTTGGTAAGTATCTGTTATTTTGCCTGGAACAAGCGTCGACAGAAACGGGTTTTGGAAAAAATTGCTTTTGTAGATAATGTGACAGGGGGCAATACCTATAATAAATTTCTTGTTGATGTACAGGAGACGTTAAGCAACAAAATAAACAAGCAATTTTATATTCTGAGTTTTGATGTAGATAACTTTAAATATATCAACAATTTTTACGGGTTTGCCTGCGGCGATAAGATTTTGCGGCAAATATACAGTTCAGTCAGCGTCTGGATGCAGCCAGGCGAAACTGCGGCACGTATTTCCGGTGACCGTTTGTATGTTTCTTACTGGATGCAGATGAAGAAAGAATCGAAGCGTTATTTTCAGCGATCGAATATCACAGAAGAAATCTGATACTGCATTTTCGGCCGGCGTTTATGTTATCAAGACTACGATGAAAATATTAATCTTATGGTCGATAAAGTCCAGCGTAGCGGCACAGACGATCAAAGGCGTGCTGAATCAGCATGTAGTTTATTATTCGAAAACAGTTTGATGACCAGACGGCACGCAATGAAGAGCTGAAACGAGATCTGAAGCTGGCGATCAAAAATGATGAGTTTGTAGCTTTCTATCAGCCGAAGGTTGATATCAACAGCGGCAAGCTGGTAGGTGCGGAAGCTTTGATCCGCTGGCAGACAAAAGACAACAGACTTATTCCACCTGGTGATTTTATACCTTTAAGCGAAAAAACGGGCCTGGTTACGGATCTTGATATGATTGTTTTTGAAAAAGTATTAGCTTTTTTGAGAAGATCATTGGATGAAGGGATAGAATGTGTGCCGATTTCTGTAAATTTCTTCACGTTTGCATTTTTCAAATTGAAAAATTTTTACCGACACTTTTACAGAAAATGGAAAAATATCAGGTGCCAGCGCATTTGATTGAATTGGAGCTGACCGAAAGCGCTATTTTTGATAATTTCAGTATTATTTATGATTTTACAGAGAAAGTTCGTGAATATGGCGTCGCTGTGGCAATGGATGATTTCGGTTCCGGTTATTCTTCTTTGAATATGTTGAAAGACTTGTCGATAGATACTTTAAAAGTAGATAGAGCTTTTTTAGAGGAAGCTGCTGATAACGAAAAACGTAATATTATTTTTGTTTCAGTTGTAGAAATGGCTCGCAAGCTGAATATCAGTCTGGTGGTAGAAGGCGTTGAAACAGGGGAGAATGTCAGTCTGATGCGTGAATGCGGGTGTAATATTGCTCAAGGCTATTATTTTGCCAGACCAATGGAAGAAAGTAAATTTGCCGAGCTTTTCCGGGAGGGTAAGTTATGCTGAAAAAAATCGTATGTATTATGGGGGCTGTGGCAATTTTTATACTGGCTGTGGGCTGCAGCAGCGAGCCTCAGAAACCCAAGCTGGGAGTTTCTTTTGGTGTTGGTGGTGCTACAAGATGGGTGAAAGAAAAACAGTTTATGGAAGATCGCGCTAAAGAACTCGGAGCAGATATAACTGTTCGTTTTAATACTACTGATACACCTAAGACATGGCGTGAAGACTGTTTTGAACTTATTGACAGCGGTATCAATGTATTGATTATGATTCCCAGAGATTTACGTCAGGTTGACGATATAGTAGATTATGCAAAAAAGAAAAACGTTAAGGTTGTCTCATATAGTAGGGCTATTTTAAATCCTCAGACGGATCTTTTTATTGGTTATGATACTTATAAAATTGGGCAGAACCTGGGCAAGCATTTATCAGAGCGTGTTTATAAGGGTAATTTTATTGTTTTGAAGGGTGATAAAGGTGATTTTAATACTCACTTTTTACACAATGGGGCCAATAAATACATTGAACCAATGGTCGGAACGGGCGTCAATGTAATATTGAATGATTATGTACCGGGGTGGTCTGCTGATACGGCCAAGGAAATGGTAAAAAAAGCTGTTATAGCGAATGACATGAAATTAGATGCAGTTTTGTGTCCGAATGATGGTTTGGCTGGCGGTGCCGCTGCTGCAGTACAGGAGCTGGGATTAAAAAATCATGTTATCATTGTCGGTATGGATGCAGAACTGGCGGCGGTTAAAAGACTTGTTGCAGGAACGCAGGATGCAACAGTGTATATGGACTTGAAAAATATGGCGTCAGCTGCAGTTGATCAGGCTTATGCCTGGCGAAAGGTGAAAAAGTAACTGCTAATTCAGAAATAACTAATGATAAAGGCGAGAAAATCCAGGTTTATTTGATTACAGGTGAAATGGTAACAAAAGAAAATATCGATAAAGTTTTAATCGAAAGCGGTTATTATACAAAAGAGCAGGTTTATGGAAATAATTAAATCTGCTTTTGATAGAATGAATCTGGAATTATGTTGATAAATGCCAAGCAGCAGTAGTTGATAATACTGCTGCTTTTGTTTACCAGCTTAAGCAGTAAGTGATTGTAAAGGCAAATACTTTATCTATCCTGATAATAACTATTCTAAGCATATATTTTTAAAGGTATGTTTTATTGAATTAATAAATATCATCCTGTTTGTGTGATATAATAAATATTAATCAATGTAATTGAATATGAGGGCTTTGTTTATTACTATTGTTAAACTTTCTGTCGGTATATTCAAGGTTGTATATCAAGAAAAGCATCGTTGTTATTCAAAAATCGGTGTTTAAATGACGCTTTGAAAAGTATGATTTAGGCATCAAGAGACAGCAATGGTGTCTGGTTTTGTCTTTTATGTAATATATTTTGACAGTTCTTTTTGTGCTGAAATTAACTGAAAGTACTATAATTTACAGTATATTTTATGTTGGAGCGTGGTTTTGTGTATTTGTTATTTGGTTTATATTTTGTCATCGGCATAGTTATCGGCAGTTTTTTGAATGTCTGTATTTACAGGCTGCCGCTGGGGAAATCTGTTATCAGCTCCGTCTGCTGCGGCAGCTGCGGACACAGGTTTAGGGGCTCTGGATATGATACCTGTTCTAAGTTATTTTTTGCTGCGCGGCAGGTGCCGCTACTGTAATGCTGCGTATAGCGCCCGTTATATGCTGGTAGAACTTTTGACAGGTTATTTTATTTGCTTTGTGCGGCTTGTATTATTTGCCTGGTCTTAAAAATAATACTGGTTTTCTTTTTTGTAGCTTGCCTGATCGTGCAGGCTTTTATTGATCTGGATCATCAAATTCTGCTGGATGAAATTTTGATGCTGATGCTGCCGACAGGTATCATTTATGCCTATTATGCTTTACCGGACATGTGGGATTCTTTATATGGGGCTTTATTTGCCGGTGGGCTGATGCTGCTGATATTTTTGCTGAGCCGCGGTGGAATGGGTGCTGGCGATGTTAAGCTCAGTTTTGTTTTAGGCGTTTGGCTTGGGTTTAAGGCGAGTATCGTCTGTCTGATGCTGGCTTTTGTTTTTGGGGGGATAATCGGGGTGCTGCTGCTGGCTTCCGGTATCAAGCAGCGTAAAGATCCGATTCCGTTTGGACCGTTTTTATGTATCGGAGCTTATATTGCGCTTTTGTTTTCTCCATATTTAATTTATTTTTACTGGAATTTGTTTGTATGAGTTTATGAATTTATGATATAATTTATAAAATATAGTATTAAAACTGATTTTATTTATACGAATCAAGGAGGTCTGCGCAAGTGAATGTGCAAGCCATCGTAAAAAGAATGTTTCACACAAAGCCGTCAAAAATAGTTGGCGTCGATATCGGCACCGGAAGTATAAAAATGGTGCAGATAGAAACAGGCAGTAAGCCTGTAGTTAGTTGTTTTGCTGTAGCAGAGCTGCCACTGGAGCTTATCAATAATGGATTTGTCCGTAACAGTGATGCGATGATAAGCTTTATTAAAGGCTTGGTGGCAAAATATGATTTTAATGCCAGGCATGCGGTTTTTACTGTAGGCGGTCGTAATGCTTTTGTACGTGAGATCGATATGCCGGAAATGCCTGACGAAGAAATGAAACAGTCTGTAGCTTGGGATTCCAGTCAGTATGTTCCTTATGAAGCTGATACTTATTATGTGGATTCGGCTAAATTTGGTGCATATACTAATGAAGGTCTGCAGCCTGTGCTTTTGGTTGCTTCACCTAAGGATGTTATTGATTCACTGCTGGAAATCAGTGATGCGCTGGCCTGGCATACTATTGGTATTGATATCGAAGTTTTGTCTGCTTATAGAACCTTGCCCAGGCAGTTGGAAACTTCGTTTTGCTTGATATAGGGCGTTCATATTCGATGCTGACTATTTTTCAGAACGGTGCTCCTGTTGCGCAGCGCAGTATTCCCCAGGGAGGCAGATGTTTAATGCCGCTATTGCTAACGGTGCTGGCGTTGACCTGACGGCTGCTGAAAAGATCAAACTGGAAGATGAGCTGCTTTTGAGCAGCCTGGAAACAGATAAAACTAAATTTGCAGAATTTTTCAACGAGGTTGAAAATCTGGGACGTGAAGTACGCAGAACCTGTGAATATTATTTGATCAATAAAAAGGATGCAAGATTTACGCATCTGGTTTTGGCAGGCGGCGGTGCAAATATGGCCGGATTGTCCGAATTTTTGAGCGAAGGTATGGAAATGAAGGTTGTCGTTAACGATTTGCGTCAAGCAGTTACTTTTGCAGATAAACTTGATCAGAGAGAACTGAAAAAATATCTGGGAGCGCTGACTGTTGCAATAGGCGCTGCTTTGTACGGAGGGGAAGCAGATGATTAGAATCAATCTTTTACCTGAGTACAGGCGCAAAAGTGAGTTTCCTACATGGAAACTTTATCGTATTATAGCTTATGTATTTTTAGGACTGAGCATTTTACTGTGGGGTTACCATTTGGCAATGTTCAAGTATACTGAAAGTAAGCTCAGCGATGTGAATGAAGGTATAGTTTCAATGAAAGTCTGGCAGGAACGTTTTGATAAGCTCAGCAGCAGAATGCGGAAGTAAATAAACGCAATACTATCGTACGCAATCTTTCTAAAGACCGCATCGTCTGGAGCCGTTCCCTTGCTGAACTGGGCAATGTTACACCTTACGGCTGCTGGCTGACAAGTGTTAAACAGGGCAATAAGCCAGATCAGATGAGCATTGCCGGTAAAGCCATGAAAATGGACGATATTGTTAAATTCATCAGTCTTTTACAGGCACGGCCTGATATTGCCAATGTGCAGCTGATTTCTGCCGATGAAAGCAACAATAATAACAGCAGTACTGCTGGCGTTATTTGATTTTACTTTGGAAATTCAGAGAAGTGGGGTGAAGAAGTGAAATTAGAAATGCCTGACAGCAATATGTCAGAAAACAGTAAATATTCGTTGTTATTGTTAGGTTCGGTACTGCTGCTTGTTTTTGTAGTTCTGTATATCATGCAGCCGCTGCGTGAAGACATTCAGAAAAATGAGCAGGAATTGACACAGGCGCAGCAGCGTTTAGCCAGTTATCAGACATTTGCTGAACAGAATAAGGATTATAATGCTTTTGCAGCGAAGCAGGAAGCTACCTTGCTGAAGCTAAGAAGCTGTTGCCTGATATAGTAACTGTGCCTGAATTAGTACAGGAATATTCTAACCTTTCAAAGGAATGCGGAATTCAGTTCAAAAGTGTTAAGCCTCCGAGTGGCAATTTAAAACAGGTAAATGGAGCTTACGAAGTACCGCTCAATATTTCTATCAGCGGCAACTATTATAAAATGGTCGAGTTTTTGCAGAAGGTAGAAAACGGTACGAGGTTTGCAAAATTGAACAAAGCCAGTGTTAATACCGTTAAAGAAAATGATGCTTCGGGAAATCTGGATATGACGGCTGAATTTACCGTTTATTCGCTGAAGGACGCCTTAGGGAAAATGAATACTGGCGCCGCTGGTGAAAAGACCGGCCTGGATCGCGTAAAAGAACGTGACACAGCTAATATGGCGGCAATAGACGAAGCAAAAAAATAGAGTAAACGTTATATTATTAGACCCTTGTTGTTTTTCTGCAGCAGGGGTCTTTTTATGTTGTATGGCATAACCGTTGAAAAGACTGTGAAAGCGCTGCTTCAGCCTGCAATTTTCTTGCTATTCTATATGGAAAAGTTGTATAATTAAAATATCTGTTATTATAAATAAAAATACCTTTATTTCGATAAATTGAGGAGTAAAAAAATGATTTGGCAGAATACAAAAGTTCGTATTGCAATTATCCGCATCCCTTGGTTCTTTTAGCAATTATTGCTTATCTATTTATGGTAATATCCAGGCTAACAACGAGCGTGCGAACCGTGTTTCGCAAGGGCAGAATATTGCGGTGGCCACATCTTTCCCGCAGCGTCAGAGTATTACTCCTGTTATGCGTTTTGCGGGCAGCCTTGATCCTGTTTGGCAGGCCGACGTGGCAGCTAAAATAGATGGCAGGGTAGAGAAGGTTTATGTTAATGAAGGTGACAAGGTCACGGCTGGCACTGTGCTGGCTCATTTAGAGCAGACAGAACAGACGGCTAATTTGTTATCGGCGAAGGGTTCTTTGATGGATGCCCAAACGACTTTGGAAAGAGCTGAACGCGAGCTGCAGCGCTATCAGGCATTATATGAAAAGGGCGCTGTTTCGGAGCAGACAGTAGATAATTACCGTTTTGCCAGAAACAATGCGCAGGGCAAGCTTTCGGAAGCTCAGGGCGTGTGGGACAATATGCAGGATAAGCTGAGCGGAGCCAGTGTAACTGCGCCGCAGGACGGTATTATTTCTAAACGTTATTATCAGGAAGGTTATTATGCTAAAGTTGGTACAGCGCTGTTTAATATTGCCGATATTTCTGAATTGACTGCTAAAATAAATATCCCGGAAGGTCAGATCAGCAATATTGCTGTTGGCGGATTGGCTGATATTACTGTGCCCGCATATCCTGATGATAAATTCAGCGGTATGATCACACGTATCTCGCCGGTAGCAGATATGCCGGCAAGGACCTTTGCTGCTGAGGTGACAGTGGACAACAGTGCCGGTAAATTACGCGGCGGTGTTTATGCCAATGTTGTCATTACAGCCGAGCCGAAAGAGAATGCATTAGTTATTCCTATGAGCGCTATTGTAATGCGTGAAGATCAGCGTACGGTTTTTGTTGTTGATGATGATGGTGTCGTCAGCCGCAGAGTTTTAACAATAGGTTTTGTCAATGATAATATGGTAGAAGTTTTAGATGGTTTGAGTGATGGCGACCGGATCGTTACCGGCGGTCAGAATAAATTGCGTGAAGGCAGTAAGATCAAATTAGAAGGACAGGGTGCTAAATAAAATGATAGGCACATTTATACGCAGACCTGTTTTTACGACGATGTTTGTACTGCTTTTAGTAGTATTCGGCATTAAGTCGTATCCTAATTTGGGTGTCGATTTGTATCCTGACGTTGAACTGCCTCTGGTAAGTGTTACTGTTACCTATACAGGCGCTTCACCTGAGGAAATGGAAACTCTGATAACCAGACCTATTGAAGATCGCGTCAGCCAGGTTGCAGGTATTAAAACCCTGTCGTCAACTGTACGCGAAGGTTATTCGCAGACGACGCTGGAATTTGAGCTGGGTGTTGACCCGCGCGAGATGGCCAGTGAGGTGCGTGAAAAGGTTGCGTCGGTACGCCGGCGTTTGCCTGACGACGTCGATGAGCCGGTTGTACAGCGTTTTGATATTTCGTCACAGTCGATAGCGGCATTTACTTTTGCTTCTGATTCGCGCAGCCGTGAAGAAACCCGTAAGATAGTTGAAGACGTTGTTAAAGAAGAACTGCAGCGTGTCGAAGGCGTGTCCGAAGTATCTGTTGTCGGCGCCAGTGCGTGCGATCAAACTGATTGCCGATCCTGAGAAGCTGAACAGTTATAATATTTCCTTTCAGACGATCTTAGATAAGGTCAACAGTGAAAATATCAATACTCCTGGCGGTAAGGCCCGTTATAACGATATGGAAATAACAGTCCGTACGTTAGGCAAATATAAAAATATCGACGATATTAAAAACATCGTTATTGCCAATCAGGATGGTCGCCCGATCCAGCTTTCAGATGTTGTGAAGGTTGTTGACAGCTGGGAAGACGAAGACACCTATTCCCGTTCTAATAAAGTACCCAGCGTTATGGTCTTGGTAAGAAAGCAGTCTAAGACCAATACTGTAGATGTTGTTGACGGTGTCAACGCTTCTATGGAACAAATGATGGAAAATGATTTGCCTAAGGATATCAAGGTCGATGTCGTACGCGATCAGTCTGCTTATATCCGCGAGAATGTTGCCGATGTCTGGAATGCTATTCTTTTCGGCGGCTTTCTGGCGCTTTTGATAACTTATATGTTCCTGCGCGATTTTCGGGCTACGATCATCGGCGGCCTTTCTATACCGACCTCCGTTATTGCCACGTTCTTTTTGATGAAGTCGATGGACTTTACGCTGAATAATATGTCGGCTTGATGGCTTTGAGGCCTGGCAGTCGGCATCCTTATCGACGATGCTTATCGTTTGATTGAAAATATTTTCCGGCATATGGGAAATGGGTAAGTCGCCGATTCAGGCTGCTCAGGACGCTACAGAAGAGTTATCTCTGGCTATTCTTGCTACTTCGCTTTCTTTGATGGCGGTTTTTGTACCGATCGGTTCTATGGGTGAGGTAGTTGGTCAGTATTTTAAACAATTCGGCTTAACTGTCGCTTTTGCGCTGGCTTTTTCGACGATGGCTGCTTACACGCTTACACCAATGATATCGGCTTATTGGCTGAAGGATTATCGCGAGGAACATGCCAAACCTTATAAGCATCCGCGTCCCAAAGTTGTACAGATTTGTCTGGATAAATTTGAGGCCGGGTTTCAGGTAATTTGCCGGATGTATGATGAATTAATGGTATTTGCGTTCCAGCATCCTTGGAAAATAGTTTTGATTTCTGTTGCTTCACTTATTTTTAATCTTTTTCTGTTACCTTTTATTGGTACGGAATATCAGCCGACATACGATTCCGGTGAATTTTCCGTCAGTGTTAAAGCTCCTGCCGGTACAAGTATCGAGCGAATGAAGGAGCTGACGCTGCCGTTGGAAGAAGAAATCCTGCAAATGCCGGAGGTCAGGATTGCAGCGATGCGCTTAGGCGGTTCGCGCGTGCCTATTAACGAAGGCAATATCGATGTCAAGCTTATTCCTTCGTCTGACAGAGATCGCAGTATGATCGATATTATGGATGAGCTGCGCCGTAAATTTGGTAATGTCGAAGATTGAAGTCGCAGTCGTCAGTAACCAGGGCGGCGGACGCGGTGACAGCAGACCGGGTGCAGGTAGGTCTGCGCGGCAGTGATCTTGAGCTGCTGACAACTTATGCTCAGAATCTGGCGGAAAGGATCAGACAGGTTCCAGGTTCTACTGATGTTGATATTTCTTCATCGGAAGAAGAACCGGAGATCATCGTTAAGGTCGATCCGCTGCGTGCGAGCGCAATGGGGCTTGATTCAACTTCCGTTGGTAAAGTTGTGGAAATGGCCTTTTTAGGCAAAAGCACAAGCAATAGTTTTACTATCGGTGATAACGACTATGATATAATTGTACAGTTGGATGCTGCGCATCGTCGTGATATCAATGACGTTGCCAATCTGCGTGTTTCCAATACGGAAGGGAAGTTTGTCCGGTTGGGCGATGTAGCTGACGTGTATTTCTCGTCCGGTCCTACACGTATTGACCGTGAGGACAGACAGCGCCAGATCGTTGTTTATGCTAATACAGTCGGTATTACTCCGGGCGATTTGATCCAGAAGATTCAGACGGAGATGATCCCGGATATGAATATGCAGGTCGGTTACCGTTATAAAATGATCGGTCAGGCTGATACAATGGCAAAAGCCTTTAGTGAGATCGCGAAGGCGGTTATTTTAGCTATTATTATGATCTATATGGTTCTGGCAGCAGAGTTTGAAAGCTTTATGCAGCCTTTGGTAATTATGATGTCACTGCCGTTTGCGATTATCGGTGCTGTTTTAGGCTTGATGGTAGCAGGGCAGACTGCAATATGATGTCGCTGATCGGTTTTACGATGCTGCTGGGTCTGGTTACAAAAAATGCGATCCTGCTGGTCGACTATGCCAATCAGGCACGGGCTAAGGGTATGCCTTTGCGCGAGGCCTTGCGTGAAGCTTGCGCTTTGCGTATTCGTCCGATATTTATGACAACGCTTTCGACTATTTTAGGTATGCTGCCAATTGCTTTGGGTCTTGGTGCCGGTGCTGAGCTGCGCCAGTCTATGGGCGTGGTTTTAGTTGGCGTCTGACGACGTCGACTTTGCTGACTCTGGTTGTAGTGCCGCTGTTATATTTGCTGAGCGAGGAATGGAAAGAGAAACATTTGCATAAATCATAGTTAAGGAAGTATTATAATATGACTTACGAAGAAAATTTGCTGGCGCTTTTGGAAAGTTATAAAGCAGGCACTATCGACGCTAAAACAGCTTTGGAAAAGCTGCATGCTGCGGATTATACTGACCTAGGTTTTGCGAAACTGGATCATAACCGCAGTCTGCGTCAGGGGTTTCCCGAGGTTGTTTACTGCGAGGGTAAAACAGTAGAGCAGGTTGCTGCAATCATGGAAAAGCTGGCACAGGTACACAATAATATTTTGGGAACACGTGCTGATGCCGATAAATTTGCAGCGGTGCAGAAGGTGCTGCCCGATGCGGTTTATCATAAAAATTCGCGCTTGATTTTTGTAGAGCGTAAACCTCTTCCAAAAGATGATAAGCGTTATATCGCCGTTGTGACGGCTGGTACAAGCGATCTGCCTACTTCAGAGGAGGCGGCATTGACTGCTGAGATCATGGGCAATCAGGTAGAGAGGGTTTACGACGTAGGCGTGGCTGGTATTCATCGACTGTTTGATAAACTTGATTTGATCAGAAATGCTAATGTGGTTATTGTCGTTGCCGGAATGGAAGGCGCTTTGGCAAGCGTTGTCGGCGGCTTGGTCGAACGGCCTGTAATAGCGGTGCCTACCAGTGTCGGTTATGGAGCTAACTTTCAGGGGCTATCGGCACTTTTGGGCATGCTCAACAGCTGTTCGGCCGGTGTGGCTGTCGTTAATATCGATAACGGTTTTGGAGCGGGGCGTATGGCAAGTATTATCAATCATATGAGGTGATGTAATGAAAGCAATCTATATAGAAGCATTTGCGGGTATCAGCGGCAATATGCTGCTGGGAGCTTTGATCGATGCAGGTGTACCGTTCGATCATTTGGCGTCTGAGATGAAAAAGCTGCACTTGGGAGAGTATGAACTGATCAACGAACGTGTTAATAAATGTGGGATTGATGCGAACTATTTTAATGTCTTGCTGCCAGATGAACATCAACATGATGTCACAATTGGACATCGGCATGAACATCCCCACGCTGGTCACCATCATCACGAACATGGCGATACAGGGCATAACCATGAACATCATTCCGATTGCGCTCAGCATTGCCATCAGGTGAAAGTGTCTGAAGAACCTGTGCATCACCACCATGAACATCGCAATCTGCATGATATAGCCCATATTATTACACATTCTGACTTGCATGATAAAATCAAAATGCAGTCTTTACAGGTGTTTACAGCTTTAGCAGAAGCTGAAGCTAAGGTTCACGGAAAAACTGTTGATGAAGTGCATTTTCACGAAGTCGGAGCAATCGACACGATTATTGATATTGCGGGCTGCGTTTTGGCTTTGGAATATTTGGGGATCGAAAAGATTTTTGTTTCCAATATCCATACAGGCAGTGGCTTTGTAAATTGTGCACACGGACTGATGCCAGTGCCGGCTCCTGCGACGGCAGAGCTGTTACAAGGGCTGCAGCACAGCCACGGAAAGATCGAAAAAAGAGCTTAACTACACCGACTGGTGCTGCACTGATGGTAAGGTTTAGCAGTCAGTACAATGATATTCCACAGGGCTTTAGCGGCAGTAAAATTGCTTATGGCGCCGGGACCTGGGATCTGGAAATACCCAATGTCCTGCGTATCAGTATCGGCGAATTGGAAGCTGAAGCCGGTGGTGAATTACTTGTTGCCGAATGTAATATTGACGATATGAATGGCGAATTGTACTTATGTGCAGGAACGCTTACTGCAGGCGGGTGCTTTGGATTGCTGGCTGACTCCGATCATTATGAAAAAAGGACGGCCTGCTCAAACTTTATCGGTGCTGCTCGATCCTCAGAACCTGGATCAGCTGACTGATATTTTGCTGACTGAAACAACGTCGCTGGGAGTACGTTATTATGCGGTGCATCGCCATATCAATTACAGGAAGGTTACTATTGTGTCGTTGCCTGAAGGTGAAGTGAGAATTAAATATGCACAGATGGATGGGAAAATTGTGAATATTGCTCCTGAATTTGAGGATTGTAAAGTTTTGGCTTTAAAAAGCGGACACAGCCTGAAAACTATTATGCAGGCAGCAGCAGCTGCTGCGGAGGCACAACTTGAACAGTGATTTTGCTGCTTATATCGACAATTTAAAAAAGCAGATCAAAAGTTTTGACGCCAATCTTACAATTACTGAAAAAAAGCTGCAGTATGGTATACAGTTGACAGTAACAAACAGTGATAGTAAAGTAGTATTATCAGTATATAATGGTAAAAAGGGGATTAAGTTTGTTTGGGGCGGTACGGCTTCAGAATTGAGGTCCCAGCTGGAAGCAGTTTTG
>ENA-OQCX01000993-OQCX01000993.1-human-gut-metagenome-genome-assembly--contig:-NODE-993-length-13907-cov-1.863933_pt1 | contig 13907 bp, 21 predicted proteins | sample MGYA00242762_ERZ504587 | MGnify/ENA primary metagenome ERZ504587 (study PRJEB26092, sample SAMD00036337) | human gut metagenome | host: Homo sapiens | study: EMG produced TPA metagenomics assembly of...
TTTGATTGATGTGTACAGTAACTATGGCTTTTTGGACTCTTTTGGATATGATAGGAGATCTGGGATTGTTTAATGAGGCTTACACTATGCGATATGGCGAAGGAGGAGCATTCGAAGGAGTTGAGAGGCTCCCATACGCTCCTTTGCTTCTTTGTTTAGTATTCTACCTGATAATGTATAATTCATATAGAAAAAAAATTATGGACAAAAATATTTTTCTATTCCAATTTCTTATTACCACAATTTATTTATTGTGTTTGACATTTCAACTACTGAGTGTCTTTTTATATCGAATTGGATTGTATTTTTATATCTTAAGTATTTATTTTTTTTCTATTGAATTGTCTTCTAAGAAAACAAATCCTGTTTTAAAAATTGGATGTATCCTATATTTAATGGCATATTGGATATTTCTTTATGTAGTAAAAAACACAAGTGAAACTTATCCTTATACTTCAAAAATATTGGGGATTGATTAGGTGTAAACGGATAGATTATTTTTATGAGTAGAAATGACAGTTTAATAAGTATTATTGTTCCAGTTTATAATGTGGAGCAATATTTGTCTCGATGTGTAGACTCATTAGTTAATCAGACTTATCATAATATTGAAATTATTTTAGTTGATGATGGAAGTCCAGACCGGAGTGGAGAAATTTGTGATGAGTATGCTAAAAAAGACAAGCGTGTAAAAGTTATTCATCAATCTAATGGAGGACTTTCAGATGCAAGGAATACGGCCTTGGATATAGCTAAAGGTGACTATCTGATGTTTGTTGATAGTGATGATTGGATTGAAAAAAAAAACGTGTGAAATTCTCAATCGTTTGGCTTCTGATTATAAAGCAGATACTGTTATATTCGGCTTAAACTTTGTATTCGATTCTGGTAAGGTTATTAGGAGTAAAAGAGGTATGGCAGGATTAACAGATAAGAATATGTGTATGAAATATCTTATACATAATGTTGCGAGAGGAGGTATTTTTAACTATGCTTGTAATAAAATGTTTTCGTCTCACTTATTTGAAGGTTTAAGATTTCCAGTCGGAAGACTTGCAGAAGATCAAGATGTTATATATAAGTTGATACATAGATCTCAAAGGATATATGTAACCGAACAGCCACTTTATAATTATTATCAGAGAGATGGAAGTATAACTGCAGCACAATATTATCCTCGCCTTATTCGAGATAGGATGAATTATGGCTAAAGAGATTGGACTTTATTCGAGAGTATTATCCTGATTTAGAGAATTACCAGATAGCTCAGATTCTTGGTGCTGCTTATGTTGGTATTGTTAAATTGGAAGGTAATAAGCAAAATGGGGAGTTAAAGAAAAAGTTGATATGTTTTTCTAACAAATATATTTTAAAAGAAAAAGAATTATCAGTGTTGGATCGTAAGATAAAATTGCACTACTATTGTTATCCATTATTTTGGTTATACGTAAAACTATTTATAAAATGAATATAGCTGTTATAATTGCAGGGGGATCAGGTCAGCGAATGGGTCAGGACATTCCAAAACAATTTATCAATGTGTATGATAAACCTGTTATTATTTATACGTTGGAAGGATTTCAGCGACATCCTCAGATAGATGCCATTGAAGTGGTATGCATTGATGGATGGCATGATGTCCTTTGGCTTATGCTCATCAGTTTAATATCACCAAACTTAAATGGGTGATAAGTGGAGGAAATACAGGACAGGAAAGTATCAGGAATGGCGTGTTCAATCTTGAGGGTAAGTTGGTGATGAGGATATAATTGTGATTCATGATGGCATTCGGCCATTGGTGGATGAAACGGTTCTTACCGATGTGATAATGAAAGCCCAAATACATGGGAATGCAGTTACTTCATTGCCCTATAATGAGCAAATTTCGTTGTAAATCCTGAGAATGAGAAAACAACGAAACAGTATATTCCACGTGAAATATTGAGAAGGGTTTCTACTCCGCAGGCTTATAAGTTTGGAAAACTAGACTGGGCGTATCATGAAGCGTTTGAGAAGGAGATTGGTATTAAAGCTCTGCCTATACCAATACGATGATGGTAGAATTAGGTGAAACACTCTATTTTTGCCGCCGGTTCAGATAAAAATATTAAACTGACTACAAAAGATGATTTGGAAATGTTTAAGGGATATCTAAAGAAAGAAAAGGATAATTGGTTGAAGTAATGAATCTGATAGAAAATACTATGTATCAGGATGATATAATGAAAATTTATAACTCATCCTCTTCCTTGGAATAAGTTGCAGAATAAGGCTTTGTTAATTTCTGGAGCTACTGGACTTGTTGGCAGTTTCTTAATAGATGTTATCATGCTACTGAATAGGGAGCAGGGGTTGAATTGTAAGGTTTATTCTCTTGGAAGGAATGAAGATAAGGCCAAATCAAGATTCAGTTATTGTTATGAATCTTCTTTATTTCAGTTTATATCATACGATATTAATCTGCCGTTTGTTAGAAATGATATTGGAAGTGTGGACTATGTTCTCCATTTGGCTAGCAATACACATCCTGTTGCCTATGCTACAGATCCAATAGGAACCATAACAACCAATATTATTGGAACTCAGAACATGTTGGAGTTTGCTTTGTGCTCATCATGCATCACGCTGTGTTTTTCGCTTCCTCAAATGAAATCTATGGTGAAAATCGAGGGGATATTGAGAAATTTGAAGAAAAATATTGTGGTTATATTGATTGTAACACGATTAGAGCAGGTTATCCTGAGAGTAAAAGATGCGGTGAAGCTCTATGTCAGGCTTATATAAAACAAAGAGGGTTGGATATTGTGATTCCACGTCTAACTCGTTCTTATGGTCCAACTATGTTGATGAGCGATACAAAAGCCATTTCCCAATTTATTTGTAAGGCTATTGTCGGAAAAGATATAGTGCTTAAAAGTGAGGGAACTCAGTATTACTCTTATACATACGTGGCAGATGCTGTATGTGGGTTGTTGTATGTTTTGCTGCTAGGGAAAAAAGGAGAGGCGTATAATATTGCTGACGAATCTTCAGATATTATGTTGAGAGATTTAGCGAAGATTATAGCAGACTCTGTGGGTAATAAAGTCGTGTTTGAGATTCCTGATGCAATTGAAAGTATGGGATACAGCAAGGCAACAAAGGCAAGACTAGACAGTACAAAACTTCAGGAACTTGGCTGGAAATCCATATATGATATTCAATCGGGATACAAAGAACAATCAAAATATTGAAGTGAATTATGACGAACGAATATGAGCATTTAAATGCAATACAGAAAATTGGGCTGAGTATATTGAAAGAGATTATTGCTATCTGTAAACGCCATGATTTGACGTACTATGTATATGGAGGAACATTGTTAGGAGCTATTCGTCATCAAGGCTTTATTCCGTGGGATGATGATGTGGATATTGCAATGTCCCGCAAAGATTTCGAGAAATTAAAGCAATATCAAAATGAATTTCCACAATATATGTTTTTAGATACAATTCAACAGAAAGGGCATCAATGGACAGCAGCTCATGTCGTGGATACAAGATATAAGCTTGAGGTAGGAAAGGGGATGGAAAAAAGCCACGATGTCTGTTTGGGTGGATATTCTTATTATTGACGGTGTTCCAAATCCTGGAACTTTCAAATACAAGATATTTAGTGCGGCATATTTGACAGCAAGACTGCTCTATAAATTCTCAAATTTTAGTAATGAAGTTGATTTAGAAAAAGATAGATCTGCTATAGAGACCTTTTTTTATTTCTTTTGCTAGGATTACTCATATTGAAAAGGTGATAAATCAGCATTGGGCTGGATGTTTCATTGATTGGATATCTCGCAGGTACGATTTGGATAAATGTGAGTATGGAGCCACTTTGGGTGGTCCGCAAAAAATGGGTGAAACACAGCCTAAATACTGGGTTTGGTAAAGGTAAAGAACTTCTTTTTGAGGATATTATCGTGAATGGTATGGAGGAAACGGAGAATTTCCTTACTAAGTTCTATGGTCCCAATTACATGACTCCTCCGCCCTTGGATAAAAGAAACCAGCATAATGTAAGGTTAGTTGAGAAGATTGTTTAAATCGTAATAGTTGTAAATATAGTTTTAAATATTCACATGAAAGACACTGAAAAAAACTTGTGAGAGTGCTATTTATTTATATTCAATGTTTATTTTAAAATTGTATGATAACAGTTTCTATCGTCACCTACAAGACGAATCTAGGAGAACTGTCCAAATGCTTGCAGTCACTAATCTCTTCTCTTGTTTCCCAAATTTATATTGTCGATAATTCCAACGAGCGGTATATTGCAGATTTCTGTCAGCAATACCCCAATGTGATATATATTGGCAGTGAAAATGTAGGCTATGGAGCAGGGCATAACCAGGCATTGAGACAGGTACTCAACTCGGTGGAAAATACCATTTGATTCTTAATTCGGATGTATATTTTGAACCTTCGGTTTTGGAATTTCTGGCAGCATATATGGATGCACATGCGGATGTAGCACAGGTACAGCCCAATGTAGTATACCCTGATGCTGATTGGAGAGCAGCAATATACCTGCCGTCTTCTTCCCACACCTGCCAATCTGATTTTCCGACGTTTCCTACCTAAGAGAATGGTGGAGAAGATGAATATACGTTATCAACTAAAATTCGATGACCATAAGAAAGAAATGAATGTGCCCTATCATCAAGGTAGTTTTATGTTTTTTCGTCTGGAATGTTTCAAAAAAGTAGGATTGTTTGATGAAAGGTTCTTCATGTATCCTGAAGATATTGATATAACTAGGAGAATGCACAAATGGTATCGAACTATGTTTGTTCCTAGTGTGACCATTGTACATGCTCATCGGGCAGCATCTTATAAAAGTAAGAAAATGTTGAAGATTCATATGGTTAATATGATTAAGTATTTCAATAAGTGGGGATGGATAGTTGATAAAGAACGTTCTGCTTGGAACAGAAAGTTATTGGAAGAATTAGGATATAAAAAATAATATTTTCTATAATGAATTACTTTATTACAGGTGGTACCGGTTTCATTGGCACCCACCTCGCCAGTCTTTTGCACGAAGTGCATCCCGAAACAAGAATTTACAACTTGGATATTGTAGAGCCGGGTACTCCATTACCGACAGTAAAAAATTATAAACCGGCTTTAGGAAACGGGGAGGAACATGCAGCCACATTCATCTATTGTGATGTACGCCAGCCGATAGAGTTGGAAAAAGTAAATATCACTCCCGATGATGTGATCTTTAACTTCGCCGCCGTTCATCGCACTCCCGGTCATCCCGATCCTGCATATTTTGAAACAAATATCCGTGGTGCGGAGAACGTCTGTGCCTTTGCCGAACGGCATGGCATCCGGAAAATAGTTTTCACCAGTTCCATAGCCCCTTACGGTGCTGCCGAGGAACTGAAGGAGGAAACCACGCTGCCTATGCCCAACACCCCATACGGCATATCCAAGCTGGTTGCGGAAAAGATTCATCAGACCTGGCAGGCAGGAGGTGAAGGCCGCCAGCTTACCATTGTCCGTCCCGGTGTGGTGTTCGGACGGGGAGAGAACGGAAACTTTACGCGTCTGTATTGGGGCATTCGGGGGCATAAATTTATGTACCCGGGACGCAAGGATACCATCAAGGCCTGTATCTATGTGAAGGAACTGGTGCGGTTCATGCTTTACAGATTGGAACATCACGACAGTGGGGTGGAACTGTATAATTGTTGCTACGAGCCCGCCTATACGATAGAGCACATCGTAGAATCCATGAAAAGAGTGACAAATATGAAGGTAAAAGTTCCTTTCATGCCGGGATGGCTGATCATGACTGCTGCTGGTATAGCCGGAGCGCTAGGCTCTCCGATGGGCATCTGTCCGGCACGGGTGAGAAAGCTGCAGATCTCTACGAATATCTGCGGAAAAAAACTGTCCGCTTCGGGCTACCGTTTCCGCTACACCTTTGAAGAGGCGCTGGCGGACTGGTACAAGGATAATGGTAACCTGTATCTGCAATGAGGAGGCTGATACTTTTTCTTTTGTTTTTTGTAATGATCGGTGCGGTACACGCCCAGTTCACCTACGGGACTACAGGACTGTTGAATATGCCTACTGCCGATATGCAGCGTGACAAGACGTTCATGTTTGGCGGTGGCTTTCTGGAGAAACATGCCACTCCCGCCCGTTGGACCTACAATACTTTCAACTATTATCTTGACATCACTATTTTTCCCTGGCTGGAAGTATCCTATATTTGTACATTGCACAAGGCCATGGAGGTTGATCCTGCATATGGTCCGGGTTTCTGGGTTCCTTCCACGTATGGGAAGTTTGTCAACCAAGACCGTAATTTTGCGGTACGTTTACGGCTGTGGAAGGAAGGCTGGTGGAAACCTTGGACCCCGCAAATTGTATTGGGCGCGAATGACGCTCTTAATAATTCGTGGACGGAGGGTAGCAAGATTGAAATGAGTTCGGCTACGGCAAATGGTTTTTACAGCCGCTATTATCTGGCTGTTACCAAGCATCTTTCCATGAAGGAGGTGGGAGAGTGGGGCTTGCATCTGGCATATGTTTATAACAGGCGGAAGGATTATCCGTTAAACGGTCCCGCCATCGGTGCCAACTTCCGATTCTCTCTGTCCCCGACTTCCTTTATCAACAAAGCGATAAATAACTTGAATCTGATGGCAGAATACGATAGCAAATCGATAAACTGCAGCTTTGAGTACAGCTTCTGGAAAGACTACATCAACGCCATAGTAGAACTGAACCGTTGCAAGTACTTTTCCGGTGGCTTAGTCTTCAAAATCCATTTAAAATAATAAAAAGCGCTCATTCATAGGAATTTCCAGATAGAATTCGTTTCTTTGCGGTCAGAAACCATAAAATCATCTTTATTATGTCATCCCGCTTTGTAAACCTTTCACGGATCTCGGCTTCAAGATAATCTTCGGCCAGCCTGCCAGCAAGGATCTGCTGATAATCCTGCTTAACGAACTGCTGTCGGGTGAGCATCACATTGAAGACCTGACGTTTCTGGACAAGGAGGACCGTTCGGAGAATATTCACGACAAGGGCATCATCTATGACCTTTACTGCCGTACCTCTACGGGCGAGTACATCATTGTGGAGATGCAGAATCGTTGGCATAGCCATTTCCTGGACCGTACGCTCTATTATGTGTGCCGTGCGGTGAGCCGCCAGATGGAGAATCCGTCCTCTAAAGAGGTATGTGTTCCCGACACTCCGTTACAGGCTTCCTGCCGTGTACGGCATTTTCCTGATGAATTTCAAGGAGGATGGTCTGGAAAGGAAGTTCCGTACCGACACGGTGGTTTCCGACCGGGACAGCGGTCGTGTGGTGAACCGGAATTTCCGTCAGATTTATCTCCAGTTTCCTTATTTTACGAAGGAACTGGACGAATGTTCTACTTTATCCGATAAACTAATGTATGCACTGAAGAATATGAACAACTGGAACAGAATGCCCGATGCGCTGAAAGAACAGGTTTTCAGCCATCTTGACCGCCTTGCCGCCAAGGCTCACCTGTCTGAGGGTGACCGTATCGCTTATGATAAGGCGGTGGACCGTTATAACGTGAGCCGTATTGTGGAAAATGATATCCGTGAACAGGCTGTCGCGGAAGGAAAAGCGATAGGAAAAGCAATAGGAAAAGCGGAAGGAAAAGCAGAAGGAGAGGCGGAAGGACGTTTGAAGGAGCGTTTGGAAATCGCCCGTAAACTGAAAGAGAACGGTTTTTCCATAGCGGATATTGTCCGGGTTGCCGGACTTTCAGCGGAAGAAATTGATAGCTGTAACGGTGTGCACGATTGATTGTACTGCTAGGTGATTTGCTTCTGTTTTGTAGAAAGATGAATGGTGGGTAGGGTAAATTAGAATGATGTCAATGTCGGTTCTCTATAGGGCTATCGTATACGATTAGTATGGTAGTCTGTAGATTGAGTAAATTCATTATTGTAAAACCTTTCTACAAAGAAAAACAAATCATACGTAAGGGCATTCTCCATGCAGTTTCCCCCAAAGAAGAAACTGCATGGTGATTGCTACTTCTTTATTATTTCTCCAAGTACCCGAATACCCCCTCCGCATCGAAACACGGACAAGCCTTCGGGATACTTCCCGGCATATCCCTGTGTCCCCTTATCCGGACACCGGGAAAGATTTTCACCATCCGCATCAGCAACAAAATAAATTGTTCCGTCTGTTCCGGTGTCCGGGTATCTGCCGGACGTCCGTCCGCATCCAGCCCGCCCTCATAGCAGATGCCTATGCTGCAACGGTTCCAGGGGCGGCAGTGCGCACCCACTTCCAGAAGCTTGCGGTGCTGGGTCACACTTCCGTCACGACGGATATAAAAATGATACCCCACTGTGCGGAAACCTCGCGTTTTGTGGTCACGGAGCAGTTGCTCGGCGGTGTAATCCCGGGTGGAGCGTGTGGCGCTGCAATGAATGACGATATATTTCACGGAAGCGGAGGATGCCATCATCGGGCCGTCCTCTTGAGTGAGGAGAGCACGTTCGTTCGGGATCTCTTCCTCACCGATTATCATAGGGAAAGTTTCTTGAATCATGGTTGAATTGAAATAGGGAATTAAAAATTTAAAAAGTGTCATGCGATGGGCCAGGGGGCTTTTTAAAAGAGAAGTGGTGCAACTGGTTACGCCCAAGGCGGTGAGCGCTGCTATGGCAGCTTGGATAATGGCGTGCAGAATTTGCTTCCAGGTGATTTTCTTTGAATTGTTCATAGGGATATTTGTTTAAAGGATTTGTTTTTTCTGTCATTCCGGACAAAGACGAGGAATCTGTGGGCATAAAAACGATTGCATTCAGATTCTTCACTTTGTTCAGAACAACAGTTTTATTTCAGAAAGGCAGATTTTTACAGAAATACAGGTCTACTTCAGAGTAACCGTTTCATTTCAGAAAGGCAAATACGATCAGACTTCAGAAGCCCGGAAGTTCAGGCGTTTTCTTCCGTCTTGTCATCTGGTCCGGAAGCCTCTCCCGTCAGGTCCACGGTGTTTTTCCCCGCTTTCAGGCTTTAACCACCAGCTTGGCAGCCTTTCGGGTAGGGACCAGGTTGAATACGCTGTCTTTCAGCAAGCTGAGGAAACGGTCCCGGCTTTCCAGCGCACGTTCAGGTCTTCCACATGGATGGCGGGATTGTATGTTTCCAGTGATTCGGCTCCCATGCTGTTGATATGAATGGAGAAAGTGCCCAGATCGCCCATCTGGATGCGTTGTCCTGCCAGAAGCTGCTCCCGCATGCAGTCCACCGCTTGGATCAGGACCGCCTGGATGTCGGCACGGTTGTATTTGGAGCCGTGGGTCGAGATATGCTCGGCAAACTTGTCCAGTGTCATGATTTCTGAGTACTGGGCGTTGGCATAAGCTTCTTGGGAGCATCCTGGTCACTGGGATTGGCACGGAGTGAGATACTGTAGTTGATCATCGTTTTTGTTTTTAAAGGGTTATTATTATCGGAAAAGTGTCAGGTAGGAGCAAGGCGCACACTGCTGCGGCGTTCGGTGAAACTTGGGGCAAGATCCGCGGAATCTTGTACCAGGATTTTTGTAATCTTGTGCCGGGGTGCGGCTTTTTCCTTCTGACACTGCAAAGATAACTTCACGTCCGTGCGGCGTGACCCCTTCCGACCCCTTTTGACCCTTTGGGGAAACTGTCCGGGAACTCGGCCAGCACTTGCGTCATGTGGTGACTTCAGGACGGATTTCACGCTTCCCTCTTTATTCTTTCCGCGTAATCCACGCCTCAAAGAGAGAGGAAGAGTTCTCGGACAGTCTGTGGCAGATTCCAGGGAGAATCACGGTTCTCCCAGGTGGAGGTAGACGAGTTGCAACTGGCGGCAGGTGAAGGATTTCTGACAGGGATGGTATCCAGTGGCTTCCAGGGCGTGGAGCAACGGTGCGCACCGGGCGATCCAGCGCATCAGATGACGCACGGCTACTTTCGGCGTACTGTCCGGAAAATAGAGAAGGGCTGTTTCGGTCTTATTCATGAATGGTTTCTTGTTTAACGTGAGTTGATAGATGATGATAATGAACCAACGGCCAATCACCTACGGTATAGAGTGCGGCCCGGTTGGCACATTGGCGCATTGGTAAATTGCACATAGCAGCAAATTAATAAATCGGTACATTGACACATGGGCAAATTATTCAAATCCCCTTTCGGCATAAAGCGTGCCCGATTGTTTTTATACTAACCGGCATGGAGTGTCGTATATAAAGTTTATCCGGAGTTTTCCGAACAATCCCAAAGAATTGCCACAAACGATTTTTGCTATCCGGGAACAACGGCCGCACGGAGCAGCGACGGGGACACGGGGACAGTGGGGACAGCCCCTTTTTTCCTCACACACATATGCGTGTACATATAGAGAGCCGGGTCAGTTCTTGTGATACGTTCCCTTGCCGTCCACACTCACCAGCCGCCCCTGTTTGGTGAGCCGTTTGAGCCAGGTCAGCGCGTGGATTCAGGTATCCTCCTGTCGTGCGCTTTTCCAGCAGCATCCGGCGGGTAAACTCGTCCTCCATCTCGGCAAAGAGCATATCCTTGTCCGCCGTGCTCCGGCGCTTGATAACGGAGGAGGACAGAAACGAAAGAACATGGGTGGCGTGCAGATAAAGCGGCTCCACCAAGGCAAGTACGGCATGGAAATCATCGTCTGTAATCGCCAGGTTCCAGCGCGGATGATACGGTCCTTCAGATTATCGGAAGAAATATGCGCGTCAGGTTTCACCAGAGAAGGGTCTTCCAGGCTTCGCAGGATGGCGACTATCGACATCATGCGGCACGCATTGACGGCAAGACGGATGACGGAACTGCTCATCTCGTCCCCGTTGATCTTGCCGGAACGATGGAACAGCTTGTCGAACAGGAAGTTGAACTGTTTATGCTGGGCATGAGTCAGCTTCAGGGTAAACAATCCCCGAAGCGTCAGCTCGTCCAGCGTGTTTTTCCATTCGTTGCCCATCAGGCGGAATTCCTCGTCCACATCCACCTCATCCTCGCCGAACTGGTCCGCCCACTGGGTGACGCGTGGCATATAATAAAAGTTCTGGCGGGAGAACAGGGCCGTTCTCCGCGTGGGGATCAGGGGCTTTACCTGTGCGGGCGTACCCGAGAGCAGCACGGAGAGATAGCTTCTGCTCACCTCCTGATATTCGCGGTCAGTACGCCGGTTGTAGGACAGGCGGTCGTGGTCGAACGCCTTGCGCAGCGTGTCGCTCCAGTTTCCGTATTCGGTCCCTATGGCGGTGGATACGGTGTCCGCCTCACTTTCGCAGATGATGCCCGTTCCGTTGGAATCCATGATATTTTGCAGGATGCCTGTTCCGGTGTTGTTTCCCGATATGAGGAACATCCGGTTGGGAGGCAATACGGGAGCTTCCTGATTTTTCCGTTCCTTGCCCAGAGAGTCGTAGGCAGCCTTTTCCCGGCGGTAAGTTTTCATCGCCTCTTTCACCTCGCTGCGTATCTTGTCGTGTATGGGTTCGATGAGGAGCCGTACCCATGTCAACGCGCTTTTTCCCGAGGCGGACGGGGCCACGATGAAAGTCTGCATACAGGGGGCCTGCCACTTCCGGCCGTACTGGCACCGCACTATGTGGGAGAGGGAGGCACCCAGTACGGTAAACGCTCCCAGGAGCAATATATCACGCTGTTCGGGATTTTTACCGAAGGAGATGATTCTCTCCAGCAGTTCCGGCCACACATAGTTCTGTGGAAAGGTAGGCAGGGGGGAATAAGGATCGGAGCCTTCGGTGAGCTGTTCCTCCTCGTCGGTATCATCGGAAATGTTATTTTCCACCTTATAATATCGCGCGCACGTGTGTGGAAAATCCGGGGCTGTCCCTGCTGTCCCCATTGTCCCTGCCTTGTGAGAGCCGGTGCTGCCGGAAATCTTCACTCCGCATTGCCCGGCCAGATGGAACACGGTTCCCAGATGTATATCTTCTTTATCGGCATGAAGCGCGTTCGAGAACAGTGCTTGTGCATTTTTTTTCGTCGTATTTGGAGGAAAGGGAGCAGAGGGAAAGGAAATCATTGCGTCCCGCTTCCCCGCAATCGTTTGCGATGCGAAAGCCAGTTGTACATATTCAATGTAGGTGGGAGCGATATCCGCGCCTGCCATGCGGACAGCTTCGGTCAGCTGCCGCAAGTTTTCTAAAGGATTGTTCATGTTCATGATATTTGTTGTTTTTTGAGTGCCTGTTTAAATTTTGTCCGGCATTCTTTTGAGTATGCTTTTCTATTCTTCTTAAATTTCCCGGCGTATCAATGCTTCCTCGTCATACGAGAGGAAACAGGCCCGTACCAGGTCCTTGCCGGAACGGTCCACGCCTTTGCCGGAGCGGTTCGTTTTCTTATCTTCCCCGTCCGGGTGGCTGCTGTGGAAATCATAGATCGCTTGTACATAGTTCATCGCCCAGTGGATGTTTTCGGAAGTATTCTGTCTGGTGTCGGGTATGCGTGCCAGGTCGTAGGGGATGAACGCTTTTACTCCGTATCCGCTGGGGCTGGTGAATGCCAGTACAGGGTGCAGGAGCGGTCGTCGAACAATTGTCTTTTCAGCTTTTCCGCTTCCCCACGGGAATCAAGATGGTCTATGTCCACTACAATCAAGCCCGACGGTCCGGTCAGGCTGTCGCTTTTGCGGTAGGAAAAGACACCGCAGGGGGTAACGTAGGGCAGTGTCTGCTGCTTGAGCATACGATAGATTTTTTCATCCCCGTTTTCCGCTGCCCGGCGCACGGTCTCGGTCAGTGTTTTCAGGCGTTCGCTGGATGTGATAAGTTTGTACACTTCCTGTAAAGTTATTTCCTTGTAGGGCGTTAAGGTGGGCGGCTGGACGGTTCGTCCGGTGGCACTGTCCTTTACCGGTGATATCGGTGGCAGAAACAGTGACATTTTAAATTGGTTCATTCGTTTTTATTTATTAAATTTGCAAGCCCTGATATTTATGAATCAGGTTATTGATTTTCAATGTTACAAAGTTCGATATAATAACCGAGATACGTGTGTTTTTGTCCTGAATGAGGACATGTAAATGAGTATTCATATAAAAAAATACGATTTAATCCGATGGAACATTTGAATCCTGTTGATCAGGCCCGGCAATTGGCTGCGAGGTAGTGAAACGTTTGGGCCAGTTGAATCTGCACAGACGGGAGTTGGAGCGTAAGCTCCATGTGGCTAATGGCTTTTTACCAGCTGGAAGAAAAAATAATATGACGCTTCTTCTTTTTTCGAGGTGAAGGCGGTTATAGAAGAACACTATGAGAGGCGTATCGAGTTTTACAGGTATGTCAACCCGCCGCTGTCACGGGAGGCGGAACGTGAACTGGGGGAGTGGAAGGGAAAAGTGAGGGAGATAATGGGGATGTGTTGAAGTTCCGGTAGGAGGATGTAGCGGGGCACTCCCGGAGGTGCGTACATTCTTTGCGGGGAAATCTTTGCAGGGAAGAAAATGAACTATATTTTGTGGCAGATGCAACAGGAAGTGGCGGAATTTGTTTATCTTCGTAGCGGTAATGTTAAAATGGAAAAAATGATGGAACAGCAGCAATTGAAGAAATGCCCGATAGGCATACAGACTTTTGAGGAAATAATCAACAAGGGTTACCTCTATATAGATAAGACGGAATATGTTTACCGGATGGCGCACGGCGCCTCCAAATATTGTTTCCTGAGCCGTCCCCGCCGGTTCGGCAAGTCATTGCTGACTTTCTACGTTGCACAGTTACTTGCCGGGGAAGAAGGACCTTTTCCAGGGGATTGGCCATTGAGAAGCTGGAAACGAATGGACGGAATTATCCGGTGCTGCACTTCGACATGAGTCTGGCGAAGCAT
>ENA-OQCX01000994-OQCX01000994.1-human-gut-metagenome-genome-assembly--contig:-NODE-994-length-13893-cov-1.709647_pt1 | contig 13893 bp, 19 predicted proteins | sample MGYA00242762_ERZ504587 | MGnify/ENA primary metagenome ERZ504587 (study PRJEB26092, sample SAMD00036337) | human gut metagenome | host: Homo sapiens | study: EMG produced TPA metagenomics assembly of...
AAAAAATAAAAGAGGCACTTCTAGTTTAAGAAGTGCTCTTTTATTTTATTCAGGAGTTATTTTTCTGCATTATTTAATGCGCAGCTCTGCTATGCTCAGCAATACCGTCAGTACTGCCGGAAAAAACAGCACCACCAGCAAATCAACCATCAGGTTCACTTCCTATCACGGATACCGCTTTATTTATGTACGTTAGTATGCAGACAGATTCTGTATTTACGCCAGCAGGCAAAGGTTAATACACCCAATACTGCTAAACTCAAACAAGCATTAAAGGTTGCGGCTGTCATTTATCTTCACCTCTCTCTTTCATAACCATATAATACCGCTGCCCCAGCGGCAGGTAAATGCCAGGAACCGTAAAAATAGCCCTGACCAGCATAAAAAAGCTGTAAATATTACCCGGGCAATAAATGATCTGTTTCCGATCAATTACCCTCGGCTTACCGGCCTTCTCTTTTGCAGTCTGACAGATTATAGTATAATTAAATTAATAAAAGCAAAGGGGATTTTGCCATGACTAAGCCGACAACAGCACGTACCTGCATTGTGGAAGCTTTTCTGCAGCTGTGCCAGACCCTGCCCTGCGACAAAATAACCGTTTCACAGCTTACAAAAAAAGCCGGTTACAACCGCAGTACTTTTTACGCCTATTTCAATAATACAGATGATCTGCTGAAACAATTAGAAAATGAATTATTTCAGCTTGTCGACACTTTTCTGCCGCATGGCCTTCGTATTTTTCGCACAGGTATGCCTACAGCAGAAGAACGCCTGTTGTCACAAAGATTTTTTAAAAGCAATGCCCGTATTTTGGCAATGCTCCTAGGCCAGAACGGCGATCCGCGTTTTGTCCATAAAATGAAAAACCATATTCGGAAAGTACTGATCCAAAACCTGCAGCTGACTACTCAGCAGATAACACCGCAGCTGCAGCTGTTGATAGAATTTATCATCAATGGTCATCTGCAGGTATTGGTCTATTGCTACGAGCATGACAGTCCGCTTTCACCGCTCGATTTCTGGCTCAAACTACGCAGCTTTATCGACCAGCCAGCCCTGCTGGCTGCAATGACTGCAAAATCCGACAAAAGCCCCTGATTTGTTGATTGCCAAGAGGCTGCTCTTCTTCTATTATTAAATTAAGAAAGCACTCAAAGGAGCCGTATGATGGAGAAAAAATTTTTAATCATGATAGCAGTAATAACAGCGGTAATAAGCTGCCTGTGGTTTTTCTTGAAACCTGCTGCAAAAGATCCTACGCTGGTAACACTATATGGGAATGTAGATATCCGCCAATTTGATATTGGCTTTCAGGTTCCGGGACAAATCACCAAAATGTATTTTGAAGAAGGAGATACAATACGAGAAGGCAGCCTAGTCGCAGAGATCGACGCGGCAGATTACAAGCTGCAGGAAGCCAAGTCGGAAAGTGAAGTAGCCAAGGCCTATGCAGCAATGGTCCAGGCGCAGTCAGTCTATGATAAATATACTGTTTTATATGGCACAGGCGCTATTTCCAAGCTAGATTTTGAAACTGTGGAAAACACCTTGAAGGAAGCGCGCTCAGCTTATAATGCATCCGTAACCGCAAAAGATCTTTTAGCCAGGCAAAGTGATTACTCCAAACTTTATGCACTGGAAGAAGGCATCGTTACCGCACGTTTAGTTGAGCCTGGTACGATCATTCAAAAAGGAACGGCCGTCTATACTTTATCCAAACCGCGCCCGATCTGGGTCAGAGCCTATATCAATGAAACAGATCTGGGCAATATTTACGATGGTATGCCGGCACAGATCATTACCGACAGTACTGATCCGCAGACAGGCGCCAGGAAAACGTATCAGGGTCATATCGGTTATATTTCCCCTGTCAGCGAATTTACGCCCAAAAGCGTACAGACAACCGATCTGCGTACAGATCTAGTCTACATGATCCGTGTTTATGCCGATAACCCGGATAAATTTCTGCGTCAGGGAATGCCCACGACTGTTTTGATCGATTTGAAGGATACCCGGGGTAAGTAAAATGGATACGGTAGTAATAAATAATATTCTAAAAAATTTGAACATACGACTGCTATAGACGATTTGACGCTTACCATACCTACAGGACAAATGACAGGTATCGTAGGTGCCGATGCCGCGGGTAAAACCACGCTTCTGCGTATCATAATCGGGCTTTTTGTGTGCCGATTCGGGAACCGTGACGACCCTTGGCTATGATCCGGCCCGGCAAAAAAAAAAGCACTTATCGCTCAAATAGGTTATATGCCGCAAAAATTTGGACTGTACGAAGACCTGAGCGTACGTGAAAACCTGGAATTCTATGCAGATTTGAAATCAGTCGATAAAAATTTTGACGAACTTTTGGACTTTACCGGTCTGCGGCCCTTTCAAAAACGACTGGCCGGTAATTTATCCGGCGGTATGAAGCAGAAGCTTGGTTTAGCCTGCGCGCTTTTAGGAGACCCTAAATTCCTGTCTTAGATGAGCCTTCTGTTGGTGTAGATCCCATCTCACGCCGCGATTTAATGCGTCTGGTACGGGCGACGATCAAAGAAGATACCACCGTAATCTGGTCTACGGCTTATCTGGACGAAGCTAACAGTTTTGACAATACCGTCGTTATCGATAAGGGAAAAGTCATCTTTCATGGTCCGCCGGAAACACTGGCTGCCACTTCTGCTGATTTTGAACGCGAAGTTATCCGCCTGATGGGCGGCTATGAAGAAAAAGAATCACAGATCGCAGCCCATTATATTTATCGGGAAAGCACTGTAGAATATCCCGTGGAAGCTTTAAACCTTTTAAAAATGTACGGTAACTTTGCCGCTGTAAAAAATAACACCTTTCACATCAAAAAAGGTGAAATTTTTGGTTTGCTGGGCCTAATGGTGCCGGCAAATCTACCTCTTTTAAAATGATGTGCGGCCTGGCCCGGCCAACAGACGGTACTGCAAAAATCATGGGGGTAGATATCAGGAAAAATCCTACTTTAGCCCGCTCCTATCTAGCTATATGGCGCAGAAATTTTCATTATACGGCAATATGTCAGTCCGCGAAAATCTGGAATTCTTCGCCGGTATTTACGGTATTCCCCTGGCAAAAATCAAAGAACGTGTCGGCAGCATCGCGTCTTATTTTGGTTTGACTGTCTATTTTGACCAGCTGTCAGAAAAACTGCCTTTGGGCATCAAACAGCGCTTATCTTTAGCCTGCGCGCTCATCCATAATCCGCCGATCTTATTTCTGGACGAAGCCACCTCCGGCGTAGACGTGGTCACCCGCAAAGAATTTTGGTGTCATCTGCGCGCCCTGGCACAAAAAGGCGTCACGATTTTGATTACTACTCATTTTATGGATGAAGCGGAATATTGTGATAACATCAGTTTATTTTATCAGGGCGAAACTATAGCGTCGGCACTCCGGCAGCTTTAAAAGCGCAGGCTGCTGCTGCGACGATGGAAGAAGCTTTATTACGCTTATTAACCGCAAAGATGCAGAAAGCGGACGGCTATGAGAATTTTATGGGCTTTTATCAAAAAAAGAATTCCTGCAGATCTTTCGCGATCCCAGCAGTATTTTGATTGCTTTTATCTTGCCGACGCTGCTGTCTTTGATTTATATGTATGGCATCAATGTCGACTCCGTCAATATCAATCTGGGCCTTAAGCTGGATGACGCCAACCCCAGAGTAGTTTCTCTGGCCAGGTCTTTCAGTAATAATCAGTATATCAGAACGAAGGTCTACGATGACAAGGACGCCATGTACAGCGATATCGTCAATTCCAAACTTCAGGGAGCCGTGATCGTGCCTAACGATTTTACAGTCACTCTTAACAATGGCCGCACCGCACAGATTCTGGTCATTACCGACGGCAGCGAAACCAACACTGCCAACTATGTCCAAAGCTATGCCAGCGGCGTTATTTATCAGTGGCTGGAAACGACCGGCTACAGTAAGCAACAGGTAAGTCTGATAGATCCACAGCTGCGGATCTGGTATAACGAGAAGCTTGACAGCCATTATTTTATTTTGCCCGGTTCTCTGGCTGTAACCCTAAGTCTGGTCGGTATCCTTTTAACAGCGCTTGTCGTAGCCAGGGAATGGGAACGGGGTACAATGGAAGCTTTGTTAAGCACCAGGCTCAGCAGATTGCATTTTGTAGCCGGAAAATATTTTTCCTACTATATTTTGGGCATCTGCTCGCTTTTGTTTAACGTGTTTTTATGCATCGCTGTTTTTGATCTGCCTTCCGCGGTTCTTATATCATACTATTTTTGGTGGGCAGCCTGTTTTTGCTGACCTGTATGGGCATCGGCTTACTGGTATCCACGATTTTCAAAAATCAATTTCTGGCCTGCCAGATCTCTTTAGTCATGGGTTTTTTACCGGCACTGCTCCTTTCCGGCTGATGTTTCCGATTTCATCCATGCCTGCTTTTTTCAGATATTTAACAGCAGTTTTACCGCAGCGTTATTTTGTGTCGTTTATTGAAAGTGAGTTTTTAGCAGGAACTATCAGTGATATAGTTCTGATCAACACCGTTTATTTAAGCTGTCTGTGCCTTGTGTTGTTATTTTTAGTTTATAAAAATACGTTAGTGAGGTTGGAAAAATGACAACACGATTATTGACGCTGATCATTAAAGAATTTAAAGCAATCTGGAAAGATCCCCGCAGCAGAATGATCGTTACCATCATGCCTATTATTCAGCTATTGTTTTCGCCAACGCTGTAACAATGGAAGTAAAAAATATTGATATGTTAGTGCTGGATAACAGCCGCAGCTACTATTCCCGCGAACTGATCAGCCATTTTGCAAATTCGCCCTGGTTCAACTCTGTAGCGGTTGTTGACACGCCTGAACAGCTCAAACAAAGCATTGATATCCAAAAAGCAAGCCTGGCTCTGGAAATACCTCCTGATTTTGCCGTATCTATAAAAAACAAGACCGGCGCCAGCGTGCAGCTGATAACAGACGGCAGGCAGACCAATTCCGCTTCAATCATCGGCAGTTATGCTACACAGATCATCCAAAGCTATGCCAAAGAATTATCCGGCAGCGAGCCAAGCTTGGAAATAGTCACCAGAAACTGGTTCAATGTCAACCTTGATTATAAGTATTACTCACTCGTTTCCCTGATGGCTATGCTCTCGATGGTCATCGTGCTTTTACTGACATCGCTGTCTATTGCCCGGGAAAAAGAAGTCGGTACTTTTGACCAGCTCATTGTCAGCCCTCTGTCTTCTACCGAGATCCTCATCGGCAAAGCCGTACCTGCCCAGCTCTTAGCCTGGCTTCTGACAATGGTGATGCTTGCTATTTCAGTACACTTTTTTGATTTTCCTTTGGTTGGTTCGCTTGCAGTTTTTTAGCAGCTGACTTTGTCGCTCTTTTAGCTTTAGTCGGTGTCGGTCTGTTTATTTCATCCTTATGCAGAACGCAGCAGCAGGCTATTTTAGGTGTCTTTACCTTTCAGATGCCTGCCGTATTGTTATCAGGATTTATCTCGCCTATTGATAATATGCCGGTCATACTGCAATACCTCACTTACCTTAATCCGCTGCGTTTCTTTCTGGTCATTGCCAAAGGCGTACTGCTGAAAAATATGGATATGTATCATGTGCTGATAAATTTGATACCGCTGGCCTTAATAGCTGTTTTAACACTAAGTATTGCCGGCTGGACCTTTAAAAGTAAACTGGAATAAAATCATCAAATTCCGGAAACTGTTACTATCACACCGGAACAGAGCCTTGTACTCTTTGCCCTGCAACGTCACTTCAACCTTTATAAAAAACAAGCCCTCCGTTTCATCAGAAACAGGGGACTTGTTTTTCAACCGTTTTCATTCATATCTGCTGATTTCGACCAGATTGTTATCAGGGTCACGCACATAAAGGCTCTGCATTTTCCCTAAAGCACCATTACGCTCGACGATACCAACTTCAACCGCGATACCATGCTTTGCCAGCTCCTGATAAACAATGGGCAGTTCCGTTACCGTCAGCAGACAAATATCCAGACTGCCGTAAGCCACATTTCCGGCCGCCGGCAAAAATTCCGCAGGACAACGATGAACATTGATCTTCTGCATACCGAAGCGAAATGCATAATGGTCGTCCTGGCACAACAGTTCCATCCCCAGGACATCACGATAGAACCAGACGCAGAGTTCAAAATTACTCGTTGTCAAAACCAAATGATCTAAAGCTGTAATCTGCATTTTGCGCCGCTCTCTTTCAATATTTTTAATTAAAAAGCTCTGCCTTACAGCAGAGCTTTTTGCTATTTTACTGATCGGCCGCAGAAACCACAGCTTTTACAGCTTTAATGAACTTAGGCCTGGCAATCATTACAAAATGACCGCAGCCCCTGCATTTTAAACCAAAATCCATTCCTGTACGGGTAATTTCCCATTCAAAGGACCGCAGGGATGAGCTTTTTTCATCCGCACTACATCGCCGACATTGAACTTAGCGTCCAACATAGCTTATTCTACACCCTTCACCGTACTGATATCCGTTACATCGTAACCGGCTTCACGGATCTGCTCAATAATATCCATACCATGCTGCGAAAGGTCAGCGCGAATAGTCAGCTCCGTAGTATCGGCATCATTACGCTTGGTTACAACAGAAATGATATTGATGCCTGATCGCGGAACATACCGCCGATATCGGCAATAACGCCGACCTTATCAGTAACATCGATCGTGATACGAGTGCAGCTTTTAGCAATGCCCATGATGGTAACAAAAGCGCGGAAAATATCGCTGTCCGTAATAATGCCGCACAGCCTGTTATCTTCATTCACAACAGGCAGAGCGTTGATCTTATGTTTATACAATATATAGGCTACATCCTCAATTGCACTGTTATCACGCACAGTAATCACATCGCGGGTCATTACGTCGCGTACCTTCAGGCGTGACAGCAGATAATTAGCTTCATAACGTGATAAAGTACTGGCATCAGAAGGTGAAGTGCGCCCAACGTCGCCATCAGTGATAATGCCCATCACTCTTTTGATATCATCTACAACCGGAATACGGCGAAAAGCACTGCTCTTCATCAGTTCCCGGGCTTCCAGCATGCTTTTGTCTTCTGAAATCGTTAATACGTTAGGTGTCATAAAGTCTTTAACTAGCATTGTAAACACGCTCCTTTTCCGGCATCAGCCGCCCAAATAAGCCTTACGCACAGCTTCACTGCTGGCTAATTCCTGTGCTGTACCTGCCAAAGCGATGCGGCCGGTTTCCAATACATAAGCTTTATCGGCAATTGATAAAGCCATATTGGCATTTTGTTCTACCAAAAGCACCGTTGTACCGCTCTCGTTTATTTCTTTTATTATATTAAAAATTTCTTTAACAAGCAATGGTGCCAGACCCATTGAGGGTTCATCCAGCAGCAAAAGTCTCGGCCTGCTCATCAAAGCCCGTCCCATAGCCAGCATTTGCTGCTCACCGCCGGAAAGCGTTCCTGAAATCTGGTCCTTACGTTCCAGCAGTCTAGGGAATTTTTTAAAAACGTCTTCCAGATCGCGGGCAATACCATCCTTATCATTACGCAGGTATGCACCCAGTTCCAGGTTTTCCATGACCGACATATTTGCAAAAACATGCCTTCCTTCCGGAACCTGACATAGGCCCATACCCACAATTTTATGTGCCGGTACGCCGACGATATTTTTATCTTCAAACAAGATCGTGCCGTTTTTCGGTTTCATCAGCCCGGAAATAGTCCTCAGCGTTGTGCTTTTGCCGGCGCCGTTAGACCCTACCAGAGTTACGATCTCACCTTTCGGTACCTCGATACTGATGCCCTTGATAGCGTGGATAGCACCATAATATACATCGATATTGTCTACCTTTAACATCAGGACACCTCCTCGCCCAAGTATGCTTCGATAACGCGTTTATTATTTTTGATTTCATCAGGCGTGCCGCTGGCAATACAAAAACCATATTCCAGAACATATATCCGCTCGCAGACCCCCATAACCAAACCCATATCATGTTCGATCAGCAAAATCGACAAGCTGAATTTATCTCTGATCCAGCGGATCATTTCCATCAGCTCTTTAGTTTCCTGTGGATTCATACCTGCAGCCGGTTCGTCCAAAAGCAGCAGCTTCGGTTCCGTGGCCAGTGCGCGGGCAATCTCCAGCCGTCTCTGTTCACCATAGGGAAGATTTTTTGCTGTTTCATAAGCTTTATCTTCCAGCTTAAAGATTTTTAAAAGCTCCAGGGCTTTTTGGTAATTTCATCCTCTTCGCTGAAATAACGGCCAACCCGGGCAATCGCCTCGCCTAAAGTATATTTGACATGCATATTATAAGCAATTTTGACATTGTCGATAACCGAAAGCTCGGAAAAAAAGTCTGATATTCTGGAAAGTACGCGCCATTCCCAGCTGCGTTACCTGATACGATTTTTTACCGCTGGTTCGCGTACCGTTGAACATTATCTCGCCTTCAGTAGGTGTATAAACACCGGTAATCATATTAAAAGCCGTAGTTTTTCCGGCTCCGTTGGGACCGATCAGCCCAATCAGCTCACCTGCTTTGATTTCCATGGAAAAGTTGGAGACAGCACGCAAGCCGCCGAAAACCATCGAAATAATCATTTACTTTCAGCAGTGCTTCCATCTTTGCCACCTCCTAAATGAAACATTTTCAAGCTGAGCTCCTTATTACCGAACAGTCCCTGCGGACGGCGAAGCATCAGGACGATCAGAGTAATCGAGTAAATTATCATCCGCCATTCAGGATATTCTGCCAGATAAGCAGAAATAAAAGTCAGCAGCACAGCGCCGGTAATAGCGCCTGTCATCGAGCCCAGGCCGCCTAAAACGACCATGGTCAGAATATCGAAAGAACGCATGAAAGTAAAGGATGCCGGATGTGCAATATAAAAGTAATGCGAGAACAATACGCCTGCAGTGCCGGCAAAAGCAGCCCCCAGCGTAAACGCCATAACTTTGTATTTCGTAGTGTCGATACCCATAGTATCAGCAGCGATCTCATTCTCGCGAATTGCCAGACAACAGCTCCTGGCGCTGAATTCTTGAAATTTTTAATAAAGAAAATGATGAAGATCATAATCCAGAAAACCCAGGGGAAATTGGTCAAACGGGGTATGCCCATCAGTCCGGAAGCACCACCCACATAATCGATATTCAGGATACAGATACGAATGATCTCAACCTAAACCAAGTGTCGCGATCGCCAGATAATCGCCATTCAGACGTAATGTCGGCAGACCGATCAAAAATCCCAAAAAGCCGGCAGCAACTGTGCCCGCTATCAATGCCAGCTCATATGAAAAACCAAGCTTGACCGTAACGATAGCGCCGGTATAAGCACCAACCGCCAAAAAGCCCGCATGTCCGATAGAAAACTGGCCTGTGTAACCATTGATCAGGTTCAAGCTGACTGAAAGAATAATATTAATACAAATCAGAACGATATTCAGTTCCCAGAAAGGTCCGATGATCTCTGCCATCATCAATCCCTGCATAACAGCAAAAAGTACAGCGCAGGCTACCAATGTCAGCAAATCTTTTTTTCTCAATGCATTCATAGCTCTCACCTACACTTTCTCACGTACATTTTGCCCAATATACCGGCAGGTTTATAGAGCAAAATAAGGATCAGGATAGCAAATGCCGCAGCATCGCGGAAGGTTGAAGAAAAGAAACCGCTGACCATCGCCTCAACAACGCCCAGGATAATCCCTCCCAGCATAGCGCCGGGAATAATGCCAATACCGCCGAGAACTGCGGCAACGAAAGCCTTGATGCCAGGCACCATGCCCATCAGAGGATCGATAGAGTTATAATAGATACCTACCAAAACACCGCCGGCTGCTGCCAAAGCAGAACCTAAAGCAAAAGTCATGGAAATAACACGGTCAATATTAATACCCATCAAACGGGCGGCATCAGCATCAAAAGATACTGCACGCATCGCTTTGCCCGCTTTGGTGTTTTGTACAATGTAAGTCAGTACGGCCATCAAAATCAGCGCACTGATCAGGATAACGATCTGCTGGCTGTTTACTACCAACGGTCCAAAATGATAAATAGTCGCTTCAAACACAGCCGGGAACGTACGCGGCTGCGGCGTTGCAATAAGGATCATACTGTATTCCAGAAAGAAAGATACACCGATTGCCGTAATTAAGATTGCGATTCTTGGAGCATTACGCATCGGCCTATAAGCCACGCGTTCAATAATAATACCAGCTAATGCGGCACAGGCCATAGAAAAGAGTATAGCCGGAATAAAAGAAAAGCCAAACATTGTAGTTGCTATAAAGCCGAAATACGCACCCAACATGTAAATATCGCCATGAGCGAAGTTGATAAGCTTGATGATACCATAGATCATCGTGTATCCCAATGCTACCAGCGCATAAATACTGCCCAACGAAATGCCGTTAATAAGCTGTTGGACAAATTGTTGCATAAAGGAACCCATGTCCATAATTCCCGTCCTCCTGATCTCGTGGATTAAACGCAATGAGGCTGTGGTAATACCACAGCCCGCACCATTGCAAAAATTAATTGTGGATTTTTATCAAGGATTGATTTTTGTCCTGAGGTTTGAGCGCCGTCTTTATGTTCGATAATTACAGCACTTTTAACCGGATTATGCTGCGCGTCAAAGGTTACGGTACCTGATACGCCCTGGAAACCGTTGATCTTGGCCATAGACTGAGCGATTTTCACCGGATCGGTATCGCCTGCATTTTTGATTGCCTCGGCAACCAGCAAAGCAGAGTCATAAGCAAGCGCTGCAAAAACGTCTGGTTTTACTTTATAAGCCTTTTCATACTCGCTGACAAACGCTTTATTCAAAGCAGAATCGTCATCAGGAGAATAAAGGCTTGAGAAATAAGTATTATTGAGTGCCGCCTTACCTGCTATTTCAGGCAGTTTAGCGCTGTCCCAGCCATCGCCGCCGGCCATGGGGATCTCGATACCCATCTCACGGCCCTGCTTAACGATCATACCAACTTCCTGATAATAGCCGGGAACATACAGAATATCCGGAGCCGCAGCTTTGATTTTAGTCAAAGTAGCTTTAAAATCGGTATCCTTTTGCAGATAGGATTCTTCAGCCACAACAGTGCCGCCGTTCTTGATAAAGTTCTCTTTAAAGAACGCCGCCAGACCTTTGGCATAGTCAGAAGAATTATCGATAAGGATCGCTGCTTTTGTTGCCTGTAAATCATTTTTAGCAAAGTTTGCCATAACAGTACCCTGGAACGGATCAATAAAGCAGGCGCGGAAATTATATTCTTTTGTTTTTCCTGTCGCCGGATCAACTGTAACGTTAGTTGGTAGCCATAGGAGCAATATCCAGCACTTTACTGCCGTTATTGATCGCGCCTGCGGCTATCGTAGCCGAGGAAAGGTTTGGGCCGATAACGGCAACAACCTTGTCCTGAGAGACCAGCTTCTGCATGGCATTGGTAGCTTCTGCTGCTTCGGACTTGTTATCCGCCACAACAAGCTCCAGTTTTTTGCCATTAATGCCATCTTTGTCATTAATGTTTTTGAAAGCCAGCTCAATAGCATTTTTCGAAGAAATACCAAAACTGGCACTGCCGCCGGTCATCTCAAGATTACCGCCGACCTTGATGGTATCGCCGCCGGCCGGTTTTTTATCGCCGCCGCAGCCGCTGAGCATAGCTGCTAAAGCTACGCTTGCTACCATTACTGAGAATACCTTGGTAACTTTTTTCATTGTTTTTCCCCCTCTGATGAAAACTGCAAAATATATTTAATCTGGCGCGTTTAAAACACGCCGGACTAAAAAACATCTAAAAAACAATGGGTCTACCTGGGTTCTATATTATATATTCTTTTGCAAACAGTTTTTTTATCTGAATTACAGCGTGATTTTTTCTTTGAAGTCTGAACGCCGTCTTTTAATTCAATAATAATGCGCTGGTGATCGGGTTATGATCTGCGTCATAAGTCAATTTACCACTGGCAACAGACAAGTCTTTAGTCGCAGCAATAGCCGCAGCCAATTTAGTACCGTCAGTAGTTCCTGCACGTTTAATAGCGTCAGCTAAAATCAGACCGGCATTATAACCCTGCATACAGAAAACATCAGGCTCTTTATTATACATAGCTTTATAACCGGCGATGAATTTTTGTACGGAAGGCTCTTTATCCTGTGCGGAATAAGCGCTGGAGAAATAGGTATTGTTCAAAGCTTCAGGACCGCCGATTTCAACAAGCTTCGGACTATCCCAGCCATCGCATCCCAAAAGCGGAACATTCAACCCCAATTCACGTGTTTGTTTAATGATTTTAGCAACTTCTTCATAATACCCGGGAATATAGATTGCTTCCGGATTAGTGGATTTGATTTTCGTCAGGGCAGATTTAAAATCAAGGTCTTTAGCAAGAAAAGCTTCTTTAGCGACGATCTTGCCGCCTTTTTCTTCCATAGTTTTAGTAAATACTTCAGCTAAGCCTTTGGAATAATCACTGGAAGCATCATACAAAATCGCTACATTTTTTACTTTCAGGTTTTTATCAGCAAATTCTGCCATAACACGTCCCTGGAAGGGATCGATAAAGCAGGAACGGAACACAAATTCTTTTACTTTGCCATTTTCGACAGTAATGTTCGGCGCAGTTGCACAAGGTGCAATCAAAGGCACTTTATTAGCAGTAGTGATAGGTGTGGAAGCAGCTACACAACCGCTGGTTGCCGGTCCGACAACAGCTTATTACCCTTATCCTGAGTGACGAGTTTGGTAACCGAGTTACCTGCTTCAGAAGGTTCCGACTTGTTATCGCTTTCCACGATACGCAATTTTTTACCATCAATACCGCCGGCTTTATTTACTTCATCAAAAGCCATTTTTAAGCCTGAAAGAGTAGACTTGCCGTAATTGGCGACATTACCGGTCAGCTCAAAGCTTGCACCTACTACGATTTCGTTGCTGTTTGCAGCCTCTTTCTTTTTGTCTCCGCCGCCGCAGCCTGCTGTCAGCGAAGCAAATACCATCGCTGCCAAAGCAGCACTGGCAACTTTTTTCCAGGTTTTCATTTGTTCTTTCCCCTTTTCCTATAATAGTATAAATTGGTTACTTCTATGCAGCAGCCGACGCTGTTCCCCTCTTAACAGTATTTTCCTGGCAAAGCTACGTTTGTAACTATCTGCTCACAATTATAAATAATTTTTCACACTTTTGTCAACTCTTTTTTTGTAAATCCATACAAAAAACAAATAATTTACCTTACGATTTTGTATTTTTTGGACTTTTTTCATTTTAATCCGTATCCAAGATACTTTTTTCCGTTCAACATAGACTGTATACAAAATTCATGGAAATGGCTTGGCAGCTTTTCTTGATATGATGTATAATATCCTTGTATGTTGATCGATTACAGATAGGAGCTCCTATGCATTATATACCCTTACTTTTTTATGTGCGAAATGTTTTTTCCTTCATATATCACCGGGAGCTGGCTTTATTCCTGCATAACTTCCGGGCCATAGTCGAAGCGCGCAGAAGTACCAAAAAGGTACATGTTGTTTTTATTGATAAAACCACTATTTTTTTCTGATTTATTTTCTCATTGATATTCTTTTCTTATTCTACTGTATCTGGCTCATTACCGGTGACAGCTGGGAACCCGGATGTATGCTGTTATTTCTTTCTGCTTTGGAGTCTTATGGTGTCCAGGGACGTATTGCCGGTGCCTATGAAGTAAGTCCACAGGGATTTATTTATGCTAAAATCTGGTTTAAGTACCTGATGAGCGCGCAAATAATGTTCATCCTTCTGCAGCTGTTCCACGGAAATATGTAGTGCGTAGAACTGCTCATCTTTTTCTACAAAAATAAGAATT
>ENA-OQCX01000995-OQCX01000995.1-human-gut-metagenome-genome-assembly--contig:-NODE-995-length-13882-cov-6.674228_pt1 | contig 13882 bp, 17 predicted proteins | sample MGYA00242762_ERZ504587 | MGnify/ENA primary metagenome ERZ504587 (study PRJEB26092, sample SAMD00036337) | human gut metagenome | host: Homo sapiens | study: EMG produced TPA metagenomics assembly of...
TCCATGCTCGGTGTTGCGGAGCGGCCCTTGGCCACCGGCCTTGGCCAGTGTATCCCGTCCGTTTGCCGGTATTTTATTACTTTACCTTTGCCCGAAAAGGCCTTCGTTTCACCAGGCCGGAGTTTTCCAAAGGCCTGCTCTCCACAAGCTGCTTCAACGGTTCCTCCGAGATGGTCAGCAATCTTTCCGCAGCCGTTGTCACTTACCTTTTCAACATGCTGATGCTGAAATTCGAGGGCGAAATCGGTGTTGCCGCCATCACGGCGATTCTGTACGGACAGTTTCTCTTTGTTGCGCTGTACCTCGGCTACAGTATCGGCGTTGCACCTGTGTTCAGCTTCAACTACGGCAGCCGGAACAAACAGCGGCTGATCCGGCTTTACCGCATCAGTATCCGCTTCGTCGTGGTAAGCTCTGTGATCATTGCACTTGTGGCTGCCTTCGGTTCTCCTGTTATTTCCGCCGTTTTCATGCAGAAAGGCACGTACGGCTTTGAACTGACACGCCACGGCGGATATCTGTTCTCCATCGCTTACCTGTTCTGCGGTACGAATATCGTCGCCTCCGGCATTTTTACGGCACTGTCAGACGGAAAGACCTCTGCTTTGATTTCTTTTTTGCGAACCTTCGTCTTTATCGTTCTCTCCGCGCTGCTTCTGCCGCTCGTGCTTGGCACCAACGGTGTGTGGCTGTCGATTCCGGTCGCCGAATTTCTGACGCTGTTCATCTCCGTGCCGAAGCTGTCCCGCTATTTCAAGGATCCGAAAGTCGCAACGGAGACGCAAACAAGTCCCAACTGATCTTACCGACTTCGCTGATTCTCAAAACCCCGCACAGGGATCCGTTGTTTTCACAGGATCCGCTGTGCGGGGTTTCTCTTTTGCTACCACTTTTTCCCCGGGCAGTCCCGCAGTGCAATCGCTGCCCGCATCTCCACGTAGCAGCCGCACATGCGGCACATGCCGGACAGCAGCTTTTCGCATTCCTTACAGATCGAAAGCCGCCGCTCGTATTCCTCCTCCGGCGTTTTATCGTCCGCCGGAATTCTTGCAATATAATCATACATATTCTGAAAAAAGCCTGCCTCGTCCATCTCACGAAGCAGGCATTTTTTACAGATCCTGGTATTTCCGTCCATCAAACTCCTCCGGAACCGAATCTTTTTTCATCCCAGATATCTTCTGGTTTTTATGGTTTCCCTATTTTACGGCGATATGAAGCACACTGCACGCCGGAATGGTAAAGGAAATTCCCTCTTTTGTTGCCTGCACACCGTCAAAGCCCTGAACGCCAACCGTCTCCGGCGCTTCAAAGGTGTTTTTATCCTGCATATGGCCGGTTACGATCTCGGCTTTGATCTCGCCGGCTTCTTTTCCAAGAAGTACCGCCTCTACCGGATATGCTTTCTCCAGATCCACATTCGTCATCGTAATATGAAGTACACCGTTGGCATCTACCGAAACAGATTCCGTCAGATTCGGAACCATGTATTCATCTTCCAGACCAACCTGCTCCGTTTCCAGAGAGCTTGCCAGAAGATCATTTTCCTGATGTACCTGATACAGATCGAAAACATGATACGTCGGAGTTTTGACCATCTTTTCCCCCTCGGTCAGGATCATCGACTGCAGAACATTGACCATCTGTGCGATATTTGCCATCTTGACGCGGTCGCTGTGTTTGTTGAAAAGATTCAGGTTGATCCCTGCGACCAGTGCGTCACGCATGGTATTCTGCTGATACAGAAATCCCGGATTTGTTCCAGGCTCTACATCATACCAGGTACCCCACTCATCCACGATCATACCGACCTTTTTGTCCGGGTCATACTGATCCATAATGGCGCTGTGGCGGCGGATCAGCTCTTCCATGTACATCGTCTTTTTCATGGTCTTATACCAGTCTTTTTCCGCAAACTCCGTTGCACTTCCCTTGTGATCCCAGGTTTCCGGCACCGTATAGTAATGAAGCGACAGGCCATCCATCATGCCATGCTGCTGTGGGGAGATTCTGCGGAAGCATGCTTTCATCACTTCCTGCGTCCACTCATAATCATCCGAATTGGCGCCGCAGGCAATCTTCCGGATCTTTTTGTTTCCATCGTAATCACGCACAAAGGTCTGATATCTGCGGTACATATTTCCGTAGAATTCCGGATTCATATTTCCGCCACAGCCCCAGTTCTCATTGCCGATGCCGAAGAAATCGACGGTCCACGGCTTTTCGTGGCCATTTTCCGCACGAAGGTCTGCCATCGGAGATACCCCGTCAAATGTCATATATTCAACCACTCCGACATCTCCTGTACAGTACCGCTTCCCATATTTCCGTTGATATAGGTTTCACATCCGATCTGACGGCAGAGTTCAAAAAACTCGTGGGTACCGAAGCTGTTGTCCTCGACAACACCGCCCCAGTTGGTGTTGATCATTTTTTTGCGGCTTTCTTTCGGTCCGATACCGTCTTTCCAGTGATATTCATCTGCAAAACATCCGCCCGGCCAGCGCAATACCGGAACTTTGATATTTTTCAGTGCTTCAACAACATCGGTACGCATTCCGTTCACGTTCGGAATATCGGAATTTTCTCCTACATAGAGTCCTTCATAAATACATCTTCCCAGATGCTCCGAAAACTGTCCCTGGATTTCCTTATTGATTTTTGAAAGCTTTCTGTTCGCATCAATTACTAACTTAGCCATAACTTGTCCCCTTTCGAGATCTTAAATTTGGCTTTATTATAGGAGATGTATCTCACTTGTGTCAATGAGCGTACAAGTTGTTTCCCCATGATTTTTTCAAAAAGTGCGGCCGTCTGGCTGCTGACCAAAAGGCCGCTTGTTTTATTTTTCATTCTGCATACGAAAAAACCGCCCTGGTTTTCACCAGGACGGTTACCGTCCGTGCGTTAGAGGATTCGAACCCCCGACCTTTTGGTCCGTAGCCAAACGCTCTATCCAGCTGAGCTAAACGCACATTTCTTTGTCGCTTTAGAACTCTTTGTTTATCACTCGTTCCCGCTGACATCATGTATATTACACTATCCTAAGAGAAAAGTCAACACCTTTTTGAAAAATTTAAAATTTTTTCGAATAACAGTTTTTTGTGAAAATAAGGGCTTTTTCCCCTATTTCACAGTCCGCACCAGGTAGTCTTTCTTTCGCAGTTCCTCTTCAATCAGATCCAGGGTCTGCGCAGAGTCTGCCGATACGGTATGAAAATGTTCCCCTGATGTGATATTCTTCAGCGGCCGTGATTTTCCCTGCCGGATTTCTTCCATAAACAGTGCCACCTTATTTCGTGAACTGATATTAAGTTCCGCCCGCAGTTCTCCGTAAACCTCGTGACGCACAATCACATCCAGCACAACGCCGCCGAAATCCACAATTGTATTCAGCTCGTCCTGCATCTGCTCATCCGTGTGATTCACCTCAAAGACCCGCGTCTCTCTCACCGGGCTGCTGCAGATGTAGCCGCGGTTTGTCGCAATCACATCGTATCCGGCAGCGCGGATCAGGGCAATGTCCTGGACAATCACCTGACGGCTGACTTCACAGCTCTTCGCCAGCGCTGCACCGGAGACCGGCGTCTTACTGTTTGTTATTCTTTGAAGAATCTCTTCTCTTCGTTCCTTTCCACTCATCATAAAACAAGACCTCGCATTTCGTACACTTCCCTTATCTTATCACACTTTCCGCCGTTTCTACAATAGCAGGAAATCATTTTCCAAAAGCTTTGTCAAGGACTAAAACTTTATGAAATTTTCCGGGCTCTCGTATATTCGTCCCGCCAACTGCCAATCATGAACGTATAACAGTAACGAACGGTAACCATACGTTCCATGTTTCAGGAGGATGCATACCATGGCGATCAATAAAGTTGAACTGTGCGGAGTCAATACATCACGCCTTCCCGTACTGAATGCCGAAGAAAAAGAGACTCTGCTGAAAAAGGCCCGCGAAGGAGATGCTGCTGCCCGCGAACGCTACATTCAGGGCAATCTGCGCCTTGTCTTAAGCGTGATCAAGCGCTTCTCCAACAGCAGTGAAAACGCCGACGATCTCTTTCAGATCGGCTGTATCGGCCTGATTAAGGCGATTGATAACTTCGACACGACCTTAAACGTCCGTTTCTCCACCTATGCCGTGCCGATGATCATCGGTGAAATCCGGCGGTATCTGCGTGACAACAATGCGATCCGCGTCAGCCGTTCCCTCAGGGATACTGCCTACCGCGCCATCTGCGCCCGCGAACTTTATCTCAAGCAGAACCAGAAAGAGCCTTCGATCGAGGAAATCGCCGCTGAAATCGGCATTGGAAAAGAGGATATCGTCTATGCCCTCGATGCAATCCAAAGCCCAATGAGTCTGTATGAGCCCGTCTACACGGAAGGCGGCGATACCCTGTATGTCATGGATCAGTTAAGTGATAAGAAAAATAAAGAAGAAAACTGGGTGCAGAACCTCGCCCTGCAGGACGCGGTCGCCCGTCTCAATGAGCGCGAACGCCAGATCATCCGCATGCGTTTCTATGAGGGCAGACCCAGATGGAGGTTGCCCGGGAAATCGGCATCTCGCAGGCGCAGGTCAGCCGGCTGGAAAAGTCCGCCCTGCGCTCTATGCGGAATTATCTCTCCGACGAGCGGTAACGCCCGCCGTTCACTGAATTTCTGCAAACTCCAGCCGGTAATCCGACGGCGGCATTCCATAGTGTTTCCGGAACACACGGGAATAGTAAAAGGGATCTTCAAATCCGCACGACAGCGCCGTCTGTTTGACCGTCATCCCCATCTGCAGCAGCTTTTCTGACTGCTGCAGCCGATATTCCAGCAGATACTGTCCTGGTGACCAGCCGATTTTCTTCTGAAACAGACGGTTCAGCGTTGTGCGGCTGACCGCCATTTTCCGCGCAATTGTCTCCGCGCAGAACTCACTCCTGTGATACCCTGCGGCAATCAGAGCCATCGCTTCCATGATCCGCGGATCTTCCTTCTTTCTCTCCTCCCGCTGCGGCTCCGCCAGATCCTGGTACACGCCCAGAAGCGCAAGCAGCACACCGACGGCCTCCTGGCTGTTCCGGCGATAGAGTTCCATCTGGCAGAGACGCTCAAAATACGGCAGAAGCCTTTCCTGACGGAGAGGCGGCGCCGCCGGCTGCTGTGGGTTCAGTACCGACCGTGCCAGAATCTGCCGGCATTGTTCCCCGACAAAATCAACCCACACATATTCCCACGGCTCGTTCTCATCCGGCGCGTACTGCACCACCTGCTCTGGACAGATTAAAAAGCTCTGTCCGGCGGTAAGTGTGTACGTCTTTTTCCCGCAGGTAAACGTTCCCTTTCCGCTTATAATATAATGTATAATATAGCACTGCCGTACACCCGGCCCCCAGGAATGCAGATCATGGCAGTCCTGCCGCCCGGCATCGACAGGCCGGATCCCGTTCATTTCTGATGCAAGCATATTCTTTCCTTTTCCCGTATTTTATTCTTTATGAGGCAAAAATCCATGCTTTTGTCTTAAAATTCTATGGTTTTGCTCTGGAAATCCATCTATACTCAAAGTACATCAAAACTTACGGGAGGTCAATACTATGATCAAACTTACACCGCCGATGGGCTGGAATTCCTGGAACACCTTCGGAGAAAATATCAATGAAAAAATGATTTTTGAAACTGCTGATGTCATGGCCGAGAGCGGCCTGCGCGATAAAGGATACGAATATCTTGTCATCGACGACTGCTGGTCTTTACGTGAACGCGATGAAAACGGCCGTCTTGTGCCGGATCCGGAAAATTTCCGCATGGTATGAAAGCCGTTGCCGATTACGTTCATTCCAAAGGGCTGAAATTCGGTATGTATTCCTGCGCCGGAAACATGACGTGTGCCGGCTACCCAGGCAGCTATGAGCACGAATTTGTCGATGCGGAAACTTTCGCATCCTGGGATGTTGATTTCTTAAAATACGACTACTGCTACCACAGCCCGATCCTGCACGGAAAATATCTGTACCGCCGCATGGGACTGGCACTCGAGAACTGCGGCCGCGACATTCTCTTCTCTGCCTGCTCCTGGGGTGCTGATGAAACGCATGAGTGGATCAAAGAAACCGGCGCTTCCATGTGGCGTTCCACCGGCGACATCTTTGATACCTGGGATTCTGTCAAAGATCTCGTGGCACAGCAGGAAAAACTGCATCCGTACAACGGCGTCGGCTGCTTCAACGATATGGACATGCTGATCGTCGGCATGCATGGAAAAGGAAATGTTGGACTGGCCGGCTGCAGCGATGTCCAGTATCAGACACACTATGCACTGTGGGCATTCCTTGGCTCCCCGCTGATGATCGGCTGCGACATCCGCGAGATGAGCGACGAAACCCGCCGCATTCTCATGAATGACGAAATGATCCGCATCAATCAGGATCCGCTCTGCCGTCAGCCGTATAAAGTGAAAAACCATGCATGGAATGACAACGTTCTGATTTATGTAAAAGCGCTCGCAAACGGAAATCTTGCTATCGGCATGTTCAATCTCAGTGATGAAAAATCGCGTGCAGCCATGAATCTGGATGAGATCGGCCTTCCGTTCTCCACTGGCCGTACTCTGGAACTTACTGAGGTCTGGACCTGCGAGAACCTGTGTGCAAACAATGCATCCCTTGTCACAGAGCTCGAGCCGTTTGCATCAAAAGTATACCGTGCAAAGGTCGTAAAACTCTGATGGCACGCTGTATGCAGTGCGGCAAAGAACTCACACATAACGAGATCGGCGCCCACCGTAAATTTATCAACGCGGCGCAGAACAGTTTTTCTGCAAGCAGTGTCTTGCCGAGCATCTCGGTGTAACGCCGGAGCTCATTGACGAAAAGATCGAACAGTTCAAGCGGCAGGGGTGTACACTGTTTGTATAGACCTACACTGTCTGAAATGCACACAGCCGGATTTCCGCCAAATAGAAATCCGGCTCTATTTCATGCTGCATAAAAAATCATTTCTTCTTTATTTCTTTCAGATATGCTCCGGCATCCTTTAGGAATCCCGCCACAATCAGAAGAATTACCATTCCGATCGGAAACGCTGCCACGATACTGACCGACTGCAGATTGCTCATAGAGCTTTCGGAAAAGACCAGTGCAATCGGAAGCAGAATCAGCAGAAGGCACCACATAAGCTGAATCGCTTTCGATGGCTGCTGTCCCTCTTCCAGACGGCGGTAGCTGTAGCAGGAAACCGTCAGCGCAATCGAATCAAACGAGGTCGCATAAAAGGCAATCATCGTGAGCAGCAGAACGACAAGAACCAGCGATGCACACGGGATCTTCTGGATCATGGCGATAATCATTCCATAGAGATCACCGTCTTTGGCATACCGCGCGATAAAATCCGCTTTTCCCGCCATCTGCATCCCCATCGATTCATTTCCCAGGATGATAAAGCTTAAAATCGTGGAGCCAACGCCGAATCCATATCCGCCAAGGATTGTCTGCCGCACCGTTCTTCCCCGGGAAATACTTCCGATAAAAAATGGCGCCGCCACGCACCATACCATCCAGTATGCCCAGTAATAAATAGTCCAGTTCTGCGGAAAATGCGTCTCGCGCAGCGGATCGGTATCGGTCGCCAACGTCGGGAAATACTGAATCATCCGTCCCAGCGATGAAAATCCCGTCTCGATAATATACCGCGTCTGTCCGCCGAACAGCAGCACGTACGCCAGTAGCCCGAAAAACAGATAGATGCAGAGCTTTGCCAGAAAACCGATTCCGCGGAAGCCGTGAAGCAGCGAATACGTGTACACAAAACACGTAATCAGCAGAATCACAATTGTCACTGCGTTCCGGTCCAGATTGATATGAAACAATGCATTGATTGCACTTGCCATCAGCGGCGTTGCCACGCTGAATGTCGTTGCCGTTCCTGCAAGGAGTGCAAATACCGCCAGCAGATCAATCAGCCGTCCGCCGATGCCGTCCGTCTGTTTTCCCATAATCGGACGGCAGGCTTCTGAATACCGCTGCCGGTTCCGTTTCCGCACGTGCAGCATAAACCAAATGCGGCAGCGAGAACGAGATAAAAGCCCCACGGAATCAGACTCCAGTGAAACAGCGGGTACACGCCCGCCCACTCCTGGATTCCGCCCATCTTTTCAATCTGCGGATCAGCAGCATACATCACCCATTCTGCAAAAGAATAAAACAGAATGTCTGCCGCAAGGCCGCACGTAAACATCATGGATCCCCAGGCAAAAAAAGAATATTTCGGTTTCTCATCCTGCTCTCCTAACACAATATCGCCATATTTTGAAAATGCCAGATACAAAGAGAGCAGAAAAACGCCAAGGCCAATTGCAAGATAATAGACTCCAAAGGTATCTCCCAAGAAGAAGCGTACCTTCGCAAGAACTGTGTTGGACTGTTCCGGCAGGAGGAAAAACAAAATGCTGAGCGCTGCAATCAGTCCCAGCGGCAGCAGCGTGATCATCCAGTCAATCTGACCTTTTTTCCGTATTTTTCCGCTCTGTTTCTTTTTCGCCACTCTGTTTTCATCAACTGTATTCATGTTTTCTGTTCCTTTCTGCTATACTGCCCGATCCAGCTTATTTTTCTTCTGATTTTTCCTGCCCCTGTGCCTCATATCCGCAGTAAGACGGATCCAGATCGCAGAGTTCCGAGAAATCATCAATCTCAATCAGATCGCCTTCCTGCATAGGATAAATGCCAAGCTCATATTCTTCAAAATGACAGAACATCGCCACATCATCCCAGTAAATCTGGCGGTTCTGTTTTTTTTCAAATTCCAGTTCCAGGTGGCGTTTCAGCCGCTTTCCGTCCTCCCGGTTCCAACGTGATACACTGAAGAGCTGCCAGCCGCCCTTACCGCCGGTCCGGCTACAGGAACACACGATTCCATCCTTCACCTGCATCAGCCATTCATCCGTCTTTTCGTCCGTCCAGACAGCATTGTAGCCAGAATGCGTAAATTCCGGTGCAAGAATTTCTTTTTTGTATATAATCTGATCCCCATCCAGAATCATTGCATTTTCCAACTGTTCCCGCGCCACATAGAGCGATGCAATATTATTGCAGGAATCCCAGTATGGATTTTCGATCAGTGTCACACCTTTATATTCTGCGGTAAGGCACGCAAACTGCTCTTTCCGATATCCCACTACTACATAAATCTCATAAATTCCATTTTCATGCAGCGCCTGAATCACCGTATCAATCATGCGGACACCCTTCACACGGATCAGCGGTTTCGGCGTAGTAAGCGTTACCGGCCGCATCCGCGTTCCCGTTCCCGCCGCCATGATAATTGCACGTTCTACATGATTTTTCTGCTGAATTTCACTTCCCGGTCTCTGCCCCACATCCATCGCTTTCATTCTTCCACCCTCTTATTCTTCCTGACCTTTGCTTTTTGCAAGCTCCTGCTTAACAAGTTTATAGTAATCCTTAGCATATCGGTACTGTTTCAGCGAATACTCGCCAAACTCCACGCCTAACCGGCTCTTGTACTCACACCAGTTGCTCCATAAAAGCCCGCACACCGCAATGTATGCATAAATTTTCGTGCGCACCTCCTGCGGACAGCCTTCCGTAAAATAACTGTCGATCAGCGCATCCACCTGCGGACGGTCATACATGGCGTAAATGCAGAACATCGCCAGATCCACATGTGCATCCTGCATGCCCGCATATTCCCAGTCAATCAGACGAATTTCCGTTCCGCCGTTTTTCTCCACAAACAGAAAATTGTCCGGCACCGCATCAATATGCGTCAGCGTCCACACCTTCGGCTGCGCTTCCAGATAAGCCTCAAGCTCCAGCACATGCGCTTTCGTCGTGCTGTAATCCCGATAAACAGACGGTTCTCCCTCCCACAGACTTCATAGTATGCGATCTGGTCAAACAGCGAAAACGTATGCTCCACGCTCAGATGCTCCTCATGGAAGGAACGGAGCTTTTTCATACAGGCCTGCACATCCTCAGGGTTTTCCGGATCGCAGACACGCGCACCCTCCAGGTATTTCGTAATCTTATAGCCGTTTTCCGGATTGATCGACACGATTTCATCGCAGATGCCCTTTCCGTCCAGTGTCCGATATACCGCCGCCTCCTGCCTGCGGTTGATCAGAAGACTCGTGCCTTCCCCCGGAATTCTCATAATATACCGCCCGCCGCGACAGCGGAATAAAAACGAACGGTTTGTCATTCCCTTTTTCAGGACCTCAATTCCCGTAATCTCCTCACCGGAAACCGAAAGCACCCGTTCAATTTCTGCCATCGCATCCGACTTCAGCTGATCCGAATTTTCATCCAGTTCCCGCAGCTGCTCGTAGGTATTGATCTCCACCACAGCTCCTTCCGGGACAAGCTTTGCCTGCACCGGCATTCCGTTTTCCGCAAAAAGGGCATCCTCCCAGAAAACATGGTCATACCGGCGATCCTGTACCATCGTTTCGATTCGCCGCGCCATCGACTGTGCCACAGAATCCGTCAGATAGCTGATGCCGATCATATGATTTCCTTCTTTTTCCCCGCCTGAGCACAAGCTCCCACTTCCGGCTCACACGAACCGTACTGTCTGGATCTTTTGCATCGCTCACCAGATACCAGGAATACCACTCATACTCCGAAAACGGATTTTCCCGGCACCAGAGGTCGCACGGCATAAGATACGTTTCACCAAGCTGCGGCAATACCTTTGCCAGGGAATGCAGGTTGTTTTTCTCTGCATACTCCATATTGACAACCAGCTTCACGCCATACCGGTCAACCAGATAATCGTACTGTTCCTTTTTAAAACCAACGACAACATAAATTTCCTTCACCTTTACCGCATGAAGCTGACGGATCAGCCGCTCGATCAGCGGTTCCCCCTCTACTTCCAAAAGTCCTTTCGGCGTTTCCATATTAATCGGCACCATCCGCATTCCATATCCGGCAGCCAGAATCACCGCGTTTTTCGGGCGATGCTTTGCCATCTCAAGCCTGGCTTTTTCCGTCAGCTCCATATCTGTTGTTAAAAAACCCTGCCCCTGCAGCGCTTTCACCGAACGGTTTACCATTCCCAGTGAAAACCCACACCGCTCCGCCAGCGCACGCTGGTTCCGGCAGTGGTATTGCAGGATCACGTTCAAAATATCAGATTCTTGTTTGTTCATGTACATCTATCCTTTCATTTTCGTGAACATCGTTATTATAATACAGGACCGGCGACATGTCAAGCTGCCAGCCGATCCTGTGAAACAATATGCCCAGATTAAGTTACGGTTCACTGGTTCCCAGCGAACCGTAACATTCGCAGCCCTAATCCATGTGCAAGTTTTTTCACCATCCTCCTTCCGGTACAAGATCCACGCAGACAATCTCCGGAATATTGTTGAACCGCGGAATCACCTCCGTATTTCCAAGCCCCGCAGACAAAACCAGATGCCGTTTTCCATCCTTTGAATCAAAAACACCCTTCAGCCGTCCCGGAAACCAGCCCATATCCGGCGCATATACGCCGCCGATTCCAGGCAAAATGACCTGCCCTCCGTGAAGATGACCAGAAAACACGCAGTCCATGTTCCATTCCTCCAGGGCATCATTTTTCAGCCAGGCAATCGGAAGATGACTAAGCAGGATCTTGTAACGGTCGGTATTCTCAAAATCCCATAAAAACATGCATTCGCTAAGATCAGCTTCCTCCGTTTCCAGGTATTTGTCCGGCAGGCAGTAACCGTAAATGCCGCCAATGCGAAGAGACTGGCCTTTTACGGTGATATCCCGGTATTGGTGCTCCAGAACGATTGCACCGGCGGCCTGATACAATTGTGTGACGTCTGTGCCAAAATTGTCCTGGTATTCTATCTCATGATTTCCCAAGGACAGATAGACGGGAGCAATCTCGCAGAGAGAAGAAATCAAATTGGTAGCAATCTCTGTGACAGGCTCTCCGGAATTTAACAGATCCCCCGTGAGCAGGATCAGATCGGGAGACTGACTTGCTATCCGGTCAATCAGCTCCTGATTGTCTTCTCCAAACTCGCTGTTGTGCAGATCCGTCAGCTGCAAAATCCGGATTGGGGTATCGATTTTGTCGGAGGGGATCTGATAGGAAGAGTAGCTTAGGGAGTGTTTTGATTGGTCGAGGTTTTGGCAGTTTGTGATTCCGAGGAATAGAAGTACGCTGATAATGAGCGTCCATTTGTGCTGCCGTAGCCATTTCATTGATAATGTCCTCCGTTATCGTGACTCATCCTAACCCACACAGCTTTTTGAGTACACGCTTAATTATTTCCTTCTTACTTCGCCTTTGTGGTTGTTTTACTTGAAGTAATGGCAATATTTCCTGAAAATTTTCGCTTTCAATAGTTTTTAAAACAATATCTCTATTTTGTTTATGACTGATGATCTCAATAACGATGGATTTTCTCTTGCCGCCTGTTCCAAATAAACTTGTTCACATTTTATGTTTTCAGAAACTGCGTTCATCATTTTTTCGCCTTTTGCAGTATGCGTTAATATAAGAGATGTTCCTTTATTATCGTCCATTTTGGGATTAATATTCCATATTCCCCAGAAATCGCCTAATGTTATATCACTAACACGATGATATCCTTTAAAATGACAGCTACTACAAGATTCCCGCAAAATACAATCTTTTACAAATAATTGCATGAAGGGATCATCACCATTTTTACATAAATAGCGTTTCTTGTCTGCATAAGCAAATTCAACCGAGTATGCGTAATGACTCCAACCACTTTCCTTATTTCGCAAATTTATATGCTGTGGAAATGAATCACTATTATCCGTTAGAGATCGATACTTTACATATTTTTCCCATACCATCGGAGACGGCACTCCATGACATACAAAATCTATGCAGACCAAATTCTCATAATCTCGTTTTAAAAAAGCTTTCAATCCGGCTACCTGACAAGGTGTACCTGAAAACAACACTATTCGTCCGGAATCCAGTTGTTTTTTTATGCTTAAAAAGCAGTCTCCTAAAATACTTTGCGAATATTTCGCTCCTTGTAGTTTGCCGAGTTCTGTTTGCTCTTTGATCTCAATATGTCTGACTACGCCTTCGTCATCATAGCTTGCACCATAGATCACTCCGCCTCGCTGTAAAATGGTAGCTGCTAACTCAGAGAAAATTCCACCGGAGGAACTCTCCAGTCGAAGTGCATTATTGTTAGAGAATGCCGCATATGCAGACGTTGATAGGTTTTCATCATCTTTTTTCTTCATTAACACGGGACATACTCTTTCACAAGCCCCACAAGCAATACACGCAGACCGCTCCATAATTACCGGAAACTCAAATCCTGCATTATCTTTTTCATCTGAATACAGTTCCGTGGACAAATGCTTACACAGGCAGTGCAACCTGTGCATTGACTTTTATCTGCGAATTTAGGCATAATCTTCACCTTCCTGTTCAACAAAGCCTGTTGTAATCATACTGTAATTCTTTTGCACTTTTTTTGACATAAGCATCACATAGTCTCACGGCCATATATATAATCATCATAGCCCTTTGCATGATCTGCCTTCACAAATTTCATAATTTAGATTTTATTTTTCTAAACAAACGTAATAATAAAACAAGTTCAGGATGTGTCAAACGACAATATATAATATAGTCATCCAATTGTACATTTTATTTATTTTTAATTTCAAAAAAGCTTCTTTCATCAAAATGTCATCATTATACACCCCTGCAATCTGCATGACACTTCTCCAGTAAAAAATTTTGTATAATATCTAGATAATATTTCTGTTCCCTTTCATCATGAATAATAATCTGAACCATATGTTCTCTAATATCACGAAAACCATTCGCATTATCTAAACTCTTTCTTCTCTTTTCAACATTAGTTTTG
>ENA-OQCX01000996-OQCX01000996.1-human-gut-metagenome-genome-assembly--contig:-NODE-996-length-13865-cov-2.559252_pt1 | contig 13865 bp, 17 predicted proteins | sample MGYA00242762_ERZ504587 | MGnify/ENA primary metagenome ERZ504587 (study PRJEB26092, sample SAMD00036337) | human gut metagenome | host: Homo sapiens | study: EMG produced TPA metagenomics assembly of...
CACAAGGCGCATTGACTAACTTAAAAAAACATTACAATCATGCAACAGGAAGATGATTTGAGAGGGCTTGCACGGGTCATGGACTTTATGCGGGCTATCAGTATTCTATTCGTGGGAATAAACGTGTACTGGTTCTGTTACTCCACCTGAAAGAGTGGGGAGTGACTTTTGAGGTGATAGACAAGATACTGTGGAACTTCCAGCACACCACCGGGCTGTTCTCGTCCGTCCTTTGGACGAGACTTTTTGCGGTGGTGTTCCTCGCCCTGTCGTGCATCGGCACTAAGGGCGTGAAAGAGGAAAAGATAACATGGACGAAGATACATTTGCACCTTGCGGCTGGTGTCGTTGTTGTTTTTCCTGAACTGGTGGTTACTGGAACTGCCACTGCCACACACGGCGGATACCGTGTTTTATATCGCCACGTTGTCGGCGGGCTATATCTGTATGCTCATGGCGGGGACATGGATGTCCCGGTTGTTGAAAAACAACCTAATGGATGATGTCTTTAATACCGAGAACGAAAGTTTCCAGCAGGAAACAAGGCTTATCGAGAACGAGTATTCGGTAAATCTGCCTACCCGTTTCTACTATAAGAAGAAATGGAATAACGGCTGGATAAATGTTGTAAACCCGTTCCGTGCCAGTCTTGTACTGGGAACACCAGGCAGCGGTAAGTCATATGCAGTAGTAAATAGTTACATAAAACAGCAAATCGAGAAAGGTTTTGCGCTTTATTGTTATGATTACAAATTCCCTGACCTTTCAGAAATTGCTTACAATCACCTACTTAACCACTTAGGCGGCTACAAAGTAAAGCTAAGTTTTACGTTATCAACTTTGACGATCCCCGTAAGAGCCACCGATGCAACCCGATAAACGCCAGCTTCATGTCGGACATTGCGGATGCCTACGAAGCCAGCTATACGATTATGCTTAACCTCAATCGCTCTTGGATAAGCAAACAGGGCGACTTCTTCGTGGAAAGCCCGATTATCCTGCTTGCAGCCATTATTTGGTACTTGCGTATCTATCAGGGCGGGAAGTATTGCACGTTCCCGCACGCCATTGAACTGCTAAATAAGAAATATGCCGATGTGTTCACAATTTTGCGCAGCTATCCCGAACTGGAAAATTATCTTTCCCCGTTCGTGGATGCTTGGGAATCAGATGCCCAAGAGCAGTTGCAGGGGCAGATTGCCAGTGCGAAAATCCCGCTTTCAAGGATGATTTCACCCGCCCTTTACTGGGTAATGACAGGTGATGATTTTTCACTTGACATCAACAACCCGAAAGAGCCTAAAATCTTGGTTGTCGGCAACAATCCTGACCGCCAAAACATCTATTCGGCGGCACTGGGATTATATAACAGTAGAATAGTGAAGCTGATAAACAAGAAAGGTCAGCTTAAAAGTTCGGTGATAATAGATGAATTACCGACTATATATTTTCGTGGGCTTGATAATTTGATTGCCACCGCCCGAAGCAACAAGGTTGCGGTTCTGTTGGGCTTTCAGGATTACAGCCAGCTTACCCGTGATTACGGGGACAAGGAAAGCCGGGTAATCCAAAATACGGTGGGTAACGTGTTCAGCGGTCAGGTAGTCGGTGAAACGGCGAAAATCCTGTCCGAGCGTTTCGGAAAGGTGTTGCAGAAACGGCAGAGCATGACAATCAACCAGCGGGAAAAATCCACCTCGATAAGCACCCAAATGGACAGCCTGATACCCGCCAGCAAAATATCCAACCTCACGCAAGGTATGTTCGTGGGGGCAGTGGCGGATAACTTCGATGAACGGATAGAGCAGAAAATTTTCCACTGTGAAATCGTGGTGGACAATGAAAAGGTGAAGCGGGAAACCGCCCGTTACGTGAAGTTACCGCAGATAATCGACTTCACCGACAAGGACGGCAACGACCGGATGCAGGAGGAGATACAAGCCAACTATGACCGCATCCGTCAGGAAGTCCGGCAGATAGTCGAGGACGAAATAACCCGGATTAAGAACGACCCGGAGCTATGCCACTTGATTAAAGAGGAAGAATAAATAATGAAATAGGATAGCGGAATTTTTCTGCTATCTTATTTTTTGTGCATTATCCAATCTTCTATGGCAATACGAAATCATTGCTAAAATTTCCAAAGCATCTTGTTCTGTTATGTTCCAGCTAATTTTAGGTTCGTGAGCTTCAGGATTTCTAAACATTCCACATAATCCTTTTAAAAGGTTACAAAATCCTTTATGCTCGTCTATTTCAGATTTTGACTGGAAATTGTTTATAATTAATATAGGTGTATTACTAAATACATACTCTATTAGCTTGTTCCCGTCTTCATTATACAATGACAAGTCCCTAATTCTATCAAATAAACCTTTGTTTGCTTCAAAGACAGCATGAAAATAGTTGTTTGTTAGCAACTCAGCCTTACAATATTTAAAGAGAGCCAAATGTGCGTTGCGGTTCTCTAATTTTGTTTTTAGGTTTTCTGCTTTTTGCTGCGCTTCTGAAATCGTTTTAGCTTGAATTATTTCACTAAATTTTCCTGTTTCATTTAGTTGATAGCCGATAAACGCTAATTGTTGATTTATTGCATTTCTTTTTTCTGTAAACTCGTACTCATTATTTACAAATTTGGCAGGAGATAAAGCTAATTGAATAAAATAAAGTATTTTGTTAGAACACTGATGTGTGTTTTGGTAATTTGCAAAAGCACTATATAACCTTTTCCATTTGGTATTTTGTGAATCAATATCTTCAATGTGAGATTGTTGTAAAAGGTATTGTATTTCACTTCCCGTTAAGCCATTACTTGTATCTCCCAATATTTTGGCGATACCTTCTAACGTAGCTTGGGTAAAACATCTTCTTTTCACAATTGCCATAATTATATACTATTCCGATAAATTTCAAATTTAACCAGTATTTCGTGCAAGTTCTTCAATGCTTCCACAGCCTTGCCTATCGGCGGCATCTTGCTTTTGTCGAAAGTCAGTTTCTTCAAATCGGTAGTGTACGCCGTAGTTACTTCGGGCAACGCCATGACCGTTTCGGAATCCTTGAATATCGGTGCATCAGCCAGCGACAAGTGCGAACGGGAATTTTTATTTAGTCCGTCCTCTATCGTCACCCGGTACATGGCATCCAAGAAATCTTCCGAATGTAGGTAATCGTTATATTCCTGATTGTGGTAGAGTGCCGACAAGTCGTAAACATCACGGATATGCTTTGCCAATAGTGCGGTTGCATCCTCATTGTAAGACAGCTTTACCAGCCTTGAAACCTTGTCGCAGATAGTCTTTCGGGGATTGATACACTGCGTTTCAAAACTTTCCAGCCCGTAGGTGCTTATCAGTTCATCTTGCCCGATGCTTTCAAGAAAGGAGGTCACAATTGGTTTGATAACCCGTTTGTCCGCCGGATAGAACATCAGTTTTTTGTCCGGCAGGTCACAAGATTTTATCTCTACTTCCAAATGCTCTTTAAGCCCAACGCATTGAAATACATTGTCATACGAGAAATACAGTTTGCGGTAATTACCGCCCGTTTCCGACAAATCTTCCTTGTATATGTCACTGTTGAGTTCGGTTATATACTTTGAAAGTTTCTTGTTCAATGTCTTTTCCGCCTGCTTGGACGCACCTTTATCACCCGTGAACACGAACAAGTCCAAATCTTCCGAGAAGCGTTCTATCAGCCCGTAGGCTTTGGAAAGTGAAGTCCCGCCTTTGAAGTAGGTCTTATCCGCATATTCGGACATGGAAATATCCCGCAGTATCTTCGATACCCAGTAATCCTTTTCCACGTGCGACTGCTCGTAGCCGAAATGTTCAGCCGCCAGTGCGATGATTTCCTTGAACGCTTCCTTGTCCGAATGTAAATTCATATTTCTGTCCTATGCCGTTTTATAATCCAAGTTGAACCGTGTCGTGGGAAGAATAGTCTTTGCCATTTCCGTTTGCAATACGGTTTGTCTGATGTCGCCCAGTATATCCGCCACCACCTTTCTGACACGTGGCGGGTAACTTTTTGCCAAAGATACGATTTTTTCCAGTTCCGGCAGGCTGTACCCGTTGAAATATTGGCTTTTGACCCGGTTGTAGATGTCCTGCCCGGTTGTTCCGGGTATGCGCTTCATGTCCTTTATCGCATCGAGCAGCCGCAAGTACGGGACAAGGCTTTCATCCGGGTAGTCCATGCAGTAGGCTTTCACGCACTCTATATCCAAGTTCTTGAAACGGAAACGGCGAACCGGGTTAGGAGTGGCTATCGTTATGGTTGTGGCTACCTGTTCGGTCAGCCCCATTTTGTTATAGACGTAAGCACCCGTGATATAGCCGTTCAGTTTTTCAGTCAGGTAGCGGAACTGTTCATCCTGATAGACAGGCAGCTTTCCCAGCCCCAGCACTGATTTCTTGGGACGGTAGTACGCCCCCTTTTCAACCCGTACCAGTACTCCTTTGCGGCTCTGTTCGGAGAGCAGCACCGCAACATTGGCGGTCTTTTCCGTTTCAAACGACAAATCCCGGAACGTGAATATACGCCCGGTATCTATCCGTTCAATCTGCCCAAGTATCTCTTTCCTGAATGAAGCCATATTTATGTACTTTGTTTCTATACTGCAAAGATAGTATATTATGTAATCACCTGCAAAAACATAACAAATATTTTGCCGAAGATGTTTTTATTTCTCCAACTGTAGGTTGGATATTTTCATCTGCCACGGACAAATCGGGACAGCGCAGGACAAATTCGGACAGCCCTTGCCGCCCGTCCAAATATAGCATATTTAGTCGCTACCTTTGAGCGGGACTATTCCCGTAACCACTAAAATTCCAATTATTTATGGCAAACAGAATGACCCCGCCCGCAGAGGGGCAGGAAAAAGACGTGCTGCTGGTCTTGGATAAACAGCAGGGAAAGGTGAGTGCCGTTAAAGGTATTGACAAGGAGGGCAATTTGCAGACCGTGCCACCGACACACGGCGGCGAGTTCATGCAGGTGGACAAGAACAGCGATGTTTTCAGCAACTTCATTTACAATTTCTTCCGCAAGTTTCAGGACACTTCCGGGCTGGAACTGTTCAGCGTCAAGGCTTCCCAAGCGGAGCGGGACGCAAAGGCAATCGAGGACAACCACCGCAACCCCACGCCGGAGGGCGACAAGCGGGTTGAAATGTTACGAGTTCCGAAGCCCGACTTCCACGAGTTCAAGCAGGGCTACCGCTTCGACCCGGCAAAAATCGACTGGGAGAACCTGAAAAAAGTCGGCATCACCGCCGACACCCTGAAAAACACGAAGGACTTCGATCGGGTGATGCGTGGCTACAAGTCCCGCAACACCTACACCGTTTCGGGGACGGTGGGCGGCTTCTACCTGAAACTTACCGATGTCAAGCTCTCTTTCTATCAGGCAAAGGACGGCACGGTAGTACCCAAGCTGCACGGCGTGCAGCAGGACGAGAAACTGTTGCAACGCCCGTTCCATGAACACGGGTTCACCAAGCAGGAACAGGGCAACTTGCAAGGTACTGGCAACTTGGGCGGCATCGCTGAAATCAAAGACCCGAAAGCGGCGAGCAAATCCCCGTGTTCGTCAGCCGGGACAGGTACACGCACGAACTGGAGTATATGCGGGCTGACAAGTGGAAATGCCCCGACACCATTTGCGGCGTGCAAGTCAGCCGGAACAGAAAGCCGCCTTTGAAGCCGGGCAAGCGGTGAAAATGGAAAACCTGCAATTCAGGGACGGCACGAAGCGAAGTGTCTATTTGCAGGTCAGTGCGGTGGAGCGTGGCTTGGAGTTCCTGCCGAGGTCTGCCGTCCAGTTCTTGCAGCAGGGGCAGCAGCCCGCAGAGCAGCAGGTTGCCGGGTTAAAGGACGGCAAAGGCATTGAGTTCAACGGTCATGTGCAGCCCGGCGCACAGGCAAATCCCCCGACAAGGTACAGCCGAAAGACGTTACCCCCGCCGCCGAGAGCCGGACACAGGTAGCGGTCAATTCGGAGGGCAAGACCAACGAAGCCACCAAGCGGGGCAAAGAGCCGCTGAAAACAGGGTCAGGACAAGCCCACCGCCAAGCAGAAAGAGAAGCAGGGCAAAGCGCAGGACAAGAGCCTGAAAGCGGACAAGCCCAAGAAGTCCAAAGGAATGAAATTATAAAGGTATGCAGCTAATCTATATTATAGCTATTCCGCTTGCCGTCCTGATTTTCTTCATAGTCCTTTCTTTAAAAACCGACTGGAAAGAAATAGACAGGCACAACCGCCAGTATTACGTGGGCGGCTACCATATTTATTATGACCGTAAAATTTTACGGAAAATCAAGTCAGTAACAGACCATAAAAAAAGAAACAACATGATTGCATTGATAACAGAAAAGCCCAGCGTGGCAAAGGACATCGCCCGCATCATCGGTACGACCCAGCGTAATGACGGTTATCTTTCCGGCAACGGGTATATGGTGACATGGGCGTTCGGCCACTTAATCCAGCTTGCCATGCCGGAAGCCTACGGCGTGGCGAACTTTCGCAGGGAGAGCCTGCCCATACTGCCGCCCGATTTCCAGCTAATCCCCCGTCAGGTGAAAGCGGAGAAAGGTTACAAGGCAGACCCCGGCGTGCTGGAACAGTTGAAAGTGATAAAGGAAGTGTTCGACCAGTGCGACCGGATTATTGTCGCCACCGATGCCGGACGTGAGGGTGAGTTAATCTTCCGCTATATCTTCCATTACCTGAACTGCCGCAAGCCTTTCGTGCGCCTGTGGATAAGCAGCCTTACCGACAAGGCAATCCGGGAGGGGCTGGATAACTTGCAGCCGGGAGAGCGTTACGATAACCTCTACCTCTCTGCCAAGTCCCGCAGCGAAGCGGACTGGCTGATAGGGATAAACGCCACCCAAGCGTTGAGCGTAGCCGCCGGGCAGGGGGTGTTCTCGCTGGGCAGGGTGCAGACACCCACGCTCGTGATGATATGCAGCCGCTATTTGGAGAACAAGAATTTCGTACCCGCCAAGTTTTGGCAACTCAAAGCGGCAACCGCCAGCGGAGGAATAAGTTTCACCGCCCACTCGACCGCCAAGTGGGAACAGCAGCCCGAAGCCATAGCCGCCCTGCAACGTGTAAAGGATGCCGGGCAGCTTGCCGTGAAATCCGTTGAGAGGAAAGAAACCGCCCAAGAACCGCCACTTTTGTACGACCTTACCACGCTGCAAAAGGAAGCGAACACGAAGCTGAATTTTTCGGCTGACAAGACGCTTTCCATAGCGCAAAGCCTGTATGAAAAGAAAGTGATGTCCTACCCGAGAACCGGAAGCCGCTATATCCCGGAAGACGTTTTCGATGAAATGCCGGAGCGTGTCGCCCTGCTGGAGCAATACCCCCGCTTTGCCGGGTATGCCGCCGGGCTGGACGGTACGGCACTGAACCGCCGCAGCGTGAACGATAGCAAAGTGACTGACCACCACGCCTTAATCATTACCGAGAACCTGCCCGGAGAACTCTCCAAAGACGAACGGGCGGTTTACGAGCTGGTAGCCGGGCGTATGCTGGAAGCCTTTTCGGGCAAGTGCGTGAAAGACGTTACCACCGCCATATTGTCGGCTGGAGATACCGACTTCACGGTGAAAGGGTCTGTAATGAAAGTAACTGGGTGGCGTGCCGTGTTCGGCGAGCAAGAAACGGGCGGGGATGAAGAAGCCGCCAGCCTGCCGCCGCTCCAAGAGGGAGAATATTTGCCACTCTCCGGCGTGGATCTGCTCGAAAAGCAGACCAAGCCGAAACCGCTGCACACAGAAAGCAGCCTGCTTGCCGCAATGGAAAACGCAGGCAGGGAGCTGGAGGATGCCGAACTGAAAGCCAGCCTGAAAGATGCCGGGATAGGCACGCCCGCCACCCGTGCGGCGATTATCGAAACGCTGTTCGCCCGCCAGTACATCGTGCGTGAGAAGAAGAACCTTGTGCCTACCGACAAGGGGCTTGCCGTTTACAAGATAGTCAGGGACAAGAAGATTGCCGATGTCGAAATGACGGGTATGTGGGAAACCGCCCTTTCCAAGATAGAAGCGGGAAGCATGGATGCCGACACGTTCCGAAAGGGCATTGAGGTGTACGCCGCTCAAATCACGGCGGAATTGCTATCGGTGCAGTTATCTATCGCCAATGGCGAAACCTGTTCCTGCCCCAAATGCAATAACGGGCGCATCCTGTTCTACCCGAAAGTGGCGAAGTGTTCCAACGTGGACTGCACGCTTACCATATTCCGCAACAAGTGCGACAAGCAGCTTTCCGACAAGCAGATTGTCGAGCTGGCGACGAAACGCAAGACAGGGCTAATCAAGGGCTTCAAGGGCAAGAACGGCAAGGCTTTCGATGCTTCGCTTGTGCTGGACGAACAGTTCAATATCGGTTTTTCATTTCCCGAAAAGAAAGCGAAACCGAAGAAATAGCCTATCTTTGCCACTGAAATTTCATTGTGATAGGTTTTACAACTTATAATAATTGAAATTTTAGTGGTTGCGCCCGGCGGGAACCGGGCGCATTTTTTATACGCTCCCGCCAAACAGGTAGGTCGAACAGACCACCCCGTTATCCAGCACCCTGCTTTCCGAGAGTTTCCAATGTGAGCCGAATGTTTCCCCGATAAAGCCGATGCCTTTGCCCGCCATGACTGGGACGGTGTAGATAGTCAGGCTGTCCAGCAATCCGGCTTTAATCAATGAAGTAAGCAGCTTGCCGCCGCCAACTACCAATATGTCGGTTTTCTGTTTCAGTTCATAGACCTTTGCAGCGGTTCTTCGGTCAGGAACTTCACGCCGCAGTCCGGCGTCACGTTGGTGTCGTAGTGTGACACCACAAAAGACCGTTTGCTTTTGTGCGGCCACCCGCCCCAGTGTTCAAAGATGTAGTTGTAGGTGTTCGCCCCCATAAGCAGGCAATCTGCATCCAAATAGTATTTGCCGATGATAGCTTTTACTTCATTGGGCAACCAGTCCAGTTCTTTGTCTAAAGTTGCTGTATGTCCGTCAAGAGATACGGCGATATGCGCTTTAATTTGTTTCATCCTATCGGGTATTAAACAGTTTACTAATCTATATTCAACTGTCCGCCAGCATCCCAAAAAGAAGCGTGAACTTACACTGCTCCAAAGTAGAGGTACTGGCATACCCTAAATGACGAAACAGGCAAGCCCACGCTATGACGAAGCATAGCATAGACATTGCGCTGAAAATCTCGTCATTTTTTGAAAAGTGCCAGTTTTCTACTTTGAGATATTCGGCGAACGAATATGTTATATATAAAGACGATATTACAGCCGAAACTGTTCAACCGCCGTTATTCTCTTATGTTACTTTTGCAAAAGTAGCGAAAATCGCTGGAATAACCTTGCAAATAATAGAAATCCTGCCTTATTATCATAACAAGACAGGATTCAAGATGAAAATATATGATATTGATTATCACTCAATCCATGCGTTCACGGATTAACTTGTGGATGTCGCTTGCACGGTAGAAATATTTTCCGTCTAACGTCAAGTAAGGCAGTATTCCTTTCTTCCGGTAACGTTGCAAGGTTTTGGTACTCACTTTCAGCATAAAGCACAAATCCTGATTGTCAAGGAGTTTTTCACCGTTCAGGTAATTGTGACCGCTTAACAGACGGTCTATCTTTTTGTCCTGCATATCGAGCCTATCCATGATACGCTCCATCCAAGCCACGAAATTTTCTTTATCTATATACATAAGGCTACCGGATTAAATAAGACCTATCATAAAATAGCTTTGGTTCACCGGGTCTTTAATGATAATCTCCCGTTCACGCATAAAGCGTATATAACTCTTTGCGGTGCGCTCCTTAACATCCAAAAACTGCTGTAATTGTTCGCAAAGGTCTATATAAGTAATATGTGCCTGTCGCCCGAAAATGTCACGGGCAACACCTACCAGTTCCCTTTCCTTGCGCTTCTCCTTTTCCTCACGGGGTTTCTCACCCTTGTAAACGTGCATCCCGGCTTTCTTGTCCCATGCAAAGAGCATCAGAGGAACGTCCAGCGGGCTACCGTCCTTACTTTCAGGCTTTTACCACCGACTGGGTGGGTTCATCGTCTTTCTCTATCGAAAGGATTGTAGCCGCCTTGCGCTGCAACTCGCTGCCCAAATGTCCCCGTAGCTTCAAACCGTTCGGAACGAAGTGCAGCACACAAAGAATACAGGTGTTATAGATACCCGCCAACCGATAAAGTTCATCTATCACCGCCACGCTTTCCGCTTCATCGTTGGCACTTTTCACAAGGTCTGCGATGCCGTCAATGACGACCAACTGGATGCCGCCATACTGGTAATAGAACTTATCCATGCTCTGCACAATGGCGTTCAGGCGTTCTTTGCGTGACATACCCGTCAGACAGAATGCTTTCAGTTCATCGGGTTTGTCCGGCTGTTTGGCACGTGCCAGCAGGTTGCTTACATTCTTGAACAGTTGCACTTCCGACTGTTCGGTATCATAGAGCAAAACCGCTTTGTGCCTGCCGTTGGCGGTTATCTGTATACCCAGCGTATCTACATCCGCACCAGCCGGGCAGATACACCCTGCTACGATTGCGGCTACATAATTGCTCTTTCCCGTTCCCTCGCCCCCGGTGATGCCGAACAGGTTGCCTTGTGTCCCTAACGGAACGTCACCCGCCGAAATAATCTCTTGCGCTTTGGCTGGCGGGTTGTTGAAATCTATCTCGCATGATTTTAGCATAATTAGTGTGTCGCTATACAGGTTGTCTAAAAATTCTATAAACAGTTTCAGGAAATCTTCACGGGTGTTCCCGGCTTTGAAGTAGTCGGATATGTCCTTTTCCTCTTTCGTTCCCGAAAGTGGTAGCAGCAGACGTTTCACGCCAAATTCTTCCAATAGCTTTTCCTGCTTGCGTGAACTTTCCTTGCCCGTTTTATCCATATCGAAAAGTAGGATGATGTGTTTGAAACGGAATGTTAGCCGATAAACCAGCGTAGGCGGGATAGTCACCGTTTCGCTATTGAAGCAGATAGCATTAAAACCGTGTGCCGTCAGCGAAAGCACATCTTTTTCGCCGCCCGTGATAAAGAGTGTGTCACCTTTGGCGGGCAGTTGCTCCAGCCCGAAACAATAGTTTTCGCCGAAGCTGCCGCCATAGAGAAAGCGTGGTGTGGAGAGCGGGCGGTACAACTTGATATATTGTTTGCCTTTGTAGCCGTACATGGGTTCTGCCACCGATGAAGTGTAGGTGTACGGTTTACCCTCTGCCGTTTCGCTGTTGTATTCCCGGAGCGAACAGACCTTGTAACGTTCCAGCAGTTCGGGCGTGATGCCATATTGCCGCCAGTATTCCAACTCGGCAAGCGGGAATTTCTGTTCCCGGAACTGGTAGGGCTTGACAGACTTTTCGGGTGTTTCTTCTGTTTTGTCCGGCACTGCCCGGCGGACGGTTGCCGGGGGAAGGGAAACCGGAGTGCCGGAAGCCAGCCCCAAGCCCAAATCCCGGTCGATGATTTCCAGTATCTCCACGAAGTCAGCCGCCCGATTACAGTCCAGCCCCTTTAACTGCCCCACAAAGAAAAAACAATCGCCGCTATAATTGTCGTTACCGAAGTCTTTCATCTTGTACATACCGCTATGGCGGTCGAAGTAGATATTACAGGATGCTTTCTTATCCTGATAAAAAGGATTAAGAAAGTGCCTGCCAATACGCCAGTCCCCGGGTAAGTAATGTTTGAAAACAAGCAGACCGTTATTTGTTCTGCTTAGAATTTCTTCTTTCCTTAACATATTTCTGATGATTGGTTATCAGTTCATTTATACACTCCTTATCACGCTTAATCAGGCGTTCTTCCAACATTCGCTTTACTTCCTTAATCTTGTAGAAGTAATGCCCCTTGATGTCGGAGTAAGAAATCATTCCTGCCGCCCTTAGGCGTTGTAAAGTACGGTCACTGATTTTCAGGAACGTGCAGACTTCGTAACTATCCACCCAAATTTCATCTTCATCGGTTCTTGTTTTCGTCCAAGTGATTGAAGATGTAGTCTGCTATGGCGGTAATCTTGTTGTCAAGTTCCTTATAGGCTTTTGACTCAAATGTTATAATCTCCATATTGTAACTTATTGATTTGCCGCAAAGTTCGGGAGAAGAAATAACCTAAAAGTCATGGTTGTATCTATCATGGTATTACTTTTTTTCAGGTTATTTTAGGAGAATATTGGCGTAAAAGCTCCCCGAAATGTCATTTTTCAAAGTAGATTTCACTATAAAAAGAAAGTACCATGTTGGGGAGAACATGGTACTTCTACATACTGGAATACTGGAGATTATTTCATATCATCCTCATTCATCCGCTTAACAAGGCTTTCTATCAGATGATGAAGATATGCCGTTCGGTATTTTCTCTCCTTCATGGCTATGTATGAAGCGTAATAATCTCCTAAATCAATGTGGAATATCGTGCTAAGGAAATTCATCATTTCTTTTATCTCCACGTTGCCATTGTTTATGTCGCCCGAAGATACAAGAGAATATCCTAATTCAATAAGATATGCCTTTTTGCCTGTAAAGCGGAAAATATACTTATCCAGTTGTTGCAGCTTGTGTTCTAACTGATTCGTATTCCCAAGTTTTACCAACCGTTGATTTAAATATATGCGCAACATTTCGTTACATAATATCTTCGCAATCTTATAATCGTATTCCGTTGAAAACAACGGGTCACGGTCATATTGGAAACTGTCAAGCAATAACTGAATGTCCGTTTTCTTGCGAACGAAATACAAGCTATCCATATAAGTGGATTTTGACCGATAGTATTGGTAAAAATCCAAATTGTCACGGAAGAAACGGGTTAATTCCTCTAATTCTTGGTTCAAATATTCTTTGATAATCTCATTGTTACCAATGGGACATTTCATTTCGATACTGTAAACCTTACTGAAATAAAGATATTTGTCGAGGATATTAGGCTTGATTTCCTTAAAAAAGAGAATTTCGTCCTCATTTGTTGGAAATACATAGTCTGATACAAGCTTTCTTAATTGGCTGTATAGCGGAGTAATGAACTTTACCATGTGCAAAGCATCATCTGCTGTAATATCATTGTCATAATTGAGCAATTTTATTTCAGCATTTATCCGGGACAACATTTCTTCCGCTATTGTTCTCATAGCTACCTATTTTTCATTGCCACGACTTTTTCTAAATCGCCATTCATCAGATAAGGCAAAAACTCCCGTATCTTATCTACCGACCAGTCCCACCATTTCAAAGTCTGCATCTGTTCTATTATATCAGGACTGAACCGCTTTCGTATCTCTTTGGCAGGGACACCACCCACAATGGTATAGGGCGGCACATCTTTCGTCACAACCGCCCTTGTTCCAATAATAGCCCCGTCACCGATATGGACACCAGCCATAATTACGGCTTCATATCCTATCCACACGTCATTGCCTATCACGATGTCGCCTTTGTTGTCCCAAGCAGAAGCCACATTTACCTTATCCAATTCCCAATCTTCATAGAACAGCGGAAATGTGTATGTCGATAGTGATTTTAGGGTATGATTGGCACAGTTGAACAGAAATTTTGCTCCACAAGCAATAGAACAGAACTTTCCAATTATCAGCCGTTCGTGGTTAATCGGATAGTGATACAACACATTGTTTTGCTCAAATAGACACGGGTCTGAAACAAAATCATTGTAAATGGTATAGTCGCCTATTTTGATAGACGGGTCTTTTACGACAGCATTCAAATAAACGGTTTGCGTGTCACCTTTACGGGGATATATCTTGTTCATCATAAATTTCAGTTCTTAGTATTGTTTATATTTAAGATAAATGACGGATTGT
>ENA-OQCX01000997-OQCX01000997.1-human-gut-metagenome-genome-assembly--contig:-NODE-997-length-13850-cov-6.479560_pt1 | contig 13850 bp, 10 predicted proteins | sample MGYA00242762_ERZ504587 | MGnify/ENA primary metagenome ERZ504587 (study PRJEB26092, sample SAMD00036337) | human gut metagenome | host: Homo sapiens | study: EMG produced TPA metagenomics assembly of...
TAACTTCACCACACCTTTGTTCTTTTCTTACCACAGCTGTGGTAAGAGAACAAAGGTGTGGTATGCATAAAACACAGCTGTGGTAAGATTAGCTTTTAGCAAATACGACCTTAGCCGATAGAGATTCTGAAAATAGATACTTGCAGATATGGCAATAAAAATCGTTTGCACTATCTTTGCACCACTCTATAGTTGAATATGCAGAAGGTAGTACAATACATCGAGCGCCACAAGCTCTTCTCGCTGGACGACAAGATACTTGTGGCACTGAGCGGCGGGGCGGACTCCGTGGCGTTGCTGCGCCTGCTCCTCAGCCTGGGATACACATGCGAAGCCGCCCATTGCAACTTCCATCTGCGCGGAGCGGAATCCGACCGCGACGAGCACTTTGTACGCCAGCTCTGCCTGGAGCACCGGGTGACGCTGCACACCGTCCACTTCAACACGGAGCAGGAAGCAAAGGAACGGCATATCTCCATCGAAATGGCTGCAAGGGAATTGCGCTACGCGTGGTTCGAAAAAACAAGGGAAGCATGCAGTGCAGCTGTCATTGCCGTCGCCCACCATCAAGATGACAGTGTAGAGACATTGCTGCTCAATCTGATTCGCGGTACCGGCATCAACGGATTGCGGGGTATACGCCCCCGAAACGGACATATAGTCCGCCCCTTGCTCTGCCTGGACAGAAAGGAAATCGTCGGTTATCTGGAAAGTATCGGGCAAGCCTACGTGACGGACAGCACCAATCTGCAGGACGAATATACCCGCAACAAAATACGCTTGAACCTGCTTCCCATGATGCAGGAGATAAACCCCTCCGTCAAGGAAAGCATCCTCAAAACGGCAGAGCATCTGGACGATGCCGCCTCTATATATAATATAGGTATAGAAGAAGCCAAACTGCGAGTCAAGACACCGGAAGGCATAAGTATCGGCGCCCTGAGGCAAGAAGCGGCACCGGAAACGGTCTTATTTGAAATTCTGCATCCGCTTGGATTCAACGCCGCACAAGTAAGGGACATCTGCCGGACATTGGACGGACAGCCCGGCAAAGTCTTTGCCACCCCCGGCTGGCGTGTCATCAAAGACCGCGGCTCGTTGTTGATAGAACCCGTACAGGAAGCCGTAAAGCCGTTATTGGAAATGAAAGAGCATCCCTATGCACCGGATTTCATGATTCCACGCGACAAAGCTACCGCCTGCTTTGATGCCGACAAACTCCAGCATCCCCTATCACTGCGCCTTTGCAGGCAGGGAGACAGCTTCGTGCCCTTCGGCATGAAAGGCCGGAAGAAGGTAAGCGACTACCTGACCGACCGCAAGTTCTCCCTTCTGCGCAAAGAACGGCAATGGGTGCTTTGCTGCGGAGATGACATCATCTGGCTGGTGGGAGAACGGGTGGACAACCGTTTCAGAATAGACGAAAAAACCCGGAAAGTGTTGGTCGTATCAACCATCGACCAGTAGCCATCACAGAATGATTCTGTCCTCCTTCTGTTTCTTGAAGCAATCGGAAAGCAATACGGCAAACGGCGTGTCATACGTGCGCGCCTTCTGCGGACAGCCTTTCACACAAGCACAACATTTGATGCATTTCTCTGCAACCGTATTGCACTCGTCTCCTTTTATAATGGCTCCTGCAGGACAATGCTTCACGCAATATCCGCAATGCGTACAACGTTCCGCATCCACTTGCGGAGTACGGGGCATAGGCACCCCACTCTTACGCAACTTGACGACTCTGCGCAAAAAGCGGAGCAACGGGAAGAAAGGCTGGCGCGGACGCTGGATACGGGTCACATCCACCCCATACAGTTTCTCCATATCTTCGGCCGCCGCAATTTTAGCACGTATTTTTTCACCAAAAAGCTTTGCATACTCCAAGTCGTCCGCATCCGGACGTCCGGATGCCACCGGATATTTCTCACTGCTATAAGAGTGCTCTCCTACAAACGTAGCACCTGCAATTACCTTGAAGCCCAACTTCGTGACAAAAGCATCCAATTCCACCAAAGCCTTCTCATAGGCCCGGTTGCCGTACACCACCACAACCACGGCAGGTGCACCGTCAGCATGAAGCTCCTTCATCCGCTCCAATGCCAAAGGAGCCACATGACCGCCATATACGGGCACCGTGATGACCGCCAAAGCATGGGAAGGCACCTCCCTTTTACCCGCCGCCTCCAAGGTGAGGTCCACTTTGGAGACAGACGAAATTCCCGTTCCGTGAACAATTGCCTCTCCCACTTGTTTAGAGGTACAAGTAGGTGAAAAAGTTATCAACTGTACTTCATCTATATTCATAAACCAATCCTTCATGTTGTTGTTAATACAGCAAAGATAAAGTTTTAAATTTAAAAAAAAGATGATTTGTTTATGAAACCAAAAATATTTATTACCTTTGCACCGTTGAAACATTCTGCGACTTCTTGCTGTGGCAAGAATTGTTTATCAGATTTCCGGTTCAATAATAAATATCCCATATAAATCATATATCACAAGGTAAACTTGCCCAAGTTGCTTCCTACAACAACTGCAACTGTGCACTTATGCCTTTCAATAAAAGTAAATTTTAAACCATTCACATATATACTGTATGTATAACATCATTCAACTGAACGACAAAAATTTGTCGGAACTACAAACTATTGCCCAAGAACTGGGTATAAAAAAAACAGACTCACTCAAAAAAGAAGAACTTGTTTACAAGATACTTGACGAACAAGCTATCGCAGGCGCTACCAAGAAAGTTGCCGCCGACAAGCTGAAGGAAGAGCGTAAAGGGGAAAAGCAAAAACGCTCGCGCGTCACTGTAAAGACCGTAAAAAAGGAAGGTGCCGACAAAGTGTTCTCAGCCAATAAAAACGGAAACCTCACCAAAGCCAAAACAGAGGAAGCACCGGCTGCGAAAGAACAACCCAAAACTGTGGAAGCACCCCAAGAACCGACCATAGAAGCTGCAACGCCGGCGCCAGCCAAAGAAGCCGCCGTACCCAAACGCAAACCGGGACGCCCCCGCAAGGTAAAGGAAGAGACTGCTGCACCCCAAGCAACGGAAACCCCGAAGGTTGCCGAACCGGAATTGAACTTCGAGGCTAAAGCTCCGAAAACAGAACCTCAGGCAGAAGCCAAAGCAGAAAAGAATATCGTACCGGACGAAAGCCCTATCCTGGCCGAAGCGGCAGATGACTTCATCCCCATTGAAGACCTCCCTACGGAAAAAATAGAATTGCCATCCGAACTTATCGGCAAATTCGAAGCGACCAAAGCGGAAACTCCCGCCACTCCCACTCCTGCCGCTGCCCCAGCCGAACCGCAACAGCCACAACGCCCGCGCCTCCGCGCCCGCGACAACAACAACCCATACAATAACAACAACAATAACAACCGCAACGGTGGCTATAACCAACAGCGCCCCGTGCAGCAGCGCCCTGCACAACCGTATAACAACGGAGAGAACTATCCCGCCGCTCCGGAACGCAAACCCGTAATAGAACGCGAGAAGACGTACGAATTCGATGACATCCTCACCGGAACCGGTGTACTGGAAATCATGCAGGATGGCTACGGCTTCCTCCGTTCCTCCGATTACAACTATTTGTCCTCACCGGACGATATTTACGTATCACAATCACAAATCAAATTGTTCGGCCTGAAAACCGGTGATGTGGTAGAAGGCGTAATCCGTCCCCCGAAAGAAGGCGAAAAGTACTTCCCGCTGGTAAAAGTATCCAAAATAAACGGACGTGACCCGGCTTTCGTACGCGACCGCGTACCGTTCGAGCACCTCACCCCCCTCTTCCCGGACGAGAAGTTCAAGCTTTGCAAAGGTGGATACTCCGACTCTATGTCGGCCCGTGTCGTAGACTTGTTTGCCCCCATCGGTAAGGGCCAGCGTGCCTTGATTGTGGCACAGCCCAAAACCGGTAAGACCATCTTGATGAAAGACATTGCCAACGCCATTGCCGCCAATCATCCGGAAGTCTACATGATTATGCTGCTCATCGACGAACGCCCGGAGGAAGTTACCGACATGGCGCGTACCGTCAATGCGGAAGTAATCGCCTCTACCTTCGACGAACCGGCAGAACGCCACGTGAAGATTGCCGGCATCGTCCTTGAAAAAGCAAAACGCATGGTGGAATGCGGACACGATGTTGTCATCTTCCTCGACTCCATCACCCGTCTGGCACGTGCCTACAACACCGTATCCCCGGCTTCCGGCAAAGTGCTTTCCGGTGGTGTGGATGCCAACGCATTGCATAAGCCAAACGCTTCTTCGGTGCAGCACGTAACATCGAGGCGGCGGTTCACTGACCATCCTTGCACTGCCTTGATTGACACCGGCTCGAAGATGGACGAGGTTATCTTCGAAGAATTCAAGGGTACGGGTAATATGGAGTTGCAGCTCGACCGCAACTTGTCCAACAAGCGTATCTTCCCGGCTGTCAACATCGTTGCCTCCAGCACCCGCCGCGACGACCTGCTGCAAGACAAGCAGACACTGGACCGCATGTGGATTCTCCGCAAGTACCTTGCCGACATGAATCCGATAGAAGCCATGGACTTCGTAAAAGACCGTCTGGAGAAGACCAAAGACAACGACGAATTCCTGATGAGCATGAACAGTTAACAGCAACTGCATACAGATATTGTACAAAAGCTTCCATTTACGTTCATAAACGTAGGTGGAAGCTTTTTTTATATCCGTTTTTTCATACATTTGCCACCATACAATAACCTTGAACAAATAAAATCCAAATCTGATGAAAACGATTCACTCTTTTATGGGAATGGCATTGTGCAGCTTTCCGGTAATGGCACAGCAATCGCCCAATTTTCTTATTATCCAATGCGACCATCTGACCCAGCGGGTAGTAGGCGCATACGGTGCCGACCCCAGCTGCACTCCACCTATAGACCGAATTGCCTCCCAAGGTGTAACATTTGCCAACGCATACGTGGGATGCCCCCTCAGCCAACCGTCACGCGCTGCCTTATGGAGCGGACTGATGCCGCATCAAACCAATGTACGTTCCAACTCGGCCGAACACATCAATCCTCCGCTACCCGACAGCATTCCGACCCTGGGAAGCCTCTTCACCGCCAACGGTTATGAGGCCGTCCACTTTGGCAAAACCCATGACATGGGTTCTCTAAGGGGATTCCGCCACAAGGAACCGGTTGCCAAGCCCTTCACCGACCCCGAATTTCCCGTCAACAATGACAGCTTTCTGGATGTAGGAACCTGCGAGGATGCCGTGGCCTATCTCAGCAATCCGCCGCAAGAACCTTTCATCTGCATAGCCGATTTCCAAAACCCGCACAATATCTGCGGATATGTAGGCGAAAATAAAGGGGAGCACATAGATAGCCCCATCAGTACCCCACTCCCGCTACTACCCGAAAACTTTGAAGTGGAAGACTGGGAAAAACTTCCGTTGCCCATTCAGTACATCTGCTGCAGCCACCGGAGGATGATGCAAGCCGCCCACTGGAACGAGGACAATTACCGGCACTACGTCGCCGCCTTCCAGCATTACACGCGGATAGTGGCCAGACAGATAGAGAGTGTACTAGAAGCCCTCTACTCCACTCCCGCCGGCAAAAATACAATTGTCATTGTACTGGCAGACCACGGAGACGGAATGGGGTCACACCGCATGGTAACCAAGCAGGTCAGCTTTTACGAAGAAATGACAAATGTGCCCTTCATCATAGCCGGTCCCGGCATTCATCCCCGTCAAAAACCAGTGAAGATTTACTGACCCAACCCACTATCGACCTGCTGCCCACTCTCTGTGAACTGGCAGGCATTCCGGTGCCTTCCTCCAAGCCCGGCATCAGCCTTGCCCCTTTTCTGAAAGGCGAGAAGCAAAAGAGACAGCACCCCTATGCAGCCTCCGAATGGCACAGTGAATACGAAGTGACCGTCAGCCCGGGACGGATGATACGCAGTCCCAGATACAAATACACACACTATCTGGAAGGCAACGGGGAAGAACTGTATGATATGCTGAAGGATAAAGGAGAAAGACGAAACCTTGCCCATGACCCCAAATACTCAAAGATTCTGGCCGAGCACCGGGCACTGCTGGACGACTACATCCGCCGCACACAGGACGACTACCGAAGCCTGAAAGTTGAAGCCGACAAGAGATGGCGCAGCCACGCACCGGGATATCCCAACCACGAAGGACCCTGCGCCAGAGACATTATCAATAGAAAGTAAGCAAAAAGAACTAAAAAAAACAGAATAATATAGATGATTATCAGTGCCTTGACCGGCACTTCCATTCTTTTCGCCCATCCCGCTGCAAGTCTTCAATAATATTCTGCTTCAAAAGAAGGCAGTTAAAGGGATTTTTTGTACTTTTGCGCCTCAATAAGAGTAATTTGTAATTTAGTAATTGTAATTAGATACTATGTTCGATAATTTAAGCGAGAGACTTGAAAGGTCGTTTAAAATTTTGAAAGGTGAGGGCAAAATCACCGAAATCAATGTTGCGGAAACCCTGAAAGACGTACGTAAGGCACTTTTGGATGCCGACGTGAACTATAAGGTAGCCAAAAACTTCACCGATACCGTTAAGGAAAAAGCCTTGGGACAAAACGTGCTGACAGCCGTTAAGCCCAGCCAGCTGATGGTAAAAATCGTACACGATGAACTGACCCAGCTCATGGGCGGCGAGACTTCTGAAATAAACCTCGACTCCAAGCCTGCCATTATCCTAATGTCCGGTTTGCAAGGCTCCGGTAAAACAACTTTCTCCGGAAAGCTGGCCCGCATGCTGAAGAGCAAGAAGAACAAAAAGCCGTTATTGGTGGCTTGTGACGTGTACCGTCCTGCCGCTATCGAGCAGTTGCGTGTACTGGCTGAACAGATTGACGTACCGATGTACTCGGAACCGGACAGCAAAAATCCGGTAGCCATTGCCCAAAATGCCATCCAAGAAGCCAAAGCCAAAGGTTACGACCTTGTAATTGTCGATACAGCCGGTCGTCTGGCAGTGGATGAGGAGATGATGAACGAGATTGCCGCCATCAAGAAGGCCATCAATCCGGACGAGATTCTGTTCGTAGTGGATTCAATGACCGGTCAGGATGCAGTGAATACCGCTAAGGAATTCAACGAACGGCTCGACTTCAATGGTGTAGTATTGACCAAACTGGATGGTGATACCCGCGGTGGTGCCGCCCTTTCTATCCGTTCGGTGGTAAACAAGCCCATCAAGTTTGTAGGTACCGGTGAAAAGCTGGATGCCATCGACCAGTTCCATCCCTCACGTATGGCCGACCGTATTCTCGGTATGGGTGACATCGTATCTTTGGTGGAACGTGCGCAGGAACAATATGACGAGGAAGAAGCCAAACGCCTGCAAAAGAAGATTGCCAAGAACCAGTTCGACTTCAACGACTTCCTGAGCCAGATTGCACAAATCAAGAAAATGGGTAACTTGAAGGAACTTGCCTCCATGATACCGGGCGTAGGCAAAGCCATCAAGGATATAGACATTGACGACAATGCCTTCAAGAGCATTGAAGCCATCATCTACTCCATGACTCCGGAAGAACGCAGCAATCCGGCCATTCTGAACGGTTCACGCCGCCAGCGCATTGCCAAAGGTAGCGGTACGAATATTCAGGAAGTAAACCGCCTGCTGAAACAGTTTGACCAGACCCGCAAGATGATGAAGATGGTCACTGGCAGCAAGATGGGTAAGATGATGCCGAAACTTAAAAGATAAGATAACAGCCTATGACACTGATTGATGGAAAAGCAATTTCAGAGCAAGTAAAGCAAGAGATTGCAGCAGAAGTAGCCGAGATAGTGGCTCGTGGGGGTAAACGCCCGCATCTGGCCGCTATTCTTGTAGGACACGATGGAGGTAGCGAAACCTACGTTGCCGCCAAAGTAAAGGCATGCGAAGTTTGCGGATTCAAGTCCTCACTTATCCGCTACGAGGCAGACGTTACCGAAGAGGAGCTGCTTGCCAAGGTACGCGAATTGAACGAGGATGCGGATGTGGACGGTTTCATCGTACAGCTTCCCTTGCCCAAGCATATCTCCGAGCAGAAAGTGATTGAAACCATCGACTACCGCAAGGATGTGGACGGCTTTCATCCCATCAATGTGGGACGGATGTCCATTGGCCTTCCCTGCTATGTATCCGCTACTCCCAACGGTATCCTCGAACTGCTGAAGCGCTATCAGATAGAGACTTCAGGCAAGAAGTGCGTGGTGTTGGGACGCAGCAACATTGTAGGCAAGCCCATGGCTGCCTGATGATGCAGAAGGCTTATCCCGGCGATGCCACAGTGACCGTATGCCACAGCCGCAGCAAAGACCTGGTAAAGGAATGCCAGGAAGCGGACATCATCATTGCTGCGTTGGGACAACCGAACTTTGTTAAGGCGGAAATGGTCAAGGAAGGTGCTGTCGTTATTGATGTAGGTACTACCGTGTGCCCGATGCCTCCAAGAAATCCGGGTTCAAGTTGACCGGTGATGTGAAATTCGACGAAGTAGCTCCCAAATGTTCATTCATTACCCCCGTACCGGGAGGCGTAGGTCCCATGACCATCGTTTCCCTTATGAAGAATACATTGCTCGCCGGCAAGAAAGCAATCTACCAATAACAAGGCGATGAAAACGCTCGCCGTCTTCATTGTTGTCCTACTGTATAGCGTAACCCTTTCCTCGCAGGAAAGGATTACGCTATTATTTGTCGGCGACCTGATGCAGCACCAGGCACAAATAGACGCTGCACATGTATCTGAAGGAAAATATGACTACTCCTCCTGCTTCTCCCTCATAAAAGAGCAAATATCCCAGGCAGACCTCGCCATAGGAAATCTGGAAGTCACATTGGGGGGCAGGCCCTATCGGGGCTATCCTATGTTCAGCGCCCCCGATGAATATCTTCAGGCCATAAAGGACGCCGGATTCGATATTTTACTGACAGCCAACAACCACTTTCTGGACCGTGGAAAAAAGGGAATGGAGCGTACCATACAATTGCTTGACTCCTCCGGTATTCGTTACGCAGGCACCTACAAGAATCTGTCGGAGCGCAGGCAACGCTATCCCCTGTTCATCAACAGAAACGGCTTTCGCATTGCCCTACTCAACTATACTTACGGCACCAATGGTATCAAGGCTACCTCTCCCAATATCGTAAACTATATTGATAAGAATACCATCCTGCAAGATATCCAAAGTGCCAAGCACGCCAACCGGATGCCATTATTGCCTGCATGCATTGGGGAGAGGAATATCAGTCCCTTCCCAACCGTGAGCAACGCGAACTGGCCAACTGGTTGCTCCAACAAGGCGTAACACATATTATCGGTTCACACCCTCACGTCATTCAACCGATGGAACTACGTACCAACGGTACCGAACAGCACATCATAGTCTACTCCTTGGGAAACTTCATTTCCAATATGAGCAAGGCCAACACTGACGGCGGCTCATCTTCACTTTGCAGTTGGAGAAACATCCTCTCCCCCAACCCATCCGTCCCTCTTACACCGGTCAGAGTCAGACGCCCCTGCCAGACTCCAATCCTCTGCCTTTTCCATACTGTCGTGTTTCCTATTGTGGATATAATCTGGTCTGGACCGGCCGGCCGGAACTTACTAAAGAAAAAAATTACATTCTTTATCCTGCCAGTTTTCCTACAGAACATTTAACGCCGGAAGCTCGTAAACACCTGGAAATCTTTGTCAAAAGCTCTCGAAAGCTGCTCCAGCAGCACAATATAGGTATCTACGAGAAGAAAAAATAATGCAGAAATCTCAAAAATTTTCGTCTCATTCTTTGCAATATTAAAGATTATCCCTATCTTTGCACCGCATTTAAGAAATGCACTAACATGGTGGCTGTAGTTCAGTTGGTTAGAGCGTCAGATTGTGGTTCTGAATGTCGTGGGTTCGAGTCCCATCTGCCACCCGCAAAGAAGAGGAAATTCGAAAGAATATTCCTCTTCTTTTGTTATTGTCCAAACAATCCCCCAAAGGGAGGCAACGTGGAATCAATGTAAAAAATTGTAGGGATACTCCTCACAGAGTATCCCTACATCATAGGAAGGAATCAATTACCTAAACCAGTCCTTGTACAAAAGAGTTTACTTTCTCAAAATGTTCAAAATAGCTGGAAACTTATTCCGATATTTTGCATTCTGTATCAATCACACTTAATAGTACTTCCTTCCTTACTTTATCAAGCCAGTGATAAGACAACCCGTTATCACCTTATAGAAATAAGAATACAAAAAGAATATTTCATCTTTCAAAAAACATTCTATACCAATAACTCTACTATTTTCGATTTCCGACATGCAAATATAACCCTTTTTGTTTATACGAAAAGCAAAATCAGTTATCTTTGCAAAGATGAAATTCAATCAAATATGAAAATTCTCTGGATAGACCTCAATAGCTCGTATGCACACTCTTCGTTGGCACTCCCTGCACTGCACGCACAAATAGCAAAGAACAATTCCGTAAAATGGGAAATCGTATCTGCCACCATCAATGAAAACGTAGGAATGATTGTCGACGAAATATACCGGCACCAACCCGACATCATTGCCGCAACGACATGGTTGTTCAACCACGAACAACTGTTGCACATCACAGCGAGATTAAAAGCATTGCTTCCCAATAGCTGCTTCATCTTGGGTGGACCTGAATTCTTAGGAAACAATGAAGACTTTCTGCATAAAAACCCTTTCATCGACTGTGTATTCAGGGGAGAGGGAGAAGAAGCATTCCCCCAATGGCTGTCTTGCTGGAACCAGCCGGAAAAGTGGAACAGTATTCCGGGACTCTGCTATATGAATCCTCAAAAGCAATATATAGACAACGGCATAGCCGTGTACTTAACTTTTCACGGCTCGTACCACCGGAAAACAGCTGTTTTTCAACTGGAGCAAACCATTCGTACAACTGGAGACTACCCGAGGCTGTTTCAACACATGCGCATTTCTGCGTCAGCGGTGAAGAAAAACCGGTGCGCACACTGTCCATTGAAAGTATCCGTGAACGCCTTCAAATTATCCACAGTCATGGAATAAAAAACGTACGCGTCCTCGACCGGACCTTTAATTATAATCCGCGCCGTGCTAAAGAATTACTGCAACTTTTCCTGGAATTCAACCCGGACATATGCTTTCACTTAGAAATACACCCTGCACTATTATCCGAAGAGCTGAAAAATGAATTGAAAAAGCTACCTAAAGGATTGCTCCATCTCGAGGCCGGTATTCAAAGCCTGCGCGAACCGGTCCTCCAGAAAAGCCGTCGGATGGGAAGCCTGGAGGACTCACTGCAAGGTCTTCGTTTCCTATGTTCCCTACCCAATATGGAAACACACGCCGACCTCATTGCCGGCTTGCCTCTATACCGCCTATCCGAAATATTTGAAGATGTGCGTACACTTGCCGGATACAATGCCGGCGAGATACAACTTGAATCCCTAAAGTTACTTCCCGGCACAGAAATGAGAAGAAGAGCGGAAGAACTAGGCATCCGATATTCTCCTCTCCCCCCTTATGAAGTGCTTCAAACAAATGAAATCAGTGTCAACGAGCTTCAAACAGCCCGGCAACTGTCACGTCTTCTGGATGGATTCTATAACACAACTGCTTGGCAAGCCATCACCCGCAAGCTGATTCTGGATGACAACGACTTCCTACGTCGCTTTCTGGAATTTTTAATCGATAAAAATCTTATAGACCAGCCCATGAGCCTGGAAAAGCGAGGCCTCGTACTCTATGAATTCTGCAGTATGCATTATCCGGCCTATAAAATCATGGTCACCATTGCCTGGATAGAGGCAGGCATGTCATTAAAGAAAAAACCAGCAGAGAAAGTCAAGACCAAGCGCCAGATGCCACCGGAATATTGGGAAGTCATCTATGGAAACTACAAAGAAAGCCTCCGCTTATGTTTTCTACCCATTGACGACAATACCCAAAATGGTTATTGGTTCGGCTTCGAATCGGAAATACAAAAAGCAGAACCAGTATTCAAAGCCAAAGGAATAATGGAGAGGTATCAAAATACACAATCACCGCAGATTAACACAGATAAAAGTTCTTGATTATCAGAAATTCTATAGCAATCTGTGTAACCTGCGGCGAGTTATGCCCTCATTTCTTCTCCTATCCGCAGTGGAAATACTTCTCGACCAGTTTCAGCATCTCCTCCGGACTGTCTTGTATCTCTGCACGCAAGGTTCTATCCTCGTAAGAACGCAGTTTGGAAATAACCCCATCAACATTGCAGGACTGAACACATGATATTGCTCAAAGACAGCACGCTGTCTTTCCAAACAATCGGCAGAAGCGGCACAACTGTCAGGAAGCTGTTCCAGTTGTTTCAACTTATCTTCATTTTCTTTCTTGTGGATATTTACATTGACATATGTTTTTTCTGCAATTCCTAAAGCATCGTCTATCTCAAATCCATAACGGCAAGCTACAGCAAGTCCGGCAATCAATTGATACAAATCGGCCGAACCGTCAGGCGAACGCATTTCCACCGTCTGTTTCTGTGTAGTATCATAATGACTTGGGGTCTCCAACGGATTTGCCAACATGCACATATCCGTTTTTGCCGACCAGCCCAACGGAACGCGTACCAATACCGAACGGTTGCGGTCGCCCCAGCAAATGTTGGTCGGTGCTTCCTGATGAGGAACCAGACGAAAATAGGAAGTAGGATTTGTATTACCGAAAGCCGTAATGGAAGAAGCCAGCTTCATCATGCCCGCAATGGCCTTACGGGCTGTTTCAGAGAGTGCCCCATCTTTCAGCATCTGGTTCTGCCCGTCCTTCATGATACGCATATGTATATGCAATCCGGAACCGGCTTTTCCTGCCGTGATTTTCGGTGCAAAAGTAATGTTATATCCATACTGGCTAGCCAGATTACGAATAACCCATTTTGCTATCACCAGTTGGTCAGCAGCCTCCTCGGCACGCACCGGCAGGAACTCTATTTCATTCTGCTCATAAATCTTATCGTCCAGCGTAAAATTACCGACTTCAGAATGCCCATACTTTATCTGTCCGCCTGCCTGCGCAATATATGACATACATTCCGTACGGAAATCATTGAACTTGGCATAAGGGGCCGATTCGTGATAACCACGCTGGTCGGTAGCCGGAAACAATCCGTCATTTTCAGAAATGACATAATATTCCAATTCTCCCATAGCCTGAAATTCCATCCCCGTAACCGTAGTGAATGCCTGACATGCCTTACGCAGGGTATATTCCGGAGAACTTCCAGCGGTTCACCATCCTTATTGAAATAAGAACAGAGCATTGACAGTGTGGGCAATTCAGAAAAAGGGTCTATAAAAGCGGTCCGGAAACGCGGCACTACATACAAATCACTGCTACCGGCCTCTATAAACGGAAACAAGCTGGAACCATCTACGCGTTCACCACATGTAAGTATGGCATCAAGGTATGCTTCATTATTGATGACAAAGTTCAGTGTCTTCAGTCTCCCGTCTGCCGCAGGATACATGAAGTTCACCATACGAATGTCGTTCTCCTTTATATAGGAAACAATGTCTGCTTTCGTAAATTCGGAAGCCGGTTTTTGAAGGGCAGCCACCAATAGATTGGGGCTCATGGATAATTCCTGGTTCATAATACGCTGATTGTTTTTAGTTTTCTATATGGTTTAACAAAACACATGTAATTTCTGTCACAATAAAAACTGCTGTTTCGCAAAGATACTAAAAGTTGTATCAGAAAAAACAAACAAACCTAATCTTATACAAGAGAGACCTCCAACCTTTCCGTACGTTATCCCCGACATTCCAACCTG
>ENA-OQCX01000998-OQCX01000998.1-human-gut-metagenome-genome-assembly--contig:-NODE-998-length-13843-cov-2.383567_pt1 | contig 13843 bp, 11 predicted proteins | sample MGYA00242762_ERZ504587 | MGnify/ENA primary metagenome ERZ504587 (study PRJEB26092, sample SAMD00036337) | human gut metagenome | host: Homo sapiens | study: EMG produced TPA metagenomics assembly of...
AGTCCGCTGATTATTCTCGACGGTTTTGAAGTAAACAGCCTGAATGATGTTCCGCCTACGGATATCGAATCTATTGAAGTATTGAAGGATGCCGCTTCTACAGCTATTTATGGTGCTCGTGGAGCCAACGGCGTTATTTTGGTGACAACCAAGAATCCGACGGAGGGTCGTGTTTCTGTCAGCTTGAATACCTATGTACAAACCAAGACGCTTTCCAATAAACTGGATGTGATGGACCCGTATGAATTTGTATTGATGCAGTATGAGAATGCCCGTCAGAAGAGTTCCAATCCGACTGACTTTAACAATAAATACGGTCATGCCTACGAACATTATATCTATCAAGGCGACCCTGGTACCGACTGGCAGGATGAGGTGTTCGGTACTCATCCCGTGGCTTCTTATCTTGATCTCAGTGTGAATGGCGGTACGGAGAAAGCAAAATACAAACTGGCTTTTATTCATCAGGATCAACCCAGTGTAATGGTAGGCAATGGTTTGAAGCAGAACAACCTGAATGCCTCGTTCAACCTAAAGCCTTTCAAGTTTCTCACAATGGAATATCGTACCCGCTTGTTGCATAAGGAAGTAGACGGTTCCGGAACAGAGGGAGTCAGTTTGTTGGATGCTTTGCGCCAGGCACCTACCGAAGGATTGGATGAATACATGACTCTACCTGAGGACGATACTTATTTCGATCCGGACCAGTTGGAAGAAATCGTACGTTTCAATCCCAAAGAAGAGTCAGAAAAGAACTATAAGAAACGTATTAATAAGTCGCTCAATACCATGGGAGCGCTGACATGGGAAATAAAGAAAGGACTGACTTTGCGGAATGAGTTCGGTTTTGAAAATAATACCGAAGAACAACGCAAATTCTGGGGTATGGGCACCAAGAATGCCAAGAATAACAATAACCAGCCTATGGCGGAATGGATGATGAAGCAAGGTACCAAGTGCAGTTGACCAATGTATTGAACTACAACTTTACTTTGGATGATGATGCGCACGATATCCGGCTGATGTTGGGACAGGAAATCAAACACCAGCAAACCAAGACCAAGACTTATTCCACCCGTTATTTCCCGGAGAATACTACGGCCGAGCAGGCGTTTGACAATCTGTCACTCGGTACTCCGTACGAAAATTCTTCAAAAGCGGATTCTCCCTCACGCATATCTTCTTTCTTCGGTCGTATCAATTATGGATATAAGGACAAATATCTGGCTACGTTTACGCTTCGTGCCGACGGCTCATCGAAATTCGCTTCCAATAATCGTTGGGGATTCTTTCCGGCAGGAGCTTTGGCATGGCGTCTTTCCAATGAAGACTTTATGCAGGACATTCCCTGGATTTCCAACCTGAAACTACGTTTGAGTTACGGTACTTCCGGTAACGACCGTATTGATGCCGACCTCTATCAGAAACTCTACGGAGTAAGCAGCAAGACGCCTGCCGGCTGGGGCGAAATAAGCCGCTACTATTATCAGTTCTATAATACCAGATATGTGTACAACCCCAATGTGAAATGGGAGACTACCATTACCCGTAATCTTGGTTTCGACTTCGGTTTCTTTAAGGAACGTCTCAGCGGTACGGTAGATATTTACTGGAATACGGTGAAAGATTTGCTTGTTCCTTCGGACATTCCCGGCTATACGGGGTATACCAAATTGATGACTAATGTGGGGCAGACTTCCAATCGGGGTATCGAACTTCAGTTGAATGCCTATATCGTTGAAACAAAAGATTTCTCTCTGAATGCGAATTTCAATATCGGTCATAATAAGAACAAAATAGACAAACTGGCAAGCGGTGAGAAAGAATGGATACTGACTTCCGGTTGGAATAAAGGTCTGATGAATGCTGATGATTACCGTGCTTACGTAGGTGGTACCAGTGGCCTGATTTACGGATACGTCAATGACGGTTTCTATACGGTGGATGATTTTGAATCGTTCGATGCTAAATCGCGTACTTGGAAATTGAAAGAGGGTGTGGTAGACTCCAGCCCGTTGTCGGATACTCCGCGTCCCGGTAATGCCAAGTTCAAGAAGCTGACTCCGGTAGACCCGAACAGCGCCAATCCTTATCAACTGACAGAAGCCGACCGTACCGTTATCGGAAATACGAACTCCGAAGTTCTCGGGTGGCTTTGGCTTGAACGCTACCTATAAAGGTTTTGACCTCAGTATGTTCTTTAACTTCATGTACGATTTCGATGTATTCAATGCCAATAAGGTAATGCTTACCACGTGGGCGGATAACCATGAAAATAACTTCGGTATGGAAGTAGCTTCCGACAGACGTTGGCGCAATTTCGACGATATGGGTAATGAAATCCGCTATAGTCCGGAAATTCTTGCCGAATTCAATAAGAACGCTACTATGTGGAATCCTACATCCATAGGTAAGCCTATCTGTATGTCTTATGCAGTGGAAGACGGTTCGTTCCTGCGTCTGAACTCGGCTACTTTGGGTTATACGCTTCCGCAGGAGTGGACTAAGAAAGCTGGTCTGAGCAAAGTGCGTTTTTATGTGGCGGGAAGTAACCTGTTTACTATTACCGGATATACCGGATATGACCCTGAAGTGGATATTGCTACGGGATTAACGCCGAATATAGACAATAACCGTTATCCGCGTAGCCGTACCTATACTTTTGGCGCACAGTTGACCTTTTAGTTGAATCTTTAAAAAAAGAACTATGAATAAGAAACTTTTATATGTGTTCGTTGCAGGTTCTCTGCTTTCTTTGTCTTCCTGCAATGACTTCTTGGATGTGACACCGGCTTCGGGATTTACCCCCGATTACGTATTCTCTTCCGAGACGGAAATGAAATCATTGATGACCCGTATTTATTCTTCCATGACGGAAGACGGTCTTTACGGCAGTAATCTGGCCAGCGGATTTAATACGAATACCGATGTGGAAATGTCTTCCTTCAAGAACAGTACGGTCAATTCCGCAGGGTCGGATATAGGTTGCTTTGATGCACGTCCCACCTGGGGAACACTGAACAGTACTTGGAATAATCTGTATTTTGTCATAAACTATGCCAATGACTTTTTGCAATCCGTTCAAGAGTCTCCTCTTTGGTCGGAAGAGATTGGCAAAGAAGGCCCTACCGAAACACAACAGATGTATGGCGAGGTAAAGACACTTCGTACCATGTTCTATCTCGACTTGATTCGTACATGGGGCGATGTGGTGTTTGTTACCGAACCTACAGAGTCTACGGATGATTTCTTCAGTCGCGGCACTACCAACCGTGACAAGATACTCGAATTCCTTATCGATGATCTTATTGCGGCAGAACCGATGATGAAGTATGCTGCCGACTTGGATTACGGTGTAGAACGTGCTTCACGCGAATTCTGTCAGGCACTTATCGGACAGCTTGCCTTGTACCGTGGCGGTTGGGCATTACGTGCCGATAAAGATAATCCTACGAATGTAGGCTATATGGAGCGTGGAGATAATTTCGAGCACTATTATCAGATTGCCGTTACCTATTTGGGCAAGGTTATCAAAGAAGGCAAGCACGATTTGAAACAGAGTTTTGAAAACCTGTGGATGAACGAATGTAACTGGAAAACCACCAATGATGATGATGTTATTTTTGCAGTTCCCATGCTGAAAAGTATAAGCAGCCGTTTTGCCTATAATATCGGTGTTACCATTGCCGAGGGTAACCATGAATACGGAAGTGCCCGTAATTACGTCACTTTCTGCGGCACTTATATCTTTTCGTTCGATAAGGACGATTTGCGTCGCGATATGACTTGTGCGCCTTATAAATACGATAAGGATTTGAATCAGGAATATGATATGGGTATTGCCGGTATGGGGGCAGCCAAATGGTCTAAACTCTATATGCAGTCTCCGTTGGGCACAAGCAGCGGAACCAACACAGGTGTCAACAATGTGCGTATGCGCTTTGCCGACGTATTGTTGATGTATGCCGAAGCCGTGAATGAACTTTACGGTCCCCGTGAGGATGCGCAGGAAGCTTTGAAGCGTGTGCGTCGCCGTGCTTTTGCCTCTTCTCTCCATGCAGAGAAAGTGGATACTTATGTGGCATCGCTTACCAATGAACAGGATTTCTTTCAGGCCATTATGAATGAACGTAAGTGGGAATTTGGCGGTGAAGGTATCCGTAAGTACGACCTTGCCCGGTGGAATAAATACGGTGAAGTTATTTATAACCTTTACAATGAAATGATTAATTGGGGACTGGTAGCCAACGGTACGGCTGTGCCGGGAATAGAGAAAGTGCCCGAACGCATCTATTATAAGAGCGTACCCGACCCGGAACATGCCGGTCGTACGGTTCTTGACATTGTGGGAATCGATGAATACGGTCCGAGGTGGGACGTCCTGCCGGTTATGAGATGAAGGAATATGCCATTACATGGCGTACGCTCAATCAGGAGACCCAGCAGTATGAGCCGGCAAGCGAAATTTACTGGAGTTTCCGTGGATTCATTAATAAAAACAATGAGCAGATGGTGAAACCTACCGATCCTTTGCGTTATCTCTGTCCTTATCCGTCCAAAGTGATTACCGACCATAGAGGACTGATTCAAAACTATTACGGATATTAATTACAGCTAAAAGATGAAACTTATGATAAAGTTATTTCATAAACTGATGACGGCCGCATTGCCCGTATTGCTGTGTGGAACACTGCTTACCGGCTGTACGGATGATAAATATAATAAGATAAACGACCTGTTCCAGCCTCGTTTCGTATTGGAGGAGCCGGAAGTGAAAGGCAATTCCATCAGCCTAGTGTGGTACAAGGTTAATGATGCTGTTTCCTATACGGTGGAGTATTACCTCGACCAGTACCATAGCAATTTGTTTATGGCTCAGGAAACAACAGTACCGCAATTGTTTGTCGATGACATTCCCTACGGAACTACGTATTACATTCGTGTACGTAGCAATGCGGCTGATGAGGCCAACAATTCGCAGTGGAGTTACACCACGGCTTCTACCGAGAAACGGCCGGAATTTACCCGTCTGCTCGAAGATGTTTCAAAGACAGAGATTACAGAAACAACTGCTATTATCCGTTGGAAGAAAGATTATAAGAAAGATCCCGTGGACAGTATCAGCGTAATGCCTATGATGGACGCTACATTGCCGGGAGTAAGCCGTTATCTCACCATTGATGAAATGTTGCAGGGGTATGCGGAAATTGAAGGGCTGACGAAGAATACGCTTTATACAGTTAATGTATACGATACTAATAAACCTCGCAAGTACGACAAACCTTACAATTCCGTAACGCTCCGTACTGCCGGACCGTCTGCATCGTCCATTCCTGTAGGACCGGAAGACGATCTTTCTGCCATGTTGCTGGAGAATGACCTTAATCCGGAGATTCCGGAAGGAACGGAATATTACCTGCCTGCTGGTTCTTCCTACCGTATTACTCCGTTCGAACTTGCCAAAGGTTTCCGTCTGGTAGGCAGCAGTGAGGGTGTCAAGCCCAAAGTGATTTTGGACGATTGGTGGCGGATTGCCGAAGGATCGTATATTACGGCATTGGAATTTGAGAATATCGAGTTCTCGCATACATCCAACAATAAGTATTTCATGAATGCCGACAAGTCATTCACCATTGAAAGTGTCAGCTTCGTCAATTGCGATTTCATCGGGCTTACCCGTGGCTTCTGGCGTCATCAACAAGCAACCAGCAAGCATATCATGAGCTTTGCGGTGGAAGGATGCCGTTTCGACAAGTGCGGTTGGCAGACAGGTAGCTACGGTTTGATGGATTTGCGCTCGTTCAATGACCCGACGGCATACGACCAAGTGGATAAAGCTGTCTTCCGCAATTGTACGTTCAGTCGTGACAATGACGGTACGACAGGATTCGGTTGGGGCAATCTTTTCAATGCACCTTACATTGATAAGCCCATACAGTTGGAATTCAAGAATATCACAGTCTATAACTACTGTCTCAATAAACGTTTGATAAATATCGGTTCTGCCGTGGGCTCCGAACTGACTATCGAGGGCATGGTGCTTGCATCGCCTTCAGGAGACCTTTATGTGGCGGGTGCCAATACCACTACTCATTTCGCCAACAACTATACGACGAAAGATTATGTTTTGGGTGGTGCCAAGATGAATGCTACAGACTTGGATATTACGGCAGCCGAACTGTTTGCCGATCCCGATAATGGCGACCTTACCATCAAAGACAGTTCTTCGCCGATAGTTACCAATCGTGCGGGTGATACACGCTGGTTGCCTTGATAAAAGAACAATAATAAAACTGACGAAATTATAAACTTAAAAATTTAATAATATGAAACTTAAACATTTATTCTATGCAGCAGCCGTCTCTACATTGGCGGCTGCTTGCAGCGAAGCAGACGAGTTGAGCTCCGGTATCCGCTCAGAGAAGACATTGGATGCCATCCATTCGGGCACGGACCGTTTTGCCACACGTGTCAATCTGAACAGCGAGTGGGAGAGTGGTGATGCTATCGGAGTATATATGCTCGATGCAGGAACAGGAAACATCCGTAACTCTGCAATGAATATACAGTATAATGCCGATGTGGCAGAAACATCTACAGAAACTAACTTTGTAGCTGCCGCAGATGGAATAGGTATTTATGACCAACCGTGCGATTTCGTGGCATATTATCCCTATTCTTCCGGTGAGGAAGGGAAAGTGGATGCCGGTGCAGGTGTATACAAGATAGACTTGGCAGACCAGTCTGCCGGTATTGCCGGTCATGACTTGATGTGGGCAAAGGTTGAGAACAAGGCTTCGGATGAATTGCTAAGTAGCGGGCTGTCTATGACTTTTCATCATCAGTTGGCATTATTGTATGTAAATATAGGTAATGAAGATGTGAAAGTCGAAAATGTGAAAGTAAATGGACTCAATACAACTGCTCATTTTGACCTGCTCAAAGGAGAACTGTCTGTAGATGATGCACCGAAAGCAGTCACTTTACATAAATTGTCTGATAAATCGTTTGTAGGTGTGATGCTTCCTGTTGCTAATATAGCAAAGGTTATGTCTGTAACCATTGAAGCAGGTGGAAAGATTTTCCAATATATGGTACCGGCAACCAGTAAGATTTCTAAGTTTGAAGCCGGTTATGAATACATATTTAACATAAATCTGAAAAACTCATCCGGCGATTTGATTTCGGGCGGGAATGGAAGTACTGAAGGTTGGAAACCTGGTGAGAATGAAGGTGGCGATGCTACAGAGACCAATCCGGAAATACCAAGTGGATATGAAACCATTCCGGTTAATGGTGATACAGAACTGACTACTGTGTTGGACGGTGCTTCTGGTAAGATTGCTTTGTTGTTTGCATCAGGTAATTCTTACAATTTTAGCACTAATCTGGTGATACCGTCTGCGGTTACGGAATTGATGTTGTTGGGTGACGGGAAACAGCAAGTGGTATTGTCCATGAAGAGCATTATAAATACCGGTCTTCAGAAACTTTCTTTGAATAATTTAAAGATTACAGGCGAATCAAATGCAACTTTGTTGAGTAATGCGGCAGAAGATAACCTTGATAACCAATTTGCATCGGGTGCAGTGGTAGAGATTAAAAAAATGTGAGTTTAACAGGAATGAAATATGTATGTAATTGGGATGGTAATAAGGATTCTGAAAGGAATACTCTTTCTTCCTTTACTGTAGACGACTGCTATATGCATGATATGTCTTCTGTTTTTGAAAGCTATGGTTCGGAAGTAATAACATTGACTAATTCTACTTTTTATAAAATGTCAGGGCAAGCTATACATCCATATAATTCCAAAGGTGCTTTTAATCCGACAATTACAATACAGCATTGTACATTGGTTAGTTTGGATAAAACTCCGATTCAAGGAACGGATAACGGCTGTAACATTATTTATAGCAATAATGTTTCTGCTATGATAGATCCGGCGCATTCCAATTTGTCTTATAACACTACCAGTTCAACAGGAGAAGGTAATTATGCTGCAAAAAATGATGATGATGGTAAAGTAGCTACCGGTGGTTTTAAATCCGAAACAGCTGTAACTTTTAATACCGATTATAAAGTTTCTGATTTGTTTGTAGATGCAGCCAACGGCGACCTTACACTCAAGATTGCTGTTCAAGCAGGTGATCCCCGCTGGTATAAATCAGTAGAATAATCCGTGTTTACGTATAACAATTATTTAGACTATAAATTTATGAAATTATTTCATACCCTATTATATCCCCTTTTGACTATTGTTCCTCTCCTGCTCGGACAACGAGCAGGAGACGGGTGATAATCCTGCGCCTACTACCGGTACGATTACGTTCGGTGTAGACCTGACAGGCTTTACCACCCGTGTCACACAAGACGGTACGTCTTGGACGAATGGGGACAAGATTGGAACATTCGCCTTGGATGCCGATACGTTCGAGCCGGTATTGGACAATGTGAATGTGCCTTATGTATGTGCCGAGGACGGTCAATCGGTAGCATTCACTTCGGAAACTCCGCTTGCTGTGCAGGACGATGGCAAGCCGGTGAAGTTTGTCGCTTACTATCCGTATAATGCCGATATGCAGGATTTTAACTATCCGGTGTCGATAGCCGACCAAAGCAATGGAAGTACCGCTTGCGACTTGCTGTACGGTACTGCATCCGAACCGTATGTGTATGATAAAGAAAGCGATACGAACATTGCGCTGAAATTTACACACCGTCTCTCAAAGGTGGTTTTGAAGTTCATGGATATGGAAAAGAACCCCTTGACGGTAAGTGATGTGAAGATACAGGGCATGCCGGTTTCCGCTGCATTCAATGTGCAGACGGGGGCGTTGACAACAGATGATAATTCCGTAGCCGATATAACTCCTTACGTGAATTCTGCTAACAATTATCGTGAAGCCATCATTCTGCCCGTTGCTTTAAGCGATGCTTACAAGGTTTCGTTTGTTTTGGACGGCAGAACACGCGAATGGGTGTTTGCCGACCTTGATATCAGTCTGCCCAAATTCAATGCCGGTTCGCAATATACGTTTGGAATTTATATCGACCTACGGAAGATATTATCATAGGCCGTTTGGAAGATGTGGATGCAGGAAACAGTTCCGCTCCGTGGGAAGATGGCAGCAATGAAAACGGTACGGCGGATGGGAATCAACCTGCCGAGTACCATCTCTTTCCAGCCGATAAAGCAACTGATGCTTTTGCCGATACGGAATTGAAAATCTCTTTCGACGGTGTAGCGCCTGAGCTGGGTACAAGCGGATACATCCGCATTTATCGGATGAGCGACCATAAGATGGTGGATGAGATTAATATGGGAGAACGGCGTGTGTCCATTGAAGATGGAAAAACTCTTCTGAATACTTGGATGGATATCATAGGCGTGACACCTAAGAGTTCTTCTGTCAGTCGTCGCGTGGTGAACTATTATCCGGTACGGGTGGAAGAAAATGATTTTATCATCAAGCCCCATCAGCAACGTTTGGATTTTGATACGGAGTACTATGTGGTTATTGACCGCGAAGCTATCGGTCAGGAAGATTTTCCAGGCATTTACGGTCGTGCGTGGACTTTCAAGACAAAGCCTGCTCCTCAGATTGACGGTCCGGAATATAATGTACGGATAAGCCATACCGATGCGGCAGCCCATTTCTATACATTGCAGGGAGCTATCGATTTTTGTGCTGTTAATGTAGATCTAAATGCACAGAAGTATTCCGGTTGGATGATGGTATTTATCAGGAAATGATTTATTTGCGCGACCAAAGTAATATTACTATTAAAGGGAATCCGGGAGATAATACAGCGGTTAACGTTCAGTATGATAACTCGAATGATATAAACGGCGGTATCGGCGGTGGTACGAATATCGATCAGTTTGCTCCGGTGGGAACAATTGTACCTTCTTCTGGTGGTCGTTCGGTTGTAATACTTCAAGGTAATTCCGAGCATATTCGTTTTGAGAATCTTACAATAGAGAATGCTTATGGATGGACGTTGGGCAAAAACGGACAAGCCGAAGCGTTGTTTATTGATAATAAGTCGGCCGCTCTTGTCAATTGCCGTATTCTGAGTTTTCAAGATACTTTGCTTCCGGGCGGTGGATATAATTGGTTCTACAAATGCTATATCGCAGGTGCTACGGACTTTATCTGGGGTTCGGGAGAAGTTGTGTTGTTCGAAGACTGCGAACTTCATGCACCTACCGGCACTCGTGCGTGATGCAGGCTCGTGTCAAAGAAGGTTATTTGGGTTATGTGTTCGACCGTTGCCGTTTTACGGTAGGCGAGGGAGTTACTAAGTCCACATTGATTTATCAGTATGCACCTGACAACCTGACTTTTCTGAACTGTACATTTGCCGATGTGTACGGTCCGAACTTCGTAGGGGAAAATAAATCGTTGGAGCCTGCCGTACCGTCGGTTACCGCCGGTTGCAAGATGTACAACGGTAAGACAGAATCCGGAGCCGATTTCTACAATCTTATTCCTGAAGCTGTGAGAACTACGGTACTTAATCTTAGTGAGGCACAGTTTAACGAAAACTTCGGTAGCCGGGAAAAGATTATGAGTTGGAAAGGCAATGATCCCTCTTGGTTTAAGGAGTAAACAAACACAAATATAAATACTTAAAAGTTTTATAACTGATGAACAGATTAATGAAAATGGCGGGCTTCATGCCCGTCATTTTAGGAACACTTTGCGCTTGTCAAAGCGCTTCGACGGAGCGTTATGACATCGCAAACAAGGAAGACCTTTATAAGAATCTTCTTGTAGATGCCTGTCGTACAGCACCCTTCTTTCCCCGACTATCAGGTGGATATCCGTGATTTCGGCGCAAAGGCGGACGGTGAGACACTGAACACCGAAGCCATTAACAATGCCGTCAGGGCGGTGAGCGAGAAGGGTGGGTGGTTAAAGATCAATTCCAGTTCCGAGATTGTGGCTTACGGGGCCTATTGTATTGCAGAGCAATGTCAACCTGCATGCCGAACGAAACGCGCTTGTACTCTTCAGCGATGATGCCGCTTTGTATCCGTTGGTACATACCTCTTTCGAGGGGTTGGACATGCTCCGTTGCCAGTCGCCTATCTCTGCGATGAAAGCAGAGAATATAGCCATTACGGGGCACGGGGTCTTCGATGGTTCGGGCGATAGCTGGCGACCTGTGAAACGTAATAAAATGACGGACGGACAGTGGAAGGCACTGCTCAGGTCGGGTGGTGTGGTAGACGATGCCGGCAAAGTGTGGTATCCCGATGCCGGTGCTTTGAAAGCTTCCGTACTTACCGGCAGCAAAGAGAAAAGAACAGTTTCTGCCGATGAATGGGAAGGAATGAAACGCTGGTTGCGTCCTGTGCTGCTGAGCTTCGTAAAGAGTAAACGCATATTGCTGGAAGGCGTAACGTTCCGCAATTCGCCCAGTTGGTGCCTGCATCCGCTCTCTTGCGAAGACCTGACATTGGATGGCGTCAAGGTGTTCAATCCCTGGTATTCGCAGAATGGAGATGCCCTCGATGTGGAATCGTGTAAGAATGTGGTGGTAGCCAATTGCCTGTTCGATGCGGGTGATGACGCCATTTGTATAAAGTCGGGTAAAGATGCCGACGGTCGTCGACGCGGAGAACCTTGCGAGAATGTGATAGTGAAGGACAACACCGTATTGCACGGACACGGCGGTTTTGTTGTGGGCAGTGAAATGTCCGGCGGCGTCAGGAATGTGTATGTGGCAGACTGTACATTCATCGGTACCGATGTCGGGTTGCGTTTCAAGAGTACGCGCGGCCGTGGTGGTGTGGTGGAAAATATCTACGTGGACAATATCAATATGATAAACATTCCGGGTGATGCATTGATTGCCGACCTCTATTATGCTGTGAAAGAAGCGCCCGGCGCTCCTGTGCCTGCCGTGACCGAAGAGACTCCGGCTTTCAGGAATATCCACATCTCCAATGTATCCTGCAAAGGTGCCGGCCGTGCCATGTTCCTGAACGGACTGCCCGAAATGCCTATCGAGAACTTTTCTGTTAAGAATATGAAAGTAACCGATGCGCAGAAAGGAGCTTCCATAAACAAGGTTGCCGGAATTACTCTGGAAAATATCGAAATAGAAACGGCTGATGATGCGTATCTGCAAGTGGAGAATGCCACGGATATAGTCATTGACGGTAAGGCATACGATAAAATCTCGGAAAGGAGATTGCTCACACAGAATTGAATTTAGACATAACTTCGTGTTGGTAAGGCACGGATTGTATGGAACTGGTAAACCGGAAGCGGCTACTTCATACAATCCGTGCCTATTGTATTTTCAGGAGGTGCTCTATTCGCTTTTTTCCCCTTCTATATACAGTTTGGTATTTATCTATAACTCTTTACGGTTATCATACTTATGGAAAGGTCCGTTTCCCACGGGAGAAACAACCGTTTCCCCTAAAGGAAACAAGAATTTCCCTTAAGGGGAACTGGAGTTTCCTTTAAGGGGAACGAGCATTTCGCTAGTGGAAACGTCCGTTTCGCCTCATGGGAACGGAAGTAACCGCCGGTGTGACGGACCGGCAGGACGTTGTGCCAAAGAATACGGCCGGTATCCTTGTCGGATAAAAGCAAAGCGACGAAAAATCTCTTCCTTGCAGATACCGGGAAGAGATTCTTCATCGCTTTACTTCTCTGAATGCTACAGAGTGGGAGTTCTATCGGTTTCTTATAACAGTTTTAGTGTTTTCTTTTGCAGGTCTTTCTCTTGAGAGCTTCCACCTACCAATACATCGAAGGTATTTTGCATGGTACGCATCGTGTTGGTGGTGTTGTCCCACCATTCCAGTTGTTTGGGAGTCAGTTCGAGTTCCACTTTCACGGTCTTTCCTGCCGGGATGCGTACGCGTTTGAAGGCGCGCAGCGTCTTGATAGGACCGTCTGTCTCTCCGTTCTTCTTGAGATATACCTGTACTACTTCCTCGCCGTCGCGGCTGCCGGTATTGGTGACGGGTACGGTGATTTTTGCCGTTTCGCCTACCTTGACAGATGAATCCAGTTTCATTTTACCGTATTTGAATGTGGTGTAACTCAAACCGTATCCGAACGGGAAAAGCGGTTCGCCTTTGAAGAAGCGGTAGGTATGTCCTGCCATGTTGTAGTCTTCGAAGTCGGGCAGTTGCGACAGGCTGCGGTAGAACGTAACCGGCAGGCGTCCGGCAGGGTTGTAGTCGCCGAACAGGACTTCGGCAACGGCCTTACCGCCCGACTGTCCCGGATACCATGCCTGCAGAATGGCTTGGCAGTGTTCCGTTTCGGCTTTCATGGCAATGGGCGAACCCGAACAGTTTACGAAGATAACCTTCTTGCCTGCATCGTGAAGCGGCTTTAATCATTTCCCGTTGAACGCAGGCAGTTCGATGTCCGTGCGGTCGCCTCTCTTGAAGCCGGGCAGGTCAACGCCCATCTCTTCTCCTTCCAGTTGAGGGGATATGCCGCCTGCAAAAATCACGATATCGGCATCTTTCACTTTGGCTACCGAGCGTTGTATGTCGCACTCTTCCTTGAAGCCGATGTCGAAGTTGAGCTGGGCATCGCTGGCAAAGTATTGGAAGCGGATTTCAATGTCATACGATTTGCCGGCCTCTACACGCATGCCGTGTGCTTGCGGACGGCTGCCGTGTTTGTTGGTGAAGCTCTTCACCTCTTTGCCGTCGACGAGCAGCTTTACGGAACCGTAGCAGTAGAAGTCGAACACAACATCGCCGCTCTCCCGGGGAGTGAATACGCTTTGGTAAACGGCAGAGAAATCGGTGAGGTTTACGCCCGGTGCAAAAACAGTGGCTCCGGAAGTACAGAGA